>Ga0209810_1005348_pt1 | contig 11689 bp, 8 predicted proteins | sample Coa_R1_7_FD_187159 | JGI IMG/M metagenome (GOLD analysis project Ga0209810, IMG submission 187159) | Surface soil microbial communities from Centralia Pennsylvania, which are recovering from an underground coalmine fire - Coalmine... | ecosystem: Environmental > Terrestrial > Soil > Unclassified ...
CACACTCATCATACCAAGTTAGAGAAACAGACCCAGCCGAAAGGCAATTGAGACCAGCCTCGCCGCGTCATAGATTTGGCTGTAATTTATGTTAGAGAAACAGACCCAGCCGAAAGGCAATTGAGACTATTGGCAGTTGGGAGGCCTTGCTCTCATGCAAGATGTTAGAGAAACAGACCCAGCCGAAAGGCAATTGAGACTCCGGCAGACGTATATCTCATCAACGCCGGGGCCAGCCCCGTTAGAGAAACAGACCCAGCCGAAAGGCAATGCCGAGCCTACTACAAAACCTGGCGAAGCGTTTGACTATTTCGCCAATGAAATCTACTGAAACCGGTCGGCCATTGACTCGAGTTTCTTGCGGCTTTCGAAGAGTTCCGGAACCACGGTTCTGCCCAGTTGTTCCTGTTCTGCTTCTGCCTGAGTGATCCAGGACAACGCTTCTTTCAGGTCGCCCAGCCGCTGTTCCACCACCGCCAAATTATAGTGAGCGGAGACTAGCGCTTCCAGCCGCGTATCGGACGACTGCAGAGCTGAGGCATCGTCCACCGCAGCCAGAAACTCGGTCTTTGCTGAGTCCAGGTCGCCTTTTTCGGTAAAGAGCAAACCGCGGCTCAGGAAAAGGTTGGGCGCCACATGATCCCCTTTTCGCGCCAAGGCTTGATCGAAAATTGCAGCAGCCTGGGCGTGAAGATATTCCCTGAACGCTTTCTCAACAGGCCCATTGCGCTGCTGGTCTGATAGCTCGGTCAGCAACGCGGTCAGCCGCGAATCATTTTTCCAGACGGCTGATGCGTAGCGTCGAGCTTCATCGATCGGTAAGTCATGCCGTATTCTTCCGGCTGCGAACCTTGTGGCTTTGTCCAGGTATTCCCAGCCAAGTTCATAATAGACGTGGAAGTCCTGGGATTTGCGTGTGGCTGCAAACCACACCGAGCGCGGATCCTTCCATTCTGACAAATAATCGACAGTTTTCGTGAGCCAAACGAGGCTAACAACAGCGACGAGGACGACTGCAGCAGCAAGATGCCACGCCGGCAAATGATCTGTTACTTTGAACAACAGCCATGCGATCAGCATCGCTGCGCCTGCCGATGGTAGAAACAAGTAGCGATCGGTCACTGGGTAGGCGAACGGCAGAACCTGTGTCGGCAGATAGGTAAACAGGATCCAGTAGATTAACACAGTAACCAAGGGATAACGCTTGCGAAGCAGCAACGGCAACAGGAACGCCAGGGCCAAGGTGATCGCTCCCACAACTTGCGCCGGCAGATTCCCGTTGGCGGGCGGGACGCGATACAGAACATAAGTGCCAAGCCCGCTTAACAGCCAGATGCCCTGAAGCAGTGCTTGTGCGCGCATGCAAACGTCGGGCTGCACTCCTGTGCCGGGCTGCGCGTACTGCACCGCTGCCGCTACTGCGGCGGCGGCAAGCACAAAGGGGATCTTGTCGAGAATCGAATCCTTGAAGGACCGCCTTTCCATAAACAGGTCCACGCTGAGCAGCACTGCGGGGAAAGCGGCTACAGAAAGTTTGCCCAGCAACGCGCAGACAAACAGCAAAAGCGAAACGAGATACCAGGCGAGCGCGCCTTGCTGCCGGTACCTGAGATATGCAAGGAAAGAAGGCAGCGCAAAGGCGGCAGCGACCAAATCCTTGCGGCTGGATATCCAAGCCACCGCTTCCACGTGCGCCGGATGCGCTACAAATAAGACGCCGGCAGCGACAGCGATTGCGCGCCGGCGGGTGAGCGCCAGCGCAACCAGGTAAACCAAACCGGCTACAATCCCAGCCCAGAGATTGTTGGATAAGTGAAAAGCCCGGGCGTTCAAGCCTGCGATGGCGTGATCGAGCATGTACGAAAGCAAATGCAGAGGGGAATAGTTGAGATAGTAGGGACTGGAAAAGATCTGCCTGAGATGCTCCCACGTGACCGCCTGAATCCACGCGTTAGCAGCGACGTATTGCGGATCATCGATTCGGAAAAAGCCCAGACCCAGATCGCTGGCGTAAAGGACGGCGGTCGCCGCGACCAGCAAACAAAAAATTGCGGCATTGAGCTGCCACGGGCCTGGCAAAACAGACGGGACGGGGCCGACAGCCGGCGTTGGCGCCCCAGATTTATGGCGCCGCTTCCTTTGAGCAAGCGCCTGCGCGGTCGGCTGCCTGGCCGCCGTCGAGCCGCGCTTGTGCTTTCTGAATGATGACACGGGACTGGGATCTCTTTTCTGGTGAGATTTTAATCGCCAATCCCGATTCGAAAAACTCTCTTCTTAAAGCCAGGGAGCAGCGGAATTTTTTTGGCCAGCGTCAGGACAATAAATTGATTTTTTGAATATTCGGAGCATTGGGTTGTCTGACTGTTGTCCACTTCGCATGCAGGCTGGCTTCACAACATTGTTTGCCGTTGCCGCGGCGGTGATTGCTTCGCCGATGTTGGCGCAGAACGAAGCAGTAAACCCATCCGGCGTTGACGCGCTGGTGGCAAAAAACATCGAGGCCAAGGGAGGCGCTGCGGCGCTGGGCAGTCTGCAAACGCTGCGGTTAACGGGCAAGTTACTGATCCAGGAAGGGCAAATTCAGTTGGCCTTCACCCAAATCAAGAAACGGCCCGATGAGGTGCGCACCGAAGCGTCGTTGCAGGGAATGACGCAGATCGAAGCCTACGACGGAAGAGACGGCTGGCGAGTCTCGCCATTTTTCGGTCGCAAAGATCCCGAGCGCATGTCGGCCGACGACGTCAAGGCTTTGGCGGAAGACGCGGACTTTGACGGCCCACTGGTTGATTGGAAAGAGAAAGGCAGCGCCGTCGAGTATCTCGGGACGGAGGACGTCGATGGAACGGCAGCTCACAAACTGAAGGTGGTGCGCAAGAACGGCGACGTCAGCTATGTCTATCTGGATCCCAATCACTTTCTCGAGATCCGCATCGTGACGCAGCGACTGCGGCACGGCGCCCAGGAGGAAGTGGAAATGGACCTCGGCGACTATGAAAAAGCCGGGAGCGTATTCGTTCCAACTTCCATCGAAGTTGGGCGCAAAGGTTCGCCGGACAAACAACGCATCATCATCGACAAGGTCGAGGCCAACGTGCCGGTCGATGACGCTATCTTCCATTTCCCGGCTTCCAAATAATTGATCGCAATTGCCGCATCAATGAGCAAAACCCGCAACGACCTACAGAACGCCTGCAAGTCTGTGCGAAATCGACGTGCCAGCGCCACAAACTTCCAGCGTCGCGCGGCGCGCGCTCTGCTCGCGTCTTTGGCGGTCTTCTTTTGCCTGCCTCCCTGCCGCGGCGAGGATACTTCGTTTAACTCCGCCACCATTTCCGGCCTGGGCGCTCGCAACATCGGTTCGGCCAGAATGAGCGGACGCGTCTCAGCCATTGCGGGAGTGCGCGAGCCGACGGGAAGGATCACGCTCTTTGTCGGCGCAGCCAGCGGCGGCGTGTGGAAATCCGACGATAACGGGACGCGATACCGACCGGTGTTCGACGAACAGCCGGTGCAATCCATCGGAGCCATCGCGATTGACCCGAAGAATTCGAAGAACGTGTGGGTCGGCACAGGCGAATCGTGGACGCGCAACAGCGTCTCCATTGGCGACGGCATCTACAAATCAACCGACGGCGGCGAGACCTGGTCGCATGCAGGTCTGGACAAATCGGAGCGCATCTCGGCAATCGTGGTGGATCCCAGAAACAGCAACACGGTTTATGCAGCCGTTCCCGGCCCGCTCTGGAGCGATTCCCCGGAGCGCGGGCTGTACAAAACCACAGACGGCGGCAAGACATGGCAATTGATTCTCAAAGGCGGAAATCTCTCCACCGGCTGTTCGGACATCGCCCTGGACCCAACCAATCCGGACATCCTTTTTGCGGCCCTGTGGGATTTCCGACGCAAAGGCTGGGAGTATCGCTCGGGCGGCGACAGCCCGACCGCGCCTTCGAGCAGCGGCCTGTTTCGTACCACCGATGGCGGCGCAACCTGGAGCGAGATTACGCCCGAAGCCAACAAGGGGTTCCCTAAAAAACCGTACGGCCGGCTGGCAATCGCCATCGCGCCTTCAAACGCCAAACGCGTGTATTGCTTTGTCGAATCTCCCGAGAGCGCGCTGTTTGTCTCCGACGACGGCGGCGGCACATGGGCGAAGCGCGACAAGAGCCAATGGATGGTTTGGCGCCCGTTTTATTTTGCCAAACTCGTGGTGGACCCAAAAAACCCCGACCGCGTGTTCAAACCCGACGGCTCGCTCATTGTCAGTGAAGACGGGGGCAAAAGCTTCGCGGTCGTGGGCGGGTTCCAGGGCGCGCACGGCGACGCGCACGATGTTTGGATCGATCCCACCAACCCACAGGTGGTGTTTGTGGGCGACGACGGCGGGATGTGGTACTCCTACAATGGCGGCAGCAAATGGTGGAAGGCGGATAACCTGCCGATCTCGCAATTCTATCATGTCAGCGTGGACGACAACGACCCGTACCAGGTCTATGGCGGATTGCAGGATAACAGTTCGTTTGTCGGGCAGTCGCAGTACCCGGGAGGAATCACGAGCGCTCAATGGGAGAACATGTACAACGGCGACGGCTTCTGGGTGTTCCCCGATCCGGCCGACCCCGATTATATCTATGCCGAATACCAGGGAGGCGAGATCGCGCGCATTAATCGTCACACCCATCAGGCACGCAACATCAAGCCCCGGCCCAATTATCGCGAAAAACTGCGCTTCAACTGGAACACGCCGATTGCTCTGTCGCCTAACGAGAAAGGCACCGTTTACATCGGCGCGCAATTTCTCTTCCGCTCGCGCGATCACGGCCAGAACTGGGAACGCATCTCACCCGATCTCACCACCAACGACCCGCAGAAACAGCGGCAGGAACACTCCGGCGGCGTGACTGTGGATAATTCCTCCGCAGAAATGCACACCACCATTTATTCCATCAGCGAATCGCCCAGGCAGAAGGGCCTCATCTGGGTCGGCACCGACGATGGCAACCTGCAGATCACGCGCGACGGCGGCAGAACGTGGACCAATGTGGTGAAGAATGTTCCCGGCCTGCCAAAAAATTCATGGGTCAGCTGGGTGCAGGCTGGCAATTTCAATCCCGGCACAGCCTATGCCGCCTTTGACCGACACACCTTTGGCGACATGGCCCCATACGTTTTCAAAACCACCGATTACGGCAAAACGTGGACGCCACTGGTCACGCCAGCCGATCCAAAAAGCGTTCGCGGCTATGCCCACGTGATCAAGGAAGATTTGGTCAAGCCCGAGCTGCTATTTCTCGGCACAGAATTCGGCCTTTGGGTTTCCATCGACGGCGGCGAAAACTGGGCCCAATTCAAGGGCAACCATTTTCCCGCTGTCGCTGTGCGCGATCTCGCCATTCACCCGCGCGACAACGACCTCGTTTTGGCCACACACGGCCGCGGCATCTGGATCGTGGACGATATTACGCCCTGGCGTGCGCTGACTCCCGACTTGTTGAAGCAGGATGTGGCTTTCGTTTCGGCCCGTCCCGTGCAACAGCGAATCGAAGGCCAGGGCGGCTGGGCGCCCGGTGACGCCGCGTTCATTGGCGATAACCCGCCCGACGGCGCCGCCATTAATTATTACCAGCGTGAACGTCATCTTTTTGGGAAATTGAAACTGGAAATTTTGGATTCCGCCGGCCATGTCATTGACGAACTGCCTGCGGGCAAGCGGCCCGGGCTCAACCGCGTAATTTGGCCGATGCGCGCCAAGCCGCCGCGCGTGCCGCCTGCGGCCCAGGTAGCATTTGCCGGCACGCGCGGACCTCGAGTGATGCCCGGCACATACACCGTGCGCCTGACCAAAGCAGGCAAAGTTTTTGAGACCAAGCTGAACGTGGGCCTCGATCGCCGGGCAACCTTCAATCTGGCAGATCGCAAGGCGCAGTTTGATGCCGCCATGACGGTTCATGCCTTATTTGGCGACGAAAGCGCGCTGATGGATCGCATCCTCGCCTTGCGTAAGGCGCTGGCGCAAAGCAGCGCCGCCCTGCCGGAAACCGATCCGCTGCGCAAAGCAATTTCCGATTTGGACGCAAAAGTTGACGCGGTGCGAAAGAAAATCGTAGCCACCACCGAAGGCGGCGCCATCACCGGCGAAGAACGTTTGCGCGAACACACCGACCAGCTCTACGGCGCGTTGCTCAGCTACGAGGGAAGACCGGGCGGCTACCAGATCGCCTACATCGACACCCTCAAACGCGAACTCGACGACGTCGTGAAAGAGTTCGACCAATTGCTCTCCCGGGACTTGCCAGCGTTGAACCAGTCGCTCAAATCAAAAGGGCAACCGCTCATCGAACCGCCGGGCGCAAAAGCAGCGACCATCGATCCCGGGAGCGATTCCGGAGGGCTTGCGCCCGCAGGCGCGCTCCCCGGCTTCCACATTTTTCACTGAGTCCTCTCAGTGGGCGCAGCGCGCGGTTCGCTGGAAGAATCGCCCGGACGTGCTAGTTTCCGCTTCTGCAATTGCAGGACAACGCGGGGGCATAGCTCAGTTGGTAGAGCGGCTGGTTCGCAATCAGCAGGTCAGGGGTTCGAATCCCCTTGCCTCCACGGCTGTTGATGCGAAAGAACGATTGCAGGGCGCGGGTTCGCGTTTAAGGTGCGCTCGCGATTTTTAGACATGTTTCACATCTTTCTGGCACAGACGCAGACAACCGCTCCGCAGCAGCTCCCTCCGGGTGGCGGCATCGGCACCTTTTTTGTGCCCCTCATTCTGATCTTTATCATCATGTATTTCGTGATGATTCGGCCGCAGAAAAAACGCCAGGAGCAACAACAGAAATTGATCGCCAGCCTGAAGAGCGGCGACCGTGTGGTAACCAACGCGGGCATCCACGGTCTGATTGCCAACGTCAAGGAACACACCGTGATGCTCAAAGTGGCCGATAACGTCAAGATCGAGCTGGAAAAATCAGCCATCACAACCGTGCTCAAAGAGAGTTGAGACATTGAAGCGTCCAAACGTTAAAGCGATAATGCACACGATGCGATTCTTCCTCTGTCACTGCAATCATTGGCCCGGGCCGCGCAAATGTCGCACGGCGCAACCCGCAGTCCCATGAGTCCCGCCCTCACATTTTTTATCGGCCTCGCTTTGCTGGTTCTGTTTGGCTGGTATTTCGCCACCGACCACGGAGCTCGCAAACGCGTGCTGGCCATGCTTCTGATGCTGTTGCTGGTTGGCTTCAGCATCGCCACCATCTGGCCGCCGCAGGATAAGATCACGCTTGGCCTGGACATCAAGGGCGGCACCTCGTTTCTCATTCGGCTTACCGGCGGCGACAAGGCAGTCACCCGAAGCATGCTCGATCAAGCCGTGGAGGTGATCCGCAAACGAGTCGATTTCTTCGGCAGCCGCGAACCGATCATCAGCCCCGTCGGCACCGATCGCATCCTTGTGCAGATTCCAGGGCTCAAGCCGGCGGAAATCCAGGAAGCGCGCGATCAGCTCTCGCGCGTGGCCAAACTCGAGTTCCGAATGGTCTATCCCGACAACGGCCAGCGCCTTAAAGCCATCGATGAAGGCAAAGATGTCATTCCGCCGGAGTATCGCATCGAGACCTACAAACGCGCTGCCGAAGGCAACGGGAAACCGTTCGAAGAACGATTGCTGGTAAAAAAGAAGGCCGATCTGGGCGGCGACAGCGTAACCCACGCCGCCGCTGTTTACGGCAACGAAGGCTGGGAAGTCACGCTGCATTTTAACAGCGAAGGAGCGAAAAAATTCGGCGACATCACAGCGGCAAACGTGGGCCACCGGTTCGCCATCGTGCTGGACGGCGTGATTCAATCCGCGCCGGTGATTAAAACAGCCATCTACGGCGGAAACGCCGTCATCAGCGGCGGTGGCATGAACGAGCAGGAAGCGCGCGCGCTGGCCAGCGTGCTGGAGAACCCGTTGCAAACGCCGGTGAGCATCGAAGAGGAACGCAGCGTCTCCCCCACCCTGGGTCTGGACTCGATTCGGGCCAGTGTGCTAGCCGGGTTAATCGGCCTCGCCATTACCCTGGTGTGCGTGGCGATCTACTACAAAATTCCCGGCCTCATCGCTGATGTCGCGCTGCTGATTAATCTCATCCTTTTGCTAGGCGCCCTTACGATGTTTCATTTTGTGCTCACCCTACCGGGCATCGCAGGCATCATCCTCACCATCGGTCTCTCGGTGGACGCAAACGTGCTCATTTACGAGCGACTGCGCGAGGAAATGGCCCTGGGAAAGACGCTCAAGGTGGCGTTAAACACCGCCTACGAGAAAGCCTTCAGCTCCATCTTCGACGCCAACGTCACTACGCTGATTACTGCAGCCATCCTTTTCTGGAAAGCAAGCGGACCAGTCAAAGGTTTTGCCATTTCTCTTACCCTTGGGATTCTGGCTTCGCTGTTTACGGCGCTGATTGTGGGTCGGAATTCTCTGGGCTGGCTTGTGGATACCGGCCGGCTCAAGCGTATCTCCATGCTGCATCTGATTTCTGCGCAAAACATCAACTTTCTCGGCAAAGGTCTTGTCGCCTGCCTCTGCTCGCTGGCCCTGTTGCTCGCAGGCGCCACCGCCTTTTACCTGCGTGGCGAGAAAAATTTCGGTGTCGATTTTCGCGGCGGCGATCTCATCCGCTTGAGCGCGCCAAGCAAGATTGATGTCGGCCAGGTGCGCAACGCCCTCAAACCAATTGGACTGGCTGACGCGTCGATTCAGGAATCCATGCAGAGCGGCAAAAGCTATATCACCGTGCGCACTCCGCTTAACACCAGCGAAAAGGTTGAGAAACAAATTATGCAGGCTATGCCGAACGCCGGGTTTAAAATCGAAGGCTCCGAGCGCGTAGGCGCACTGGTGGGCGGCGAGCTGGCAAAAAGTTCCCTGATCGCTCTTAGCCTGGGTATCCTGGGCATTCTAATCTTCGTAACCTTCCGGTTCGAACTTTCCTTCGCCATTGGCGCCATCGTAGCTCTCCTGCACGATGTGTTAATGACCGTCGGCGTGTTTGCCCTTCTGGGACGCGAGCTTACCCTCACCATGGTCGGCGCCGTGCTCACCATCGCCGGCTACTCCATCAACGATACCATTGTCGTGTTCGACCGTATCCGGGAAGGCCTCGCTAGCGGGCGCCGTGGAACAATCGAGGAAATTATGAACTCGAGCATTAACCAGACGCTCAGCCGCACCATCCTCACCAGCACCGTAACCCTGATCCCAATCCTGTGTCTGTTCTTCTTTGGCGGCGCGGTGCTGCGCGATTTTTCCCTGGCCATCATCGTCGGTGTCGTAGTCGGGACCTACTCTTCGATATTCATTGCTTCGCCCATTGTTCTCTGGTGGTCGCGCGCCCGCGGCCGCGGCGCCGCTGCGCTCCGGCGCGAAGTCATCGACAAAGCCACGACCGCGGCCAATCCCCTCGCCCAACGCTAAGTAGCGCCGATTTCCACTGCCCTCGCCTGTCAGTGGGCGCCCGTAACCGCCCCAGTGGGCACCGTCGCCCGAGATTGTTCGCAGGGCACTTTTCGCGCCGCCTGACAAGGAACAGACCCGCCCTTTAACACACTGCGCGCGCGTCCGACTTAACACTTATCCCCCGCCACCAACATGCATTTCAGCTGACTCCCTATTCTTCGTTCCGGCCCCATCCACGGTAATCGCGCTCACGCTCGATAGGCGGTTGATAAACAGGCTTGGTGCGCCACAGCCTGGCTTGCCCATTCGGCTTCGGATATGTGAGTCTATTTGACGTTGGCGATCTCGCCTGTCCCTTTCACATTTGGCTTTGTGCATTCGACTAAGGTCGGTTAGCGACCTTCGGCACCATATCATGAGCACGAAGCCGTACGCTGCGCACGCAATGATGGAACAGATCAAGATTTGAGTTGCCTTCATCTCTCATCCAAATAATGCGGATCATCCTTGCCTCCCAGGCAACCAGCGGGTGTCGAGCAACAGACGACACGATTTCCCCGGGCTTCCCTCCTCCCTGTACGGGCACAGCCAGTAGTCCGCAGCCGTAGCGAACGTGTACGCCGCCGAACCAAGCACAGTGACGAAAATGAATATTAGCCAACGCCGGGAGCTTTGTCTCATATCTAATGCACGCCGCCTAGAATGCGGTCACAAGAGCGTGGCCTGTTCATTTGCTTCTAAAGCCTGCGCCAAAGTTATGGACCAAGATGCCGTTGGCATAATACGTGTGGCCATTCCTGCCCTGTCCTTCGACATGCAGGTTGTACGTTTTACATATCTCCTTGCGCATTCGCAAGCTTGCAAGTGAAACCGGCTGTTCTTAGTTATCGAGAAATGTAATCGAGTCTCCTTTTGCAAAGCGGGCCGCCAGTTCATCGCTAAACACAAAGTCGCCGTATTCTACCACGTACATTGGATGGTTGTTGTTGACCGCCAATTTCCGACCGTTCTCGAGCTCGACATCGAACAGAGTTTGCGGCTGTTTTTCGTGGTAGAGCGCCTTCACGACTCTCGTGACGAAGGTCCTCTTCGCGTTTCTTCATTCCATGCCAAAACGGATTCGCCGACCTGAATGCTTTCGATTGGTTTTTCGGTGCCGTCGGCCATCTTCCCACAAAGTCCTTTCATGCTACCCAACCCATTTCTGCCGGTCATTGTCTCCGTATATAACGCATTCTCCACGCTAATTGAAGTTTACGTAGATAACGTACCACTTACGCTCGATGGGAACTAAATAGACATCATCGTGAGTGGGTAGTTTGTCCAGACTGGTTACGACTATCCCAACTCTCTGACTGCCAGAAGGCAGGTAAGCAATCCCTTTCATCCAACTTTGATTGACTGATAAGCCGACACCACCGGACGAATACGAGAATGATATTCTGTCAGTGGCGATCCTCAGCACTAAGTCGGGTCTAATACTAGTCAAAAGGCGCATGTACTCGCTTCGGCGTGCCGAGCTGAGATTTTGGCGCCCATCAGTTGGCCGCGGTTCGCTTAGGGTCTCCACGCTCAGGTATGAAACGGTGCCCATATCTTCCATCGCCATAGCCGCGAGCCGCTCAAAAGCGCCACGATGCGATCGAAAGAGGTGTATAAGCTGGCCATCAGTTGCAGCGCTGATCACGTCGCAGCGCGACAAGCAGGGCGCGCTTAGAAGGACGGTTACGGTCAGCCCAATGCGCTTAAGCTGAACCAGTGCAGGTTGTATCGTACCACTAAGGTGCATACTAGAAATCAGTGAAATCCACGGGTACAACGGTTATCGTACCGCCCATCATCATTGCGTCGATGCCTGACTGGATATCGTAAATATTGACGGGATCATTCTGGCCTCCGTTTATTAATTGCGGAATTCGCTGGACAACTGAAGACGGGTAACCTGCGGATGTCGCACTGGCTCCATAAATGAAGTTCCCTGACGCGTCGAAGATCGGGTTAATAAGCCTAAAATCGTATGGTCCGCCTGGCCTAAAGGCGTGATAGAAGCTGGCTAAACTGTCTCCGCTCGTGGAGGGCGTAGATGCACTTTGAATCGCCCAACGATTAATTATTGCTTGTGGGTTTACTCCTGGCGGCACGAAGATGGGTACTGGTGAACCAATAAACCTTCCGAGCACCCGCGCTTGGGCGAGATTCTTGACCGTCGTCATCGGCATGTACTGTTCGCCACCGGGGAGTGTCACGATTACAGCT
>Ga0209810_1005351_pt1 | contig 11683 bp, 16 predicted proteins | sample Coa_R1_7_FD_187159 | JGI IMG/M metagenome (GOLD analysis project Ga0209810, IMG submission 187159) | Surface soil microbial communities from Centralia Pennsylvania, which are recovering from an underground coalmine fire - Coalmine... | ecosystem: Environmental > Terrestrial > Soil > Unclassified...
GGGCGCGGCGGTGCACCAATGCCCGCTGTGCTGTCTTGTCGCGGCGCCGTCGCCGCCGCCGGCAGCCGGGTTGCTGCGGCTGCGCCCCGTTGTCGCCGCCGTCGCCGCCGCCGCGGCGGCGCCTTCCCCATACCGGGCGGCGCAGCCGCGCGGCCCGCCGGATCGGGCGTGAATATTTCCGCCCGCTGATCCGTCCATTTCCGGACCGGCACGGTCCGGCAGCCATGGGGAACGATGATGTCGCTCCGAACTGTCACCGCGGCGGCCTGTCTTGCCGCCGCCGTCTCGCTTTCCGCCGCCGCCGCGGAGACCGGCGGGGTCGAGGTCAAGGACGCCTGGGCCCGCGCCACCCCGGCCAAGGCCGAGGCCGGCGCCGCCTATCTGACCGTCCTGTCGCCGACCGGCGACCGCCTCACCGGGGCGGCGACGCCGGCGGCGAAGTCCGCCGAATTGCACACGATGACGATGGAGGGCGGGGTGATGAAGATGCGCCCGCTCGCCGGGCTCGATCTGCCCGCCGGCCAGCCGGTGACGCTGCGCCCGGGACAGGTGCACATCATGCTGTTCGGCCTTGCCCGTCCCCTGCACGAAGGCGACCGCTTCCCGCTGACGCTCAAATTCGCCAAGAGCCCGCCGCGCGAGGTGACGGTGGTGGTCGAAGGGATCGCCGCGATGGGTCCGCCCGGTCTGGCGTCCGGCGGCGCGGCGCCGCCGATGGCGATGCCGGCCCCGGCCCGCGGCCGTTGACGGGAGGCGCGCGATGACCCGCTCTTCGCGGCGGCCGCAGCCGTCGCAGCGCTTCCTGTTGATCGCGGTGGTCTGCGCCGGCCTCCTGGTGCTTGCCGCCGGTGCGCTGATCGGCCTGCTGTTGACCCAGTCGCCGCCGGGCGGGGCGGGCAGCCGCCTCGCCGACATGATCGGCGGCAAGTTCGAGCTGATCGACCAGAACGGCCGCCCCTTCACCGATGCCGACCTCAAGGGCAAATGGCACCTGGTGTTTTTCGGCTATACCCATTGCCCCGATGTGTGTCCGACCGCGCTCAACGACCTCTCGCTCGCGATGGATAAGCTCGCCCCGGCGGCGCGCGCCAAGGTGTCGATCGTGTTCATCAGCGTCGATCCCGAGCGCGACACCCCGGCGGTATTGAAGGATTACGCCGCCGCGTTCGACGCGCCGATCGTCGCGCTGACCGGCAATGTCGATCAGGTGGCGCAGGCGGCGAAGGACTACCGCGTCTATTTCGCCAAGCACGCGCGCGCGGACGGCGGCTACGACATGGACCACAGCGCGCTGATCTACGTGATGAACCCGCAGGGCCGCTTCACCGCCACCTTCACCCCGGACAACACGCCCGACCAGATCGCCGAGCGGCTGCGCAAGCTGGTGTCGTGATGCCGAGCCTCGCCGCCGAAATCGCCCGCCGCCGCACCTTTGCGATCATCTCGCACCCCGATGCCGGCAAGACCACGCTGACCGAGAAACTGCTGCTGTTCGGCGGCGCCATCCAGCTTGCCGGCGAGGTGCGCGCCCGCGGCGAGCGCCGCCGCACCCGTTCCGACTGGATGGCGATCGAGCGCGAGCGCGGCATCTCGGTGTCGTCGGCGGTGATGAGCTTCGAGCATCGCGGGCTCGCCTTCAATCTCCTGGACACGCCGGGCCACCAGGATTTCAGCGAAGACACCTACCGCACCCTGACCGCGGTCGACAGCGCGGTAATGGTGCTCGATGCGGCGCGCGGCATCGAGGAGCAGACCCGCAAATTGTTCGAGGTCTGCCGCCTGCGCGACGTGCCGATCGTCACCTTTGTCAACAAGATGGACCGCGAGGCGCGCGACCCGTTCGACCTGATCGACGAGATCGAGCAGACCCTGGCGCTCGACGCCACCCCGGTCGCATGGCCGATCGGCATGGGCCGCGATTTTCTCGGCGCCTACGACCTTCTCGCCGACCGCCTCCTGCTGTTCGAGCGCAACGCCGGCGACCGGCTGGTCGAGCCGATCCGCTGTTCCGGGCTCGACGATGCGAGACTGCCGGAACTGCTGCCCGCCGCGGCGCTGACCCGGCTGCGCGAGGAGGTCGAGATGGCGCGCGGGCTGTGCCGGCCGTTCGACCTCGCCGCCTTCCGCGAGGGGCACCTGACCCCGGTCTATTTCGGCAGCGCGCTCAACAATTTCGGGGTGCGCGAACTGTTGGCCGGGGTGGCCGAGGCGGCGCCGCCGCCGCGCCCGCAGCCGGCCGAGCCGGCACCGGTCGATCCCGCGGCGAGCGGCGTCTGCGCCTTCGTCTTCAAGGTCCAGGCCAATATCGACCCGCAGCACCGCGACCGCGTCGCCCTGGTCAGGCTGTGCTCGGGCCGCTTCCGCCGCGGCATGAAGCTGAAGAACGTGCGCACCGGCCGCGTCATGTCGGTGCAGAGCCCGGTGTTCTTCCTCGCGCGCGAGCGCAACCTCGCCGAAGAGGCGTGGCCCGGCGACATCATCGGCATTCCCAATCACGGCAGCCTGCGCATCGGCGACACCTTGACCGAGGGCGACGACATCCGCGTCACCGGGGTGCCGAGCTTCGCCCCGGAAATCCTCCGCCGCATCCGCATTGCCGACCCGATGCGGGCCAAGCACCTGCGCCACGCGCTCGAGCAGCTCGCCGAAGAGGGAGTCACCCGCGTGTTCCGTCCGGCGAACGGCGGCGACTGGATCGTCGGCGTCGTCGGCGCCTTGCAGCTCGACGTATTGCAGGCCCGGCTCGATGCCGAATACGGGCTCTCGACCCGGCTCGAAGCCGCGCCGTACGAGCGGGCCCGCTGGCTCGCCGCCGCCCCGGACCAGCTCGACCGGCTCCGCAGCCGCGATTCCGCCGCCTTTGCCGAAGACCACGACGGCGTGCCGGTGTTCCTCGCCCGCAACGCCTGGGATTTGCGCCGCACGATGGAGGAATTCCCGGCGATCGCCTTCAGCGAGACGCGGGAGCAGATTTGAAGGCGCGGTGACCGGGCTGGGTGGTAATGTTGTCGGGCTTGCATGGATGCGAGGCGCCGATGGCGGGAACGATCGAGTTGAGAATGCGCGTGCCGGCCGAGCTGGAAAGCCGTCTCGATGCGCTGGCGCACGCGCTCGGCCGTTCGCGTTCCTGGGTCCTGGAGCAGGCGCTCGAATCGTTCATCCAGATCGAAGACATCAAGCAGGCTCTCGCCGAGGCCGAGGCCGGAGATTTCGCCACCGAGGAGGAAGTGACGGCGGCGTTCGGGAAGTGGCGGAACCTTGGCCGGGATGCAGGTTAGATGGTTGCGCACCGCGCTCCGCAATCTTGACGATCAAATTTCCTATATCGCCGCCGACAATCCCGCCGCTGCGGCGCGGGCGAGCGTCAGGGTCCGAAACGCGGTCGCACAGCTCGCCGATTACCCCCAGATGGGTCGCCCCGGCCGCGTGCCGGCGACCCGCGAGTTGGTCGTCGCGGGAACGCCGTGGGTTGTCGTCTACCGGATGAAGAATCGGGTGGAGATTCTGCGGGTGCTGCACGGCGCGCAATCCTGGCCGCCGCGCCGGTAGGCTGTTTCAGCGAGCAGCACTGACCCGGGCGGCGCGGCGCAGCGCCTGGGGCGGCTGGCCGAAGGCGCGCAGAAAGGCGCGGCGCATGCGCTCGGGGTCGCCGAAGCCGGTGCGCACGGCCACCCCCTCGATCGGCTCGCCGCCGCTTTCGACCCGCTCGCGCGCCGCTTCCAGGCGCAGGCGCTCGATCGCCTTGGCCGGGGTCATGCCGGTCTCGGCGGCAAAGGCGCGGGCGAAGTGGCGCGGGCTCATCGCCGCCCGCTCGGCCAGCCGCTCGACCGGCAGGCGCTCGCCGAGCCGTTCGCGCGCCCAGGCCAGCACGGGGGAAATCCGGCTGCCGGCGCGGTCGGCCTCGATCAGCGCCGAGAACTGCGACTGTCCGCCCGGCCGGCGGTGGTAGACGACGAGGTGCTGGGCGGCCCGCTTGGCGGCCGGCTCGCCGAGATCGTCGGCGACCAGGGCCAGCGCCAGATCGATCCCGGCGGTGATGCCGGCCGAGGTCCACACCGCGCCGTCGCGGATGAAGATGCGGTCGGGCTCGACCCGGACCTTGGGATAGGCGCGGGCGAACTCGGCGGCGCGCGCCCAATGCGTCGTCGCCCGGCGCCCGTCGAGCAGCCCGGCGGCGGCGAGCACGAAGGCGCCCGAGCACACGCTGGCGACCCGGCGCGCCTGCCGGGCGGCGCGGCGGATGTAGTCGAGGGTGGCGGCGCAGGCCGAGCTTTGCCGCGTGCCCCAGCCGCCGGCGACGAGCAGCGTGTCGAGCGGGCCGTCGGCGAAGGCTTCGGCGACAAGCTGCGCACCCGACGAGCTGGTCACCGGCCCGGCCTCCCGTGCCATCACCCGCAGGCGATAGGCGGGCGACGCGGTCTCGCGCCCCGCCGCCTCGAACACGGCGATCGGCCCGGCGGCGTCGAGGAGCTGGAATTCGGGAAAGACGACGATGCCGATCGACCGGGTCATGTCATGAAATGAGGGAAATAGGTCATTTCGGCCAAACCCTAATCCGGCTACGCTCGACCGTCAACGACGGAGAGGGGCATGAGCGAAACCAACCCGGTCATCGTCTTCGCGCTGTTTCCCGGCGCCACCCAGCTCGACTTCACCGGGCCGCACCAGGTGTTTGCGCGGCTGTTGGGGGCGAGCGCGATCCTCGCCAGCCCGCTGGGCGGGACGGTGGAGGCCGACGGCATGGCGTTCTCGGGCCTGCGCCGGCTCGCCGACATCCCGGGCTGCGACGTGCTGTGCGTGACGGGCGGCGGCGGCGTCACCGAAAACGCCATCCACGACACCGTGTTTCTCGGCGAGGTGCGGCGGCTCGCGGCGGGTGCGCGCTACGTGACCTCGGTATGCACCGGCTCGCTCGCGCTCGGCGCGGCGGGACTGCTGCGCGGCCGGCGCGCCGCCTGCCACTGGCTGTGGCGCGACCTGCTGGTGCCGTTCGGCGCGATTCCCGATCCGGGACGGGTGGTGCGCGACGGCAACATCGTCACCTGCGCCGGGGTCACCGCCGGCATCGACTTCGCGCTCACCCTGGTGGCCGAGCTGGCCGGGCCGGAGACGGCGCAGGCGATCCAGCTTCAGCTCGAATACGCGCCGGCGCCGCCCTTCGCCGCCGGCGATCCCGAGACCGCGCCGGAGGCGGTGCGGGCGCGGGTGCGGGCGCTCAACGCGCCGCTGGCCGCGCGCCGGCGCGCGGCGGTCGAGGCCGCTGCGGCGCGGCTTGGCGGAGCCTGAGCGATGCTGGAACTGCGCCCCAATTGCGAATATTGCGACCGCGACCTGCCGCCCGATTCGCCGCAGGCGCGGATCTGCAGCTACGAGTGCACCTTCTGCGCCGATTGCGTCGATACCGTGCTGTTCGACGTCTGCCCCAATTGCGGCGGCGGATTTGCGCCGCGCCCGATCCGCCCCGCGGTCGAGCGGCGCCCCGGCGTGTGCCTGGACCGCCAGCCCGCCTCGACCCGCCGCGTCCACCTCAAATATTCGCGCGAGGCGGTCGCCGAATTCGCCCGCCGGGTGCGCGCGATCGCCCCGGCCCGGCGCTAGCCTAGAGGGTCGGCCGCGGGGGCGACGGGGAGGGCGACGCGGTCGAAGGGATCGTGCGCCCGCCTATTCCGCCGCTTGCGGCCGCTCGCGCACGGCGCGCGCCTTTTCCTTTTCGCGGTCGAACTCGGCGCGGCGGCGTGCGATCTCCTCGGGCGACAGGCGCTCGATGTTGGAGTAGTCGAGCTTCCACGACGAATCCTCGGCCCAGCGCAGCGGCGACTGCACCGTGGTGCGCGCCGCCGGCGCGGCTTCGAGCACGCGCAGGGCCAGCTCCAGGGTGAAGGCCTGCGAGGCCGGGTCGTGCGGCCTGCCGGCCGAGTTGCCGAGCGGAAAGTCGCTGAACAGAAAGCGCGGCACCCCGCAATGCTCGACGATGTCCTTGGCGCAGCCCATCACCACGGTCGCGATGCCGGCGGCTTCGAGATGGCGCGCGGCAAGGCTGACCGACTGGTGGCAGACCGGGCAGTTCGGCACCAGGATGACGGCGTCGGCGCCGTCCTCCCGCACCCGGTCGAGCAGCTCGGGGCAGTCCTGTTCGAGCGTCGTCTTCTGGCTGCGGTTGGTCGGCAGCCCGTGAAAGCGCGGCGCCACCGCGCCGATCCGGCCGGCTCGCGCGGCCCGGCGCAGCGCCGGCAGCGGGAACCACGTGTTGGGGTCTTCGGCGCTGGTGTGGACGCGGTCGTAGCCGATATGCGAGATGCGCAGGTCGTGGTCGCGCGCGGTGTCGCCAGAATAGACCCGGTAGAACTTGGCGGCGCCGTTATAGGGCGCGCCCGGCCCCTGGTCGCCCTTGCCGGGCTGGTAGGGCGCCGCGGTGGTGACGAGGCCGATGCGGCAGCGGGCGAGCGGCTTGCCGAGCGGCGTGAACGGCGCGTCGTCGTGATAGGCCCAGCGATAGGGGTTGCCGTAGCCGAGCGCGAGGTAGTAGTCCCGCGTCCGCTGCATATAGGGGATCGGCCCGTCCATCCTACTTGTCCTTGAAGTATTCGATGTCCTGCGGCCGCGGCCGCCAGTCCGGGTTGCTCGGCCACTCCTTGGTGCGGCCGGAGAATTCCTCGCCGTAGCGGACGCGAAACAGCAGGGTGCGCTGCGGCCCGGTCTTCCATTCGTGCAATTCGCCGCGGGGGTGGACGACGAACGAGCCCGGCTTGACCTCGATCGACCCGGTCGGGGTGCGCATCGTGCCGCCGCCCTCGAAGCAGAAATACAATTCGACCGCGTTGGGATGGCAGTGGTAGGGGCTGGTCTGCCCCGGCTCCCAGCAGGCGACGGTGACGTCGCCCTCGCCGACCTTGCCGAGGATGCGCTCGACGTGGCGGGCGGGGTCGAATTTCTCTTCTTTCTTCAGGTCGAAGGCGAGCATCGGCGACTCTCCGGAGGGTCAGTGGCGCAAATCGCTCGAGGGCGCGGTGCCCTCGCCATAGCCGTAGGGGGGCGCCGGCAGCGCCGTCTCGGCGGGCTCGCCCTTGCGGCTCTCGGCGGTCTGGCGCCGGCGGCGGTAGCCGCGCAGGGTCAGCGGGATCGAGCCGAGATAGGCGATGCCGATCAGGATCAGCGTCGGCCACGGCGTCGTCGTCAGAAAAGCGGCGAGAAGGCCGATGCCGAGCAGCGTCGGCACGACGAAATGCGGCTTGATGCGAAACCGCTTCAGCGACACGGTCGGCAGCGTCGAGATCATCAGCAGCGCGACCCCGGCGGTCCACAATGCCCCGAGATAGGGCGAGCGGGCGATCCAGTCCCCCCACTCGAACGCCGCGAACATCGGCATGATGACGAGATAGGCCGCGGCCGGCGCCGGCACGCCGGTGAAATAGCCGGCGGCATAGGGCGGCAGCTCGGCGGCGAGCTGGGTGTTGAAGCGGGCCAGGCGCAGCGCGCAGCACACCGCATAGAACAGCACGATCGCCCAGCCGAGCCCGTGCAGGTCGGACATCGTCCATAGATAGAGCACCGCCGCCGGGGCGACGCCGAAGCTGACGAAATCCGACAGGCTGTCGAGCTCGGCGCCGAACAGCGAGGTCGATTTCAACAGCCGTGCGATGCGGCCGTCGAGCCCGTCGAGCACGCCGGCGATCATGATCGCATAGACCGCGGCCTGGAAATTGCCGCCGAGGGCGAAGCGGATCGCCGTCATGCCGGCGCACAGCGCCAGCAGGGTCAGCACGTTCGGCACCATGCGGTTGACCGAGAACGCGGTGAGCGGCCGCACCCGCATGCGCGAACGCCGCATCCGCATCCGCGGCGAGCGCATCGTCAGCCTCGTCCGCGGCGCAGATGGGCACGCATCGCCGCGGCGCGCTCGCTGGCGGCGCTTTGCAGAAACGACAGGTCGCTGCCCGGCAGCACCAGCCTCACCCCCATCTCGATATAGCGGGCGAGCAGGGCGTCGTCGGCGATGCCGCCGACCCCGGCCCACTTGCCGTGCTTGCGGCAGGCATCGACCACCGCCCGGTAGGCGGAAACGATGCGCGGCTCGCCGAACTGGCCGGGAATGCCGAGCTCCATCGCCAGATCGTTGGTGCCGACGAGCAGCGAATCGATGCCCGGCACCGCGGCGATCGCCTCGGCATTGGCGATCGCCGTCGGGGTTTCCAGCATCACCGTGACAAAGGTGGCGGCGTTGATCGCCGCGCAGGTCTCGCCCAGTCCGTGCTTCTCGTAGCGCAGATGCGGCAGCCCGCCGGCGACCGAGCGGTGCCCGTCGGGCGGGTAGTGCAGCGCTTGCGAGATCCGCCGCGCCTCGTCGGCGGTATCGACATGCGGCATGACGATGCCGAGCGCGCCGCCGTCGAGCAGCCGGGTGGCCAGCCACAATTGCCCCGCCGGCACCCGCGCCACCGGCGCGATCCCGGCCGCCAGCGCGGCGACCGAGATCTGCACCGCCGTGTCGAGGTCCATCGAATTGTGTTCGAGGTCGAGAAACAGCCAGTCGAAGCCGCACGCCTTCATCGCCGGCGCGATGTCGACGGTGCGCGCCTGGCGCAGGATGATCCCAAGCGCCAGCTCGCCGGCCGCCAGCCGCTCGCGCATCGGGTTCGACAGGATCGGGTCCATCGGCGGCGCCCTCGTTACGCGGCCGGGACTTTGTCATCGCCGGCGCGGCGAAGCAATCCCGGCGGGATGGCTTCGCCGCCTGCGGCGCCCGGCCACGAAGGTCACGCCGGGTGGAACACCAGCGTGCGCAGTTCGATGCTTTCGCGCGGGAAGGCGTCCGGCGGGGTGGTCGGATCGGTGAACGCGGTGTGCGGCATGAAGCGCGCCCGCCCGTCGGTCTTGCTGTCGCAGCATTTCAGCAGCAAGGCCTCGTCCGCCCGCATCTCCGGCACGTAGTACCAGCGGTGCGCCGGGTTGTAGGTCACCGAATAGGTCTCGCCGACGCGGTCGCGATAGATCAGGTCGGAGGGCACCAGGTCGGCGGGATCGACGGTCCGCGCATCGCACACCGCCAGCGGCGCATCGCGCAGCGGCCCCTTGATCGGGCGCCACAAATTGATCACCTGCACCCGGCCCTTCAGCAGCTCCTCGGCCTCCTCGCCCAGCAGGTCGCGGACGCGCTGCGGGCCGGAGCGGGCGGTATGGTCGACATGGACGCGGGTCGCCGGCTGGCGCGGGCCGTTGCGGCTGCGGTCGACCAGCCCCGGCACGCGGCGCCGCTGCAGATGGTCGAAGATGAAGACGCGGCTCGCCCCGGTCGCCTCGGCGATAAAGCGTTCCGCTTCGGGATAGTAGACGCGGCGGACCTCGTCGTCGTCCCAGAAGTCCTTCACCGCGCTCTTCTGGTCGACCAGCGCGAACCCCTGCCGGTCGAGCGAGATTTCCGAGCGGATCGGCCGCATGTCGTAGATCGGCACGCGGTGCGCCTCGTGCTTCATGTTGGGCGGCGCGTCCTCCGGCCCGGGCTCGTAGGCGTAGTAGCGCGGCCGCTCCGCCATCGGCACCAGGTAGTTCAGCTCGGCCTCGACATACGGGAGTTCGGCCATTCCGCTCATGCTGTCCTCCTGTGGGTTGCCGCCATCGTACTCAGAACGGCGGGAAACGGAAATATTCGACCGGAAGCTCCCCGTTGCGCGGGTGGCGCTTCTCGCCGAACGCCTTGTGCCACAGCCGCGCGGCGGCGCGGGTCAGTCGCTGCAACATGGTCTTTACTCCTTCCAGAATGGCTTCTCGCTGGCGAACATCGCGTCCGCCCGGGTGATGCCGATATCCTTGAGCATGCGGTCGTCGAGCCGCGCCAGTTCGCGCCGCTCGCGGATGCGCCGCGCCCAGAGCTTCAGGGTGGCAAGCCCGCGCTGCACCGCGTCGTTGATCCGGTAGCGCCGCGAGTGCCGCGTCCGGGCAGACCCGTAAGGTATCGCTGTCATATGAATCCTCCTCACTCGCGGAGGCCGCCGCCGCGATATCCAGGCAACGGCTCCTTGCATAGGAGCTGGGGCTTCCCAAGTTTGACGACAAACGAGACTTTCTCAGCGACGGATTAGTTCCGCTCATGCAATCGACGACCCGCCTGCCGCCGCTCTCGGCGCTTCGCGCGTTCGAGGCGGCGGCCCGGCTGATGAGCTTTTCCAAGGCGGCCGAGGAGCTTGCGGTAACCCCGGCGGCGGTCAGCCACCAGATCGCCGCGCTCGAGGCCGATCTCGGTGTCAAATTGTTCCGCCGCCTCAACCGGGCGATCGAGCTGACCCCGTCGGGCCGGCTGCTGCTGCCCGGGCTCAGCGACGCCTTTGCCGGGATGCAGGCGGCGGTGCGCCGGCTGCGCGCCCACAACGAGACCGGCACGCTGACTGTCACCGCCTCGCCCTCCTTCGCCGGCAAATGGCTGGTGCTGCGGCTGCACCGCTTTCACGCCCGCTGCCCCGAGGTCGATGTCCGGGTCTCGGCGACCGACAACCTGGTCGATCTGACCCAGGGCGATTTCGACATGGGCATCCGCTACGGCACCGGCCGCTATCCCGGGCTGGTGGTCGAGAAGCTGCTGGAGAACGAGGTGTTTCCGGCGTGCAGCCCGGAACTGCTGAAATCGGGGCCGCCGCTGCGCACCCCCGAGGATCTGCGCCACCACACGCTGATCGAGGCCGATCTGATCGGTCGCGACCCACTGATGCCGAGCTGGTCGATGTGGCTCAAGGCCGCCGGGGTCGTCGACCCGCCCGCGCCGGGGCTCAGCTTCAGCGGCAGCCACCTCGCGCTCGATGCCGCGATCGCCGGGCACGGCGTCGTCCTCGCCTATTCGACGATTGCCGCCGCCGACCTCGCCGCCGGCCGCCTCGTCCGCCTGTTCTCGCTGTCGCTGCCCGACCACTTCGCCTACTACATCGCCACCGCGCCGGGCGCGCTCGAACGCCCCAAGGTCAAGGCTTTCCGCGACTGGCTGCGCGAGGAGGCGGACCGTACCATGGTCCCGGCATGACGACGGTGATGGCCGGGCTTTGCGATGCGCGGCGCGCCGGCGCGTCGCGATAGCCTTCAAGCTCTTCCTCCCCTGGCCCCGGAATGGCGATATGCTCCGCCGCATCGAGCGGATGAGGAGCGGCGGCATGGATTTCGAGTCTTCCGACAAGGTGAAGCGCCTCTCGGCGCAATTGCGCGAATTCATGGCGGCGGAGGTCTATCCCGCCGAACAGGTGTTCGAGCGGCAGCTCAACGAAGCGCCGTCGCGCTGGCAGATCCCGCCGGTCATGGAGACGCTGAAGGCCAAGGCGCGCGCCGCCGGGCTGTGGAACCTGTTCCTGCCGGATTCGGAATACGGCGCCGGGCTCACCAACCTCGAATATGCGCCGTTATGCGAGATCATGGGGCGCTCGCCGATCGCGCCCGAGGTGTTCAACTGCTCGGCCCCCGACACCGGCAACATGGAAACGCTGGTGCGCTACGGAACCCCGGCCCAGCAGGAACGCTGGCTGAAGCCGCTGCTCGCCGGCGAGATCCGCTCGGCCTTCGCGATGACCGAGCCGGCGGTCGCCTCGTCCGACGCCACCAACATCGAGGCCTCGATCCGCCGCGAGGGCAACAGCAGCTATGTCATCAACGCCCGCAAATGGTGGACCAGCGGGGCGATGGACCCGCGCTGCAAGATCTTCATCCTGAT
>Ga0209810_1005352_pt1 | contig 11680 bp, 10 predicted proteins | sample Coa_R1_7_FD_187159 | JGI IMG/M metagenome (GOLD analysis project Ga0209810, IMG submission 187159) | Surface soil microbial communities from Centralia Pennsylvania, which are recovering from an underground coalmine fire - Coalmine... | ecosystem: Environmental > Terrestrial > Soil > Unclassified...
CGCTGCGCGACCTTGAGAAAATCCTCTATTTCGAGGCCTATGTTGTCATCGATCCCGGCGAAGCCCCTGTGAAGGAAAAGGAAGTTCTGCCGGAAGAGCGCTACCGCGAATTGCAGCAGGAATACGCAGGCAAGTTCCGCGCCGGCATGGGCGCGGAGGCCATCAAGGAACTCCTGAAGCAGGTGGATATTGAAAACCTCGCGGTCGAGCTTCGGGAGAAAATGAAGTCCGACCCCTCACAGCAGAAGCGAATCAAGTACGCGAAACGCCTGAAAGTGGTGGAAGCCTTCCGCAAGTCCGGCAACAAGCCCGAGTGGATGATCCTCGATGTGATCCCTGTGATTCCTCCGGAGTTGCGGCCCTTGGTACCGCTTGACGGAGGACGTTTCGCCACCTCCGATCTGAACGACCTCTACCGCCGCGTCATCAACCGGAACAACCGGCTGAAGAAGCTGATGGAACTCCACGCCCCTGACGTGATTGTGCGCAACGAGAAGCGCATGCTCCAGGAAGCCGTGGACGCGCTGTTCGATAACGGGCGGCGCGGCCGAGTCCTTCGCGGGGCGAACAACCGTCCGCTGAAGTCGCTCTCCGACACGCTGAAAGGAAAGCAGGGCCGCTTCCGCCAGAACCTGCTCGGCAAGCGCGTCGATTACTCCGGTCGCTCTGTGATTGTCGTGGGGCCTGAACTCAAACTCCATCAATGCGGTCTGCCCAAAAAGATGGCCCTCGAGCTTTTCAAGCCGTTCATTTACCACAAGCTGGAGCAGTCCGGCCACTGCACCACCATCAAAGCCGCCAAGGAGATGGTGGAGCGCCAGGAACCTGTGGTTTGGGACATTCTGGAGGAGGTCATCAGGGACCATCCGGTGCTTCTTAACCGTGCGCCGACACTGCATCGTCTGGGCATTCAGGCCTTCGAGCCTGTTCTGGTTGAAGGCAAGGCCATCAAGATCCACCCGCTGGTCTGCACGGCGTTCAACGCGGACTTTGACGGCGACCAGATGGCGGTCCATATCCCGTTGTCGCCCGAGGCGCAAATCGAAGCGTCTGTGCTGATGCTGGCGTCCAACAACATCCTTTCGCCGGCAAACGGTCAGCCGCTCGCAACGCCCACGCAGGACATCGTCCTTGGCGTCTATTACCTGACGAAAGAGCAGAAGGGAGCCCGGGGCGAAGGGCGCACGTTTGCCAATCCTGAAGAAGTGCTCCTGGCTCTTGAAGCCGGCGAAGTTGAGACGCGCACTCCCATCCGGCTGCGCTACACGGGTCGCGTCATTGACCTTACGACGGCATACGACGATCAGGACGTTCTCCACACTGAACCGATCACGCTGAAACACCAGTTCGTCAACACGACGGTAGGGCGCGTGATCTTCAATGACCATCTGCCTCCGGAGATGCCCTTCATCAACGGAACGCTTCGCAAAAAGGGGCTGGGCGCCGTAGTCAATTACTGCTACCTGCGCTTCGGGCTGGAAACCGCAGTGGCCCTCCTGGACAAGGTCAAATCGCTCGGTTTCCTCTACGCGACCAAGTCCGGCATTTCGCTCGGCATTGATGACCTGGTCGTTCCGTCCAACAAGGCCGACCTCGTCCGGGCCGCGCAGAAGGAAGTGATCGAGGTCGAAAAGCAGTACCAGGAAGGTGCCATCACGCACGGCGAGCGTTACAACAAAGTCATCGCCATCTGGTCCAACGTAACGGACCGCGTGGCCGATGAAATGTTCCAGGCCATGGAAGCCCAGGACAAGAGCGGCGTGCTCAATCCTGTTTACGTCATGGCCGACTCCGGAGCGCGCGGCTCGAAGCAGCAGATTCGCCAGTTGTCCGGAATGCGCGGACTGATGGCAAAGCCTTCCGGAGAAATCATCGAGACACCCATCACCGCCAACTTCCGCGAAGGGCTGAACGTGCTGCAATACTTCATCTCAACCCACGGCGCGCGCAAGGGACTGGCAGACACGGCGCTTAAAACGGCCGACTCCGGTTACCTCACCCGCCGCCTGGTTGACGTCGCTCAGGACGTGATCGTCTCCGAGTTCGACTGTGGAACGGTGGATGGCCTTTACGTCGAATCCATCGTTGAAGCGGGAGAGGTTGTGGAACCGCTCCGTGACCGCATCGTTGGCCGGGTTTCCCTCGAACAAATCAAGGATTACGAGGGCAACGTGATCGTCGATGTCAATCAGGAAATCAACGAAGACCTGGCGGCCTCCATCCAGGCTGCCGGCATCGAGCGCGTCAAGATCCGCTCCGTGCTCACCTGCGAGTCGCGGCGCGGCGTCTGCGTACGGTGCTACGGCCGCAACCTGGCTACGGGACGACTGGTCGAAATCGGCGAGGCTGTTGGGGTCGTCGCTGCACAGTCAATCGGCGAACCCGGAACGCAGCTTACGATGCGTACGTTCCACATCGGAGGAACGGCCAGCCGAATCTCCGAGCAATCCACGCTGGAAGCCAAAAACAATGGCTTCCTGAAGTTCCAGAACCTCCAGACTGTCACCAACCGCGACGGGCACTTTGTGGTGATGAACCGCAACGGCTCGATTGTGATCGTTGACGAAAAAGGCCGCGAGCGCGAACGCTACTCCGTGGTTTACGGGGCCAAAATTCGTTATCCGGACGGTGCGCCTGTCAAGATGGGCGACATCGTCGTGGAATGGGATCCCTACACGTTCTCCATCCTGACGGAAGTGGCCGGCGAAGTCCACTTCAAGGACCTCGAGCCCGGCATCACTCTCCAGGAGCAGGTGGACGAGGTAACCGGGCTCTCGCAGCTTGTCGTCAAAGATTCACCCGACGAGAAATATCAGCCGCAGATTATCATCCGGCCTGACGGCAAGGGCTCTGCCAAGGGCGTCAAGAAATACCTGATGCCCTCGCGGGCGCACCTGATGGTCCAGCAAGGCGACGTTGTCCAGGCGGGCGATGTTCTGGCCAAGATCCCGCGTGAAACCACCAAAACCAAGGACATCACCGGCGGTCTGCCGCGCGTACAGGAATTGTTCGAAGCGCGCAAGCCGCATGAGCCGGCCGTCATCACGGAAATCGACGGCGTTGTCCGTTACGGCGATGTCATCAAGGGCCAGCGCAAGGTGATCGTTGTGCCCGATCGTGGCGAACCCAAGGAATACCTGCTGCCGCGGGGCGTTCACATCTCCGTTCAGGAGGGTGAGCGTGTCCGTGCCGGCGAGCCGCTGATGGACGGCCCTCGCAACCCGCACGACATCCTGGCAGTGCTCGGCGAGAAGGAATTACAGAAATACCTTGTCGACGAGATCCAGGAAGTCTATCGGCTGCAGGGCGTCAACATCAACGACAAACACATCGAAGTGATCGTCCGGCAAATGATGCGCTGGATCAAGGTGGAAGATCCGGGCGACACGGAATTCTTGCTGGACGAGCAGGTGGACAAATTCAAATTCCGCGACGAGAACGATCGCGTCAAGGCCCAGGGGGGCAAGCCCGCAACGGGCCGCTCGCTCCTGCTCGGCATCACGAAGGCTTCGCTCGCGACGGATTCGTTTATCTCCGCCGCCTCGTTCCAGGAGACCACGCGCGTGCTCACCGAAGCCTCAATCCGCGGAGCAGTCGATCATCTGCGTGGCCTCAAGGAGAACGTCATCATGGGCCGCCTGATCCCGGCCGGAACAGGACTCGAGCGCTATCGCAACTTCCGGCTGCTGACTGAAGTCGAGCCGCCCGCGCCTGAGGTGGAGGTCACCGAGGGCGTCCCCGGCGAAGGTCCGATTCCGCCTTCTCCCGGCATCGCAGCAGAACTCATGGATGACGAGGAAGCCCGTCCAGCACAATAACACCGCGAGGCCGGCGGTCTGAACTTCCCTGCCCTGTTTGGCGGATGAGGTTCAGGCCTGCCGGTCCCGCCAGATTCACTCATGCGGTTCTCTTGCTTCAAATGCGGCGAAGTCATTGACGCGCCCGACCGTATAGGGACCCGCGACACATGCCCTCGCTGCGACGCCGACCTGCACTGCTGCCGCAACTGCCGCTTCTACGATCCCGGGAAACACAACCAGTGCGCCGAACCTCAGGCCGAATGGGTCCGGGATAAAGAAGCTTCAAACTACTGCGACTATTTCCAGCCGAACCCAATCCTGCTGGCCAAAGGCCCCGGATCAAGCCAGGCAGACGACGCCCGCAAGCGCTTCGATTCGCTATTCAAGAGTTGACGCGCCTACTCCGGCCAACGGAATGTTTGTTCAGAAGCAAAGCTGGACTTCAGGAGAGATCAAATCCACCCGCCTTTTCAAAGGCGTCCGCCACCTTGAGCAAGCGTGTTTCATCGAAGTGTGTGGCGAAAATTTGCATCCCAACGGGCAAGGGTAAGTTGCCTTTGAGTTTCCCGCAAGGCACGGAGATACCCGGGATGCCTGCCAGACTTGCCGTAACCGTATAAATATCAGCAAGGTACATCTGAAGAGGGTCATCCACGCGCTCGCCCAGTTTGAAGGGTGGAATGGGCGATGTGGGCGCGACAATCACATCAACGTCGTCGAAGGCTTCAACAAAATCGCGGGTGATCAGCGTTCGCACTCTCTGGGCCTTCAGGTAATAAGCATCATAATAGCCTGAGCTCAAAACGTAGGTTCCCAACATGATGCGACGTTTGACCTCGGCGCCAAACCCCTGATCGCGCGTTTTGCGATACATATCACGCAGGTCGGAGTATTCCGCCGCGCGAAAGCCATAACGCACGCCATCATAGCGCGCCAGGTTTGAGCTGGCTTCCGCTGTGCAAATGATGTAATAGCAGGCAATAGCGTACTCGGTGTGGGGCAGGCGGATCGGAACGATTTCGCAGCCGAGCTTTTCGAGCAGGCTGATTCCCTTCTCGACATTGCTGCGAATCTCGGGATTCAAGCCTTCGAAATATTCGTTGGGCACGCCGACCTTCATCCCGCTCACTTTGCCGTCGAGCGCGCTTTCGTAATCGTCCACGGGCACATCGGCGGAAGTTGAATCGAACTGATCACGCCCCGCGATCACTTTAAGCGTGCGGGCAACGTCCCGTACCGAGCGTCCGAACGGCCCGATATGGTCGAGGGATGAGGCAAAAGCCACGAGGCCGTACCGCGAAACGCGACCGTAAGTTCCCATCATACCGACGATGCCGCAGAAAGCGGCAGGCTGCCGAATCGATCCTCCCGTGTCCGAGCCGAGTGAAACCGTGGCCAGGTTGGCTGCCACGGCTGCTGCGGAACCTCCGCTCGAACCACCGGGTACGCGCGTCGGGTCGTGTGGGTTGCGCGTGGGGAAGAAGCCGGAATTCTCCGTCGAAGATCCCATGGCAAATTCATCGCAGTTGGTCTTCCCCAGGATCACGGCCCCCGCCGCTTCCAGCCTTTCGACTGCAGTGGCGTTGTACGGCGCAACGAAGTTTTCGAGCATCTTTGACGCACAAGTCGTCGGAAGGCCTCGCGTGAGGATCACGTCCTTGATCGCGACAGGCACGCCGGAAAGTGGGCGCAGCGGCTTGCCAGCGGCGATTTCGCGGTCAACCGCCCGAGCTTGTTCGATCGCCTTCTCTTCACAAGTCGAAAGATACGAGCGGATGTTCGAATCTTCCCTCTTGATCCGGTCGAGGTGCACGCGCGCAATTTCTTCGGCGGATACTTCGCGGCGCGAAAGCATTCCATGAATATCGGCGATGGTCAGGCTGGTCAGATTTTCCATGTGCGGTTCCAGCCGGCGGATTGCAACGCGGGCCCGCTCGGCCTACTCGCGGTCAATAACCTGAGGTACCTTGAAGCACCCGCCCCCGGACTCGGGAGCGTTTTTGAGGGCTTCCTCCTGTGTGAATGTCTGCTGTGTATGGTCATCGCGCAGGGCAGGATTTTCCGCAGCGGGATAAGTCACCTGCGCCATCGGCTCAACTCCCGTCGTGTCCAGTTGGTTCAGCTTCTGGACGTACTCGAGAACGGCGTCAAGCTGCGGACCGTACTTCCGGATCTCCTCGTCCGTCAGCTCAAGGTGAGCGAGGTCCGCCACGTAACGCACTTCTTTTTCAGTCAGCGCCATTCAATGGACCTTCGACAAGTCCGGCCACGGTGACTCAGCTTCGATAGGCTTTTCAACGTACCGGACCTTTAATTTCTGGACCGTCGGCGCACCCAGGTACATATTGATCTGCGCTCGGATATCTTCCGACATGCGCCGCATTTCCGCTGACCACGCTGCGCAGTCGCACTCGAGGATCAGAGTGCCTTCCTCGAAAGCCACGGGCCGCGAGTGCCGCGCCATCGGCTTGCCGGCCACCTGCGGCCACAACGGAGCAAGGATCTCCACCACGCGCGGGTCGCTTCGCCGGATTTGGCTCCTGAAAATGAGAGGGAGAATCTTGCTGATTTCTTCCATCAGAAACTCTTGCCCGAAGATTGCCTGTCTAAGATGGAGATCGAGTGTAGCACAATCTCCCGCGGAGGTGAAACATCTTGTGAGCGTCAAGCTCCGGCAATTATAATGAGGCGCGTGGTTCGACTCATTCTGGCTTCCAATTCTCCCCGACGGCGCGAATTGCTCAAAAATGCCGGCTTTGAATTCGATGTCCATCCCAGTGGAATTGAGGAAGTCCGGTTTCTCGGAGAATCCCCGGAGGATTTTGCGCGCAGGCTTGCACGGGACAAAGCTTTGGATGTCGCTTCGCGTTCGGCGGCAGGAAGCATCGTTCTTGGCGCTGATACTGTGGTCGCCATAAACAGTGAAATCCTTGAGAAGCCCTCTGATGCAGCGGACGCTGCGAGGATGCTGCGCACGCTTTCCGGCCGCACACACCGCGTGATCACGGGCATCTGCCTTGTGCGGGCTCCCGGATCCATACTGGCCTGGACCTACGAAACCACCTCCGTAACATTCAAAGAACTTAGCGACGAAGAAATCGAAGATTACGTCAGAAGCGGCGAGCCGTTTGACAAGGCCGGAGGCTACGCCATTCAGGGCCTGGCATCGAAATTTGTTCCCCGCATTGAAGGCTGCTACTTCAACGTGGTCGGGCTGCCCGTCCCGCGCGTGTATGAAATCCTGAAGTCCGTTGAAGAGAACTGAGGCCGTCAATTGCGCTGTCAGTGGGTGATCAGGACGTTTTTGTCGTCCTTGTTGACTGGGACTTCCTGAAGCTCGGTCGGCTGCTGGCAGCAGACACACTTGCCGGGCCCCAGGCCGACGATGTTACACGTCTCACAGTAATAGCGGACGCGGTAGAGTTCACCGTGATGGATGGTATAGATCGTGTCCACCTGGAAATTTCCATCCGCGAGATACTTTCCTTCCAGCCGGACATCGTCATTTCCCAGCCGCTTGTCCTCAAGCGTCCGGAAAATGTAGTCGTAACGGCCGGCCAGCGGCACACTTTTCGTCGCAGTCTTAAGCAGCGGGCAGGTCCCTTGAGCGTTGACTAGTTTTCCCTCCAGCGTCTGCTGGCTGTCTGAAGTGTCCGCCGGGCGCGCGGGAACCGGCGCAAAGAATAGAGCGGCCGTGCACAGCAACAACGCTGCTGCACCGGCACGACGCGACGGCCGAACCGCACAGCGCCCAGTTTTCGAAGCCGACGGCACGCTGTACTTCATACGGCTCATCTCACGCTCCCTGCCGGTTCTAACCCTGATACTGGCCGACCAGCACGATGGCCAGCGGCAGTTCCTGCCCGCCAAGCGGGGCCTGCACCTGAAGCGCCCAGTTCTGCGAATAGTCCTGGAAAAGCGCTGGGAACGTCTTGTTGGTATCGCTCACCGAATCCATCAGCATTACGCCCGGGTGCCCGGTGTCAGTGGAATCGCGGCTGAGCTTGACGGCATCATTGAAGGACAATAGTTTGGACGGATCAGTATCCTTCGCGGCGGGCATGAGCAACAGGAAATCGCGGTACTGGCTGACGCCCATGTGGTTGCCGTCCTGCGGAATCAGTTCGTATCGCAATGTATAGTAGCCCGCTTTGATCGCCTGGCCGCGATAGTCCTTGGTGGCTTCTGGAAAATGAATCACACCTACCAGAGATCCCTGCGCGATCTTGCCATACATGACATCCGGTGAAGTGTCGGGGCTTTGCGCAGGTGTAAGGTCCTTATTCAGCCAGATTTCGCACAGCGTCTTGCCGGAGTTGTCGAGAAGCTGCTCTCCCTGCGGTTGGAGGGCATTTTGAACGGCCTGACTGACATCACCCCCAGCAGGACCTTTCGTCGCTTCGATCTTATAATCCTGCGCAAAAGCGGCAACGCTCAGAACAAGAAATGAAGCCACCGAAAAACCCACGACCCGTCGCATTATGGTAAAGCCTCCCTCATTGAATTCGTGCTATCTTAAACGCAAAACGGGAAGCAGGCACACAACCTCTCCCCGTTTGTGCAACCGTGCTTCTGCTCCGAATTCCTTAGCCGGTTAATCGGAGAAAGTCCCAATAAACGCGCTGCGGCCGTCCCGGTTGTTCCACACAACGCCCAGCCCCCGGCCATTGAAAGAGCTGACTTCAGTAAACGCCGGCATGGCGTGGTCAAGCCGGGTCAGTGGGGGATAGTAAACGGTTTCATTCCCACACATGATGTCGCCACTGCAAAGAGATCGGGTCTTTACAACCGCAAGGTCTCCGGCCTTCAGCACGTCCGTCCCGTGGTTTGCCCCTTTGCCCACTTCAAGGCTGATGGGCGCGAAATCAACTCGAACGACGTTATCCAGCAGTTTTCCCGCCCGGGATTTCGCAAAATTAACAAGGGCCGCCCGCTGTTGAGCATCCGCTCTCTGGTCGAGAATCAGAACTGACTCGCTCGGCAGCGGATTGCGATAAGGGTCGCCAAGGGTTGCGCTTGCTTTCACAACAGCAACCACCGTAAGTCCACTCAGATCGGTTCCCTGCCAGCTTCCTTTGTTGATCCTCCACGCGATAATCGCCCGCTTCCCGGTCAGGTCAACTTCCGAATTGGCGAAGCACGGACCCGTCCAGACATCCGCGTTTCTTACTTCGAGATAATCTCCCGTAATAGCCGCCTGGCTGGGAATCACCGCCAGCCCCACAAGAACCAGTGCGGCCAGGCTTGCCCCAAAAATCTTGCGCATATCGCCCTCCTTCAAATACTTTTGCCTTGCCCCGGTTTAACATTCAATATTTTATCCCACAACAAAAAACACGTTCAACTTTAAGATGCCGCATCGGCCCTCAAAGTTTTGCAGTCATTGTTGAATTAGGCGTGTCTATTGAACAGGAACTCGCCGAGCAATCAATGTTGTGCAATTGCTGATGATCGTCAATGTTTGCAGAGGCGGAATGAAAAACCGGCGGCAGAAGCAAGCCCGGTGGTTAGGCGACGTGTTTTGCAGAACAAAGCCGAGAAGCGCCGGACCAAAGGTACACGCGCCCAGCACTTCTCGACGGGAGTGACAATGTTGCCTGCTGCCCGAACAAACTACACCAGTGCTTCAACAACCCAGGTTAAATTGGATCGTAGCAACCGCGACCTGGTTTGCATGCCGATGGCTCGGCTACCTGGCCGTCCGGCCCGAGGCAATTGTGAGTGTGCACGCACCAATAAATTCCGCTGCTCATGCTGGGGATCCGCGGGTCAGGTTCGGCGTGGACAAACATTTCCTTCGAATGCAGGCAACGGCACGCAGCGTGGCCGATATTGTTCAGTGTGGGAGGTTCGGGCATCTTCATGCTTCTCCTTTCACGGCCCGCATCAGGGCCCGCTTCACGGCTACGCGGGCGAGTTGCACCTTGTAGCCGTTCTGGCTCAACGGTCTTGCGTTGCTCACCGCAGCTTTGCCCGCGGAATCCGCAACGTCCTCTGAGAGGCTCTTCCCCCGGAGCGCCTGTTCCGCCTCAGGGGACGGCCACGGCACTGGCGCCACATGTCCCAGAACGACGCGAGCGCTTTTCACCGAATCTCCGTCCATCTGCAACGCCACGGCTGCCGCCACAAGGGGCCAGTCAAGGCCTTCCTTTTCGCGGATTTCATATGTGGCCGTTTTTGCCCCCGCCGCGGGAGGCACAATGATTTCCGTAAGGATTTCATTCGGTTGGATGACGTACTCGCGTTCGTCCTCAGACTGCGGCGTTTTATAGAACTTACTGAGTTCGACTTCGCGCTGGCCGCTCGGCCCGTGAAGAGTTACTTTGGCGTTGAGCGCGATCAGGATCGGGGCCAGGCTTGAGGGATTTACGAAATATGCCGGTCCTGAATTCCCTAAAATCGCGGCGTAAACGTTCTGTCCATCGGGGATGAGCGATTTTCCTTCGTGCTGCGCCAGCAGGCCGTATCCGTTGCGGAAGTACCAGTCACGCGGGCGCTGGAGCAATTCACCGCCAACGGTTCCCATATGCCGCATCTGTTCCCCGCGAATGCCATCAGCCGCCTGGACAAGGCCCGGATATTGCTGCTGGGCGGTCTTGTCGTCGAGCAACTGGCGGATGGTAGCCAGTGCCCCAATGCGCAGACCTGAACGGCCGTTATACTCGATGCGGTCGAGACCTTTGACGTTCTTCAGGCTCACGACGCGTTTGGGCGTAGTAATACGGTCCTTCATAGCGCTGATGAGGTCCGTTCCTCCGGCCAGAATTTCCGTACCGCCCCAGGTGCTTCCGAGCAATCGGGCGGCTTCCTGCACGGTCTTTGGACTTGCATATTCGAAGGCTTCCATCAGGCCATCGCTCCTTTCTCAAGTGCGGCGAGCACCTTGTCAGGGGTCAGGGGAAGAGTTGGAACCCGGACTCCGATAGCATTGGCAACGGCGTTGGAAATGGCTGCACCGGGGGAAATGACCGGCGGCTCGCCAAGGCCGATCACGCCGCGCTCATCGTATCCAGGCCCTGTCATCATGTGGACCACGAATTCGCCGAAGTCTCCGATAGTGGCCAGCTTGTAGAACTCCATGTTGGGGTTGAGCATGATGCCGAGCGTCTCGTCCATCACCTTCTGCTCGAAGAGCGCATAGCACACGCCCATGATCATGGCCCCGTACACCTGGCTTTCAGCCGTCTTCATGTCGATGATCAGGCCGCAATCCTGAGCGGCGATGATCCGGTTCACCTTCACCTGTCCGGTTTCCGTATCCACGGAAACGTCGGCAATCTGAACGCCGCCCACGCCGCTGTCACCCAGGTGACAAGGACCTGGATTTTTGCCGGTGGCCTGAATAGTTTTGACACCCAGCTTGGCGCAGGCCTGTTTCCACGTCAGGCTCTTTGAAGGATCGCTCTTTGACTGAATCTTCCCATCGCGGGCCTCGAGGTCGGTCGGCTGGACGCCCAGCGAAGGCGCCACGACGGCGAACAACTCGTCGCGCGCGTCCACAGATCCTCGGCGCACGGAATTGGAAACTCCACCCACCGTAGTGCTGCCACCGCTCGCGCCCGAAGGCGGATACTTACTGTTGCCGATCTCAACCTTCACAGCTTCGAGCGGGAGGCCGAGAGTTTCAGCAGCCGTGATTCCGATCACCGTGCGTGTGCCGGTTCCAAGGTCCTGACTTCCGAGCCGCACGGTGACGGAGCCGTCCGGCCGAATAATGACGTTGCATTCGCTGTTGTGCCCGCGGCCACCCCAAGTATGGAGGCTTACGCCCATGCCTCGCTTGATGTGTCCGGGCGTCTTGTCACCGCGTGGATGCCAGTTCTTTTTCCAATCGGCAAGCTGCGCAGCCACGTGAAGCTCGTCGGTATAAGCCTTGCGGA
>Ga0209810_1005355_pt1 | contig 11673 bp, 8 predicted proteins | sample Coa_R1_7_FD_187159 | JGI IMG/M metagenome (GOLD analysis project Ga0209810, IMG submission 187159) | Surface soil microbial communities from Centralia Pennsylvania, which are recovering from an underground coalmine fire - Coalmine... | ecosystem: Environmental > Terrestrial > Soil > Unclassified ...
TGGCATGACAAGTTACGAGTGCAAGCGCAATTGCGGTAGCAGATCGCGAAGCGCCTCGCGTGCCTGGGCAGGCGCAGGTTGGCCGCGTTTCCATACGAGAACGCCGCCGACATATGTTTCGCGCACATCCGCGTTTTCGGCGCGATAAACGAGCTGCTGACAAAGCGGCACCCAAGGATCCGCGCGGGAAACGTCGATCGCGACGTAGTCCGCGAAGGCGCCTTGCCGGAACTCTCCCGTCTCCACGCCGAGCGCCCGCGCGCCGCCCGACGTGCCTAGTAAAAACGCTTGGCGTGCCGTCAGCGCAGCTGCGTCCAGCCGCCGCACTTTTTGCAGAAGCGAAGCTGCGCGCATCTCGTCCAGAAGCGACGGTTTCACGTCGGCGTCGGTCCCCAGCGCGATCGGAATGCCGCGGCGCAGCAGACCCGCAACGTCGCAAACACCGTCGCCGAGGTATTGGTTCGTCATCGGATTGTGCACGACGCGCGCGCCGCGCTCCGCGAGCAGATCCTTCTCTTCTTCCGTAACGTAGATTGCGTGAACGGCGACGGTTCGTTCGCCGAGCGCACCCAAGCGATCGAGCATCGCGACCGGCGTCGCTCCGAAGCGCTGCAGCGTTTGATCGCCTTCGTATTCCGCCTCGGCAACGTGAACGTGCAGCATGCAGTTACGCTCCGACGCGAACGCGGCACATTCCCGAATCATTTCCGGCGAAGCCGCATGGAGAGAGTGCGGCGCGACGCAGACGTGCACCGCCGGGAACTCCGCCATCAACGCCGAGGTGCGGTCCCGCGCCTCTGCGACGGACTCGCGGAACGCCGCGGGAGCATACTCGGCATCCATCCACGTTCGTGCGAAGAGCAACCGAATGCCGGCGTCCTGCGCGGCGCGAATGGCGCGACGCGCGTGCTCGTTGCCCGCACCGTTTAGGTAGAAGAACTCCGCGACCGTCGTGATGCCGGCGGCAAGCATCTCGTCGAAGGCCAAACGAAACGTCCAGTACACCTGATCCGGCGAAAGCCGCGGCACGATGCGATAAAGCGCATCGCTTCGCCAGCGCTCGAACGGCAAATCGTCGGCCCATCCGCGCATGAGAATTTGATATGCGTGGCTGTGTCCGTTGACGAAGCCGGGAACGACGGCCACCTCGTCGCCGTGGGACTGCAGCGGCGCATCCGGGAAGGACTGCCGCACCTTTTCGAAGTCGCCCGCGGCCCCAATGCGATCGCCGTCCACCGCGAAGGCGAAATCGCGGCGCTCAGCGCCGTCGACCAGGGCGCGCGCGCACCGCACGAGCCTCGTCACGCTAGCGGCATGCCCTTGCGGTACACCGCGCGTGCGAGATTGCCGCCGAACTGCCAGCCGATTTCCTCCAGCGAATCAACGCCGACGATCGCAATGTCGGCGCTCGCGCCCTCGCGCAGCGTGCCCGCGTCGATGCGCAGCGATTTCGCCGCCGCTATCGTGATGCCGTAGAACGCTTCCGCCGCGCTCAACCCGAAAAGTTTTCTACCGAAGTACGCGACCGTCTGCAAATTGAAACACGGCGACGTGCCGGGATTGTAGTCACTCGCCAGCGCAACCCTTCCGCCGCGCTCGAGCAGGTCCCGTACGGGTGCTCGCTGCGGCAAATCGAGATAAGCGATCGTCGCCGGGCACGCAACCATAACGGTCTGGGTGCCGGCGATTGCAGCCGCGTCGGAGTCCCGGATGCAATTGCAGTGGTCCACCGCATCGACGCCGATTTGCACGGCCGCCTGCGCCGCCCCGCCGTAAGCCATTTCGTCGCAATGCACGCGCAGACGCAAGCCGCGCGCGCGTGCGGCCTCCAGGTACCGGCGCGTTTGCTCCGGCGAGAAGAACCCCGGCTCGCAAAACGCGTCCGCATAAATCGCTCCGTGAGCTTTCGCAACGGGAAGACACTGGTCGATCAGGTAGTCGACGTAGTCGATTTCGCTGCGAAACTCCGGCGGCAGCGCGTGCGCTCCCAAGAAGGTTGCGATGAGCCGCGGCAGGCCCTGCTCGTCGCGATGCGCGTCAATCAGCGAGAGCAATTCCATCTCGCCGGGTTTGTGCAGCGCGTATCCTGTTTTGGTTTCGAGCGTCGTAGTCCCGTGAGCGGCCATCAAGCGCAGCCGCGCTTGGACGCGCGCCCAAAATACGTCCGGATGCTCGAGCGCCTTACGCGTCTGAGCAACCGTATACAGCATCCCCAGGTGCGGCGTTTCGCCGCGTTGGCGCGCCGCAAAATCGGGTTCGCGGTTTCCCGCGAAAAGCGGATGCGCGTGCGCGTCCACGAAACCCGGCATGACGGCGCATTGCGGATACTCGTGGAGCTGAGCAGCTCGATACTCGCGCGGCAACCGGTCGACGCTGCCGGTCCATGCAACCCTTCCGGCTTCGCACACGACCGCGCCGTCCGCGATGCATCCCAGCGCGTCGAACGTCACGCCCTGTTGGGAAACCGTGTTTGCGTTCGTGACGACGCTTTTGCCCCGGATGACGAGCGTCATCGATAAATGCGGGCTACAATCGCCAATCGATACCCTTCGAATCGGCGGTTTCGATCGCGGTCTCGTAGCCCGCATCCGCATGACGCACGACGCCCATCCCGCAATCCGTCGTCAGCACGCATTCCAAGCGTTCGCGAGCGTCGTCCGTGCCGTCGGCGACCACCACCATTCCGGCATGCAAGCTGTATCCGATGCCGACGCCGCCGCCGTGATGGAACGACACCCAGTGCGCGCCCGCCGCAGTGTTGAGCAGCGCGTTGAGAATCGGCCAATCCGCGATTGCGTCGCTGCCGTCTTTCATGCCTTCCGTTTCACGGTAAGGCGATGCCACGCTGCCGGTGTCGAGATGATCTCGCCCGATGACGATCGGCGCTTTGAGCTCGCCGCTGCGTACCAAATCGTTGAAGCGCAGCCCGGCCTTCGCGCGATCGCCGAAACCCAGCCAGCAGATGCGCGCGGGCAACCCTTGAAACGCGATGCGTTCTTGCGCCATCGCGATCCAGCGCCGCAGCGCCGCGTCTTGGGGAAACAGACGCAGCAACTCTTCATCGCACCGTTGTATATCCGCCGGCTCGCCCGAGAGCGCCGCGAAGCGGAAAGGCCCGCTGCCCTTGCAGAACAGCGGGCGAATGAAGGCCGGGACGAAACCCGGAAAATCGAACGCGTCTTCGACGCCGGCGCGCTGCGCCATCGCGCGAATGTTGTTGCCGTAGTCGAAGACGACCGCGCCGTCCCGCAAAAATGAAAGCATGGCGCGAACGTGCCGCGCCACCGTGTCGAAGGCGCGCCGCTCGTACTCCTGCGGATCGCGCTCGCGCAGCCGCGCGGCCTCATCGAGCGAAACTCCCGCCGGAACGTACCCGCGCAGCATGTCGTGCGCGGAGGTTTGGTCGGTGACCGCGTCGGGGCGCAAGCCTGCCTCGTGCAATGCCGGAAACTCGACGCCCGCATTGCCTTCGTAGCCGATCGAGATCGCGCGTCCCTCGCGACGCGCGGCTTCCACTACCCGCAGCGCCTCCTCGCGCGAATCGACGACGCGATCCAAATAGCGCAGTTCGCGCCGGCGCTCCAGTCGCGAGCGATCGACGTCGACGATGAGGCAGATGCCTTCATTCATCGCGATCGCAAGCGGCTGCGCGCCGCCCATGCCGCCGCATCCCGCAGTGAGCGTCACGCGCCCTTTGAGGCTGCCGCCGTAATGGCGCCGAGCGAGCTCCGCGAACGTCTCGTACGTGCCTTGCACGATCCCTTGCGAACCGATGTAAATCCACGAGCCGGCCGTCATTTGCCCGTACATCGTCAGGCCCTGCGCTTCCAACGCGCGGAAGACGTCCCAATCCGACCATTTCGGCACGAGATTCGCGTTCGCGATCAAAACGCGCGGCGCGCGAGCGTGCGTTTTCCACACCGCAACCGGTTTGCCGCTTTGCACGATGAGCGTTTCGTCGCCGTTCAAACGGCGCAGGGTGCGCACGATGGCCTCGAATGCTTCCCAGGAGCGGGCGGCCCGCCCGTTGCCGCCGTACACGACGAGTTCATCGGGCCGTTCCGCCACTTCCGGATCGAGGTTGTTCATGAGCATGCGCAGCGCGGCTTCCTGCGGCCACGCGCGGCACGAGAGCTGCGCGCCGCGGGGCGCGCGGACGGTTCGCTTCGAGCTCAGCGTCGTCGCCATTATCGACTGCTCCCCATCAGCGGCATGCCTATCGCCTCTTCCGCAACCCGCACGAGCGTGCCGTTCGAAATGAGTTCGCGCGCGGTCGCGATGTCCGTTGCGGGCGCGCGATCCTCGCTCAAAGGCGCGATTCGCTCGCGAGCCGCTTCGTATGCCGCTTGCGTACCCGCCCCCGACTTCAACGGACGGCGAAAGTCGGTCGCAACCAGCGCGCCGAGCAACTCGCAAGCCAGCGAACCCTCCACGTTCTGCAGCACGCGGTCGAGATGGACTGCGGCCGTCATGCCCATGCTGACGTGATCTTCTTGTCCCGCGGACGTCGGAATCGAATCGACGCTGTTCGGCCAAGCCAAGGCCTTGTTCTCCGAAACGAGCGCAGCCGAGGTGTACTGCACGATCATCAAACCGGATTGCAGACCCGAGCGGCCGGTGAGAAACAAGGGCAGCCCGCGTTCCTCGGCGTTGAGCAGAAGATAGAGCCGCCGTTCGCTGATGCCCGCGAGCTCGGCCAGCGCCATCTTCAGCAGATCGCAGGCAAGAGCAACGGGTTGACCGTGAAAGTTTCCGCCCGTCAGAAATTCGCCGTCGTCGGGAAAGACGAGCGGATTGTCGGTTACGGACGTCGCCTCGATTTCGATCACGCGCCGCGCGTGCTGCGCCGCGTCGCGGACCGCTCCGTGCACCACGGGAATGCAGCGATACGAATACGGATCTTGCACGCGTCCGCATTCGCGGTGCGATTCGATGATCTGCGAGCCGGCAAGCAGCGCGCGAAGGTTGTCCGCGACGCGTGCTTGCCCAGGATGCGGGCGAAGCGCGTTGATTCGGCGATCGAAGACACGGTCCGTTCCCAGGAATGCTTCCAGCGACATCGCGCCGATGACGTCGGCTGCGGCGAGAAGCCGTTCGGCGCGCAGCTGGCAGAGCGCGGCGATCCCCGTCATGACTTCCGTGCCGTTTACGAGCGCAAGCCCTTCTTTGGCACCCAATGCGATGGGTTCCAACCCCGCGAGCTGCAACGCGCGCGCGCTGGGCATGCGCTCACCGCGGTAAAATGCTTCGCCTTCACCGATGAGCGTAAGCGTCATGTGCGCCAGCGGCGCGAGATCGCCGCTTGCGCCGACGGAGCCCTGCCGCGGCACGCACGGCGTCACGCCGCGGTTGAGAAGGCCGACGAGCAGGTCCAACGTGCTTTCGCGAATTCCGGAGTGTCCGGCCGAAAGCGAACTGACGCGCAGCACGCCGGCAGCTCGGACGAATTCCACCGCGAGCGGTTCGCCGGTTCCGGCCGCATGGCTGCGCACCAAGTTCAGCTGCAGTTGCGCGGCGTCTTCCGGTGCGACCGGAATGTTCGCGAGGCGCCCAAAGCCGGTGGTGACGCCGTAAATCGCATCGCCCAGTCCGAATTTTTCATCGACGAGCCTGCGGGCCGCGGCTACGCGTGCGCGAGCTTCGTTTGTAACGTGCACCGCCGCCGAGTCCTCGGCGACCGCGCGGATCGATTCGAGCGAGAGATGTTTGCCGTCCAGGTCCACCGTGGGCAGCGCCGTCGTCGTCATACGCGAGTGTACTTCCGGCCGTTACCGCCGCGGCCTTTCAACACCTAGAGCGTGGACCAATCGGCCGGCCGCGGCTTGCCGTACGGCGGCCCGTTTTGAACGACGATCTCCTCGCGATCGCGCAGAGGAATCGAACGCGGGTCGCCCGTCCACGGACGCCCGTTTACCGTGAAGCGCAGCACGCGGCCGCGCGAAGCGCGAACGCCTGCCGCCTGCGTGCGCGTCAGCGTTTCTCCCCAAATATCGAAGAACTGCCCGAGGGTGAAGGTTCGGACGACCGGCGACTCGATGTGAACGATGCCGTTCGAGCTGTGCGTGTGCAGCCAGTAGAGGCAGCCGGCAATCGGCATCATCCCGATCTGTGCCGGGACCGGTACCACTCGTCCGCGATCGAACAGCTGCAAGTGAGCATGGACGTGCTGCAAGACGCCTTCGGTCGCTTCACACCGGACGCCGTCTATGGGCAATCCGGCCATGGGGTTTTGCGAGCGCGCCGGAACGCGGTCAAAGGCTGCGAAAGTGATGACGGCGGCACTGAGAGCGGCGGCAAAACGAAGATTCAAGCGGTTCCTTTCGGTGAAACGAGGAGCGGCCTCACTGTGCATAAACGCAATTTCTTGTGGAAACGTCGTGCGTATGCCTTGCAGCAGCTTTTACGAGGTGATACCATCCAAGCACTTCGTAAAAGAAGGGCGATATACGTTAGAATCGCGACCGGCCATGTTGACGATGCAGCCGCACGCCGGCGATCCGAGTGGACGGTCGAAGTTCCGCGGAAGCGTCAGTGGGATTCCTTCACCGGGATCAAACAGGCGAACCGCAGGGAATGCAAACGTCGAAGGCCTCGGAGCAATCCGAGGCCTCCGCTTTGCTGAGGGTTTGTTCCTCCGGTGAACAACCCGTGAATAACTAAAACTTTCTTGTGGAAACGTCGCAAGTTCGTGCGGCCGGCTCTTGTCCGGCAACATGACGCGTGCTACTATCCGTGGTACTTCGAATAATAAACGAAGTGCGGTAGCGTTGAACCGCGACCGAAACATGTTGACGACGCGGGTTGAGAGCCCACGTTCCGAGTGGTCGGTCTGAACCAAAAGCGCGTCAGTAGAGTCTCTTCACCGAAACCCAACAGGCGCAACAGCAAATGGAACACGCCGAAACCCCCGGCACTCATACTGCCGGGGGTTTTCGTCGTGCACGCGGGGAGGCGTGACGCTCATTTGCCGACGGGCAATTCGTACTTTGCGGAGATCTGCGCAATGAGCATGCGCACGCGATCGCGCACCTCCGCCGGCGCGACGATCTCCGCCTGCGCGCCCCAGCCTAACACCCACCGCGCGAGTTCGTCGACGTCGGCCACCTGGTAGCTGATTTCGACCGAGCCGTCATCTCGACGCTCGATTGCCCGATCGGCGACGATGCGCGCAGCCGTTGCCGCTTTGGCGACCCGCGGCGCGAACTTCACGCGCACCTCGGTCGTGCGGTCGTTGTGCAGCACGCCGCTGATCGAGCTCGCCGCGAAGTCCTCGACGCTGAAGTTCTGCGGCTTCGTGAAGGTCTGCGCCAGCACGTCGAGATCCGCGACGCTGTCGACCGCGAAAACCCGTTTGTCGTGCCGGTCGTGATCGTATGCGACGCAATACACGCGTCCGCTGCTCACGACGAACCCGTATGGGTCCGCGACGCGCTTCGAACGATGCCCTTCCTTGTCCGTGTACGTGAACGTGACGACGCGCGAGCTGCGCTCCGCCGACGAAAGCATGCGGAAAACGCGCTCGCCCTCTTCGTCGAGCTGCATTTCGCTGAAGCGGAAGGTCACCGGCGGCGTACCTTGCACCCGCTCTTTCACGCCGCGGCCGGCGGCGCCCGTAATTTTCTCCGTTACCTCGTCGACGTACGTGCCGATGGCGCTTCCGAGGCTGGCGCTGATTGCGCGAAGCGCGACGAGGCCGAACATCTCGCTGCTGCTGAGCTCGAGCCGCTTGAGGCTGTAGCCCTCGCTGAACCGGTAGGTGTTGGTGGCGCGATCGAAATACCAGGGAAACCCCGCATCGGCAAGCACCGCGAGATAGCGGCGCAGGCTGCGCGTGCTCGGACGGTGTTCTCCCTCCGAGATGCGGTCCTTCAGTTGTTCGAAGGAAAAGCGCCCCTCGTCGATGGCATTGAGCAGGCGAACGAGGAGCACGATTTTCGGTTCGTTCGTGCGTTCCATTGGCATATTGTGCCATTTAGCTGGCGGCGCGGCCATCAAAATGACCTCAAAAATGCGGCTCGGCGGTCAAAGAGCCGTCAGCGCGACGTTGTGGGGGTGGGTTCGGGCTTGGGAAAGCAGCCGTCGGGAGCGGAAATCGGCGGCACCGTGGGCTGCGGCGCCGCCGCCGTGATTCCCAGCTCCAGCGGGTAGTTCGAACCGCCGTCGGTCATCGTAAGTACCGGCAACAGCACCTTCGCGTGCGCGGCGACCGTGAACGCATCGCCGACTTGGTAGCGCTCGGCAAGGCGCGCGCAGCCCACCTGCACCAAGGTCTGGTTCACCAAAAAACTGCTTCGCACCGGACCGCCCATCGGCCGTTCGTACAAATACAGCACCTGCGGGCGATCAAGCGGGTTGTCGATGACGAAGTTCACCCAACGCAGCACGCCGTATTCGCCGTAGTCTCGTCCGGACGGCGCGGGATCGTCTGCGTCGGTAACGGCTGGGGGCGTCTGCGCTCCGTATTGCACGCTCGCGTCGGGACCCGGGGCGGTATAGGGCAAGGTGTCGCCGGCGAAGTTCACCAGCGAGAACAGCCCCGTGCGATGATGACCGTCGCCGGGAAGGCGCGGCTGGGAAAGATACGCGATCAGCTGCTGGTCCGTTGCCGTCGCGGGTAGAGCAACCACGCTCACCGTTACCGCATCGCCGCTCATGACGCGAATGCCGATGCTGCCTGCGGCGCCGTCGAGCGGGTTCATGACAAACCGTTGCGCGACGTAGGGTGCCGACGGACCGACGTCGACGACGATGCCCTCGTTTCGCGGTTTTTGCAGCAGAAAGTCGCGCGTGACCGCATGGCCCACGCTCATCACGTCGGGATTGGGACCGGCCGAGGCGTCGATGAGCTGCACGGTTGCGGGTGTGCTCGACGTCAGCACTACCGCGAGTTGGCGCTGATCCTGGGAATTCTGGTGGTAATAGTAGAGCCGCGCCGGCGTTCCGCGAACGACGCGGCCGGAATAAGAAACGCCGTCGGCTGCGAGCTTTTCCGGATCGTCGTCGTACATCAGCAGGAGCGGAGCAAACGGATCGGCCGCGACGTTTTGTATCGTCACGGTCGTGACGGCATCGACGTCGAAGTAGCTTTCGCCGCCTGCCGCGTGGACGGCGACCGGTACTGCCGCGCTCGCGCCGGGTCCGAGTTCGGAAGGGAGCGTGAAGAGGCCGAACTGCGCGCTTACGCCGGGCTGAACCTGCACTTGCCGCGCCAGCATCTTCTGCACCAGCAGCGTAAGCCACGGGGTATCGACGGGGTTTCCGGTAACGCGCAGCGTCATGCCGGCCGGAACCTGCGCCGCATCGTAGGCAACCCGGACCGGAACCTGGATCGCCGCGCCCGACGCATCGGTTACAGTGAGCGTCGCGCGACCCGTTTGCGTGCCGGCCGTAAGCGCGATCGTTCGCGCGTTTTGACTGACTGCGCTCGTAATCAGCGGCGAATCCAAAGTCGCCGTAAACGGCGAGACGCCATTTTGGATGGCCAGCGTTAGCGACTGCGACGGGTGCAAATTCACCGCCGTCGCGGAAAGCGCAAGCGGGGAAGCGGAAGGCAAGGGCGTGAGTGAAGGCGAGGACGCCGGCGCTGAAGCGCTCGGCGATGGAGACGCTTGCGGCAACACTTGCAAGGCGGCAAGAAGAACCGCCGCGACGGCTATCGGCACGGCAAAACGTTACGCGGCGCCGCGCTTTGCGGCCTTCGCGAACGGCTTCGTTTCACGGCAGCGGCGTCGAGGGAACGTACCTTCCATGAGCACTTGGCACGTGTGGGGCGACTACGTTCAAACCCTACCCGATCGCATCGGCAACGCGCAGCGCGTAAACGGCGAAGACGCGGCGGCGCAGCGCACCGCAAAAGCACGCGGGTTCGACTTCGAGTACCGTCTTCGCAACGGATTCATGCCGTGGGCCGCAACGTTTCGCAGCCAAAAGGACGACGATCAAGAGTTCGCGTTCGCCTCCTATCCGATCGTGCGGGGATGGCAGTGCATCGAATCAGCGTAGCAGCGCGGCAGCCTCTCGCTCGAGTTGCGCCGCTTGCGCCTCGAGCATCGCAAGCACCGCGTATTGCGAGGCCGTCGGCGCGGCATCTGCACCCGAAGCTCCCGCGCCGAGATAACTCAGTTTGCCGTACACTTGCTGCGGGTAGCGCAGCGCGTCTTCGCCCTGCGTCACTTCGGGCTCGTAGATCCGGTGCAGCAGCGCATCGATGCGCTCCAGGGATGCGCCGCCTTTGGCCTTGGCCGCGTTCAGTTGTTCGATGGTGCTCGTCAATCGCTGCAAATCTCCACCTACGCGTTGCAGGAACGCGAGCTGTTCGCGAAGCGCCGCAAGACTCGCATGCGAGCGCGGATCCATGCGCACGTCGAGCCACCCCGATTCCTGGTGCGCGCCGTCGTTCACGCGAACGAGGTAGCGTCCCGGAAGGACCGTTGGGCCGTTGAAGCCGCCTTCACCCCACGGCACGTAGCCCTTTACCGGATGCAGATCTTCGTACTGCAGATTCCACCAAACGCGGTTGATGCCGGCCGACGGTTTTTTCACGTCGAGTGTCCGAATGACGCGCCCGCCCTCGACGATCTCGACGCGAACCCTGGCGTTCGCAGCGGGCGCGCTACGCAGGTAGAAGTTGACGTCGGCGCCGTATTGCGGATTCTCACCCGCCCCCGGTGCCGCGCCGAACCCGCCGATTTGATAGCGATACGCGGGCCGCAGCGTAAACAGGTGCAGCGGCTTCGCCGCTACGCTTTCGGTCAGTTCTTGCAACGGACGCAGATCGTCGAGGATCCAAATCGCGCGCCCATGCGTGCCCACGACCAGATCGTCGAACCGATTTTGCACTTTGAAGTCGTACACCGGCACCGTCGGCAGATTGTTTTGCAGCGGCATCCAATGCGCGCCGTCATCGCAAGAAAGCCACAAACCGGTTTCCGTGCCCGCGTACAGCATGCCGCGGCGGCGCGGATCCGCTTTGATCATCCTCGCGTAACTGTCTTGCGGAAGGTCCGAGGCAATTGCAGTCCAGCTGCGGCCGTAGTCGCGCGTCTTGAATAAGTGCGGTGCGCGGCCGCCGGATTTGTGATAGTCGGCAACGGCATAGGCGCTCGCGGGATCGAACGGCGAGGGCTCGACGTAATCGATGCGCGCCCACATGCCCGGCGCATCGCCGCGGATCGCGCGCGGCGTAACGCCGGTCCAATGAACGCCGCCGTCGCGCGTGAGCCAGATCAGACCGTCGTCCGTGCCGGCCCAGATTTCGCCGCCGCGCAGCGGCGACTCCGCGATCGAAAACACCGTATCGTAGTACTCGACGCTCGTGTTGTCGCGCGTGAGGCCGCCGGAAAATTGTTGAAACCGCTTGTCGTTTCTCGTGAGGTCCGGACTGATCGCGCGCCAGTGCGCGCCGCCGTCGTCGGTTTGAAAGACCTCGTTTCCACCCATGTACAAGCGGTGCGGATGCTGCGGCGACGTCGCAAGCGGCGAGGTCCACTGAAAGCGATATTTCAACGGTCCCGCGGGCCAGCCCATCGCATCTTCGGGCCAGACGTCGATCGTGCGCGCTTGCTGCGTGCGCCGGTCGTAGCGCGTCAGCGCGCCTTGATAGCCGTCGCCGTAGATCACGTCGGGATCCGCTTGATCGAACACGATCCAGCCGCTCTCGCCTCCGCCCGCGCT
>Ga0209810_1005356_pt1 | contig 11671 bp, 11 predicted proteins | sample Coa_R1_7_FD_187159 | JGI IMG/M metagenome (GOLD analysis project Ga0209810, IMG submission 187159) | Surface soil microbial communities from Centralia Pennsylvania, which are recovering from an underground coalmine fire - Coalmine... | ecosystem: Environmental > Terrestrial > Soil > Unclassified...
AGCTCGGCCACCACCTTCTGCTCCTCCAGCAACCCGAGCTCGCCCAGCCGGGAGTCGGTGAGCAGGTCGGCGAGGGCGTCCGCGTTCTCGCCCAGCCCGAGGTAGGCCAACCGGGTGTAGTCGCCCTTGGTGCGCCGGTTCAGGAGACGGTCCGGCACCAGACCCCGCACCGCTGCCGCCAGAAGCGGCTTGTAGCGTTCGGGGCTGGTCCGTATCCAGGTGGGCACCGACCAGGCGGCCCGGACCACGCTGTCGTCGAGGTACGGTGCGTGAAGGTTCACGCCGCACGACCGGGCCATCTGGGCGTACCGCCGTTGACCGCGGGCCAGCGCGTTCAGCCCGAGCCAGGCGATGGCGTCACCGGTATCCCACTCACCCGGCACCACCGGGCCGGGGTGTCGTCGGGCGTGTGCCTCGATCAGGGAGGCCGCCGCCTGACGGGCTTCGGGCGTCGCCCACCTCGTGGCCGCATCAGGGGTGAACCAGCGATCAGCTCTCGCAGGTCGGACGGCTCGGGCGCCGGATCCAGCAACCGGGCGGCGGTGCGGTAGAGGGCGGTCCTGTACCCGATGCGGCGGGTGACGACGGCGGCCCGGGCCAGGGCAAGCGGCGACAGGTGGCGCAGCCGCGCCCAGGCGGTGACGTGTCGCCACAGCCGTAGCAACCGCCGCGGCGTGGCCAGGTCGGACAGGTATGCGGGCGTTGCCATGAGCACCGCGTCTCCGCCGTCGCCGGTGAGGTGGAGGTCGGAGCCGCGCCGGGCCACCTGGAGCATCCACCACCGTTCCCGGGCCGCCGTGACCAGACGCTCGTCCGGCTCGTCCAGCGCCGGTACCCGATCGGATCCGGAATACGGGAGTGCCGACCGGGGCACGTCCAGACGTTGGTGGAACAGGCCGGGCACCTCGCTCGCGATCTCCGCCGCCGGCTCCGCGTCCTCCACCTCGTCGACGACCATGGTCAGCGCCGGTAGCCGTTGGGCCGACGCCTTTGCCGCCAGCACCGCGATGGTGGACGAGTCAAGGCCACCGCTCAGCTCGGTGGTGGGCCGTCGTGCCTGGGCGATCCGCGCGCCGACGGCCCTCACCCGCGCTGCCCGCACATGCGGTTTGCCCTCGAACGACGCCGATGAGCGTGCTTCCCCAATACCTTTCGTGTTTGTTACGGCAGGGCTCGATGTCCCGGCCAGGTCCGTCGAAGGGGGTGAGCCTCCGGCGGCGGGGCCGAAGTCCGGCGGGGCCGGGAGGGTTGGTCCGCGCCGCGGTGGGCGGACGGGTGTGGCGCCCGGGTCGGAGCCATCCGGCTCGTCACCTCCGCCGGGTGTCCGCGTGCCCGGCCGGGCCGCATCGGCCGGCCGGGGCTGCGATCCCCGGCTGGGCGGCCTGCCCCTCGGCGCCGGTCCCCGCCGCCGGACCGGGCCGGTTCGGGGAGAATGGGCGCATGTCGGGATTTCGGGCCTTCCTGCTGCGCGGCAACGTGGTCGATCTGGCGGTGGGGATCGTGATCGGCGCCGCCTTCGGCACCCTGGTCCAGGCCTTCGTCCGGGACCTGCTCACCCCCCTGATCGCCGCCGTCGGCGGCCGCCCGGACTTCAGCGCCCTCTCCTTCGCCGTCAACCGGAGCCTCTTCCGCTACGGCGACTTCGTCGACGCCGTGATCGCCTTCCTGATCGTGGCCGCGGTTCTCTACTACCTGGTGGTGCTGCCCTACACCGCCCTGCGCGCCCGCTTCGAGCCCCCACCGCGGCCGGCCGAGCCCACCAGGCGCTGCACCGAGTGCCTGAGCGAGATCCCCGCCGCCGCCCGGCGCTGCGCCTTCTGCACCAGCGAGCAGACGGCCGAGGTGGCGGGAGCGATCTGATGAACGCCTGGCGCCGTCCCCGCTCCGGCCGCTGGGGCCGGGGCGGGAAGGAGGGGTGTCCATGGCCGACTTCCTGACCCTGTCCCTCCGGCACAACTCATGGGCCAACCGGTCGCTGCTCGACTTCTGCTCCGGGCTCCCGCCGGGGCTGCTGGAACGCCGGGCCCCGGAGAACCTGCGCACGGTCCGGGAGGCCCTGGCCCATATCCTGGGCGCCGAGCAGCGCTACCTGGCCGGGCTCGGCTTCGCGCTGGAGGGAAAACCGCTCCTGGAATCGGACGACCCGAGCCTGGAGCAGCTCCGCGCCCTCGCCCCCCGGCTCGCCGACGCCTGGGAGCGGGTGGCCGCCGCCGGCCTCGACCTGGAGCGGGAGGTCAGCGGGCCACGGGGAGCGCTCGCCCGTCTCGGGATCGTGCTGGCCCAGGCCGTGCACCACGGCAGCGACCACCGCTCCCAGATCGGCGCCACGCTGGGCGCGCTGGGCGTCGAGCCGCCCGACCTGGACCTCTGGGCCTACGGCGTCGCCCTCGGCTGGGTGAGGTTGCCGGAGGGGCCGGGGACGTGACGGTCGCCGGCCGGGGCTGATGGCCGGCCCGCGGGCACGACGCCGGACGGGGGCGAGGCCGTGAGCCCCCCGGTGTTCCCGGGCCGCGACACCGCGCCGTTGGCGCTGGTGGTCGCCTTCTGGGTGCTGACCTACACGTGGGCGCTCGGCGAGCTCTGGCTGGGCCTGCGACACCGCCTCCCGGCCGGGGCGCGGCGCCGTGACCGCGGCTCGACCTGGCTGCTCATCGCCTCCGTCTACGCCGGCGTCTGGCTCGGCATCTTCACCGCTTTCGCGTCCAGGCGTCTGGCCTTTGCCGGCGGGCGTGAGGTGATGGTGACGATCGGTCTCTCGCTGATGGCCGGGGGGATGGCGCTGCGTTGGTACGCCGTCCACCTGCTCGGCACCTCCTTCACCTGCAGCGTGGCGACGAGACCCGACCAGACGCTGGTGCAGGCAGGCCCGTACCGCTGGATCCGTCACCCCTCCTACACCGGTGGCTTGATGACCATCGCCGGGGTGCTGGTGGCGCTCGCCAACCCGGTCTCGCTGCTGGGCCTGATCCCTCCCATCGCCGGCTATGCCGATCGCATCCGTGTCGAGGAGAGGGCGCTGCTCGACGAGCTGGGTGCTGCCTACCGGGAGTACCTGCGGCGGACCTGGCGCCTGATTCCGTTCCTGGTCTAGCGCTCGGAGCAGGCGGAGCCATCGCCGTAGATCCGTCCGGCGTCCGTGCCACCGGGTGGCCGAGGGTGCGTCGCCGATGTGGGCCATGCCCGGCCCCGACCGGAGCGGACAGCTGGCGATCCGCTATGATGCCAACCGTTGACCCGTCCACGTGAGCGAGGCATCCGGAGGACCGTGGGGGGGATCGTGTCGTGAAGAGCAAGGGTCCGGGTAGACGCAGCCAGGATCCGGGATGGCGGGAACGCAACCATGACCCCCGAGCAGCGAGTGCTGTCCCTCCTGTCGCGAGTCGGCGACCCCTGGGAGGTCGCCGGCCGCTGCCGGTTGCCCTTCCCGCGTCTGGTCGGGCTCCTGCGGGACTGGGAGCGCCAGGGGTTGGTCGAGCTGGCGCCCGGCCGGGTCCGGCTCACCGAGCTGGGACGCGATCGGGCCACGTGTCGGCCTGACCCCGACGACTGCCTGCGGGAACTCACCCCCATCTTCCACCGTCTGGCCGCCGACCGTCCTCCCGCGGACGCTCGCTTCGGTCAGGGGCATCTGACCGCCGACTCGGTGCTGGCCCGGGTGCGGACCATGCTCGTGCACGGCGACCTCTGGCCGGGGGTGCGGGTCGCGGTGATGGGCGACGACGACCTGGCCAGCCTGGCTCTGGCCCTGACCCACCTCCCTTCTCGGGTCGCGGTCTTCGAGATCGACCGGCGCGTGACCGAGTTCATCGTCGAGCAGGCGGCCCGGCTCGGGCTGGGCGGTCTCGAAGTGCACGCGGCCGACCTCCGCCGGCCGCTGCCCGCCGAGCACCTGGGCGGCTACGACCTCTTCCTGACCGATCCCTCGGAGACCGACGCCGGGCTGCGCATGTTCCTGGGCCGGGGCCTCTCGGCGCTCCGTCCCGGTCCCGGCGCGGTGGGGTACTTCGGTCTGACCCTGATCGAGGCCGACCTCGCCAAGTGGCGCCGGCTCCAGCGCTGGCTCCTGGTCCGGCCCGTGGTGGTCACCGCCGTTCACCCCGACCACGGTGTCTACGAGGACTGGCCGACCCAGGTGGAGGAGGCCCGGGCGTTCGGCCTGGCCTGCTTCTCGGCCGCGGCCGAACGGCCGTGGTACCGCTCGTCCCTGTTCCGGGTGGAGACCCTGGACGGCTTCCAGCCCCCCCGACCGGGGGTGCAGCGGGGCGAGCTGTTCTCGGACGAGCAGTGCTTCACGGCAGCGCAGGAAGCTCAGCAAGGGAGGTGAAGATGCTGCTGGGTCGCCAGATCCTCTGTGACATGTGGGGGTGCGAAGGCCTGGAGGACGCCGAGCTCGCGGAGTCCGCGCTCCAGGAGGCGACGCGGGCCGGCAACGCCACGCTCATCCGCTCCTTCGTGCACCGGTTCTCGCCGCACGGCCTCACCGCCCTGGCGCTGATCGCCGAGAGCCACGTGGCCCTCCACACCTGGCCCGAGTACGGCTACGCCTCGGTGGACGTCTTCACCTGCGGTGATGCCGATCCCGAGGCCATCCTCGACCGCCTGATCGCGACCTACCGTCCCCGTGAGGTGCAGCGACTGACCCTGGATCGAGGCCACCTGAAGGCAGAGGGCGACGGCCAGCTCCTGGCCTGGCTCAGTGACGGGTCACGAACTGTGACCGGCAACGCCCCGCCTGGAAGGTCCGAGAGGCAAAGCGGATGATCTGGTCGGGGTCGAACCGGCGGCAGGAGAACACGTCGAGGTAGACGCTGCCGCGCTCCTCCGAGAAGTGGGCCACCACGCTGGAGGTCTCGATCAGCTGCACCGCCGAGTAGCCCGCGGTCTTGGGATCTGCCTCTCCGAAGTGGAGCAGCAGCGGCTCTCCGACCCGCCGCATGTGGAGGATCTCGTCGCACAGCTGCTCCACGAAGCGACGAATCCCGGCCTCGTCCTGGATCGCCTGCCGGTCGCACTCGTAGAGGTCGAGCAGCAGCTCCCAGCCAAAGGGCTCGGTCATGCCAGCAACGTCTCCTGAACCGTCCGCGGGATGAAGAACCAGGCGTGGGCGTCGGGGTGGTACAGGCGGGTCCGGAGGTGGGGACGATGGCGGGCCTGACGGGGATCGAAGCCGGTGGTGCCGGCGCCGAACGCCCACCACGCTCCCGGATACGTCGCCATGGCCGTCCAGAGCAGGTCCACGTGGGCGAAATGCTGGCCCATGGCCTGCCGGCAGGCGACCACGGTGGAGCGGTGGAGGTGCACGGACTCGATCTGGGCCACCATCATGCCCGGCTCGCGCAGGGCGCGGCGGCAGCGCCGGTAGAAGGGCTCCTCGAACAACCGGGCCGCCTCCCCGATCGGGTCGGTGAGGTCGCAGAGGATCACGTCCAGCGCGCCCTCGAACCCGAGGATGCTCTCGAAGGCGTCGCCCAGGCGGAGACGGACGCGCTGATCGCGGAGCGCCCCCTCGACCTGGGCGAAGTGCCGTCGGCAGACCTCGAGCACGCTGGCGTCGAGCTCGAGCAGGTGCACCTCACGCACCGATGGGTGCTTCAGGACCTCCACCAGCAGGTGGCCGTCGCCCCCGCCCACGATGGCGACCCGCTCCGGCGCGGGGTGGGCGCACAGGGCGGGATGGGCGAGCACCTCGTGGTAGGCGTAGCCGTCGAGCTCGGCCAGCTGAACGATGCCGTCCAGCGCCAGCACCCGTCCCAGCCCCCGGGTCTCGAAGAGGAGGATCTGGTGGTGCTGGCTGTGCTGGGCCTCCAGGATCCGGGTCAGGGAGTAGGAGACCCGGGTCGGTGAGGCCGGCTCTTCCTCCTCGAAGGTGAGGGGCTCCGTGGCCCGGATGCCCCGGGCGGCGAGGGCCTCCCGGACGAGGTGCCCGCGTTCCTCCGCCCCGCGACCGACCAGCTCCAGCTGGGCGGTGCCTTCCGAGGCCGGAAGCCTCAGCACGGCGAGCTGGTCCGTGGTCGCGGCCCAGGCGATCAGCTCGTCGGAGGCCGGACGCCAGCCCCGCACGGCGGGCGCGCCGTCCCCCGCCACCTCCAGCAGCTCGGTCAGCAGCCGGGCGGCTTCCACCTCCGAGCGCAGGCCCGCGGGCTCCTCGATCTGGAGCCTCATCTCCCTCCTCGTCGAGCCAGCGGTGCCGTGCCCATCCACGTCATCCCATGGTATTGTGCGGCTTTCCCGCCCTCCGTCCGGACCCCGGGCGGCTCAGGGCGGGTTCAGCGGAACCTGCCGGCCGGCCGCCGAGACCTCCAGCCCCTGCTCACGGACCTGGACCGACTGGAGCTGCAGGCCGAGCAGGCTGGGGCGCAGGCCGCTCACCCCGGCCAACGCCGACCGGAGCAGCACCGCCACCCGTTGGCCCAGCAGCGGCTCGGCCGTCTGCACGTCGGCCACCCCGACCTCGACCGCGCCGTCCCGCACCGTCACCTCCAGGTCGGCCTGGATCGGGATGGTGGCCGGTCCGACCGGGAGGGAGCCCTGGAGGCGGAGGCGGCCGCCGGGACCCGGAGCCAGCTCGAGGCCCGGCGGCAGCGGGAGGTCGGCGTAGGGCACCAGAGCCTCGGCCCGGGCCGTGCCCGCGCTGGCCCCGGCCACGTCCTGGGCCGAGGTGGCGAAGGGGCGGGTGGTCACCTGGGCGAGGCGCACGGTGACCCCGGTGACCGTGACCCCCTGGACGGGGAGACGGTCCACGTGCACGTCGATCTCCTCGTAGTCACCGCTGGCCCACTGGGTGAGGAAGGGGATGCCCTGCACCTGCACGGCGGGCGTCTGGGGGAGTCGGTACGACTGTTGGAGACGCTGCCCGATCAGATGGCCTGCCTGCCAGGCGGCCGCCCGGTCGCACCCGGCCAGCACGGCCAGGGCCACCAGCAACGAGAGCAGCAGCTTCATCTCGCCTCCCTTCGGGTTCCATTCCCGCCGGCGTCCACGGCCGGCCGGGTCGCTCCCCGGTCGGGCTCCTCAGGGCTCCGTCCCCGCCACCGTCGCGGACGTGGCGGCTACCGCTCGATGCTAGCAATCCACGCCCGCGGCGACGGCGCCGCTGGGCCCCGGGCATCGGTCGTCCGGAAGGGACGCCGCCGGCCGGGGATCGGGCCTCCGGCGGTGACGCGAGGGGGCGGACGGGGCGCGGGCGGGTGTGCTTGGGGACCAGCAAGCTGTGCACCGGCGGTGCCACCGGCGAGGTCCGGCCCGGTTCGGGCGCCGCGATCGACCGTCCCACCTCGAGGGCGCCGGCTCCGGACGGATGTCGGGGCGCGTCGAGGCCGTCCGTGAACGGGGCCGTGGCCCGGGCCCGCCGTCCCCGTCGCGGCACCGAGCCCTGCCCGTCGGCCCGCCAGGTCGCGGACAATGCGCCGGTCGTCGATGCGTACGTGCGTGATGGAAAGCAAGTGATCTTGACGAGCAGTTGACGCCACGGGTAGGCTGCATCGGGTGTTCCTGGATGGCGCGGTCGGGCGGGAGGGACGGCGAGGGCCGGGATGGCCGCGACCGCGGCCGGCCGGCGGTCCGGTTGGTGGTCCCCGACCGCGCCTCGCCGTGCGGTCGGGCGATCGAGAGGGGTCGTGGAGCGGCACCGCGAGAGGCGTGCCGAGGATCCGGCGGGCGGCCGGCGCCCGTGGGGTGCCGCGGCGGTGGCCCGGGCGGTGTGGACCATGACGCGCGTGCCCGAGCTGGCCTTCGCCCTGATGCGGCACCTGACCGCCGGCCACCTGGCCAGGGCCGGCCTGGGCCGTGACGAGGTCCTCGACCTGGTGGCGCACGAGCTGAGAGCGCCCTTGACGGTGATCAAGGGCCAGGTGTCGATGCTCGCCGAGCGATCGCCCGGCGACCTCTCCGAGCAGGAGTGGGCACGGTCCCTGGGAGCGATCGCGGCCAAGACCGCCGAGCTGGAGGGCCTGGTGGAGATGCTGATCACCAGATCGCTGCTCGGACGCGACCTGCTCCGTCCCGCGACCGGCACCTTCGACGTGGTGGAGGCGGTGCGGGAGGCGGCGGCCGGTGTCCGGGCGCGGGCCGTCGAGCAGGGAGCCACGGTCGAGCTGCCGGTGGCGGGCGAGCCGGTCCCGGTCCGGGCGGATCGCCGGCAGATCGTTCGCATCCTGGTGAACCTGCTCAACAACGCCCTGACCTACAGCCCTCCTCCTGCCCGGGTCGAGGTGGTCGTGCGGCGCCGGACCCAGGTCGAGGTGGCGATCCGGGACCACGGGGTGGGGATCCCGCCCGACCGCCAGGGGCGCATCTTCGAGGCCTTCTGCCGTACGGGCGAGGCTCCGGACGTCCGGGGTCAGGGACTCGGCCTCGGCCTCACCATCGGCCGGCGCCTCGCCGAGCTGAACGGCGGCTCCCTGGAGCTCGAGCACAGCGTCCCCGGTGAGGGGAGCGTCTTCGTCCTGCGGCTGCCGTCGGTGCCGGAGACGCCAGGGCCGGGCATGGGGGAGAGGTCCCGGGCGGAGCGCGAAGCAAGGGAGATAGGGGGCGCCCCGGTCGCACCGAGGCGCCCCGGGGGAAGGGTGTAGTCGTCCTCGTCAGCCCGAGTCGGCGGCGGCCGCCGGCTCCACGCAGCCGGCCGTGGAGAGGGTGGCTACCCGTGGTCGGAGTCGAGCCGGTGAGAGGGTGGGGCCCCGGGCAGCGCGCTGGCCCGTCCCGGGATGGGCACGCGGGCGGGAGCGGGCTGGGGCCACCCCTCCGGCCTCGGGCAGCCGGAGATCCGCCCTGGACCGGCCCGCGCGCCTGTCCGGCTCACGCCTCCCGGCCGATCCGGCGTTCCACCCCGTACATCCTCGCTTCCTCTTCCTCACTCCGGAGGCCCTCCTCCCGTCCCCGCCGGACCGGGCCGCGCTGGCCTTGCCCACGGCCCCGCCGGATGGGACCCCACGCTCAGGTGGAGGCAGTATCGCCCACGCGGCCGCTCGCGTCAACACGTTCCGGGGCGTGGGGCCGACCCGTCCCGGCTCCCGACCTTCCGCCGCACCGGGTCTCGGGTTCACGCGACCGGCTCCGGGGTGGAGCGGTCCGGCCCTCTCTGCCCTCGGAGCGCGGAGAGCACCGCGGCCAGGCCGGCGGTCAGGGCGAGGAACAGCGCCGAGATCAGAAAGCCGCGCGAGGGGTCGGAGACGGCGGCGTAGACGACCCCGGTGAGGGCCACGCCGAGGGAGGTCCCGAGACCCCTGGTCATGTTCAGGATCCCCCCGGCCACGCCCGAGTGGGAGCGGGGGGCGCTGGACATGATGGCGGCGTTGTTGGCCGGCGTGAAGGTGCCCAGACCGGCCCCGACCACCGCCAGCTCGCCCAGGAGCGGCCCCAGCGAGCGGTGCGCGACCGCCAGCGCCCCCAGGCCGAGGCCGGCCAGGAGCATGCCGCCGACCGTGACCGGCCGGGCCCCGACCCGGTCGGCCGCGCGGCCGGCGAGGGGGGCGGCCGCACCCAGGGTCAGGGGCAGCACCGTCAGCGCGGCGCCGGCCTGCGCCGCCGACATCCCCAGGTCCTGGAGGAAGTAGGGCACCACGAGCATGGTCCCGAAGGTCACGAGGTAGGAGAGCAGGCCGCTGGAGACGCCGGCGGAGAAGCTGACCGAGCGGAACAGCCCCAGATCGATCATGGGCATCTCGGCCCGGCGCTCGCGCAGGACGAAGACCAGGTTTCCCACCACCGCCACGGCGAAGAGGGCGAGGATGAGGGGAGAGGTCCAGCCCTCGGTGTGGCCGAAGGAGATGGCGGCGAGCAGCGCCCCCATCGCCGGCACGAAGGTGACCGCACCGGGCCAGTCGAACGACTGGCCGCTGCGCAGCCCTCGGGTCCGGGGGAGCAGGAACCAGCCGAGCGCCGTCCCCACCAGGCCGACGGGCACGTTGATGAGGAAGATCAGCCGCCAGCCTCCGAGGGCGATCAGCAACCCGCCCAGGGCCGGTCCCAGCGCCAGCCCCATGGCCTGGGCGGCGCCCTGGACGCCGATGCCGCGGCCGAGCTGCCGGGGAGGCATGGCGTCCCGGATCAGGGCCACGCTGTTGGCCTGAAGCATGGCCGCCCCCAGCGCCTGGACGACCCTGGCGCCGACCAGGACCGCCAGGCCGGGGGCCAGGCCACAGGCGGCCGAGCCGGCGATGAAGACGATGAAGCCGTAGGTGTAGAGCAGCTTGCGGCCGACCATGTCCGCCAGGCGACCGACCGCGGTGATGGCGGCCACCAGCACCAGGAGGTAGGCGATGACCACCCACTCGACCGCGCCCTGGCCGACCCCGAAGTCGTGCTGGAGGGTGTGGAGGGCGAGGACCACCACGCTCGCGTCCAGCTGGCCCATGAAGGCCCCGATGCACACCGTTCCCACCACCAGCCAGTGCGCGACGGGGCACTCCCGTACCGCGGCCGGGCGCCGCGGCTCGACGAGCAACGCCCGCCAGCCGGCGCGCATGAGCCTAGTGTAGGAAGCCGCTGACGCTCTCTGCCCCCGACGGGGTCGACCACGCCACGCGTTGACAGCGACGGGGCCGGTTTGTTAGGGTAGCGCTGCTTTGTGCCGCCCTCCCCAGGGCGGCAACATTCGGGGGGTAGACCTGGTGACAGCAGGCACGGCAGTCACCACATCCGCGCGCGTTCCCGCGCCGGTCATCAGCACGGGTCCGTCCCGTGGGTACATCGGCGGCGAGGGGGACGTCGTGACGTGGTTCGGCGGCGAACCGGCACCTCGACCGGGGGCACGAACCGGTCGGCAGCCGATCGCCGGGTTCGTCCGGCCGTGTGCGAGCCTGTCGGCGGACGGTCGAGCGACGGGAACGCAGCTCACCGTCCGCCCGTCGCCAGGTAGCGGCGCACGGACCGGCGCGGGCGGGACCACGCCGCCCGGCTGGTCGCCCCCCGGAGCGATGCGCCAAGGAGGTTGGGGGGTTGTACAGCACCGTACTCGCAGCGTTGCTCGTCTCCGGCGTGGTGGTCGCGGCCTCGCCGCTCGCGTCCTTGCCCGACTGGCTGAGCCAGCTCTTCCACAGCCAGGGCCAGCACCAGGCCGTGGGCAACCACCGGGCGGGTCGTCACCAGGACGGAACCTACGGCTGGGGTGAGAAGCGCCACGACCAGAACGACCAGCCCCAGCAGCAGGTGACCTGCGATCTCGTGGTCCCTGCCAACCCGCTCAGCGCGCAGGGCTTGGCGACGCCGTACCTGCTGGTCCCACCCGGGGGCGATCCCACGATGGGGGGTGGCGGCGAGCAGGGGGATGGCGGCCGGGGGGCCCGGGGCGACGCCAACAACGCCAACAACGCCAATTGCAACGAGGCCAACCCGAACACGGCCGCCTTCGTCCAGGCCACCGTCGTCGACCCCGCCACCGGGAAGATGAGCGTCTACGATCCCCTGGTCACCAATCCCAACCGGCCGCCCGCGGTCCCGCCGCCGGTGCCCAATCTGCCCGCCGGCGCCGTGGTCGGTATCTGGGTGGGCTTCAACGGCAACGTCCTGCGCCTGGTCGGGCCGGGGGCGGCCGGCTGCGTGCAGGGAGTCCCGGGCTCGCTCTTCGGGCAGAACGCGTTCTGCAACGCGACCGCCTTCTTCCAGGCCGCCAACGCGGCCATGCAGGCCGGCCGGTTGAAGCCGCCTCCGCTGGGAACGGCAAAGGATGGGCGAA
>Ga0209810_1005359_pt1 | contig 11661 bp, 10 predicted proteins | sample Coa_R1_7_FD_187159 | JGI IMG/M metagenome (GOLD analysis project Ga0209810, IMG submission 187159) | Surface soil microbial communities from Centralia Pennsylvania, which are recovering from an underground coalmine fire - Coalmine... | ecosystem: Environmental > Terrestrial > Soil > Unclassified...
AGGCTTGACAACCCATGATATACTGTTCTCGTGCTGGCAGAACCCATAACATGCGTCCTGTCAGCATGACCGCGTAGCTCAGTGGTAGAGCACGCGCCTTTTAAGCGTGTGGTCGTGGGTTCGAGTCCCACCGCGGTCATTTTTTATTTCTCCTGACCAGTCCCTGTGGCAGTTTGTGGTAGAATAAGCCATATCACAAACTGAAAGAACTGGTTGCGAGGTGTGCTATGCCCATCAAAGCGCGTGTGAAACGCAGCGCCTATTTTGATTCGATTACCCTCATGAGGATTGCCCGCTCGCTGACGGAGATGGCGGGAATCGAGGATGCTGCCGCCATCATGGCGACCGCGCCAAACCTGCAACTGCTGGCCGAGGCTGGCTTGATGCCTCCCGAACTCTCCGCCGACGCAGCAGGCCCCGGCGATGTGCTGCTGGTGGTGCGCGCCGCCGACGAGGCGAGCGCCGGAGCAGCCCTGGATGCCGCCGAGGCGCAGCTCGCGCAGCGGCCCACCCCTGCAGCAGGAACCGGTGAGGCAGCAGGCCCGGAGCAGCCGCGCTCACTGGAACAGGCGGCGCGGCAGATGAAGGGGGGAGTGGCCGTCATCTCCGTACCCGGCCCGTATGCCGCGCTGGAAAGCGAACGCGCCTTGCGTGCCGGACTGCATGTTTTCCTCTTCAGCGATAACGTGCCGCTCGCCGACGAAATTGCGCTCAAACAGCTTGCGCAGGAGCGTGGCTTGCTGCTGATGGGGCCAGACTGCGGCACCGCCATGCTCAACGGTGTGGGCTTCGGCTTCGTCAATGTCGTGCCATGCGGCTCTATCGGCATCGTCGGGGCTTCCGGCACAGGCATTCAGCAGGTCATGTCGCTTATTGCACAGAGCGGGGGCGGCGTCTCACAGGCCATTGGCTGCGGCGGTCGGGACCTCTCGGCTGAGGTCGGGGCCATCACCACGTTGCAAGGGCTGCACCTGCTCCAAGCGGACGAGCAGACGCGCGCCATCGTTCTCATCTCCAAGCCGCCCGCGCCCGCTGTCGCCGGTCGCGTGCTGGAAGCCGCTATGGGCGGCGACAAACCCGTCATCGTCTGCTTTGTCGGGGCCGACACGGACGCCTTGCGACAACGCTATGGTGAGCGTCTCGTCATCACGCGCAATCTCACAGAGGCTGCGCATGCCGCCCTCGCCGCTATCGGCCTCGAAGCAGCCGGGCAACGTGTAGAGCAGAGCAACGTAAAAATCGGCGCCGGAGAACGAGCATCGGCGAACGTCTGGCCCGTCAGGGCTGACGGCTACCTCGCCGCGCTCTTTTCCGGCGGTACGCTCTGCGACGAGGCCATGCATCTCTGGTCAGAGCGGCTCGGCCCGGTCTATTCCAACATTCCCTTGAGGCCGGAATGGCGTTTGAGCGAGAGGCAGGTGGGACATGTCGCCATCGACTTTGGCGCGGACGAGTACACGCGCGGACGCCCGCATCCGATGATCGACCCCGGCCTGCGTCTGAGACGCCTGCAGGAAGAGGCGCGCAATCCACACACGGGCGTCATCCTGCTGGATATCGTGCTTGGCTACTGCTCGCATCCTGACCCGGCCTCGGTCTACGCGCCCGCCATTCGCGAAGCTCTCGTCGGGGCCGGGCGCGAGCAACGATCGCTTTTCTGCATCATCTCGCTCTGCGGCACCGAAGGCGACCCGCAGCGACTTTCTGCCCAGGCCGCTCAGTTGCGCGAGGCTGGGGCCGAAGTCTTTACCAGCAATATTGAGGCCGCCTTACGCTGCGTTGAGCTTTTGAGGAACGATCATGACTGATATTACCCTTCCAGCGACCCCCATGCCCGTCATCAACGTCGGGGCCGATCTCTTTGCCGATGCCATCGAGGCGCAGGGGGTGAACGTGACCCGTGTTGCCTGGCGACCGCCCGCCGGGGACGCTCGCGCGCTGGCGAAACTGCTGGCCGACCCCTCGGTGGATGCGGCCAACGCGCTGGCCGTCGAGCGCATGCTGGCGGCGCATCCCGTGATTGTCGATGTGCGACCGGCGCGCGAGGTGATCCCTGCCCTGCGCGAGCGCAAATTGCTGCACGCCGGCCCACCCATCGGCTGGAAGCGCATGTGCGGCCCTATGCGCGGCGCGATTATCGGCGCTTGCCTCTATGAGGGGTGGGCAAAGGATGAGGGAGAAGCCATTGCGCTGGCGGAATCGGACGCCCTCGATTTCGAGCCGTGCCACCACTACAACGCCGTTGGCCCTATGGCCGGCATCACCTCGCCCTCTATGCCCGTCTTCGTCGTCGAGGACAGAACGCATGGCAACACAACGTATGCCACGCTCAACGAGGGCCTCGGCAAAGTGCTGCGCTACGGCGCCTACAGCGCCGATGTTCTCGAACGCCTGCGCTGGATGGGTGATGTTCTTGGCCCGGCTCTGGCTCGCGCCATCCGGCATCTGGGCGGCATCGATGTGCGGACCATCATGGCGCAGGCGTTGCAGATGGGTGACGAATGCCATAACCGCAACAAGGCCGCCACCTCGCTCTTTGCACGCGAGATCGCTCCGGCCCTCGTCGAAACCGGCAATTCCGCTGCGGAGAGCGCCGCCGTCCTGCGTTTCATCGCCGGAAACGACCATTTCCACCTCAATCCCTCGATGGCCGCCGCCAAAGCCATCACGCTGGCCGCAGCTAACATCCCGCGCAGCAGCGTCGTTGTCACGATGGCGCGCAACGGCGTCGATTTCGGCATTCGCGTCAGCGGCCTCGGCGACCGCTGGTTCACCGGCCCGGCGCAGTATATCCAGGGCCTCTACTTCGCCGGTTACGGCCCTGAGGACGCCAACCCCGATATCGGGGACAGCGCCATTACCGAGACCAGCGGCGTCGGCGCCTTCGCCATGGCGGGCGCGCCCGCCATTGTTCAGTTCATCGGCGGCACCCCTGCCGACGCTCTGCGTTACACCCGCTCGATGTACGATATCACGGTCACGCGCAACCCGCTTTTTGGTCTGCCTGCCCTCGACTTCCAGGGCGTTCCCACCGGCATCGACATCCGCCAGGTCTGCCGTCTCAATCTGCCCCCCGTCATCAACACCGGCATCGCCCATCGCCTTCCCGGCGTTGGCCAGGTCGGCGCCGGTATCGTCCACCCGCCCATGCAATGCTTCGAGGATGCGCTGCAGGCGCTGGCAGAACAGATCGGGAACGAATGAGAGGAGCCATTATCTGCGCGCTTCTCTGGCGAAGGAGACGAGGCAGACGCCGACGATGATGGTGAGCATGGCCAGCAGGCCGAGCGGCGTGATGTGTTCGCCGTCGAGCAGGATGCCGAGGCCGACGGCCACCATCGGGTTGACATAGGCGTAGCTGGTGGCGAGCGCGGGTCGCACGTTACGCAGCAGGTAGCCGTAGGCGCTGAAGGCGATCAGCGAGCCGAAGACGATCAGGAAGCCGATGGCGAGCAGCGAGGGAACGGTGGGCGCGGGCAGCGGCTCGCGCAGGCCCAGGCTGATCACGACCAGCACGGCCCCGCCGACCAGCATCTCGCTCGCGCTGGACATCAGGCCGCCCGGCAGCTTGAGGCGCTGGCTCCAGGCCGAGCCGAGCGCCCAGCAGATGGGGGCGAGCAGCAGGGCAATCGCGCCCATCGGGCTGGCCCACATATTGCTGCCCGCATTGAGCAGGATGACGCCGATAAAGCCGATGCCGAGTCCGCACCATTCCAGGCGGTTGGGCCAGCGTCCCCACAGCCCGGCGAAGAGCGCCGTCCAGAGGGGAATGGCTGCCAGGCCAAGCGCGGCCAATCCAGAGGCCACCCATTGCTCGGCAAAGGCCACGCCTGCGTTGCCACCCGCCAGCAGCAGAATGCCGACGATGCCCGCGCCAATCCACCCGGCGCGGCTGGGACGCGGCGCGCCGCGCAGGCGCAGCACGAGATAGAGAATGCTTCCGGCGACCAGGAAGCGAACGGCTGCCATCCAGAAGGGGGCGAAGCCGGCCAGGGCAATGCGCATCGCCAGGTAGGTCGAGCCCCAGATGGTGTAGAGCGCGAACAGCGAGAGCAGGACGCGCCAGCGTTCCGGCTTTGCCTGCGCCATCGTCGTCGTTGCCGCTACTTCCGGGGTTGGCGTCTCGATCCCTGTTCCGCTGCCGTCGGAAGAAGACGTTGATGAGGGCATGTCATAGGATTTGCTCATGATGATTGATCTTTCCGTTGATCTGGTCAGTAGACGTACTCTTTCGCTGCTTATAAGATGGATGCAGTGCTATCTTGCATATCAGGAACAAGCATAGCCGACTGCGCCAGCCATTACCACAGCCAAATTGGATAAATTTGCTCAATTTGGCTGCTCTGGTTGTTCAATATGGTCTCCTTGCTGCTCTGTCATTGTATGATAGGATAGGACCATGCAAAACGCTATCCGCTTCTTGCGCTTGCATCCTTTTCTGCTTATACAGAAAAACTATAGTCCTACAGAGGCAACAAAAAGGCTACAGGGGGCGTCTTTTTTGGGGAAGAGAATGGTATAATACAGGTGTGTTCGCAAAAGGGGCAAATGCCTGCTTGCGCACATTGCAATGCTGTTTCGAGATGAGGGGGCCGCTGTTATTATGACCAAGAAAATCCTGATTATGGATGACGACCCGACGATTGCCGATCTGCTGGCGGAGGCGCTGGCCGACGAGGGCTATGAGGCCTACAGGACGACGCAAAGCCTGCGTTTCTATGACGCGCTGCGCGAACATCATCCCGATCTTATCCTGCTCGACCTGATGATGCCCTATCTGGATGGGCGCGATGAACTGAAACTGATGGCGATGAGTGGCAGCGAACGCCAGATTCCCGTCATTGTGGTGACCGCTTTCCTGGGCGCGAGCAACGAGGAGCAGGCGCTGCGTGAAGCGGGGGTGGTACACATCGTCTACAAGCCATTTGATCTTGAGAAGCTGGTAGGGCTGGTGAAGGAGACCATTGGCGAAGCCGATGGCTCCGCTGCCGCAGAAGGGAAACCGGCATGAGCAATGACAGAGCCGTCACCTATGTTGCGCTGGATGCCATGGGAGGCGATTCCGCGCCCGCTGCAACGGTCGAGGGCGCCATTGAGGCGGCGCGTGAATACGGTATCGGGGTCTATCTGGTAGGCCGCGAGGAAGAGATACGCGCCGAACTTGGCAAGTATGATACGTATGGCCTTGACCTTCCGATTGTCAACACCGACGAAGTGATTGAGATGGATGAACACCCCGCGACGGCTGTGCGCAGCAAGAAGCGCGCCTCCATGACGCTGGCGCTGGAACTGGTACGCGACGGCGAGGCGGTGGGAGCCGTCTCCGCCGGGAACAGCGGCGCGATGCTGGCCGCCTCTATTTTTACCCTCAAGCGCATTCCCGGCGTTGACCGGCCCGCACTCGGCGGTATCATGCCTACCAGGAAGGGAGTCAGTCTCGTCATCGATATGGGCGCGAACGTCGATTGCAAGCCAGAATATTTACAGCAGTTCGCGCTCATGGGTGCGATCTATATGAACCGTATTTTCCATATCAGGAAGCCGCGTATCGGTCTGCTCTCTAACGGGGAGGAAGAGACGAAAGGCAACCAGCTGGTGATAGAGGCGCACCGGCTCATTAAAGAAAGCGCGGCCACGCTCGGGCTGAACTTCATCGGCAATGTTGAGGGACGCGATATCCCCGCCGGAGAAGCCGATGTGGTGGTCTGCGACGGCTTTGTAGGCAATGTTGTCCTCAAGCTCAGCGAGGGGCTGGGCGAGAATTTCCGGGACCTGGTGCGCGAGCAGGTAGCCGGGCCGCCACCCAATAAAGTGGCCGGCGCCATCCTGCGCCCCGGCCTGCGCAAAATCTTCAAACGTATGGACTATGCCGAATATGGCGGCGTGCCGCTGCTGGGTGTCAATGGCGCGGCCATCGTGGCGCATGGCCGTTCCAACGCGCGCGCCATCAAGAACGCTCTGCGCGTGGCCCGCGAGACGGCCCAGACAGGCGTCGCCGCCGCCATCGCCGAAGACCTCGCCAGACTCTCCCGGTAAAGAGAAGAGGGATAGAGAGGAAAGCGCAAGCTACCCCGGACCCCCGCGCGCCAGGCAGTCTGCCTGCAAGGGCAGGCCTCGGTCGCAGGCCATAGCCCCGGCAGGCCAGCGGCAAGGGGTGGCCCCAGAAGCGTGAACGGAAGCCCGTGCGAGCGCCATGCAGGCCACCGACGCTGCGCCGGGCAGGGCAGCGTCGCTGCACCAGCAGGCCAGCGTCCGCAAGGGGCAGGCCACCACCGCAGGCCACCCCTTGCGGGTGGCCTGCTGGTGTGTGGCCTGAAGTGAACGCTTCTGGGGGTGGCCCTACTAGAGACGACTGCTCCGCAAGCCGCACGAACGCATCGTCTAGAGTAGTTTGAGAACCCACGTGCCTTGAAGCACGCACAAAAGAGATCCACCAGCGGCACGACCGCCTCGTATATAGTAGGGCCACCCCTTGCGGGTGGCCTGCTGGTGTGTGGCCTGCCCCTTGCGGGTGGCCTGCTGGTGTGTGGCCTGCCCCTTGCGGGTGGCCTGCTGGTGTGTGGCCTGCCCCTTGCGGACGCTGGCCTGTTATGACGGGTGGCCTGCCTGGCCGGTGGCCCGTTATGGCGTGCGGGCAGGGCAATTACCCTGTTTTCCGCTGGCGTTTGGCGGCTCCGCCCAGCTTACCGATACGGCTGTAGAAATCGGCGTCGTGCCGCTCTTTGGTGGTGTTGCCGCCTTTCTTGCCCATCTCAGAGAAGTGATCCGGGCCATACTTGCTGACATTGGCCTGCCCGCCCTTGCGGGCAATCGTGCGGTAGTATTCGCTGCCGCGTTTCTCCTTCAGGCTGGTGCCGCCCTTTTTGCCAATGCGGCGGTAGTAGTCCTCGCCATACTTGTCGCGAACCTTACTGCCCCCCCTGCGGCCCGCTTCTGATGTGGACATCGGGGCTGTCCTTGTTTCACTCTCCTGCATCATAGCCATGCTCAATTACCTTTCCCCTGTTTGAGTTTGAGGACCACAGAATGATTCCTGCGGTGAAAATAAAAAAATGCACAGCCAGCCGCGCTTTAGCTGCAAGGTTGGTCTGCGCCTTCAGTATAGAGGAAAACTCTACCGTTGTCAATGAAAAAACGGACATTTCTGCGACTACTGGCTATCTGGCGGCGATATTTCTTTGATATCCTTCTGCCCGCTGCGAAACACTGGACATTCCGGCGAAGAATGTCTATACTTATAGCAGGTAGTTGTACCATCGTGTCACAAGGAGTAGAGTTCCGCATGAGCGATACCCATAAACGCCAGATAGCCAGCAAGAAAAGAGGGAATGCATCTCCACTTCGGTCGCTCACTCCCGTTCCTGTTCCCGTTCCCGGCGATGAGGGGTATCGTCGGCAGCCGTTCTTGCCGCAGCAGACTCCCTGGTGGCAATCGTGTGTGCAATGGTTCCGCTACTACAGCATCCAGATTCGCTGGGATGTCGAGCGCGCGCTGGCGCGCCTCTTCCACCGCCGCTGGCCGTAGACGGCTCATTGCTCCGGGTGGCTTTTGCGCACCGAAAATACGTCGCCCATGCGTACAATGTGCGGGTGATGTTCTGTGCGCTGGTAGCCCGGATACTTGCGCACGGTGCGCAGGCGGCGACGGCGTTCCTTCGCCTCGATAAACTCCAGCGAGAGGCGGCGATAGAGGGCTTCCCACTGCGTGAGAACCTGCGTGCGGTCATGGGCGGCGACAATTTCCAGGCTTTTTGCCCCCATCTGCCTGCGCAGCGCCGCATCGTCGACCAGCCGATCCAGATACCTGGCCATCTCCTCGCTGTTGCCTGGCTGGAAGAGGAAGCCATTTTCTTCGTGATGCACCAGTTCCGGCAGCGCGAAGGCGTTGGCGGCTACCACCGGCAGGCCGCAGGCCATCGCCTCCATCGTCGCCAGGCTCTGTAAATCCGCTTCAGAGGGGATGGCGAAGATATCGGCCAGCCGGTAGAGGGGAACGAGATCGGCGTCGCGAATAAAGCCGGGGAAGGAGATACGATCTTCCAGGTGCAGGCGTTTCACCTGCGCTCGCAGCTCGGCCTCCATTGGCCCTGTGCTGGTAATCATGACATGCGCCTTGCTCTGCATCTTCGCCACCGCGTCGATCAGTACATCCACACGCTTCTCCTCGAAGAGCCGGTTAACATGCAGGATGAGAGGGCGATCCGGCGGCAGGTGGAAACGCGCGCGCAGTTGCTCATCCTTCGGCCCCGGCGTATAGCGGCGCAGGTCGATGCCGTTGGAGATGGCGCTGGCCGGCGCTTTCAGCCCGTGTTCGTAGAGCAGGTTGAGGGCTGTCTGCGTGGGCGCCGTCACGTACTCGCAGCGATTGCAGAAACTCACCAGGTACGAATAGGTAATCAGGTTGAACGGCTTGCTGATGACTGCATCGTTGCTCAGCGAACGACTGATATTGATGGGCAGATAGTGGTTGGTGGCAATCACCGGCTTGCGCAGTCCCCCGGCCATGATCTGCGCGATATTGCCCAGCACGACGGGCGAGTGAATATGCACGACATGCGGGTCGCTTTTCTTTATCAGGTTGCGCACCGGCAAGAGCGGCAGAAACGGGATGCGCAGCCCTTCGTAGGTGGGCCACTCGAAGGAAGAGAAGCGATAGAGGCGCACGTGCTGCTCGTAGCGACGTATGTCCCGCGCTCCCTGGCTGGGCGCAACCACCCAGACCTGGTGTCCGCGAGCGGCCAGATCGGTTGCCAGATCATGCGTCACTCGCGGCACCCCACCCACCATCGGCGGATACTGATCCGTCACAATCATAATACGCATAGATTGTCTATCGCTCTCTATCTTCTGCTCATAGCGCAATTATTCGATCTAAAGTGCGATCATTGGAGCCGCGACCTGTAGGCGCCGATACATCGGCGGTGCGCGTGTATCGGCGCCTACAGGGTATTTCCTGCTGTTCGTTATTCAGCAGCCTCAGCAGGCGTCTCGGCGGCTGTTGCAGCGGCTTCGGTAGCCTCGGCTTCGGCGGCCTCCTCGGCCACTTCGGCGCGGGTTGCGGCCGCTTTCACGACGGGTTCGCTGGCTTCGGCGACCAGGGTGACGTTCGGGGGCAGCGGAATGGCCCCGGCGGTAATCAGGTCGTCGATCTGCTCAAGCGGGGAGACATCGACCTCGATGTATTCGGGGATGTTGCCGGCCTCGGTCTCGACTTCCAGCGCATCCATCAGGTGCAGCAGGACGCCGCCCTCGTTCTTGACCGCCGGTGACTCACCGACGAAGCGGAGCGGCACTTTGACCGTCACGCGGTCGCTCAGGCTGACACGCTGGAAATCGATGTGCAGGGGCCTGCCGGTGCGCGGCTCGTGCTGCACATGGCGAATGAGGGCCGTCTGCGCGAAGCCTGTTTCGGGCGTGCGCAGCGTAATGACACTGGTGGCGTGATGCCCCTTGACCAGCAACTCGAACGCATGGGCGTTGAGCTGTATGGCTAGCGGTGCTTCCTTATGTCCAAAGATATTGGCCGGCAGGATACCGGCTTTACGCAAGCGTTTATTTGCCTTCCCCAGTATCGAACGGGGTTGCACTTCTAATTCTACCTGTTGTGGCATGATGTATTCCTTTCAATTCAATGAGATAACACAGAACCCTTCTATGTTAATGTACGTTTCGTTGTTCCTGAAAGTAGCGGAGCAGCCTGTCCAGGGAAAATGCGTTGAGGACATCGTCGGCGGTCAGCCAGCCTTTGCGGGCGATGTAGACGCCGTAGCGCATGACATCCAGCCCGGCGATATTGTGCGCGTCGGGGTCGATGGGAATTTTCATCCCCTTATCGCGGGCGCGCCGCAGGTAACGCCAGTCCAGGTCCAGTCTGGATGGATGAGCGTTGATCTCAATGCTGACCATGTGCTTTGCTGCCGCATCGATCACTGCATCGATATCGAGCGGATAGCCCGGCCTGCCCAGCAGGATGCGCCCGGTCGCGTGGCCGATGATGTTGACGTAGGGGTTGGCGATGGCGTGCAGCATGCGCTGTGTCTGCTCCTCCTCCGACAGGTTAAAGTTGCTGTGGATGGAGGCGACGACGAAATCCAGGCTTGCCAGCACATCATCGGGATAGTCCAGCGACCCATCGCGCAGGATATCACACTCCGTCCCCTTGAGAATGTGTATCTTGCCCGCGAACTCCTCGTTGAGCCGGTCGATCTCCTCCCCCTGCCGCTTCAGGTCGTCCGCCGACAGGCCCCCGGCGTAGGTCGCGACTTTACTGTGATCGGTGATGCCCAGATAAGTATAGCCGCGCTCGATGCAGGCTTCGGCCATTTCGCGAATAGTGTTCTGGCCGTCGCTCCAGACAGTATGGACGTGCAGGACGCCGAGGATATCGCCGGGCGTGACCAGTTGAGGCAACTGATGCTTTTCCGCCGCCTCGATCTCGCCCATGTCCTCGCGCAGTTCCGGCTCGATGTAGTCCAGCCCCAGCGCGCGGTACATATCGGCCTCGTCGCGGGCCGGAACCAGTTCCAGGTTCGGCTCCTTCCCCCGGAAGAGGCCATAGTCGTTGATGGTCATGTTCTGCGCCAGCGCGCGGCGGCGCAGGGCGATATGATGTTCTTTCGAGCCGCTGAAATGGTGTAGCGTGTAGGGGAAGCGGCTGTCGTTGACGACGCGCAGGTCCATGGCGATGCCGTTGTTCAGCACCACGCTCGATTTCGTCGGGCCTTTGCCCGTCACTGTGACGACGGAGGGCTGGCTGGTGAAGAAATCCATGATCTGCTGCCGCTCCTGCTCGCTGGCATCGTCGCGCACGCTGGCGACCATATCGATATCCTTCACCGTCTCGCGGCGGCGGCGCAGGCTGCCTCCGATTTCCAGCCGCACGATCTGCGGCAGGGTCGCCAGCGCCGAGCGCATGCGCTCGGCTTCGGCCTCCACCACCGGATAGAGATAGCGGTCAGAGTGCTGGGCGAGGAAGGCGATGCCCTGCAGGATTTTCTCCTGCGTCTTCTTGCCGAAGCCGGGCAGCGGGGCGATCCTGTTTTCCCGCGCCGCCTGCTCCAGCTCCGCCATGCTATTGACGTGCAACTGGTTGTAGATGGCGTTGATCTTCTTCGGCCCGATGCCGGGCAGGCGCATCATCTCCAGCTTGATCGGCGGCGTTGAGGCCACCAGTTCGTCATAGAGCGCGATGTGGCCGGTCTCAAGCGCCTCTTCAATACGCTTGAGGATAGTAGGTCCGATGCCGGGCATGCCCTTGAGCCTGCCCTCGCGCGCCAGCTCCTCGATATCGCCCTCAAGCGCGTTGAGGGTGCGCGCGGCGTTCTGGTAGGCGCGCACCTCGAAAGGATTGCTCCCTTCCTTCAGTTCTAGCAGCGCGCCAATCTCATCCAGCAGGTTCGCAACCTGATTCTTATCCATACACTCTATCCTTTAATCTGTTCTTCAACCGGGCAGGCGCAGATCGAAAAATTCGGGTGGCTGCGGGCTGACCTCGAAGGGGTTGCGCCCCTTCAGGTCGCGGCTGAGATAGCGTTTGCAATCGAAGTGAACCAGCAGCCAGCAAAACAGTTCTTTCGAGACGAAGACGGCATCCCAGGGCTTCTCGCCGCTATTGTCGAGCCGCTGGTTGCAGACGAAGCAGCGCCCCATGCCCGCCTCGAC
>Ga0209810_1005363_pt1 | contig 11658 bp, 9 predicted proteins | sample Coa_R1_7_FD_187159 | JGI IMG/M metagenome (GOLD analysis project Ga0209810, IMG submission 187159) | Surface soil microbial communities from Centralia Pennsylvania, which are recovering from an underground coalmine fire - Coalmine... | ecosystem: Environmental > Terrestrial > Soil > Unclassified ...
GGGAAAGCCAATCCCGCGCCGCCCATCGGTACGGCGCTTGGCCCGCAGGGCGTCAACATCATGCAGTTCTGCAAAGAGTACAACGCCCGCACGGCGGACCAGGTGGGCATGGTTATTCCCGCCGAAATTACGATCTACGAAGATCGCTCGTTCACATTCGTGACGAAGACCCCGCCCGTTCCCGACCTGCTGAAGAAAGCAGCGGGCATCGAGAAGGGCGCTGCCACACCAAACAAAACAAAGGTCGGCTCGATCACGCGCCAGCAGTTACGTGAGATCGCCGAACTGAAGATGAAAGACCTCAATGTCATCGACATCGAGGGCGCTGAGCGCATGGTCGAAGGTACGGCGCGCAGCATGGGCATTACCATTGCCTGAAATCATCTACCGGGACAGAGCCGCGTTCCCGTGCCAGAGCAATGAGGGCCGGGGCGGCCATCGTCTCGCAGGTCTAGCATAGAATATATTCGCAGGAATTGCCCGCAAGTCACTGAGGCTATCCTGCCACAAGGAGGGCTAAAACAATGCCAGCACATGGCAAAAAATATCTTGAAGCACAGAAACAGGTTGAACCTGGCAAGCTTTACACGCCTCAAGAAGCCATTTCGCTCCTCAAGCAAATCAATTACGTAAAGTTCAATCCAACCGTCGAAGTCCATATGAAGCTCGGCGTTGACCCACGCCATGCCGATCAGATGGTACGCGGCGTCGCCATGCTGCCCGCCGGAACCGGTAAAGAGACAAAAGTCCTGGTCTTCGCGCAGGGCGAGAAAGCCGCCGAAGCCGAGGCCGCCGGAGCAGACTTCGTGGGCCTCGACGATCTGATCAAGCAGATCGAAGGCGACTGGTTCGGCTTCGATGTCGCCATTGCCACCCCCGACGTGATGGGCAAAGTTGGCCGTCTCGGTAAGAAGCTCGGCCCGCGCGGCCTCATGCCCAGCCCGAAGGCCGGCACCATCACAATGGATGTAGCGCGCACCATTCGCGAAGTCAAAGCTGGCCGCGTCGAGTTCAGGGTCGATAAAACCGCGCTCCTGCACATCCCCGCCGGCAAGCTCTCGTTCAGCGAAGAGGCGCTGCTCGCCAACATTGCATCGATCATCGATGCCGTGCAGCGCGCCAAACCGAGCGGCGCGAAGGGCGCATATGTGAAGAGCGTTGTTCTCTCTTCCACCATGTCCCCTGGCATTCGCCTGGACATCCCCGCCGCGCTCGCGCTGAAAGCGTAATACGCACTTTACAAACGAAAACAATTCAGTTACAATAGAGCAAACGCAACCGAAGACAGCAAGTATGCCGCGCGCATCTAAATGATACCATTCGTATCAGCTTGCCGAGGAAGCATGGAGTTACTTATCGCGCGTCTGAAAGGGTTTCGCTTCCCTCCGGGATTGAACCCCCGGCGCGAGACAGTATATACAGGCAAAACCTCGTGGCCTTCGGTTGATAACCGAAGGCCATTTTCATTTGCGTTCTTGAAGCAGGCCCGCATTGAATTGAAGAGAAGCAGGGAAAGGAGGGAGAGGCACCCATGCCAACAGAGGCAAAAGCGGAAAAGATCGCGGAACTGACCGAGAAACTTGGTCGCGCCGCCGTCACCATCCTGGTGCAGACGCAGGGACTCAATGTCAAAGATATGACCGAGCTGCGCCGCAGGATGCGCGAGGCAAAAATCGAGTTCCAGGTCGCGAAAAACACGCTCCTGCGTATCGCAGCCGAGCGCAACAACATGACCCGGCTGGATAAGAGCATCTTCAACGGTCAGACGGCGGTCGCCATCGGCTACGAAGATGAGGTCGCAACGGCCAAAGCCATTACCGACTATGTGCGCACATCCCGGATAGTCACGCTGAAATCGGCCATTCTGGGTGGTCGCGCGCTGACGGCGGAACAGGTCGAAGGACTGGCGAGGATCCCCGGCGGCAAGCCGCAGGCCAAAGCCCAGCTCGTCGGCGTCATCCAGGGACCGCTTGGCAGCGCCTACAACCTGTTGAACGCGCCCTTGCGCGATTTCGTCTACGTCCTGCAAGCCCGCGCCGAGCAGATGCAAGGCGGCGAGCCTGCAGCAGAGTAATGTATCGAGTGTAACACATCAGAACAATACAGGAACTTATGTAAGAGGAGGAATCACCGATGTCGTTAGAGAGCATCATCGCCGAAATCGAACAGTTGAACGTGCTGGAACTTGTCCAGTTGACAAAGACCTTGCAGGATAAGTGGGGCGTGAGCGCCGCGCCCGTCGCCGTTGCCGCCGGTGTAGCCGCGCCAGCCGCTGCCGCTGAGGCGCCAGCCGCCGCCCCCGTCGAAGAGCAAACCGAGTTCGACGCCATCCTCAGCGAGGTTGGCCCCAACAAGATCAACGTCATCAAGGTTGTGCGCGAACTCACCGGACTGGGCCTGAAAGAGGCTAAAGCCGTCGTCGACGAGGCCCCCAGGCCCATCAAGGAAGGCGTCTCGAAGGAAGAGGCCGAGAAGATCGCCGAGAAAATGGCTGAGGTCGGCGCAAAAGTCACTATTAAGTAACTTGCGCGCGACCTCCCCACAGGCCAGCGGGCAGGCCACCAGGCAGGCCACCGGGCAGGGCACCATGCAGGCCACCATGCAGGCCAGCGGGCAGGCCACCCGCAAGAGGTGGCCCTACTATAGACGGTGGCTCTCCAGACCCCACGGGGCGGTCGTATATAGTAGGGCCACCTCTTGCGGGTGGCCTGTACGGTGGCTTCCCCGGTGGCTGCATGGTGGCTTCCCCGGTGGCCTACCTGGTGGCTTCCTCGGTGGCTGCACGGGGGCTTCCCCGGTGGCTGCATGGTGGCTTCCCCGGTGGCTGTACGGGGGCTTCCCCGGTGGCTGCATGGTGGCTTCCCCGGTGGCCTGTGGCGGGGGAAAATTGCCAGAGAAATCTGTGATTGCGCCCCCTTATCTTCCGTGTTATAATGCGAGCATGAAAGTTTCTTTTCCGGCTCGACAGTCCAGTCAGTGCAGCACAGCTTGCAGGAGGTAAATAGACAGCGTGGCTTTAACAACCGAGGAGAAAGCGGAAATCATCGCGGATTTCCGCGTCCATGAAACAGATACGGGTTCGCCGGAGGTACAGGTATCCATCCTCACCCGGCGCATCAACCAGCTTACCGAACATCTCAAGACCCACAAACACGACCTGCACTCGCGTCGCGGCCTCATGATGATGGTTGGTCAGCGCCGACGGCTACTTGCCTATCTCAGCAAAAAAAGCCCGGATCGCTATCGCGTATTGATCGCGAAGCTTGGCCTGCGCCATTAGCGCCTTTTCCGGTTGTGGTGGATGCGGTCGGCCTCGCATTAAGAGACATCCCACCCGGGATAGAATTTGAGATTGGGACCGGGACCACCCCCTCTACAACACAGCCCGACACGCCACCACAACAGAAAGGGACGAGGTGCGAGAGCAGCGCAGCCGCGCAGTAAGTACGGGAAACGATTCAATCGCACAGCGAACCTGAACAGAGCAAGACAAAACATTGGAACGTCACGAAACGAGACAGGAAAGTTAGAAACGTTAGTTAAGGCGTCCCACAGCAGTGAAGCGATACGGTACGCACAGTACCAGCAGGAACAGACAGAAGCAGGGCAGGGCAAGACAGGCAAAATAGACCAGACAGGAAGACAAACGCACCTGACCCACGATAACGTATAGACTGACGTGACAGGAAAGAACAGGACAAGAAACTTACACCACCCAGGCACAAGAATCCAGTGCAGTCACACACGAGACGCTAGCAGGCGTTCATATCCCCTGGGTAACATTTAGACATGTAGTGATCTATGGGATGCTATTAGTTGGAGGAAATATGATTCACCGTCAAGAAGCTGTCATCGGTGGCCGGATCATGAGTATCGAGACCGGGCGTGTGGCAGAACAGGCCAATGGCGCCGTGTTAGTGCGCTATGGCGACACCGTCATCCTGGCAACAGCCGTTGCCAGCGATGAGCCTCGCGAAGGCATTGATTTTTTCCCGTTGACCGTTGATGTAGAAGAGCGTATGTATGCCGCAGGGAAGATTCCCGGCGGGTTTATCAAGCGAGAGGGTCGCGCCACCGAACACGCCATTCTCGCCTGCCGTCTGGCCGATCGTCCCCTTCGCCCATTGTTCCCCAAGGGCTATCGCAACGACGTGCAGATCATTATCACCGTGCTTTCTGCCGACCAGGAAAACGACCCCGACATCATGGGCATCGTTGGCGCCTCCGCCGCCCTCAGCGTGTCGGATATCCCCTTCTACGGCCCGGTCGGCGCGGTACGCGTGGGCTACATCGACGACCAGTTCGTCATCAACCCCACAGAATCGCAGATGGCGCAGAGCCGTCTTGATCTCGCCATCGCCGGAACCAGCGACGCCGTGATGATGGTCGAAGCGGGCGCGAAGGAATTGCCCGAAGAGCAGATGCTTGAGGCCGTGCGCTTCGGCCAGGAAGCCCTGCAAGACATCATCAAGATGCAGGAAAAGCTGGTGCAGGCCGTCGGCGTCGCCAAACGCCCGTTTGAGCCGCCGGTCGTTGACAACGAATTGCAGCAGCGGGTGCGCGATTTCGTGCTGCCCCGCTTCGAGGCCGCTGTCAACAATCCCGATAAATCCGCCCGCTCCGCCGCCCTCAATCTCGTGCAGAACGAGTTGATCGCCGTGCTGGGTGCGCAATATCCCGACCGCCTCAAGGATATTATCACGTTCTACGAAAAAGAACTGAAAGCCTACGTGCGTAACAATATCCTCGATCACGGTATTCGCCCCGATGGCCGCGACCTCAAGACTATTCGCCCCATCACGTGCGAAGTTGGCCTGCTGCCGCGCACACATGGCTCCGCGCTCTTCACGCGCGGCCAGACACAGGTGTTGAGCGTCGTCACGCTCGGCTCCCCCGGCGAAGAGCAGGTGCTGGACGGTCTGGGCTTCGTCGAGAGTAAGCGGTTCATGCACCATTATAACTTCCCGCCCTTCTCGACCGGCGAAAGCAAGCCCCTGCGCGGGCCTGGTCGCCGCGAAATTGGTCACGGGGCGCTGGCCGAACGCGCCATCGCCGCCGTCATTCCCTCGCAGGAAGAGTTCCCCTACACCATTCGCGCGGTCTCCGATGTGCTTTCATCGAACGGCTCAACCTCGATGGGTTCCGTCTGCGGCACCACGCTGGCCCTGATGGATGCAGGGGTTCCTATTCATGCCCCCGTCGCCGGCGTGGCAATGGGCCTCGTCACCGGTGAGGGCGAGCGCGCCGGAAAATGGGCCGTCCTCTCCGACATTCAGGGAATCGAAGACGCCCTCGGCGACATGGATTTCAAGGTGGCCGGAACCGCCGATGGCGTGACCGCGCTGCAAATGGACATCAAGGTCAAGGGCATCACCTACGAGATCATGGCAAAGGCCCTTGAGCAGGCACGCGAAGGCCGCCTCTTCATCATGGAAAAGATGCTCGACGCCATCGAGGCTCCCCGCGAGGAACTTTCCGAGTACGCGCCGCGCATCCAGACCATCAAGATCAACCCTGATAAAATCGGCGCCGTCATCGGCCCGGGCGGCAAGACCATCCGCAAGATTCAGGAGGAGACGGGAGCCAAGATCGATATCGAAGACGATGGCACCGTTCACATCGCCGCTACCTCTGCTGAGTCCATGCAGACCGCAATGGATGCCGTGCGCGCCCTCACCGAAGAGGTGGAGGTTGGCCGCATCTACACCGGCACCGTCAAACGCCTCGTCGACTTCGGCGCCTTCGTCGAAGTTCTGCCGGGCAAAGAGGGCCTCGTGCGCACCTCACAGCTGGCCGACTACCAGGTCTCGCGCCCCGAAGATGTCGTCTCGATCGGCGATGAGATCACTGTTATGGTGATCGAGGTCGACCAGCAGGGCCGCATCAATCTCTCGCGCCGCGCCGCCCTGAGCGGCGAAATGCCCACGCAGGCTGAAATGGAGAGCGAGCGCGGCGGGCGTATGGCGCGCAGTGGCGGCGGTCGATCCGGCCCCGGCGGCTATAGCGAGCGCGGCAACTACGGCGGCAACCGCGAACGCGGCAGCTATAGCGAGCGCGGCAACTACGGCGGCAACCGCGAACGCGGCGGCTACAACGAACGCGGCGGTGGCCGCTCCGGCCCCGGTGGCTACAGCGAGCGCGGCGGCAACACCTACGGCCAGCGCCGCCCGATGGGTCCCGGCCCCTCCGGCCCTGGTCGCGGCCCCGGCAACCCGCGTCGCGAAGGCGGCTTCGGCCAGCGCCCCCCGGATCGCCGCTGGTAAACATCACCGGCACACCATCAATCAATTGTGATTGATGGTGTCCACCCTCACATGATCGGCCTTTGCTTTCCAGGCCGATCATGTACTTTTACCAGATCACGCGGATTCTGGGAACTCGTAGGCGTATTGCCGATTGTAAACTGTTACATCGGCGGCGCGCGATCAATCGACACCTACAGAGTTTCATGACCGCTCTATTTTTACCACAAGTGGCTAGCGCAAAAAGAAGAGTATAACAGGGAAGAACAGATAATTTTTCTATAGAGAGAGGTAGATATGTCAGCAGAGGAGAAACTGCAAGAGATCGCGGCTGAAGTATGTACATGCGAGCAATGCGACCTCTGGAAGACCAGAACGCGCGCAGTTCCCGGTGAAGGCAACCCTCAAGCAAAAATTATGTTCATCGGCGAAGGCCCCGGCTACCACGAAGATAAGCAAGGCCGCCCCTTCGTTGGCCCGTCCGGCCACCTGCTGGATGAACTCCTGGCGAGCATCGGCATGAAACGCGCCGACGTGTTTATCACCAACGTCGTCAAGTGCCGACCGCCGGAGAACCGCGACCCGCTACCCGCCGAAATCGCCGCCTGCAGCGATTACCTTGATCGCCAGATCGCCACCATCAATCCCCTGGTCATTGTCACGCTTGGTCGCTTCTCTATGGCAAAATTCTTTCCGGGCGAGAAAATCTCCGCCATCCACGGTCGCCCGCGCCGCATCGGCAATCGTATCGCCATGCCCATGTTCCACCCGGCAGCCGCGCTACGCACCGAAAGCTACAAGGTGGCCCTGCGCGAGGACTTCAAAAAGATCCCTGTAGCCCTGGCCGAAGCCGAGCGCATCGCTGCTGAAGCCGCGCCGAAGGCCGCTTCCATGCCCGCCCGGCCCAAACCTGGAGACGAGCCCCCCCAGCAACTCTCGCTGTTTTAACCAGTAGGGACGACGGTGTGCAAGGTGACTCTGCCACCGGTCGTCCCTGCTGCTTATTCTCCTGCCGTTGCCCCGATGACAAAGGCATCCACCTGGTCAATTTTGCCGCGCCAGTAGGGAACCTTGACTTTGTGGCCCGCGCTCATAATCGTGACATCACGCATGTGGATGTAGCGATAGAGCATGGGCAGGCCCTCCGGGCCGACTTCCGGCTCCGCAACGGGAATCAGCGCCGTGTAGTATTCTTTCAGCGCATCGGCAGTGTTCGGGTCTTCCGCGCGCAGCAGTTCCTCATTCAGGTCGATATAAAACTGGGCGTAGTGTTCCGTCTTGACCATCACGCCGAAGACAAGCAGCCCGTCCATCTGCAACATCATCTCAATTTCCAGATCGTGCTGCTCCACCAGCCGGGCCCACATCTGCAACGCGAAATCCTGCTCGCCATATTCCTTGAGCCAGAGATTGCGCCTCTCAATGCGGGTCAGCGGGCGAAACCCCGGCTCCAGCGTTTGCTCCGCTCGCTGCTCCTGTTCCTGCTCGCGTTCCTGTTGTGCCGCCTGCGCCTCTCTGCTCTCATCGTTTGCCATCAGATGACAACCTCCAGATCCTTTCCTGTGTATTGTGTATCACATACTATACACGATGGCGCAAGGGGGGTATAAACGCGCAGCAAACCACGCCGGGCCACCTCTTGCCGGTAGCCTGCTCTATTCTGGCTTAATGACCGCCCTTCCTGTTGCAGCGCGGGCCGATACAGACAGGAGCGTAGTTGGCGCCATAAATGGTTGGTACGGTGCCGTCGATGAACCAGTCGGTCACGGTCGGCTCGCCGGGATGCGGCAGCAAGCCGGTGTAGGCGGAGACCGTCGCAGCGTGAACATCGGGTGGGCGCACAAAATCCTTTGGCGGGTAGTGGTAGTAGTTGGAGGCGTACTCCATCACATCGTGCCAGATGGGGCCTGCCCCGGTGATACCGATAACATTCCGCATGGCGCTGTTATCGCTATTGCCCACCCAGACGCCAACGGTCAGGTAGGGCGTGTAGCCCATCGTCCAGTTATCGCGGAAGCTATCCGTCGTACCGGTCTTGGCGGCAGCGGGGCGATCCAGTTCCAGCGGGTTGCCGGGGAAGAACTCGTGATAGCGCGCCGCCTTATCTGAAAGAATACTGCTCATCAGGAAGGCCACGTCCTGGCCCATAACGCGCACGCCATACGGGTGGGCGGCATCGAAGGTGTAAAGCGGGTGGCCCATGCTATCGGTGATCTCCAGCACAGAGACGGGCGGCACGCGCACGCCGCCATTGGCGAACACCGAGTATGCCTGCGTCATATCCAGCAGGGAAACCTCTTTGGTGCCAATCGCCATTGAGGGGCCAAGCGAGGAGGCCGGGGCATTGGCGATCTCACTCAGACCCATACGCGAAGCCATGTTAACGACGGCGGGAATGCCCGTATACTCAATGGCATCGATGGCCGGAATATTGATCGAGTTCGCCAGCGCGTTGCGCACAGTCATCGGGAAACCGGAGAGGAAGACATCGCCATAGTTGTTCGGCGTGTATGGCGGATTACTCGGATAGGTGGTCTTGTGGTTCTGCAAGATCATCGCCGGATACCACCCCATCTCAAAAGCGGTGGCATAGACGATAGGCTTGAAGGACGAGCCGGGCTGGCGCGGCGAGAGGGCGGCGTTATACTGCCCGCGCACCTGCGCGCTGTTGTTGTTATAGTCGGCGCTGCCATCCATCGCCAGAATCTCGCCGGTCGTCGGACTCATCACCACCACCGCGCCGTTGTTCACGTTGTTGACGACGTTGAGCGGCCCGTAGCAGCCCAGGTAGTTATCGCACTGCACCTTGTAAAGGTGGTTATAGACAATCTTCTCCACCTGCTTTTCCAGGTTCAAATCGAGCGTGGTGTAGATGTTATAGCCGCCATCCAGCAGATTCTGCGCGCCCAGCAGCGGCACGAGAACCTCGTCAATCACATAATGCACAAAGTGCGGCGCCTGAATGCTGTGGTCGAAGGGCTGGAAGTTGTATTTCGCCATCTCCTCTTCGGCCTGATTAGCCTGCAGGGAGGTAATCATCCCCAGCTGCACCATCGCATCCAGCACCACCTTCTGCCGCGCCAGCGCCACCGGCTTATTGATTGTCGGGTCATAATAGGATGGACTCTGCGGCAGCCCGGCCAGCATCGACGCCTGGGCGAGATCAAGCCTGGCGACGGCTGGCGTGCATTTTGTATGCGTGCAGCTCGGTTTCATGCGGAAATAGCTCTCGGCCGCCGCCTCGATGCCATAGTTCAAATCCCCGTAGTAGACGGTATTCAGGTACATCTCCATGATCTTCCACTTCGGGTATTGCTGCGTCAGACCATAGGCCAGCACAGCCTCCTCGCCCTTGACCTGAAAGGTACGCGGCTGATTGGCCATAATCGTATTTTTGATGACCTCCTGCGTGACCGTACTGCCGCCCTCCACAATGGCATGACTCTGAAGATCGGTAATTGCTGCGCGCAGAATGCCCTGGAAATCGACACCGCTATTGGTCCAGAAGGTATGATCTTCGGCAGCGATGGTGGCGTTGACCATCACCGGGGCAATATCGGTATAGTTCACGTAGGTGCGCCGCCCGTATTTGGGGTCGTACAGCTCGTAGAGCAGCTTGCCATTGCGGTCATAAATGTGCGTCGTCTGAAATAGCGTGTGACTGGCGACGCCATTGAGCAGGGGCAACTGCGCCCGGTAGTAGGCATAGGCCGCGCCGACGCCGCTGGAGAGGAACGAGACGATCACTACCATCGTCACAATCGCCGCAATCATAAGGTAGCGAGAAGGCCCGCGCCCCTCGCGCTGATGGCGGCGTCTGCGCATCAACAGCCGATTCAGGCGCGCACGCCGCAACGCGCCGACATCTCCCACAGCCGACCCTCTGAGAACAGAGGCATTCCTTCTATAGAGATTGTTCGGCGCAACAGCCCTCAGCGCCTCGTCTGCACCCGTAGCCTGTTTCTTGCCCGATACAACAAGCGCGAGCGTTTCATCCTGATAGCCATTCTGATCTTCCTGACCATTCTGATCATCGCGGCCATCCTGATTGCCCTGACCATTGAGATGATATTGTTCGTTTTTCTCTTCATCCATAAAGAACTGTGTCCTTCCTCAAACAACAGAAGATGCGCAATACTCTGCACAGTTCAAGCACACCCCATCTTCTATAATAGCACGAAGCAAAGCTTTTCCCAAATAGCTCATTTTCAGCAGCCGCCATCATGGGCAACAGGAGCAGCAAGCAAAGCGAATATGCTAGAAACTAGAACGTCACGTTATTCAAAAACGTTTCACCATGCCTCGAAGGAACACCATTAGCCCTTGCTTCCCGCTTTTTGATCTGGTACAACTCTCACCGTTCTATTACGTAGTAGGTGTATAAGGTGATATCTTGTGAGTGTCGGCCATGTCATGCTTCGCGGCCGCGAAGCATGACATGGCCGACAAAGCAAGGCAGGCAAAGGAGAGCTTTCCGGTGAGCCAGCAAGAATTTTTCCGGCAGTCAGAGGAAACTGCACGAGAGCAACAGACATCCTCTCGTGTCACCGGCACGGGCAGAGACGGCAGGAAGGGCGGCGTGCCAAAGGATGTGCCGGTAGAGGATGATGATTTTGCCATGCTGTATGGCTACCGGGCGCGAACATATGGCGAGGATGGCCCATCCTTTGAGCATGAAAAGGGGCAGCCACAGGCAAGCGCAGAGCGGGGACAGACAGTGCCACCCTGGGCGCGACCGCAAAAGAACAATTCACGCGGCGTTCTCATCGCCCTGCTCATCGTGGCCGCGCTGTTGCTGATTAAGCCGCTGCTCATTGTGGCAGGCATCCTGCTGGCCGTACTGGGAGCAACCATCGGCGTCGCGCTGCTCGTCCTGCTCTTCGTGCTGGCACTCATCGCCATTATCGCGGGCATTGTCCTGCTTATCCTGCGCCTGGCTTTCGGGCGCGCATTCCAGCCCCGCCGTTTCTATGACCGCCGCTACTGGCGTCGCTATCAACGAGGCGGGCGCTGGTGATGCATCAATACTGGTTGGGAGAGGGCATTGTGACAGACCGACACATATCTCCATCTCCGGCTTCAGAAGTGACGGCGAAGGCGGGGACGGAGAAACATGAGGAGATAGACCTGACAGATATGCGCGAGCTGCGCGGCCTGCTGGCAGCCCACCAGATGCGCCCGAACAAAGCTTTCGGGCAGAATTTTCTGGTTGACCGCTCCGTGCTGGATCGCATTGTCGAGGCAGCCGACATTCAGCCGCAGGATCAGATACTGGAGGTGGGCGCGGGTACCGGCGTGTTGACGCGGGAACTGGCGAAGCGCGCCAGGGAGGGCCGCGTCGTGGCCGTCGAACTCGAACGCGACATGCTGGAACTACTGGCCGAGACGACTGCGACTTACCCCAATGTCGAGCGCG
>Ga0209810_1005368_pt1 | contig 11650 bp, 10 predicted proteins | sample Coa_R1_7_FD_187159 | JGI IMG/M metagenome (GOLD analysis project Ga0209810, IMG submission 187159) | Surface soil microbial communities from Centralia Pennsylvania, which are recovering from an underground coalmine fire - Coalmine... | ecosystem: Environmental > Terrestrial > Soil > Unclassified...
TCACCGGCATGCTGGCGGTTCCACTCGTCGGCATGGGCACGCACGCGCTGCCAGAAGGCTGTGGCAAGTTCGCCGCTGCTGGCCTGCGGCCCTGCGCTATGGCTGAGCGGGTGCCGCACGCAATATTCCACCAGCAGTCGTCCCTTGTAGCCGAGCGTGATGGCGCTGCTGCCGCTCGGCTCGCCGATAATGCAGGCGGCGGGTGTATAGCGACCGACCACAGCGCGCGCCCCACGCGAAGTCGCCGCCTCCTCTTCGACCGCGCCGATCACAAGCAGGGGACGCTGCAATGGCTGAGCTTTACGGGCAAGGCGGGCGGCGGCGCACAGGAAAGCGGCCAGCGGCCCCTTCGCGTCCACCGCGCCGCGCCCGTAAAGGCGTCCCTCTTCGATACGCACGGGGATGTTGCCGCGCACCGTGTCCATATGTCCGAGCAGAATGACCGGCTCCGCCCCCGTGCTGCCGACAGGCGATAGATGGGCCACGAGGTTGCCTGCCTCGTCAACATGCGCGTCCAGCCCCATTGCCCGCGCCTCTTCGACCAGAAAGCGCGCCAGCGTTGCTTCCTGCCCGGAATAACTGGGAATGGTCAGCATGTTGTGCAGCAAGGCGATTTCGGCAAGCGATTCGTGGGATGCAGTTGTGGCGGCAGCTTCGATTATGGGATGAGAGAAGGGCGCAGGCCAGCTCGCGTCCCTATCAGCCACGTTCGCGCCGTTGCGTTCCAGTACCTCTTCGATGGTTTCGATGACATGCGCTAACTGGGCCTGGCTGATGACCAGCGGGGGCAGGAGACGGATGACGTTTGGCCCGGCGGGCAGGGCGAGGATGCCGCGAGCGAGCAGGGCTTCGAGGTAGGGCTGCGCCTTCTGACGCAGTTCGATGCCGAGCATGAGGCCGAGGCCGCGCGCCTGGCGGATCAGGGGGCTACGCAGGGTGCGCAGGCGCTCTAAGGCCCACGCGCCAAGCGCGGCGGCGCGTTCGGGCAGACGCTCGCTTTCGATGATATCGAGGGCGGCGAGGGCGGCGGCGCAGGCCAGGGGGTTGCCGCCAAAAGTGCTGCCATGCACTCCACGCGTGATGCGCCCGCTCTGCATGACACGCTCACCCAGGCAGATCGCGCCCATAGGCAGGCCGCCCGCCAGCGACTTGGCGAGGCAGAGGATGTCGGGCGAGAGATTATAGTGTTCGCAGGCGAAGAGGCGCCCTGTGCGCCCGAAACCGGTCTGCACCTCGTCGATGATAAGCAGCGCGCCGCGTTCCCGGCAGAGTTCCGCCGCGCCGCGAATGTATTCCTGCGAGGCGATGTGGACGCCGCCTTCGCCCTGCACCAGTTCGAGCAGCACGGCGGCGGTGCGCTCGCTGACGACTGCTTCCAGCGCGGCAAGGTCGTTGTAACGCGCGTGGTGGACGCCGGGCAGCAGGGGTGCGAAGGGTTCGCGGTAATGCGGCTCCCAGGTGGCGGAGAGCGCGCCCATTGTGCGCCCGTGAAAGCCGCGCAGCGCGGCCACAATCTCCGTGCGCCCGGTGGCGAGCCGGGCGAATTTTAACGCGCCTTCAATGGCTTCAGCGCCGCTGTTACAGAGAAAGAAATGTGACAGCCCTTCCGGCGTGATGGCCGCAAGGCGCGCCAGCAGTCGCGCGCGCACATCGTTGTAGACGATCTCCGGGCAGGTTATCAGCCGTTGCGCCTGCGCGGCCAGCGCGGCGGCGATCTCCGCTCGCCCGTGACCGATGCTGGCAACGCCATGCCCGGCGGCGCAGTCGATATATACGCGCCCCTCCTCGTCCCACAGCAACGCGCCGCTCCCGCGCACCATCGCCACCTGTCGCTTGCCATAGACGCCGCTCGTATACCTGCTCTCCTGCTCGATAGTACCCGTAAGCGTGTTCGTTTCTTCGGTTGTTATCATGTTTCTCGTTCCTTTTGTTTGTGTGTCGTGTTCATCTCTACCAATCATCGCCGGCTATCTGTAAATGGTGGTTCCATCGCCGTTGAGGAGGGCGCGCAGGGGGGCGTTGCCGATGCAGACGCGGGCGACGCCGCCGGAAAGGGCTTCCTGCGCGCCCAGCAGTTTCTTGCGCATGCGACCCTGAGCATACCGGAAGGCTTTGTCGAGTTGAGCGGCGGGTATTTCGCGTAACAGGGTAGAGGGGTCATCGACGCTGGCGAGCAGGCCGGGGACGTTGGTCAGGATGACCAGCGAGTCGGCGTGCAGGGCGACGGCAACGGCGGCTGCCGCCCGGTCGCCATCGACGTTGAGCCGCTCACCGCCGGTTCCGAGGGCGAGCGGGGCCAGCACGGGGGTGTAGCCCCGATCAAGTAGCAGGTTCAGCAGGGCAGCATTCACCTCGACAATGCGCCCTGTATAGTCGTCGCGGATGATCTGGACGCGGCCATCGGGCAGGACGGAGCGCACGGCTGCTTTGCGCCGCGCCACGAGAACGCGGCCATCGACGCCGCTCAGGCCGAGCGCGTTGACGCCCTGGCTTTGCAGCAGCGCGACCAGTTCCGTGTTGATCTGCCCGGCGACGGCCATCGCGTAGACGCGCAGAGTCTCCTCATCGGTGTAGCGACTGGTCATGCCTTCCGGTGAGGTAATCGTGCGCGCGGGCAGGCCCAGCCGCTCGCACAGCGCGCTGGTGAGGTCGGAGCCGCCATGCAGCAGCACGACGCGCTCTCCCCCGGCGATAAGCTGCGCTACCTCGCTGACGATGCGGTTTGTCTGTGTATCCATTCCTGCTGCGCCGCCGATCTTTACTACCAGCGTCATTTTTGTTGCTCCTTTCCGCACAATCAAATGTCTATACCGGGTGCAGGCCGGGGAAGGTGAGGCCGAGGGTCTCGTCCCGGCCGAAGGCCACGTTGAGAGCCTGCACAGCGTTGCCTGCCGCGCCCTTCATCAGGTTGTCCAGCGCGGCCATGACAACGACGCGCGGCTGACGGGCATCGAGTTCAAAGCCGATGTCGCAGTAGTTGCTGCCCGCCAGGATTTTGGGTTCGGGATAGCGATAAACGCCGCCGCGTTCCTTGACCAGCCGGATGAACGGCTCGCGCCGGTACGCTTCGCGGTAGAGCCGCCAGAGGACGCGCTCCTCCAGCGGCTCGCGCGTGAAGACGTGGGCGGTGACGAGGACGCCGCGCACCAGTTCCACCGCCGTCGCGGAGAAGGCCACCGTCTGTCGTAGTGCGCCGCCCGGCGAGAGCCGCCCAAGCTCTTGCAGCAGTTCGGCAGTATGGCGATGGCCGGTTGGCTGGAAGGAACGCAGCGCGCCGCTGCGGTCAGGGTGGTGACTGCCCGCGCCGGGCGTGGCTCCGGCTGCCGAGGAGCCAACTTTGGCCTCGACCACCAGCGGCAGGTTGGTGTCAACCAGCCCGGCGCGATAGAGCGGGGCCAGCCCCAGAATAGCCGCCGTCGCCATGCAACCCGTGCCGCTGATGAGCGCAGCCCCGGCCAGTTCCTCGCGGTGCAGTTCGGGCAGGCCATAGACAGCTTCTGCCAGCAAAGCCGGGGCGCGATGTTCGCCGCCATACCACTGCGCGTAGAGCGCGGGCGAGCGCAGGCGAAAATCGGCTGAGAGGTCGATGATGCGCGGCGCAAGCTGCCGGTAGCGTTCGATGCTCTCAGACGAGGTCCCATGCGGCAGGCAGAGAAAGAGTATGTCACATGATGACAGGTCATCGGGATGACAGAAGCGCAACGACGAAAGCTTGCGCAAATTGGGATGGACGCTATGCAGGTAGTGACCGGCATGACTGCTCGAGGCAACCTGCGCCAGTTCCACGTTGGGATGAAAGAGCAGCAGGCGCGCCAGCTCGCCACCGGTATAGCCAGAAGCGCCCACAATGGCGGCGCGTATCCTCGTCGTACTCATCGCCTTCCCTCCCCGCTCAACGTCAGGACGCGGCCAGCTTCTACGCTTGCACGGACGTAGTCCAGTATCGCGCCGGGGATATCGACGCCGGTGGGGGCGATGCTGTTGCGAAACTCCATCGTGGCGTTGATCTCGTTGACGAGCAGGCCGCGCTCCTGATCTTCCAGCACGTCGATCGCCAGAATGCCGCCGCCGACCGCGCGCGCCGCGCGCACGCACAGATCGTTGAGTTCGGGCGTAACCGGGCAATTGCTGGCGGTCGCCCCGCGCGCGGTGTTGGTGATCCAGTGCGCGCTGTTGCGATAGATGGCGCAGATGGTGCGCTCGCCGACGACGAAGGCGCGAATGTCGCGCAGCGGCTTGTCGACATACTCCTGGATGTAGTGGATGCGGTGCTGGTAGGAGCCGAGCGTCTCCTGGTGTTCCAGCACAGCCTCCGCCGCATCGCGGTCGTTGATGCGCGCCAGCAGACGGCCCCACGAGCCGGTGACGGGCTTGAGAACGGCAGGATAGCCCAGCGTTTCGATTCCGCGCAGGGCCGGTTCGGGCGCGAAGGCCAGCAGCGTGCGCGGCACCGGCACCCCGGCGCGCAGCAGGGCCAGCGTGGTCAGCAGCTTATCGTTGCAGGTCGCGGTGACGGCGGCGGCGTTGAAAACCGGCACGCCCCAGCTTTCCAGCACGTAGAGCATCGCCAGCCCGCGCGACTGGCTGACGCTGCGACACAGCACGGCATCGAATGTCCGCCAGCGTTCGTCGGGCTGCGCCAGATCGAGCAGCAGTTCGCCATCATCGATCACTTCGTAAGTGATGCCGCGCATGGCAGCGAAAAGCAACTTCTCTTCCACGCGAATGCGCGAGGTCAGAATCGCCAGATGCATCGTCTCACTCCCCCCAGTCTTCCTCAACCTGCGGCGCCAGCGCAAGCTGCGGCGTTTCCACGTTCAACACTTCCAGTTCCGCGTTACAATCGGGGCAATACACAATCTCGCCCACCAGCACATCGGTCAATACAATTTCGGCCTCACACTCAGGACACAGCGCCATGATCTTGTTCCTCCTTCTGTTCTGCTCAGAACTGTAAATCACTGTTCAGCAAACAAAAACGCTCTTCATCCTCGCTGGGACGAAGAGCGTCACTTGCTCTCGTGGTACCACCCACATTCACCGCCATCTCACGATGGACAGCCTCGGTGTAAGGATTATCGGAATAGTCCTTACGCGCCCGCTAACGGGGGCGAACCGGCTCAGGTCTACTCTCACCGTCGGGGTGATTTCTGCTGGCGGCCTACGGGTCTTTATTCGCGGCGGGGAACATACGGGCTTCGCAGCAGCCGCCCGCTCTCTGCATATTCCACCAGCCGTTACTCGTCCCATCATCGCTTTTGCGCTATGAAATTGCGTTCTGTCTCTCAAGGACGCGGGCAAATAAAAACGCCCCTCATCCTCATAAGGACGAAGAGCGCGAAATATCGACGTTTCGGGCTACTCGTGGTACCACCTTCATTCGCCATCGCCTCACGGCAGATGGCCTCACCGGGTCATGATTTTCGTCTCGTGACCCAACGCCCGATTACGGAGGCAACCGGCACAGATCTACTCTCGCTTCACAGGGCGATTTCTGCTGGCAGCTATGGGGTCTTTTTCGCAGCAGGGAACATACGGGCTTGCACCGACCGCCCGCTCTCTGCATATTCCACCAACCGTTACTCGTCCCATCATCGCTTTTGCGCTATGAAATTGTAAGCTACAATGGTTATAACATGCAGTGTGGGGGTTTGTCAAGAGAAATGGGAAAATCCGCGAAAATTGATGAGGGGAGGGTTCCACCCTCACGCTCGCTTGCCCGGAAAAAGGGGGGAGCCTACGGACGGGGCCTGAATGGCCGCGAGCGCAAGAGCGGAACCCTGGGAAAGAGGTGAAAAACAGGCGGGAGAAACACCTGCCGGGAGGATAATCTGAGGACTTTCTCCGGGGGTTGACAGATGATACGGGCGTGGGAAATTGCCCGGTCTCTTCATTTTGTGTTAGCCTCTTGCTCGCTTGTACGCTTGCTTGCTTACACAAGGATGATACCTGACTTTAGCGTATTTGTCAAGGCAAGCGAGTAGTAAAATCTGGCTAGCTCTTCAGTTTCGTGCTTCACTCCCGCTCAGCATGCCGTAAAAAAGACCCTCTCGCGTGTCATGCTGAGCGGCAGCGAAGCATCTGCGTCGGCCAGGCGGGCGGGGTGGCCCCGGTGGATGCTGCGCTGCCGCTCAGTATGACATGTTCGGTCAGGTTTTACGGGGCGAGCAAGGCACGGAGAAGGGGGACGATGCGCCGGGTGGCGGCGTTGTTCTGGCGACGGTAAGCGTCGACGGTGGCGGACATGGCGGTGAGGTCGGCGCGGTCGGAGTCACGCAGAAGGGCGGTGAGCAGGGCGCGCTGTTCGTAGGGGTGGAGAGCGACCCAGCCGAGGCCGTGACGCTGGATGAAGGGCAGGTTGGCCTGCTCCTGGCCAGGGATATAAGTCGTGGCGATAAAGGGCTTGCCCAGCGTGACGGACTCGAAGAGCATGTTGGGACCGGCCTTGCCCATGACGACGTCGGCAGCGGCCATGAAGGGCGCGATTTCTGGCGTAAAGGGCAGAACCGCAAGACGAGGCGTATCTTTGTAGCGAGTCAGCAGGGCGCGGTTGGTGCCTGCCGCCAGAATAATCTGCACGCCGTCCACGTTGCCAGTTCCTGCGTCGACCGCCAGGACGGTCTCTATGGTGCGGCTGAAACGGGCCGCTCCTTCGCCGCCGCCTTGCAGGAAGACAGTAAAACGGTCGGGGTCGAGGCCGAGTCGGGTCAGCGTTTCCACGCGGGCCTCGCGAGTGAAGAGGTATGGGAGGGAGAACCGGGCGCGCACGGGCCAGCCGGTAAAGTGCAGCCGTTCGGGGGCGAAACCGGCCTTCAGCGCCTGTTCATAGGTCTCGCGGGTGGGGGCGAAGGTCGCCGCCGCCTGCCGCTCGCTGAGCCAGGCCGCGTGGACGCCATTAGCATCGGAAAAGAGCATGACCAGGGGAACGCGGGAGGCGCGCTGCTCCAGCACCCGCATGACCTCGTAGGAGAGAAACGGGTAGGTCGTGATAATCAGATCGGGTCGCGCCTCATCCAGCAGGCGGTGAAGCTGGCGGCTCACCAGGCGCGTGAAGACGCGGTGCGCCAGCAGCGAGCGGCGCGGCGTGTCGAAGAACTGAAATTCCGCCGCCCACAGCCAGAGCGCGTAACGACTTACCAGCCGGTAATGCCAGTGAAAGAAGCCCGGCTGCGGGTCAAGCAAGGTCAGATTTTCAGGAGAACAGGCCGTTTTTGTGTCCTCTCCCGCCGCCGGTTCGTCCTGAATCAGGAGATCGCGCAGGGACTCGGCAAGGCTGATGTGACCGCCACCGGTTCTCGAAGTCAAAATCAGTATCTTTTTTTGATCAAGCATAGTTGTCTTTTTTTATACCATATTCATAGCATTTGTGCTACGGATATGGTACACTATGGTCAAGCACAGCCGTTATGAGGCAGTCCCTGTGGTTGTTGGCGCACATGACAGAACAGAGGATGGTGAAAGAGCTATGCTGCCATACAGGTTGGAGGGAGATGGCCCTCCGCTACTCTTGATACACGGGTGGGGCGTGACCTATAGAGTATGGCGCAATCTGGTTCCGCTACTCAGGCCCCATTTCCGGCTGATTCTGGTCGAGCTACCGGGCGTTGGCGCAGCCAACCAGCAGGTGCCGCATGAGTCGTACTATCCCGCCTGTGCGGGGGCGATTGAGGAATTGCGCGCGGCGCTGGGGATCGAGCAATGGTCTATCCTGGCCTATTCGACGGGGACGCGCGTGGGCGAAGCTTATGTGCAGCGGTTCCCGCAATACGTCCTGCGCGCCGTCTTCCTCTGCCCGATCTACCTGCGTGAATCGTGGAAGCTGGCCCTGGAACTGGAGCAGTGGATCAACGCGAGACGTACAGGGCTGGCAGACTGGATGCTCTCCGACTGGCGGCTGTACGTGCTGCTGCTGGCCTTCGGCTTCAACCTGCGTCGCAACGAATGCGCCAGCGAGTGGATGAGCGAGATTGAGTTGCAGCCGCGAGCTAACCTCAAACGCATGCTACTGGAATTGCCGGGCAAAGGGCGCGCCCCCTTCTCGCTGCCGACCACGCCAGCCGTGCCAACGCTCTTTGTCTGGGGCAAACAGGATGCGCTGACCGCGCGCCCGCGCCATCCACGTCCCAACGACGTGTTCATCTCCGCCAACCACAGCGCGCCTATGCTCGCCGCCAGGCAGGTGGCCGAGGTCGTCCTGCCCTTCCTCACAGAAGGCAAAGTGGTGGCGCACCGGCGAACGCGCAGGCTGCAAATCACAAGGCTCTGATCCTTTCTACACACGGATAATGGCAATGCCTTGCTCGCGATAGGGCGCCAGCGTCTCTTCAGGGGCAGAACGCTCGGTGACAAGCCGCGTGAGCATACTGGCCGGGCCGACGATGTAGGGCGCGGCAGTATCCAGTTTCTCGGCAGAGGCGAGCGCCACGACCTCGGCGGCGCTTGCCATCATCGCGCGCTTCACATAGGATTCTTCAAGATTGGACGTGCTTATCCCGATGGTGGGATGCAGGCCGCGTATGCCGAGAAAACAGAGGTCGGCGCGGATATTGCGGTACGCCTCAACGGTCGCAGCCCCCTGCGCCACCTGCGCGTGCCTGTTCATCTGGCCGCCGATCAAAATGACTTCCATCTCTGCCTGTTCCGGCTCGATCAGCGCCAGGGCGATGGGCGGGCTGTGCGTAATTACGGTGAGCCGCTGGTCGCGCGGCAACTGTCTTGCCACGTGCAGCAAGGTGGTGCCGCCATCGAGAATGATGACCTGGCCCGGATGGATAAAGCGTAGGGCCGCGCGCGCCATCGCCTCTTTCGCCCCCGTCGCCTGCTGCTGCCGCTCGCTGAAGCTGGCGCTGACGGGAGAGCGGGGCAAAGCTCCTCCATGCACGCGCTGGAGCATCCCCGCTTCCGCCAGTTCGCGCAAGTCTCGTCGGATGGTATCTTCCGAAACCTGAAAGCTCTTACTCAATTCCGAGGCCAGCACCTTGCCATCACGCTGCAACATCTGCATAATCGAACGACGTCGTTCTGCCGTCAACATTGCCTTTTCTCCCTTGAAATTGCATGTTTTATCTGAAATCTGCCTGTCTCTTCTTGACATTGCACGAAGCTTCGTGCTATTATCCTGTTAGTGCAGTATATTGCACGAGCTTGCCCGTTGTCAAGCACTTTAGTGCCGGGTTATCGGTCATCAGCGTGTCATACTGAGTGGAGCGAAGCATGACATGGATGAAAGTGAGGAAATACTCAGCGTGTCATGCTGAGTGGAGCGAAGCATGACATGGATGAAAGTGAGGAAATACAATGACAGAAGGATTTCGTCAGATCAGGATAGAACCGCCATTGCCATGTGTGTATCATGGCTGTGATGGCGAAGCAAAATCGGCCATCGTCTACGAGGTGTCCGAGCGGGAATGGCGCATGGTGCCAACCTGCGAGCGGCACACCGTCCCTGTCCCGGCGGCAAAAGAGCAGCCGGGCGAGCCAGCGCATCGCTAAACGGCAATGCCATCCGTCTCTGCATGGTTCTCCATAGTTCTGCGCGGAAGAAGCGGAGATAGGAGCAACACAATGGAACACGCAAAAAGTATTGCGCTCGTTGCGCACGACGAGAAAAAGCACGATCTGCTGGAATGGGCGCGTTTTAACCGGGAATTGTTGAAACAATACAACCTCTATGCCACAGGAACAACGGGCAAATTACTGGAACAGGAGCTGGGCATAGAGATTCACAGGCTCCAGAGCGGGCCGCTGGGCGGCGATCAACAGATCGGGGCGATGATCGCCGCCGGAGAACTCGACCTGCTGGTCTTCTTCTGGGACCCGCTCACGCCCCAGCCGCACGACTCGGATGTGAGGGCGCTGCTGCGCATCGCCGTCGTCTGGAATGTCCCCGTTGCCTGCAACCGGGCATCCGCCGACCTTATGATCGCCTCGCCCCTGCTGTCGAGCGCGTACGAGCGGTTCGCGCCTGACTATCACGCCTACACAGAGAAGGCACTCCCGTAGGCGACGATTGCATCGTGCGCCTGCGAGACAAAAAGGGCGTTTACACCGGGGGCAGGCGCAGGACGCGGCGGTAGAGATCGTCATAGGCGCGGGCGCTGGCCGACCAGCGCGAGTCGTAGGCCATCGCTCGCTCGACCAGCGCGGGCCAACGCTCTACCAGGGCATAGAGGCGCAGGGCGCGCTGCAGAGCATCCAGCAGGGCGGCGGGCGTATAGGCGGTGAAGCTGATGCCGTTGCCGGTTTCGGGGTGGGCATCCAGATCGGTCACGGTATCGGCCAGACCGCCGGTCGCGTGGACGATGGGCAGCGTGCCGTAACGCAGCGCGATTAACTGCCCCAGCCCGCCCGGCTCGAAGGCGCTGGGCATCAGGAAGAAGTCCGCGCCCGCGTAAATGCGGCGCGAGAGCGCGGTATCGAAACCGATGCGGGCGCGCACATTGCCGGTGGTCGCAGCCAGTTCGTGGAACATCTGCTCGTAACCGGGGTGGCCCGTTCCCAGCACCACCAGTTGCAGTGGCAGGTCGCGCAACTCACCGGCAATAGCGGCCAGCAGATCAAAACCCTTCTGATCGACCAGTCGACTGACAATGCCCGCCAGCGGTATCTCCGGTTCGTCGGGCAGCCCGAATTCTTGCCGCAGCGCGCTGCGATTGCGCCGCTTGCCCTCCGGCGCGTTTGTCGCGTCGTAGCGCGCGGCGATATCATTATCGGTCGCCGGGTTCCAGACATTCCAGTCAAGGCCGTTGGGGATACCGAAGATGCGCGGGTGACGCTGGAACAGCGCCTCATCCAGCCCCCAGCCGAAGTCCAGCGTCTGAATCTCTTCAGCGTAGCGGCGCGAGACGGTGGTAATCGCGTCGGCATACATAATGCCACCCTTCATCCAGTTCACATCGCCCCAGAATTCCAGCCCGCTGGCGGTGAAGACCTGCGCCGGGTTCAGCCCTGCCTCGCCCAGTATCGACGGATCCCAGCGTCCCTGATATTGCAGGTTGTGGATGGTATAGACAATGCGTGTCGCCCCTCGGCGCAGCAGATGGCGATGCGTCGTGCGTAAATAGGCCGCGCACGGAGCCGTCTGCCAGTCATTGAGGTGGATAATATCCGGCTCAAAGCCCAGGCGCGGCAGCATTTCCAGCAGGCCCTTACAGAAGAGCAGGAAACGCCGCTGCTCATCGCGCTGATCCTGCCCCAGATAGAGCTGCCGGTGCCAACCAAAAAGCTCCTCATTATTCAGAAAATAGACCCTCACCGGCGGCTCAGGCAGCCAGCCCTCTAAAATAGAGACCCAGCGTTGCCGCGCCCCCATAGACACCGGCCCCTCGACGCCGGTGAAACGCAGCCCCAGAGCGGCAGGGTCAATGCTGCCATAGCGTGGCAGAAAGAGGCGCACATCGTGTCCCAGCGCCGCCAGTTCCCCCGGCAGACTCCCCATCACATCGGCCACGCCCCCCTCCTTCGCGAAGGGAACCGCCTCGGTCGCCACCAGCAAAATCTTCTCGCTTGCCATACATTTCCTCGCTCACCGATTAAACTTTTCTATATGGTATCATATCTGCTAAAACAGGGAGAAAAGCTATGTCAGAAGATACTGCTCATCAGCAGCCGGGGGCGGTTGCGCTGGTTGGCTCTGGCGAGTATCTGGACG
>Ga0209810_1005369_pt1 | contig 11648 bp, 8 predicted proteins | sample Coa_R1_7_FD_187159 | JGI IMG/M metagenome (GOLD analysis project Ga0209810, IMG submission 187159) | Surface soil microbial communities from Centralia Pennsylvania, which are recovering from an underground coalmine fire - Coalmine... | ecosystem: Environmental > Terrestrial > Soil > Unclassified ...
TAGACATAGATCTTGCGTTGCAAAACGTCTATTCGTAGTTCACTGTCAGAGTAACATCGGTGGCGTTAGTGGACCGTTTGAGAGCGAAAGTTGAAGTTGCGTTTTCGGGATGGAGGTTGGGGGTTCGTGGATAGATTCGCGTTAGCAAAGCGTTATGACAAAACGTCTGCCTGAGCGGAGCGGTTCTGTGCAATGCCGCGCTCAGGAGGTTCAGGAAAAAAATTGTGCAGCTACAGTTGGGCGAGGAGCCGCCGGGCAGCCTGCAAGTCCGGCGTCTCAAACCCTTCCGTGAACCAGTTGTATATATGCTCAAGCCTGCTTTTTGCCTCATCTGAGCGATGCTGTGCGATCCACAATCGCGTCAGGCTCATCGTCGCGCGAAGTTCTAACGACCTGGCCTGCTGTGATCGCGCGACCTCGATTGAGCGCAGGAGCGCCGCCTCGGCATCGGACGCGTCCGCGCCGAGCATCAGTAGTAACTCGCCGCGCAGACGGTGTAGCTCCGCATCCCACCAGCGCTCGTTGTGGGTCCGCGCTTCGGAGAGCGCCTCGTCAATACATGCCAGCCCCTCCTCAGCGCGCCCGGCTTTCTGATGGACCCGCGCGAGCAGCGAAAGGTAGTACGGCAGGCGTAACCTGGCGCTTGAGGCTTTGAAGGCAGTGATTGAGCCGCGCAGGCGCTGGATGTGCTCCTCATCGGGCTGCTCCAGAGCCAGTGAGTAGCTGAGCAGGATATCTGCCCAGGCGTGGTAGTATGGCGCCTGATACCTGCTCGTCAGTTCATGTGCGTGCTCGGCATGCTCTCGGGCGACTGCCTGATCGGCGCGTAACTGTTGCAACAGGGCCAGGTAGGCGGACACCAGTGCCTGGTTGAAAGGCTGCCCCATGTCCTGCACGAGTTTGACCGCCTCAAGCGCTCGCTGGAGCGCCTGCTGCGGATAACCCAGGCACCAGAGCGCATGGGCCTGCCAGGCGCGTGCGTGCGCTGCATAATTCGATCCCTGCGACTCCTGAATATGGAGGATTTGATCGGGGTCGTGCGCGGCAATAACCTCTGCAAATTGCGCGTTGGCGTCGGTTATTCTCCCCAGGTGCAATCGCACCCCGGCCAGCATCATGTCGGCAAATGCTGGCGGTGCTGTGCCCAGAGAGCGCCGATAGAGGATATTCAGTTCATCGGAGAGCATATGCACGCGGTCGAGTCTGGCCTGTACCACGTAGACCGATTGCAATCCATAGAGCGCCTGTGCTCGCTGTGCGTCGTTACCGACCATATCGCACAACGCCAGGGCGCGATTGAGCAAGCGTTCCAGTTCTGGCGCTGCCCAGCCTCTGGTCACGCGGTAGAGTGGCGCCAGCGCCAGAAGCAGGCCGAGTTCCTGTTTGTCACGTTTCATTCCGGCGGGCATGAGATTGAGCAGCTCCAGGCTCCGCGAAAGCAGGCTGATGGCGTCTTCGTTCGCATACACACGCTGCGCTACGGCTGCCGCTCGCTGATAGTATGGAAGCGCCTGCTCGATCATGCCTGCGCGCTCATAATGTGATGCAAGCTGACCGCTGATCGAGTCGAGGTCTTCAGCATACATGGCTTCTAACGCTTGCGCGACGCGGTGATGCAGCAGGCGGCGCTGTGGCGCACTGATCTCTCCATACGCCACCTCGCGCAGTTTATCGTGGGTGAAGTCGTAGCCGTTGGCGCCATGTTCGCGTATGATACGTTTGTGCCATAGTTCGTCCAATGCACGCACGGCGCTCTCAACGTCGGTATTGCCGGCAGCGATCAGGAGGTCGAGCGTAAATTCGCGGCCAATGGTCGCGGCCAGTTCAACAAACCGCCGCGCGGCATCCGAGAGTTGCAGGAGGCGTCCGGCGAGCACCGCCTGCACTCGTGGCGGAAGCGTTCTCCCTTCATCGAACGGCGCTTGCCACTGGAGGCCACTGCCCTCTTGCGGGTTAGCTGCCAGGTGTTCCTGGTCCTTCCCTTCCAACTGACTGGCGCGAAGCGCAGCCCTGGAATGCTCGTTGTCAGCCGGAATAGACAGGTTGGCGCGTACCATCTCGACCACGAACAGGGGATATCCCCCGGTCTCGTGAAACAGGCGCAGCCCTTCGTCTAGAGCCAGCTCACGCTTCGCCACCTGCGCTGCCAGTTTCGCGGTTTCCGCTGCGTCTAATGGCTTGAGCGCGATTTCTGTCATGCCCATAGTGTTGCGCAGGTGTAGCAAGAAGGAGTATAGCGGATGCTGCGGTGGCAGTTCTTCCGCGCGGGCGCACCCGATGACGAGCAGTCGTGCAGCTGGATCGAAGCGCAACAGAAAATGCAGCCACGCCAGCGTTTCCTGATCGCTCCATTGCACGTCATCGAGCAACAGGAGGGCCGGCCGGGGCGCGAGGAGGATAGCGCGTGCCAGGGCCTCAAAGAAGCGCTGGCGCTGACCATACTCGGTCACAGATTCATAATGGGGTAAATCTGGCCGCTCAGCGAAGAGTTCCGGCAAGATTCGTGCGACCTCAATCAGCCAGATCTCATCGAGTTGTCTCAGTGACGCTCGCAGAGCATCGCTCCTGAGCCACTCCGTCACCGGGGCAAGCGAGAGCTGGCCTTCGGCGGCGTAGGAACGAGCCTTCGCGGTAGCAGCGCCCTTCCGGCTTGCCCACAGCAGAAATTCCTCGGCCAGCCGTGATTTGCCTACGCCCGCTTCCCCGGTCACGAGCACGAAGTGAGGACCGCTATCTGTAGAGTACTGCCAGGCATTGTACAACTGCTCCCACTCGCGCTCCCGTCCGATGAGCGCCGGGGCAGCCGTAGGCGGCGGTTGATGGGCGATGAGTTGGATGGCTGGCGTCTCCTGCTGCATAATGCGCTCGTAAGCTTCGCGAGTCGCCGGAGCGGGATCAACGCCCATTTCACGTTGAAGGGTGAGAACACAGGTGTGGTACACATGCAACGCGCTGGCACGATCATTATTGAGCGTATGCAAGTGCATCAAACGGCGGTAGAGATCTTCGGAGAGGGGATCGAGGGTGAGCAGGCGCCGGGCATAGCCGATGGCAGTGACGATATCGCCCTGCGCTTCAAAAAGGCGCAGCAGTTGTTCAAGTGCTTGCAGGTGGCGCTGGCGAAGCCGCTCCCGCTCAGGCAAGATCCATTCATCATAGCAGCCGGGCAGCAAGTCACCGCGATACAGGCTGTCCGCCTGCTCAAGAGCGGCCTGTAGTGCAGGCTGGTCATTAACTTGTCTTGCCGCATCGGCGCGGGCAAGCGCCTCTTCGAAATCGACGACATCGCAGTGGAAAGGTATGACAGGTTGCCAGTGCAGCATATGCGTATCGGCTGAGAGGAAGCGGTCTACTGGAGGAAATACCTGTCGCAACTGGTAGAGCAATTGACGCAAATTATTGCGCGCCTGGGCCTCGGTTGTGTCGGACCAGAAGAGGAAAGCGAGGTGCTGGCGTGGTTGAGGGATATCGCGATGCAGCACAAGGTAAGCAAGCAATGATTGCAGGCGCATGGCGTTGAGGGCTGTCACCTGCCGATCAGCGTAGATCAGGCTAAAATCGCCGAGTAATCTAATGTGAAGGGATGTTTTCATCGTCATCTCCTGGAGTCTCTCACTACACTAAGCATACGCCGGCATACGCCATTTTTGCGCCATGTACTATGATCGCCGGCAGAGATTTGCCCGCCTTCTCGGGTGATATCCAATCCGGGAGAAGAGTGGAGAAAGCGGGAGGTGCAGGAGGGCGGCAGTTCTCCTGGCGAGGCAGGGGGTGTCCCCATGTTCTATCTCCCCTCTTTAAAACGGATTGGATATGAGCTTATGATATCTGTGAGAAGAGCGACGAGAAAGATCGTATTATATTCTGATTTATTCCTGGTCTTCTTACTCAATGCTATCATAATTTTATATAGTCGTAGAGATGGCTCCCCCGACTCCAGGAAGCCTCTAGCGAACCGGCTCGGGGTGACAGAATGATTGAAATACGACTGGCTCGACTTCTTCAATTGGCGCAGGCGGCTTTCGCGAAAAAAGAAGTGCGCGTAATCATCGCCTTCGCTGTTGCGCTCATGGGTATCATGAATGCGCTGGCCGTGCTGCTGCCTGTGCGGCGTGGGCGGCTGGTAATCCTGGTTGGCGTCATCAATCAGTTCGCGCCTTTCACACCCTCAATCTGGCCTTTTCTGGGCAGTGGTCGCACCCTGGCCCTCATTCTCGGCTTCTTTTTGTGCCTGGTAGCATCAGGGCTGGTTCGCGGGAAACGGAGGGCATGGGAATTTGCTGCCATCTTGCTTCCACTCTCTGCCGTTGCCCATCTCATCAAGGGGCTGGATATCGAGGAAGCGGTCTTCATGATGGTGGTGTGGGGCGCGTTGCTCACACAGCGTTCCCATTTTCGTGTCAAGAGCGATCCCTGGAGTATGTGGCAGGGCTTCTTTTTTCTCGCGCTTGGCTTTACCATACTACTCTTCTATAGCATAGGCGGCTTCTATTTGTTGCGTGGAGAGTTTATCATTACCGGTGCGCTGCGCGGTGTGGCGCACTCTCTGCTCAATCGCACGCTGAACCTGCCGGCTCAGGAACTGATCCCCCTGACGCGGCGCGCCGAATGGTTTCTGGATTCTATTCCCTTCCTGTCAGTGACCGCGCTGATTACGGGTATGGTCATGCTGCTGCGTCCGGTGAGCGCTCGCTGGTGGGTTGCTGCTCAGAAAGGCCGGCTCGAACAGGTGCAGCAGAGGGCGCAGGAACTGGTGCGCGATAATGGTGCGCAGACGCTCTCCTTCTTTGCCCTGGCTCCCCAGAATCTGCGCTATCTCGCTCCTGGCGGTACAGGTGTCGTGAACTATCGCGTCTCTGGCAGCGTAGCGGTGGTCCTGGGTGATCCCATCTGTATCCCCGGTGCCAGCGAGCATGTTATGCGTAATTTTCTCGAATTGTGTACATTGCATGATTGGCTCGTCACAATCTACATGGCGCATCCTGAATATCTGCCACTTTACTACAGGCTGGGATTGCATGCCTTCAAAATCGGCGAAGAGGCATTGCTGAACCCCCAGACGTTTACATGCAGCGGTTCGGCGATGGCGAATGTGCGCACGAGCGCGCGGCGGGCAGAGCGTGAGCAGGTAGAGATTCGCTGGTACGAGGGGGTAGTACCTGCGCATATATTGAAGCAGATGCAACTGCTCTCGCAGCAATGGCTGGAGGATAAGGGAGTAAGCAAACATACCCCGGAAATGGGATTCAGCATGGGGCGTCTCAGTGAGCTGGACGAAGCGGCAAAGCGCGCTGATGCTATCGCGAATACTCCCACAACAGGCGGAGAAAGGCCGCGTGACTTTATTCCACGGCTGTTGACCGCTGTGGCTTTTGATCGAAGCGAGCGGGTATGCGCATTTGTTACCTTCACGCCCATCTATGGCGTATTGTGTGAGCAGATGACTGATTCAGCAAAAGATGCGAGAAGACGTGGCTGGGGATGGGGCGTTGATCTCATGCGACGCTCTCATTTTGCCCCGCCGGGGATCATGGAGTTGCTGCTTGTGCGCGCAATCGAGCGATTCCGCGCTATGGGCGCCGACGTGCTGAGCCTGGGGGTAATCGCACTGGCCGATACGAAACGAGAGATGACGCCTGTGCAACAATACGTGGCCCGTTCGCTCTCCCAGCATATTCACTTTCTGGAGACGCATCGCACACTCATGAATTTCAAAATGAAGTTTCACCCTGAATGGCAGAGCCGCTATATGGTGCTCAGTAATACGCTCTCCTTGCCCAGAGTAGCTCTTGCGCTGCTGCGCGTGCATCAATCGTAGGAGGCCCCGAAGCTGTGAAAGATCCTCTGCCACTGCGGCAGTTTCTGCCCATAGCCAGGCAAGCCTCACTCCTATGGGCGCTGGCCTCCCTGCTGGCCGTGCTGGTGAGCAGCCTGTTGCTCTTTACACCTCAGGTCATCGGGTTGCTGGTCTCTTTTATCATCAATGCCGAAATTGATGAGATGCGCGCGCGTTTCATTGCTGCCCTGCTGATAACGGCTGCGATTGGCTTCTGCGGAGGCTTTGTGGGGAGGCGCAGGGCCGCGACATGTGGCGGGGCGATGCTGGCCTTCATCGTGGCCTATCTGGTCGGCTTCATCGGCCAGGTCTTGCAACCTCACCGCGACCCGGCGGGCCAGTTGGAAACGCTCAATGTCTGGGAACTGGCTCATACTGTAGCCATGATGATCGCCCTCGCGCTCCTCTGTGCCTTCATCGGCGCCGCCGTTGGCGCAGCACTCTCTCAGGTGTTCTTCGATCCGCTCCTCTACCTGCCAGGTCTCTTTCAGCGTCGACAGATGTCTGCAAAACGCCAGCAGATGGCAATGAGTCAGGCGGGAGCGGGTTCGCTATCTCGTACTGTAATGATGATAGTGGGCGCGATTGTAATGATCGCGGCTCTGGCGCTTGCCAGTGGCTCAACAAATCTTTTTATCTATGCTCCTGATCTGAATCTGTATCAGGCCCCTGGCATTCTCAGGCATAGTCAGTTGCCCACTCACGGTACCGTTGTGGCGGATACAGTTGTCAGCCGCGCTCTTGGGGGCCAGAGGCGGCCATTCCTGGTCTATCTACCACCCTCTTACAATACGCCACAGGGCCTGCACCGTCGTTATCCGACGCTCTATCTGCTGCACGGCTCTCCTGGCAAGGATAGCGATTGGATCGTCGGCGGCAAGGCCAATGAAAGCGTTGATACACTCATCGCAGAGGGCAAGATCGCCGAACTGATTCTTGTGATGCCGGATGGGAATGGGCGGCCCGGCGAGTCGAGCGAGTGGGGGAATAGCGGCGATGGTCGCCAGCTTATGGAGAATTTCATCGTCGATGATCTGGTCCCTTATGTCGATCATAAATACCGCACACTCACCGATGCGGCCCACCGGGGCATCGGTGGCAATTCGATGGGAGCATTCGGGGCTACCAATATCGCTGTGCATCATCCCGATATTTTTGGCGTTGTGATCTCGCTGGGCGGCTACTTCCATGCTACCGGCAGCATCTGGGGCCATAACCCTGCCTACCTGCGGGCCAATAGCCCCGCCGACATCTTGCCGCACGATCCGCAGGCATGGAGACTGCGCATGTACATCGGAACGGCAACAAAAGATAAGCTCTACAAAGACTCGCTCCAGTTTGTCCAGGAACTGCGGAAGTTGCATATGACCTACCGCCTCGATGTACAGCCAGGCTATCATGCGTGGAGCGTATGGCAGAGTCAGCTCTACAATGCCTTGCTCTGGATGGTGCCTCTCCCCTGAGGGTACTAGCTTCGCCATGAACCGAAACTCTTTAGCGTTATGTATCGTACTACGATGAGGCAACAGAACCGGTGTATCCGCTTTGTAGATCAGGAGGTTAAGGTATGCTGGATAACCAGCAAGAAAGAGGGCAAACCGAGAGGAAACTGATATTGCTGGTAGAAGATGATGCAGCCCACGCATCAATACTCTATCAGATCTTGAGGGAAGAGACTCCTCACCATGTGTACTATACTTCCGATGGTGAGACAGCCTGGCGCTTCCTCCAGCAAATCAAGCCACATCTGTTGCTCCTCGATTATCTGCTCCCCCGTATGAATGGTCTGGAACTCTATGACAAAATTCGCGCCAGCAAAAAGCTGCATGATCTTCCCGTCCTGATGGTCAGCGCTGCTTTACCCACCCGCGAGGCGGAGCAGCGGGGAATACCCTTCATGAAGAAGCCATTTGAACTGGACGATTTTTTAGCCACCATCGAGCGCATGCTCGAATTGTAGCCGCTCTGCGTTTCGCCTCTCCCAGATAGACAGGTCGAACATGACAGAAGGTGTCATGAAGCTCCGTGTATATTAATCCTATGCCCGTTGGGAGTGTAAGATTTCATGCTCGCTGTAAGGAGGCAGGTTATGGCAGAGTTCGATCTGGAGACACTGGAGCAGTTTATCGTTCGCGCAGAGCGCAATACCTACGTTGGAAGTGCACAAGAACTCCCCCCTATCGTCTGGGATCAAAAGATCTGCAATTCTCAGAGCATGATTGGGCCTACCATGACAGCTATCCTGGGGAGAGTGATTTCATCGGTCAGGAGATTGTCTACTATCGCGTGAAGCCGGTATGGGGCATGAACTATTTTGGGGTCATTTTGCAGCCCGATAAGATTACCTCTGCACAGGCCGGGGAGATGGTTAGAAAAAGCCTCTCACGCATGCACCAGGAGGCGATCACGAGAAGGCTGTCGCCATCATCCTTCCCTATGTGCAGGCCGGTCTGACGTGGTGGCTGGAAACCGTGTGGGCTGCTCCAGAGACACAGGGTGGGCTGGAGGGTATGCGCATGCGCATCAAGTAGGGGCCACCGCGCGTCGAATAGCGCTACTTCAGCGAAGCTTGAGGTCTGAGTAAGCTTTGCTAATGGTGAGCGTCGATTGCCTCGCGGTGGTTATACAAACTGGCATTATAAGACCTCGTATAAGATAGAAAAGATCTTCTTCCGCATAATCCTCAACTACCATCGCGTACTCACACCTTCGCGCCTGGGCCACACACTACCCTCTCCTGGCGCGGCGGAACCGCGCGAACGCCCACTCAGAGAGGACGAAGCCGCTGAAAATCAAGCATCCTCTGATCAGTGATTCTTTGGAAGAGCCGCATATATGTGACGCGTTGGTAGGCCAGGCGAGAAGGGCGCTAGGAGATGGCTCGAAGCGTTCGGACATATAATTGCCAGCAGGAATAGCGTTTTTTGGAAGGAGAACAGACAATTGTAGGACGATAAGATTTTAGCGCGCTTTTGAGAGCGAGAAGGGAATTGCTACGATGGGTAGTGAGATTGCCGAGGTTCGCCGGCAGATCGAACTGGAGCTGGAGGCAATGCGGAGCGGGATGAACGGCCTGACGCTGGGCACCGCTCGTCACGCGTTCATCCAGGCACGTATGGAACGCATTGGAGTCTTCCAGGACAGGCTAGCCATCCATGTCGGCGAAGCGAACGCTACTCAGATCGTTTGCAAGCTCTATATGCAGACTATGGAAAAAGAATAAGTAAGAAGGAGCAATGCTGGAGGAGTTCAAATACAGCTATTCCAACCGCCGCTGGCTGCGCTACACAAGCTGGATAGGACTCTCGACCATCGCTCTATTCCTCCTATGGGCTTCGGGTGGATTTCCTCCGCAGGCGTGGCTGCTCTTGCTCCAGTTCATCTGCGAGTTTCCGCAAATGTGGAGCGAACAGGGTGCTGCGATCCTGCTGCCGCTGGTGGGATTACTGCTGCTCTCACTGGTGTGGCTGATGGTCTGGTGGGCGCTGGCCTGGGTTTGTCTGCGACTGCTCCAGCATGATATGCAGCAGCAACTCAACAGGCGACAGCAGGATCTGATGTGGTGGGTGACTTCCTATGCGTATCCTTATAGTGCTCCACTGACGCTTGCTCAATCAGAAAGCTACGCACTCATGGATATAAATTTCGATACGACCATGCCCAGACTGCGACTGCCGCAGAGGCCGCAGCGAGCATCGCCGCCCGCGCTGACCACGCCGCCGGTTCCCGATACAGGAGGATTTCGCACGCTGCGCGAAATGTCGGAGCACACGACCAGCACTGCCATCCCGATCACGGCCCTGACGGGACCGCATCCGCTTCCTCCGCTGGGAGTGGGCGTCGGCTGGCATGTGGGGATCAAACGGAGGCGCAGCCCGAACGAGGATAGTGTGGTAGCGGTGCAAAGTACCTGCACCTATCAGGCGCAGCTCATTCCCTTCGGCCTGTTCGTGGTTGCCGATGGCATGGGCGGGCATGCAGGCGGGCAGGAGGCCAGCCGAATCGCCATACAGAGCATGATGCATACGGTTTTGCAAAATATTATTATGAGCAATGAATTGAGCGACGAGTTTCTGACCGACATGCTGATTGGTGGAGTAGAATGGGCGAACCAGGCCATCTATCAGCGTGGGCAGGAGCGGGGAGTCGAGATGGGAACGACGCTGACCGCCGCGCTGATCTTCGGGGCGAAAGCCTACGTGGTCAATGTGGGCGACAGTCGGACCTATCTCTATCGCAACGGCGTGGGCCTGACGCAGATCACGCGCGATCATTCTCTCGTCGCCACGCTGGTCTCATTTGGTGAAATTACTGCCGATGAAATATATACACACCCAGAACGCAATAAGGTCTACCGCAGTCTTGGTATGAAAGAGCATGTGGATATAGATTGGTTTGTCGTGGATCTCTGTTCGCGTGATCGTTTGCTGCTCTGCTCGGATGGGCTATGGGAGATGGTGCGCGATCCCGAAATCAGCCGCATTCTGGCGAACGCAGGCGATGCGACGCGAGCGAGCGATGCACTGGTGCAGGCGGCTCTACGAGGCGGCGGCGCGGATAACGTGAGCGTGGTTGTGGTACAGATTCCATAGAACGCAGGACCAACCGGCGGCAGTGCCGCCGGTTGGTCCTGCGTTCTATGTCACAATTATCGAGAGGCCGCTTGCAGCTCGCGGAACTGACCGCGGCCATCTTGCTCGATTCTGGGCGAGGAGACCAGTGTATAACCGACGCCCGGAATGGTCAGCAGATAGCACGGAGAGCCGGGGTCCGGCTCGATTTTCTGGCGCAGGTGGCGAATGTGAGCTTTGATCAAACTGCTCTCACCTGCCTCGCCGTAGCCCCAGACGTAGCTCACGATCTGATCTTGCGTGCAGACATGGTTCGCGTTGGTAGCAAGCAGGTGCAGCAGCTTGCTTTCCGTTGGCGTAAGGCGAATGGTTTTGTCAAATATGCGCGCTTCGTGGCTCAATACGTCGACAGAGATGGGGCCAGCAGTGACACGCGAGGCCGGGCGCTGCTGCAAAGTGCTGCGCGTCCGCCGGCTCATTGCACGCAGCCGCGCGATCAGTTGGGCCGGGAAGAACGGCTTGTGCATATAGTCATCGGCCACCGTTTCCAGGTAGCGTACCTCGTGCTGTACATCGCCACTGCTCGTGAGGACCAGGATCAGCGCGTCGTGGATGCGCTGCATGTCGCGGCATAATTCCAGTGCGTCCACGTCTTTGAGCGCGGTATCTATCACAACGATATCGGGTTCTTGCTCCTGCCATTCGGTTCTGGCCTGCGCCCCTGTGTAAGCGCGCGACACATCATATCCTAGCGTTCGAAGCCATGCGGTTAGCATTTCGACCATGTGGCGGTCGCTGTCGATAACAAGCAGTTTCATGCATGTCCTTTCTTTACTCAGAAAGCGTCCAGCGGCCCTTGTGAAATAAGGGAGTCGGATCACGTCATTTGCATTGTGTTTAATTTCATTTTAACCCGCTGCTATAGTTACGTTAGAACATAGAAAAGGTTGGAGCGGGCTATTCCTGTTTAAGAGTTTCATTGCTCATATCCTAAGGGAAAGGTGGAAACGGGCATGACAGATTATTGTAGAGTTTTGCTTTCTCCATACCCTTTGGTAGTGTAGCTTGCGATCCTGAAATTTTGCTGAACAAAGGGACAGAATCCGCGCGGCGAAGCCGCGCAAAAGAGAGGATGTACGGTGAGGGGAAAATGCGCGCAGCGCATTTTCCCCTCACCGTACATCCTCTGAGCCGGGCGCGGGCGGCGCGAGCAAGGGAGCGTGCCGGGGAGCAGAGATGCT
>Ga0209810_1005370_pt1 | contig 11644 bp, 23 predicted proteins | sample Coa_R1_7_FD_187159 | JGI IMG/M metagenome (GOLD analysis project Ga0209810, IMG submission 187159) | Surface soil microbial communities from Centralia Pennsylvania, which are recovering from an underground coalmine fire - Coalmine... | ecosystem: Environmental > Terrestrial > Soil > Unclassified...
TGCTCAACTGGATCCCTGCCGGATTGGGCAACGCCGCGGACTGGCTCAGCAACGCCCGGGCGAAGGGCTTCCAGACCAGCTCCACGCCGGCGCCGGGCGAGGTCGTCGTCTACGGTGCCGGCGGCGGCTACAGCGCCTTCGGTCACGTCGGCGTGGTCGCCGGGGTCAACCCGGACGGCACCTTCCAGGTGGTCGAGCAGAACTACCTGGCGCCGTTCGAGGTCGATGTGCGCACCAGCACGCTCGCCGACGTCGAGGGCTTTGTCGTGCCGCCGCCGGGGGCCAAGATCACGGCTGCCGACCCGGCGCTGGCCCGGATCGAGCAGGCGGCGGGTCTCGGTGCCGGTGCCGGCAGCAACCCGGTGAGCGACCTGGCAGGGACCGTGGGCGGTGCGGTGGGTGGTCTCACCCAGCAGGTGGTGCAGGCGGGCGTGGATGCCGCCCTGTCCGACCTCTCCAAGACGGTCGAGGGTGGCATCACCAGCGCCTTCACCGGACTGGGGCAGATGATCCAGAACGCAGCCCACGACGTGGGCGTGTTCGCCGACCGCCAGGCGGCGGCGATGTTCATCGCCCTGGTCGTGGTGCTGGGCGTGTTCGTGCTGACGGAGTCGGCGTGAGCTACTCGATCCAGCAGCTGGTCGCGCTGGCCGAGCAGGCAGGCTTCCAGGGCGAGGCGGCGGCGCAGGCAGCCGCCATCGCCGAGGCGGAGTCGGGCGGCAACCCCAACGCCGTCAACCCGCAGAGCGGGGCGGAGGGCCTGTGGCAGTTCCTGCCGTCGACGTGGGCTGGCCTGCAGCGGCAGGGTGCGATCCCGGCCCGCAACGCGCCCTGGACCGATCCCCAGCTGCAGGCGCAGGCGGCCTACGCCCTGAGCCGGGGCGGCAGCAACTGGTCTGACTGGGAGACCTGGTTGACCGGTGCCTACCGGCAGTTCCTGCCGGCCGCGGAGGCGGCCCTGGGCAGTGCGGCGCCCGCCTCGCCGCCCGCCTCGCCGCCCAGCATCCAAACCGGCGCCGGCGTGGTGCCGACCTTCTTCGGCGGCCTGGCGCAACTGATCCAGCGGGTCTTCCACGACCTCGGCGTGTTCGCCAGCCAGCAGGCGGCCGCGGCCTTCGTCGGCGCCGTGGTGGTGCTGGGCGTGTTCGTGCTCCCGGAGCGTGAAGGCAAGTCCGGATGAGCGAGATCGAGGTCGACGACCCGGGTCTGCCGGACCTGCAGGAGGGCGAGTCGGAGCCGGCTCCGACCCCAGCTGCGGTCCCGCCGGAGGCCTCCGGCTGGACGCCGGAGGAAGCGGCCCAGGTGGCGGCCCAGCTGGTCACGCTGGGACTCTGGATGACCTACTCCGCGCGCTGGCGTGCCCTGCCACCGGAAGCCCTGGAGCAACTGGGCGTGCCCGGTTCGGAGCTGCCCCAGCTCGGGCGGGGGCTGGCACCGATCCTGGATCGCTTCCTGCCCAAGACCGACACCACCGGCCTGGCGCTGATGGGCTTGGGGCTGATGGCCGGGGTGGTCGAGGTCGGCCAGGCGGTGGCCCGGCGGGCACCGCTGCTGGCCAAGCGACCGCCGGAGCGGCCAGCGCCGGAGCGGCCAGCGCCGGCAGAGCAGACGCCTCGGGAGCCGCAGCCCCAGCCGAGTGGGGAAGGGCAGGCGACCGCCACCTGGCGGATGCCCGTGGCGACGGCGGCGCTGGTCGAGCGCCGCGATCCAACCAGGAGCTACCAACCATGAGCGACGCCATGAGCGACGCGACCCGGCTGGTGCAGAGCTTCCTGCGGCAGCTGGAGCACTGCGAGTTCGTCCAGGGTCACCCGATGGCGGGTGCGCTGCTGGGTACGGCGGTGACGGCGCTGGTCGCCGAACCCGAGCGTGCCTGTCAGGCGCTCGACCAGCTGACCGAGTTGTGGATCCAGACCAAAGCGGAGGCGCAGGATGGCTGATCTGGTGGATTTGCCCGAGGTGCAGACAGCCTCACACCGGACCCGGTCCGGGATCCTGGTCCCACGCCCTGATCAGGGCGTGCGGGTCACGATGCTGCTGACGGATGTCCCGGGGCTGTCGATCGTGCTCTATGAAGACCCCGGCGATTGGGCGAGACGATGGATCGAGTGGGAGCAGAGCGACGAGCCGGCGATCGAGTCGATGGATCCGGTGAAGGGCGAGCCGTGCTGGCTCCTGCGGCCGGCCCTGAACCACGTCCTGGCCGTGGTGACGGGCTTCGTGCAGCAGGCGCGGCCCAAAGACCTCGACCGCCTCAGCTGAGGATCCGCGCGGGCGAGCGGCTGTACCTGCTCGGCTTCAGTGGCGCCGGGAAGACCAACCTCACCGCCTGGCTGCTCGATGGCCTGGGGTCGGTGGTGGTGATCGACTCGAAGGCGGACCCCGGAGAGTGGGCCGCGTGGGGGCCGCCTCGAGGCTACGTGGTCACTCGGGATCCCAACGACATCGCCCGCCATCCATTGGTCGTCTTCCAGCCGGACCAGGTCGATCTGATGGACGTGCGCCGCTGGCGCGACCCCCAGGCTCCGTGGACTCGCGCCCTGATCCGCACCTTCGAGCGCGGGAACAGCGTGGTGGTGTTCGACGAGGCGCTGCAGACGTTGCCGTCGAGCAGCCCCCACCCCATCGCGGTCAAGCTGCTGACCCAGGGGCGGTCGCGCAACCTGTCCGTCTGGGCCGGCTCGCAGGTCGGCAACCGCCACGAGACCCTGGTGGCGCGCCTGGCCGAGCACTGCCTCGCCTTCCGGCAGCTGCACGGACAGGATCTGGCCCTGCTGCGAGAGGCGCGCGGAATCGACTGCGGGGTCCTGAGCACGCTGCCAGACTGGCACTTCGCTTGGCACCGCCACGGCCTGCCCGAGTGGCACGTGTTCGGACCGGTCCCGTTCGTCTTGCGTCGACACTCCTGATCGTCTTTGCACCACGTGTCACGCCCGAACTGTCGACACTGAGCACGGCACCCACCTGACGCCGATTTCGGTCGTCACAGTCCGGCGCTGCTAGCGTCGGCCTGTGAACGTCAAGCCGAACCTCCACAACTTCGTCGTGATCGGAGTTGTCGCCGTCCTGTTCCTGCTCGCGCTCAAACTGCTGAGCCGCACGGGCCTGGCAAACGTGCCGGTGATCGGGCCGATGCTGCAGACGGGGGCGGCAGCCTGATGGGACGCCTGGCTCTGGGCGGTCGGCCGGGTGAGTCTCCGGTCCAGCGTCCGCAGCGCTACGTCACCCCAGTCGGCCAGATCCCGTACCCAGCCTCAGGGCAAGGCACGGTCAGCCTGAACCTGCCCCAGACGGACTATCTGACCGGCATCGACCTGATCGGCCACGTCACGGTCACCACGGGCGCGACTGCGCCCACCGGACTGAGCGGCGCCGGCGCCTACGCGCCCTACGCCAACATCGCCGTGCACGTCAACGGCGGCCGCACTCCCTTCAATCTGCCTGGCTGGCACGCCAACGTCTACTACCAGATCCACGACCACGACTACCTCGACGCGATGGCCGGCACTCCTCTCTCGACCAGCACCACCAACAACTGGGTCAACCCGCTGCGGATCCCGCTCACGTTCAGCCCCCGCAACGAGCTGGGTTGCTGGTTCACCGGTGACACCACGCTGAACCTGAGCCTGTCGATCACCTGGAACCCGATCGCCAGCGTCTTCGGCACGGTGAACTCTGCCACCCTGGGCGGCTACACCCAGGTGTACCGGGAGTACTTCACCGCGCCCAACCCGGATCAGCCCTACGGGTGGCTGAACCAGATCAGTTACTACCGGGATCTGGAGGTCTACACCACCCAGCAGCTGTCCAACGGCATCACCAACATCCTGCTTCCGATCGATCAGGACTACATTCGGATTGTCCTGATCTTCTACACGGGGAGTGTCTCCAGCGCCAACTTCGCTCCGGCCGATGGCCTCTACCAGAACCTGAGCCTGGTCGTCAACACCAAGTTCCGACTCTGGGAGAGCGTCGAGGAGCAGGAGATCAGGTTCCAGCAGCTCCGGGACTACAAGCGGCTCCTGCCGGCGGGCACGGCGGTGCTCGACTTCTCTCGTCTCGACCCGATGTCTCGCAGGGACATCCTTCCCACGGATCCGACCAGCGCGAAGGAGCTCAAGTTGTCAATCGCGTCGACGTCCAGCAGCAACTTTGTCGACGTGATCCTTGAGACCTCGGTGGACAGTCAGTTCGCGATCAAGTGGATCAAGGCAGCGGCCCAGAATCAGGCAGCGGCGGCAAAGGCCGCAGGGAGCTGAGATGCAGGGCGTCAGCGCCTACGTCAACTCGGTCGGGGATGCGACGTACTACCCGTATGGCTCGCTGGCCCCAATCCAGACCTGGAACCCGTACACGCCGTTGTACGGTGACCAGCGGCGCGCGGTCAGCGCGCCACGCATGCCCTTTTGGGGCGTGCTCGGGCTGGTCGCGCTGGCCGTGGTCATCATGCACTTCGACCGGGGTCGGTGATGCAGGGCGGACTGTTCATGGACGTGGCCCAGGACAGCTACGACGCTGGCCTGGATCCTGGCTACCGCGACACGTCCCAGCTGGGCAGACTCGGGCGGTTCGACCTGAGCAAGACCAGCCCCGGATCACAGCCCAACTGGCTGGTCGGAGCGGCAGCGCTGGTCGTTCTGGCCCTGCTGGTCATCCGCTGGAGAGGAGGTGAGCACCGATGAAGTCCGGCGTGACTGGTGAGGCACTCGCCGTGTTGGCCGCGTTCGCCGCGATCGTGGTGGTGTTCACCCTGTTGACGGGGGGGTCTCTCTCGATGGGGACCACGCCGGCCGGCCCGAGCTTCAGCCTGGGCTATCGGGGGCCGCAGTACGGATGAGGCTTCGATCTCTGCTCAGGCGTGTGCTCTACGGCCATCCGGTGCGCCGTCCCCGGCGGAGGCGGCGGCGGTGAAGTTCTTCCTGGCGCTGGTGCTCTTCATCGTGATCGTGATCGCGGTCAACGCGATCTGGACCAACGCCAAGGTGGCTGGCTGATGCCGAGGTCCGCCACGGGGGCAATCAAGGGCGCGGTCAAGGGGGCAGTCACGGGGGCGGCGGTGGGGGGTGGTCCCGAGGATCTGCCCGCCGACGCAGCCGGGGCCGCGGCCGGGGCCGCAGCCGGGGCCGCGTCCAGCCGGCCGGCCCGGCCGCGGTCCACGCCCGAGGACTGGCAGCGCACCGGCGGCCGGGTGCGCGAGATCGTCGTCCGGGCGCCGGCTGAGCGCCTCGCGTCGGCAACCGGGGCCTCGCCGGCGATCACGCGGCTGCTGTGGGGGGCGACGCTCTTCGTGATCGCGCTGGAGTTCGTGAGCCAGATCACGGGCCGCTACTGGCAGATCCCCAACCTCAAGGTCCCGATCGCCCGGCCGGGGCCGCCGAAGCCCTACGTCGACCTCGCCACCGGCAAGCCGCTGACGGGGGGCAGCTGATGGCTCCGGTTGCAACCCCGGCGCATGGCCTCCAGATCCCAGGCACCCGCATCCGGGTGCCCTGGGAAGCGGTGGGGGCGGTGGCGGCGCTCGCGGGCGTGGTGCTGGTGTTGCGCGCCCGTTCCAGCGGCTCCAACGTGGCCCAGGTCGGACCGACTACGTCGAACGCGGTCACGCCCTACGCCGGCTACGTCGACACCACGGCTGCCGACTACAGCGCGCAGCTGGACAACCTCCAGCAGCAGCTGGGCGACCTCGCCTCGCTGCTGGCCCAGCAGGACCAGAGCACGCAGCCGACCGGCGGTGCGCAGCCCCCGACCTCGCCGGCGCCGCCGCCGACACCGCCCCCGCCGGCGCCGCCGCCGGCAGCGCCCGCGCCGCCGCCCGCGCCCGCGCCCCCGAAGACCTTCACGGTCGGTCACTGGCCCGACTGGTCGGGGAGCCTGTGGGGGATCGCGCAGCACTTCACCGGCAGCGGGACGAACTGGCCGCAGCTGTACGCGCTCAACCGGGGCGTGATCGGCCCGAACCCGAACCTCATCCATCCGGGCCAGGTGCTGCAGCTGCCAGCGGGGTGGGGTGGATGAGATGGCGCGACCTGGGACTGCTGGGGGCCGTGATCGTGGTCCTGATCCTGATCCGGCCCCGACCGGGGCTGACGTCCGCCCCGCCGCCGGCCGTGGTCGACGTGGTGGCGTCGCGGTACGGCGCCCAGCTCGACGCCCTGCAGCGCGAGGTCGGCGACCTGACCTCGCTGCTGGCCAGCCGAGATCGGACCCTGCAGCCCTCCGGGGCTGGCTAAAGGAGGTGTGACATGGCACGACCGAAAGGCCATCGACGCGGGTGCCGCTGCGTGGTGTGCCGCCATCACCGGCGCCGCCACCATCGCCGCCGGAGGTGACCGTGGACAGCACGACGATCCTGCTCGCGGTGTGTGGCCTCACCTTGATCGAGGTCGCCGCCGCCGTGGCGATCATCGTCCGGGGGCCCTCCGGATCGGTCGACACCCTGGTCGGCCTGATCACCGGCATCGTGGGACCGGTGGTCACGAGTCTGCTCGCCCTGTGGCGCACCGAGTCGGTGGCCCGTGACCTTCAGAATCTCAAGAAGACGAACGATGCCAACAACCAGCGATGAGCACCTCGCCGCGCGTGTGCTCACTGAGTTGAGCTCACCGCAGGCCAGTCCCCGCACGCCGCGTCCGTTCCGGCGGCGCTGGGCAGTGACCCTCGGCGCTGGACAGACCTGGCCCGATCAAGACGCGGCTGGTCTGCCTGGTTGGGCGGAGCCGTTCAACTGGCTGCGCCTGGAGAACACCGGCGGCGGTGACCTCTCGCTGTCACCCAGCCACCTGGTCAGCAGCGATCCCGGAGTGGTCTGGACCGCGGTCCCTCCGGGCAAGGTCGTGGTCTGCAACGTCGCGGGGCCGGTCGACTGCGAGGGGGACAGCTGGTGGCGACGGCTCTGGCTGTGGTCCTCGGTCGGGACCACGGCCGTGCTGGAGGTCTCCAACCGCCCCATCGTCTACGAGCGTCACAGCGGCGCGGAGAACGTCAACACCAACGTGGTCAACGCGCCGGCGGTGGTGGCCTCGGCGGCCATCGTGGCGTCCCTCCAGCCGGGGCCGCAGACGTCGACCTGGACCAGTCAGCCCCTCAGTGTTGGCATCTACCGCGAGCTGGCCATCGACTTCAGCCTCAGCGCGCTGACTGGGACCTCGCCGACGGCCCAGTTCTATGTGGACCGGCAGGACGCCTTCGGCAACTGGTGGCAGATCGCCAACGGGACCTCACACACGAGCGCTCCCGCCAGCGACACGCTGTCAGTCGGGCCAGGAACCTACTCTCAGCACTCGATCGGGGACGTGATCAGGTGCCGAGTGGTGCTGGGGGGGACGTCTCCCTCAGCCACCTTCAGTGTGAGTGTGAAGGGCAAGTCCTGATGGCCAGGCTGGGCAGCGGTCGTCGATTCCGCTCGTTGGAGCGCCAGCTGGCCCGGCGGGGGGCGCGCGACCCGGCCGCCCTCGCGGCCTGGATCGGACGGCGCAAGTACGGCAAGCGCCGCTTCCAGTCGATGGCCACTGCTGGTCGGCGGCGCCGCAAGTCACGCCGCCGGTGATCACCACGCTCCCGCCGATCACGATCGCCGGCGCGCCGGTGGGCGTGCAGCTGCCGATCGTGCCCGGCACGGCCTGGCGCTGGGCGCTGATCGCCAACGAGTCGACCTACGCGCTGCAGGTGCAAGTCGGCGGGGACACGACCTGGCTGGGACCAGCCACGGTCAACCTCTATCGCTTGGTCGGCAACCAGACCCAGATCGTGCTCAACCCGACCTTGCAGGCGGGACCGACCCCGACCGGCACGGTGCTGGTCACCCTGGGCGAGCAGGGGGACGACCCACCGGTCAGCACCTGGCCGACCAGCCTGCCCGACGTGCAGTTGCTGGCCGGGGCCGGACAACAGCTGCCGGGATCTCCCTTCTTCGTCGGGGCGAACGCGGTGGTGACGCAGGCGATCGCGCTGCCACCGGCCCTGACCACGATCGCGGTCGTGCTCCAGACGCCCAGCAACGTCGACACGCTGACCGTGGTGGGTGCCACCACCAATAAGGTCTACCTTGCCACCAACCCACGCCAGGACGGGCAGAACGGGATCTATCCCGCCGTGCGGGTCTGGCCGACGCTCGATCCCGTCGTCAACGTGACGGTGGGCACCCAGGTCAGCAAGCTGGCCGCCGGGGACTGCTACGTCACCACCGGCAGCGCGGGGACCTGGAGCCCTGGCGTGGGACGGCCCACCACCGGCGCCGTTTGGCACGACTTCATCCCGACCGCCGCTCCTGGCACCGGGAACCTGATCCCGCCCACCACCGGCACCAACCAGATCGTCTGGCTGCACGTCTTCTCGCTCACCATGGACTCCTCTCAGCTGGGCACCTACACGATCTACCTGACCGAAACCTCCGGCACCACCCGCATCGCGACCGTGCGGGCGAGCAACACGGGGTTCGTTCGCGACTTCCGGGGCCGGCCCCTGCCTCCTGGGGCTGGCCTGGACGTCTGGAACGACTCCGGAGCGACCAAGTTCGCGGACATCACGATCGACTACGCCCTCTACTAAGCTGTGCAGGTGAGAATCTGCATCAGTCCGGACGAGAATCCCGGCGATCCCGGGACCACCGTGGATCCCTGGATCACCGAGCGCGCGCTCAACGTCCAGGTCGCCAGCGCCCTGGAAGCGGCGCTCAAGCGCTGCGGCCAGGACGCCTGGTTCGACGGGGGCATCACCTACGAGGAACGGGTGGCCAGAGCCAACAGCGACGGCACGCACCTGCTGGTCGCCTGCGCGCACAACGCCGGCGGCGGCAGCGGGACTCGGTTCCTCGTCTGTCCGGGCGGTCACGAGTCGCAGACGCCGACCTGGCGAGACGGCAGCCCGAATCGCCAGGACCAGCTCGCCGCTGCCGTTGGCGCGGAGTTGGTCGCAGCCGGCGTCTCACCCGGCTGGAAGGAAGAGGATGAAGCAGTCTACGAGTGCTGCCAGTTCTGGGCGGACAGTCTCTATTGCGAGCTGCTGTTCATGGACAACGTGTCCGACCAGGCGATCTACCACCAGCCGGACTACCCCAGCCGGGCGGCCGAGGCGATCGCCAAGGGGATCGCCAAGGTCTTCGGCTTCGCCTACGTGCCGCCGCCGGCCCCGGCTCCGACGCCGCCGACCCCGAACCCCGCGCCAGCGCCCGAACCGGCCCCTGCCCCACCGGCCCTGAGCTCGCTCGACCAGCAGGTGCTGGCACACGTCAAGGCCGCCGAGGCGGAGCTGTGGCGGATCCGCGAACTGTTGGGCGCCACCGCGGTAAGCTGAGTCGACTCCAGGATGGCGGGGCCCGACCGGTGCGACCCGGGCCCCGCGCCGCTATCCTGCTGGGATGCGCCGTCTGGGCCGCCTGCTCTGCCTCGGGGTGCTGGGAATCGCAACCGTGATCGTCGTGGTCGAGCACACTCGGGCCACAGAGGAGCGTTTGCGTGCCGAGACCAGCCGTGACCGGATCCGGGCCTGGTTGGCCTGGGCGACCTCTGCCCTCGACTGACACCACAATCCGGCCCTCTGGCGCCCCTGCAGGCCTTGACAACCGCGTCTTAGCCCCCTAAGATTAGGGGTGCCCGGAGGGAGAGCCTCCGGGGGGGCAAGCCCCACCCAGGGGGCTGAGATTGGAGGGTGTGATGTCGGGAGTGATCTGGTCGCCGGGGTGGTTCTGGGTGCGCCGGTGTGATCACGAGTGGGATACCGACGGCGTGTGCCACTCGTGTGGCTGCGCCCAGAACACGGAGTTGAGCCTCAAGATCCTCGACGCGATCGAGGACGTCCGCGAGGGCCGGTCGACCGAGCCCTGGATGGTCGCGCAGGCCATCGAGCGCGTCAAGGCGAGGGGGCAGCGGTGACCCTCCTGGAGGCCGCGCGGCTCGCTCAGTCGCTGGACCGGCGGATCACGGTCCACCTGATCCAGGACCCCGGGCGGGTGCTCTCGCCGCGGCAGAGCGCGGTGCTCAGCGTCGCCCCGCTGTCGGGGCGGCACGTCCACTGCCAGGTGGGGTCGATCCCCACCTGGCAGCGGATCACGCTCAGGGACGCCGAGCGCGTCCAGGTGCAGTGATGGTGGTGCTGGGGTGATCGGCCACTACCGTCGCGGGCGATGGGACATCTGGGAGGAAGCCGTCGTGCGGGTGACGCGGCACCTGCGCGAGCTGGAGGAGACGGTCCCCGGCTGGGACCGCGAGGCCAGTCTGAGCAAGCTCGAGCGGGTCAACCGAGAGGAGGGCTGGAGCTGGGACGAGCTGGTCCCGGGCCGAGCGCACTGGTGGATCCGGCGAGAGAAGGTCCGTTTGACCTCCGACGAGCTGGCGGAGGTCCGGCGGCGGCTGGCCCGGTGAGTCTCGAGGAGGTCGCCGCCGCCGCCGAGCGGTGGCGGCAGCGACGGCAGGAGGCGGAGGAGGCCAGACGCCTCCTCCGCCGTCTCATGGTCGCGGCCCTCGAGCAGGGGGCCTCGGTCGCCGAGGTGGCCCGGGCCGCCGGTGTGACCTGGGCCCGGGTCTGGCAGATCAGACAGATCAGACAGGGAGGAGAGAGATGAGCAGCTACCCGTGGGCGCGGGCCGCCCGGACCACAATCCGGGTCCCCGCCGGCGTGGCCGAGACCCCAAGATGTTGTGGTTGGGCGCCCGCCGATCCCGCCGGGCGCCCGTGAGCCGGGGCCGCCGAGTTTGGCGGCCCCGACATTAGCGAGAATTAATCGCCTGGGCCGCCTGTCACTCTGGCTCGCGCAGGTGGGGTCGCACGCCGGCGCGAACCAACGGGGGGCAGTGTCGGCACGAGATCGTCGAGCCGGTCCACCAGCTCCTGGCGGCGCGCCAGCCGCACGGCGGCGTAGCGCTGCACCGTGGCCAGCCCTCGGTGGCCCAGGTGCCGCGCGACGTCCAGTTCGGTCGCGCCGTGCTCCAGCAGCTCGGTCGCGCCGGTGTGTCGGAGCACATGGCAGGTCCAGGGCTCCACGCCGAGCCGACGGGCGTGGCGCCGCCAGATCCGGTTGGCCGTCCCAGCGGTGAGCGCGGCGCGACTGCCGTCCGAGTGGACGGCCACCCAGAGCGCGGGCACCGAGTCGCGGCCGCGGACCCGCAGGTAGTCCGTGACCCACTCGCGGGTTCGGGCGCTGACGACCACCTGCTGCTCCCCTCCACCCTTCTGGGTCACCACGATCTGCCGCCGCTCAACCTGGTCACGGCGGAGGCTGAGGGCTTCCGAAACCCGCAGCGAGCTCGTCAGCAGGAACAGAAAGAGGGCCCGGTCGCGCTGCCAGCCCAGGTCACGCCGGCGCGCCGCGAACCAGCGCAGCAGCCGCCGCAGGGTCTCGGGGTCGAGCGCCCGGGGCAGCCGTTCCGGGACGGTGGGCAGCTCGACCCACTCCCAGAGCCCCGGCTCGATCCCCAGCTCCGAGCCCAGCCGCTCCCGCGCCGCCCAGCGCAGCAGGGAGCGGACCGCGTTGGCCGCGACCAGGCGGCTGGCCGGCCGGAGCTCGGCCAGCGAGTCCTGCCAGGCTCGGAGCTGGCCGACGCTGATCGGGCGGCCGTCGAGCCAGGTTGACAATCGGTTGACCGCCCACGCATAGGCGTTGAGCGTGTTGCCTGACCGGCCCCGCCGCCGGAGCGCCGCCTGCCATTGCC
>Ga0209810_1005372_pt1 | contig 11640 bp, 10 predicted proteins | sample Coa_R1_7_FD_187159 | JGI IMG/M metagenome (GOLD analysis project Ga0209810, IMG submission 187159) | Surface soil microbial communities from Centralia Pennsylvania, which are recovering from an underground coalmine fire - Coalmine... | ecosystem: Environmental > Terrestrial > Soil > Unclassified...
CGGCCCCGGCATGCCGAAAAACGCGAGCAGCGAAGCTGCGCACGCAAAAACCGCAAAGCCCGCACGCGGAAGAAGTGAAGGCGAATTCATGGCTTACCTTTTGAACGTGGTTCGTGCGTACAACGTTGCACCCCGCCGCTCGGTGACGGCCGAGCGCGCCTAGCGGGCGAGCACCCGTTCACCCGCGCGGGCTAGCGCGTACCCCACGAGCCGCTCGACGACCGCCTCGTACCCGATGCCGAGCGCGGCGCAGGCGTCCGGAAAAATGCTCGTCGCCGTCAGTCCCGGGAGCGCGTTGACTTCCAAGATGTACGGACGGCCCTCTTTGGTGACGATGAAGTCGGTGCGCGAATAGTCCCGCAGGCCGAGCAGCCGGTGCACCGATAGCGCGAGCATCTGCATGCGCGCGGCCAAATCGTCGTCGATGCGCGCCGGCACGATGTGCGTGCTTCCGCCCGGCGAATACTTCGCATCGTACGTGTAAAACTCGTCGCGGTTCGCGACGATCTCCACTACGGGAAGCGCTTCTTCGCCGAGCACCCCGCACGTGAACTCTCGTCCGGGAATAAACTCCTCCGCAAGAATTTCGGCATACCGCTGCGCCGATTCGATCATCGTTTGCGTCCACTGCTCGTGCGTACGAACGATGTTCACCCCGATCGCGCTTCCTTCAAAGCGCGGCTTCACCACCAGCGGCAGATCGAGCGAGCCGGGCAGCAGCGGAAGCGTGCCGCCGGACAAGTCGAACAAGTCCCAAGCCGCGGTCGGCAGACCTTCGGCGGCGCACAACTTCTTCGTTAAATGCTTGTCCATCGAGAGCGCGCACGCTTCCACGCCGCTGCCCGTGTACGGCATGCCGAGATACTCGAGTACGCCCTGAATTTGCCCGTCCTCGCCGCCCGGCCCGTGAAGGGCCACGAAAGCCACGTCCGGATCGATCTCGCGTACCGCATCGACGAAGCGCGCGTCGTAGTCCAGCGTGCGCGCTTCGTAGCCGAGTTCGTGCAGGGCGCGCACCACACCCGAACCCGTCTGAATCGAGATGTCGCGCTCCGCGCTCGCGCCGCCCATGATTACGGCAACGCGCTTTTTAGAGCTCATCTACGAACACGCCCACGAGATGCACTTCCAACTGCAGTTCCACGCCGAACCGTTCGACGACGCTTCGGCGAACGCGCGCGAGCAGCGTCGCAACGTCCTTGGCCGTAGCGCCGCCAAGGTTATTGATGAAGTTGGCATGCAGCGAAGAGACTTCCGCGCCGCCCTCCCGCCATCCCTTAGCTCCGGCCGCTTCGATGAGGCGCGCAGCTTTGTCGCCGGGCGGATTGCGAAAGCACGAGCCTGCGTTCGGCAGCGCGATGGGCTGCGTGTTCTTGCGCCGCACCAAGCGTTGCTGCATTTCCATCCGCGTACCGTGCGGATCGCCGCGCTCGAACTGCAGCCGCACGCGCGAAACGATCGCGTCTCGCGCGAGCGACGTGTGACGGTAGTAGTAGTGCACCGTTACCGGATGCGCTTGCGGTTTCGCAGGCGATTGCACCCACACGTCGCGGACGAAATCGCCGATTTCACGGTCCGTGCCCGCATTCATTCGCAACGAACCGCCGACGCTGCCGGGAATCCCGGCAAGAGAGCCGATTCCTCGGGCTCCGGCCGACGCAGCCTTGGCAGTCAGCGCCGCCATGCCGGCCGACGCTCCCGCCTCCACGAGGACGGCGTGCTGTTCTTCCGTCACCGAGATGGCGGTGAATTCACCCGCGAGGCGCAGCACGATGCCGCGTATGCCGCCGTCGCCCACGAGCAAATTGCTGCCGCTGCCCAAGACGAACCACGGCACGCGCCGCTTGCCGCAAAACCGCATGATCTCGGCGAGCTGGGTTTCGCTTTCGACGACGATCCACGCATCGGCGGGGCCGCCGATCTTCCACGAGGTATACGGTGCAAGCGGCTCGTCGAACCGAACGCGCTCCCCGCAAATCGCTTGCAAATGCGAGCGGTCTTCCGGTGCAAGAACGCTGCGCAGTGCCGCGTCCGCGACGCTCATGCCGGCGCGAGGCGTACGTCCGCGGCCAGTTCCGCGGCCACTTTGGTGATGTTGCCCGCCCCGAGCATCAGCACGAGCGCGTTTTGCGGCGCTTCTTTGCGCAACACGGTGCGCAGATCGTGCACGTATTTCACGTAGTGAACCGGCGTGCCGCCGGCCGATAGCGGTTCGCCGATCGTGCGTTCGCTGATCCCGGCGATGGGCTGTTCGCTGGCGGCGTAGATCGGCGCCAAGTACACCGCGTCGGCGCCGCGCAGCGCATCGGCGAACGCAGTAGCGAGAAAGGCCGTCCTGCTGAAGCGATGCGGCTGAAACGCGGCGACGACCGGGCCGCGATGATACTGCCGCGCCGCCGCAATCGTCGCGCGAATCGCGGTCGGATGATGCGCGTAGTCGTCTACCACGATCATGCGCGGGGTCTTCGCAAGGATTTCGAACCGCCGGCGCACGCCGCGAAAGCTCGCCAGGGCGCGCGCGATCTGCGCGAAAGGCACGTCGATCGCACGGGCTACCGCAATCGCCGCGAGCGCGTTCTCCACGTTGATCGCGCCGGGGACATGCAGCGATACGGCGCCGATGCACGCGCCGCTTTCGACGACGTCGAAGTGCGAGCCCAAATCGGCAAAGCACATGTTCGCCGCATGGACGAGCGCGTCTTCGGCTATCCCGAAGGTAACCGTGCGCGCGCGACGCGGCGATCCCGCAATCAATCGGCTTTGCGGATTGTCGACGCCGACCACTGCCGCGCCGCGTTCAGGCAGACCGTTGAGAAACCGTTCGAACGAAGCGACGAGTTTGGGCAGATCCGCCTCGCGCGAGAGGTGATCGTTTTCGACGTTCGCGACGACGGCGACCGTCGGCTCCAAAAGCGAAAAAGAGCCGTCCGACTCGTCGGCCTCCGTCAAAAACCAAGGCGCGGTGCCGTCATGGGCGTTGGTACCGGTGGCCACGTCGATGCCGCCCAAAACCAAACTGGCGTCGACGCGCGCCTCGCGCAGCACGGCCGCGATCATCGCGGTGATCGTCGTCTTTCCGTGCGTGCCGCAGACGGCGATGCCCTTTCGGCCTTCCATGACGCGGCGCAGCATCTCGCCGCGCGGCACGATTGGAATGCCTCGCTCGGCTGCGCGCACGTATTCCGGATTTTGCGGGTCGATTGCGGAACTGATGACGAGCGTCTGCGCGCCGTTCACGTTTTTCGTGTCGTGCCCGATGGTGACGAGCGCGCCCAGCGAACGCAGTTCATCGAGCAGCGGCGAATCGGCCACGTCGGAGCCGGTGACGCGTTCGCCTCGCGCGAGCAAGATGCGCGCGATCGCGCTCATGCCGATGCCGCCGATGCCAACGAAATGCAGCGTTCCCGAGGTGGTCATGCGGCTGCGGTCTTTCGCGACGTGAGCGCGTCGACCCGTGCGAGTATGGTCGCAACCGGATCGCGACGCGCGATCGAACGCGCGGCCGAGCGCATCGCGGCCAGCCGCGGCGAATTCATCACCTCGCGCAGCGTCCACCACAATGCATCCGCGTCGAGCTTGCGATCCTCGATCACGACGGCGGCGCCCGCGGCTTCGAAAGCGCGCGCGTTGGCCTTCTGGTGATCTTCGGAAGCATGCGGGTACGGGACCAGCACACTGGGCAAGCCCAATGCCGCCAACTCGCCGAGCGTCGAAGCGCCGGCGCGCGCGACCACGAGATCCGCAACCGCGTAGGCATCGGCCATCTCGCGCAAATACGCAACCAGCACGATGCGGTTTTCGCCCAGCGGCTCGCGTTCTTCCGCCTGCATGTACGCGAAATCGCGCTCGCCGCTCACGTGCAGGATTTGCCAGTCCGGCGGAAGCGCGCGCCGCGTCACCAGCGCGGCGACGGCTTCGTTGATCGAGCGCGCGCCTTGGCTGCCGCCTATTGCCAAGATCGTTTTGCGCGCGCAATCCAAACCCAGCCGGCGAGCCGCTTCGACGCGGTTACGCGGATGAAAGAGCGATTCGCGAACGGGAATGCCGGTGTGGACGTATTTTCCGGCAAAGCGGGAATCGCTCTGCGCGAATGCGCCCCAGACCTCGTCGACAAGCGGTGCCAGCAGCCGGTTCGTCAAGCCCGGCTGGGCGTTCGGTTCGAGCAAGGCAAAGGGCGCGTGCAGCTGTCCCGCAAGACGCAGCAGCCGCGCGGCGACGATCGCCGGAAAGCACACGTATCCGCCGGTTGCGACGACGATGTCCGGGCGAAACGCGCGCAAAGCTCGCGCGGCTTGCGCGATGCCGAACGCATTCACCGCCGCCGTCTGCACGGCGCCGATGGAAACGCCGCGCTGAAGCGGACGGCTTGCGATCGTCGTGAGTTCGTATCCGGCGTCGGGGACGATTTTGGTTTCCAACCGATCCGCGGTGCCGATAAAGCGCACGTTCGCGCGCGGGCGCAGCGCGTCCGCGAGCGCGACGGCAGGGTAGATGTGCCCGCCCGTTCCGCCGGCCGCGAACGCGACGTTGAGCCGCGCGCCCTGCATTTACGGGTGATTCACTTTGCGGTGGCGTCCGACGTTGATGATGAGCGCGACCGCAATCAGGCACACGATGAGCGAGCTGCCGCCGAAGGAGATGAAGGGCAGCGGAACGCCCGTAACGGGCCAGGACGACGTCACGACGCCGATGTTCACGAACGCCTGAATAGCGATCATCGCGGTGCATCCGACCGCTAAAAAGAATCCGAAGCGATCCGGCGCCGCGATGGCGATGCGAATGCCCCGGTAGACGAACACCAGAAAGAGGATGACGACGCCCAGCGTCCCGACCAAACCGAGTTCCTCGCCCAGCACGGAGAAGATGAAGTCGGTGTACTGCTCCGGCAAGTAGAAAAACTTCGCCCGCGATTCTCCCAGTCCCACGCCGAAAAAGCCGCCGCTGCCGAGCGCGAGCAGCGACTGGACGATGTGAAAGCCGGTGTTCTGCGGATCCTTCCACGGATTGACGAACGCGAAGATGCGCGCGCGCTTGTACGGGCTGCTGAGAATCGCCAGCACGACGGGTGGAACGGTCGCCATGAGAATCAGGAACAGATGTTCGAATCGCGCGCCGGCCGCGAAAAACATCGCGAACGCGGTGAAGATCACCAGGCTCGCCGTGCCCATGTCGGGTTCCAGCAGTACGGCGACGGCGACGATCAGCACCGGGACGCAAAGGGGAAAGAGTCCCTTGGTGAGCGAGGTGATGCGCTCGCCGCGCGCCGAGAGTGCCGCGGCCAGGTAGACAACGAGCCCGAGCTTGGCAAATTCGGAAGGCTGCAGCGAAACGAATCCCGCGCCGATCCAGCGGCGCGCGCCGTTCACGACCATGCCGACGTGCGGCACGAGCACCGACACGATGCCCAGAACGCACAGCACGAGCGCGTAGGGTGCGAGATTTTTGAGCTTGCGATAGTCGATGCGATAGGCCGCATACGCAAGCACCAATCCGACGACGAGATAGATCGCCTGACGTTTGACGTAGTACGCGGTGTCGTGGCGATCCGCGTATGCCTGCGCGCTCGATGCACTGAAAATCATGACGAGCCCGATCGCCACGAGGCTCGCGACCGCCGCAAAAAGCAGCGTGTCGGGCGGCGCGGAAACGAACGGGCGCGGCGCCGGTGCGTGCGCGGCTGCGGACGGGCGCTTCGCAATCGAAGCTTTCACAGTGCGGCTGCCTCCGTTATGTCGCGAACCGCGGCCGCGAATTGCTCGCCGCGATCTTCAGCGGAGCGGAACATGTCGAACGAAGCGCACGCAGGCGAAAGCAGCACGACGTCTCCGGGCACCGCGAGATCGTGCGCTCGCCGCACGGCTTCGTGGATGGAGCCGGCATGATGGATCGGGGTCCGGCGAACATGCGCCGCCAGATCATGCGCCGCTTCACCGATCAGCACGAGCGCTTTGACGCGCTGGTCGATGAGGCGTCCCAGTTCGGTGAAGTCGGTATTCTTGGATTTCCCGCCGGCGATGAGCACGATCGGACGTTCGTACGCGCGAAGCGCCGCGATGACCGAGCCCGGATTGGTCGCCTTCGAATCGTCGACGAACAGCACGCCGCCGGCGTCGGCGACGGGTTGCAGGCGGTGCGCCATCGCTTCGAAGGAACCTACCGCATCCCGCAATTCTCGCGGATCGAGATCGGCCGCGAGCCCCGCAAGCAGCGCCGCCATCACGTTTTGCACGTTGTGGCGGCCGGCCAGCGGAATGTCCGGCAGGCGCAAGATTTCGATGGGGCGCGGATCGCCGTGAAACGGCGTATACACGACGGCGTCGCCGCGCAAAAACATCGACGCATGCTCGTGGCGGCCGCTCATGGTAAACCACAACTGCCGCGCGTGCACGCGAGTTTCCTCGGTGTGCCAGTGCAGCTGCGCGATCCGCTCGTCGTCCAAATTGCCGACGAAGTAATCGCGTTCGTTCTGATTGGCGAAGATGCGGTACTTCGCTTCCGCGTACTCGTCCATCGAGTAGTACCGGTCCAAGTGATCGGCCGAGATGTTGAGAATGACGGAGACGCGCGGCCGAAACGAGCGAATCGATTCGAGCTGAAACGACGAGACTTCCGCGACGACCCAGTCGCCGGGATTTGCGTCGAGCACCTCGCGGATGAGCGGATTTCCGATGTTGCCGCCTACGTGCACCTTTTTGCCGCACGCGCGAAAGAGGTGCCCCAGCAGCGAGGTCGTGGTGGATTTTCCTTTCGTTCCGGTAACTGCGACGATCGGCGCTTTGCACAAGCGATAGGCCACTTCGATTTCGCTGAACACCGGAACGTTCGCCGACTGCACGCAGCGCACCAGCGCACCGTTGAGCGGAACGCCGGGTGAGACCACTGCGCCGCTGAGCGAAGACAGAATGCCTCGGACCTCTTCGGGCGCGAGAAACCTCGCGCCGAAACCCTCGATATGCGCGATCGCCTCCGCGAGCTCGCCGCGCGGTTTGTCGTCGGTTGCATACACGGCGGCTCCGCGCTCGCGCAGCGTCTGCGCGCTCGCTACGCCGCTGCGCCCCAGTCCGATCACCAGAATCGTTTCGCCCCCGGTGAATTCCACGATGCTCATCGGACGATCGCCAGTCCCAAGCCCGAGAGAATCGCCGAAGCGAGCCAGAAGCGCTGCGTTACGCGCGTTTCCGGCCACCCGGCCAGTTCGAAGTGATGATGCAGCGGGCTCATGCGAAAGACGCGTTTGCCGCCCGTGCGTTTGAAATAGGTGACCTGAATGATGACCGAGAGGGCCTCGGCAACGAAAACGCCGCCGATGAGGACGAGCAGCAGCATCTCGCCGCTGAGTATCGCGACGCTGGAAAGCAGCGCCCCGAGCGCGAGCGAACCGGTGTCGCCCATGAACATCTTGGCGGGATGCCGGTTGTAGACGAGAAAACCCAAACACGCGCCCACGCCGAGCAGCGCCGCCAAATTCGCCGCGGGGAACGCATCCAGCCAAGCGAGCGCCGCCAGCACCGCGAGGGGCGGCACCATCGTACCGGACACCAAACCGTCGAGCCCGTCGGTGAGGTTCACCGCGTGAATCGTTCCGGTTACCGCAAGAATGCCGAGGATCAGCCAAAGCCAGTACGGCACTACGAGCGCGTAGCCGCTCATGTGAAAAATCACCTCGACCGGAACGGTACCGGTCGCCGGGATGAACCGCAAATACGTAACCGCAGCCAGTGCCGTCAGCAAGAATTTCGTGCGCGCGCGCAAACCGGCGTTCTTTCCGCGCCGCACGGCGACGTAATCGTCCGCGAATCCGATGAAACCGCACGCCGCGACGAGCAGCAGCGTGGCGATCATCACCCGGTCGCCGGCGTACAGCGCCATCGGTAGAAGGGCGACGACGAACACGATGCCTCCCATCGTCGGAGTGCCGGTTTTCGCCCGATGGGTTTGCGGCGCGTCTTCGTAAGCGTGCTGCCGGAATTGCATATGCGAGAGAACGCGCAAAAGAAGCGCGCCGGAAAGCAGCGCGAGCGCGAATCCCGCCGCGAGCAGCGCCGCCTCGTACCAGAGCGTCACCGCGGCGCCTCCGAAAGGAGCGGTCCCGCGCCTTCGCCCCGCCACTTCAGCACGACGATCGGCGTCTGCTCGTCGCCATTTCCGTGCGGATTCGAGAGCAGCGCGCGCTCCACGTTCGCGCGATGCACGCTCGAGGACGCGCCAAGCACCTTCGCTTTCTCCAAATCGTTTGCGTCGACGACGGCGCAGGCGATGCCCGTGCGTTCGTAAACCGACTGCGCGAACGCGTCCGGATGCTGCGGCGCAAACACGATCGTGCGCTCGAACGGCGGAAGGGTGCCCGTATAGCCGTCGATGGCGGTAATCGCCTCGCCCATGATCTCGTAGAAGACGCCGCGCCGGCCGAAGACGCGCCCGAGCACGTGCAGCGCAGATGCGTACAGCACTTTCCAAACGCCAACCCGGTCGATGACGATTTGCAGCGACTCCGGCTGATTGACCGTGGCAAGGGCGCCTGCGCGCCGCGAAAGCGCATACGCAATCTTCGAAGGGCGCACGTATTCCGCGGGAACCGCTTGTCCTTGCGCGATAGCGACCGCGGTTTCGGAAATCGCCAAGACGTCACCGGGGCGCGCTATCCCCACGACGGCGCGTTCGACGAGCGCGATAAGGTCGTCGCCGGCATGCACCAGCTGCGTGCGAAGCGGAATGGCGACGACTCCGGGCGGCAACTCCGGCCGCTCGATGCGTAAGCTTCTCACGCGAGCAGCTCCTGAACGATTTCCTCCATCTTGTATTTGCGCGATCCTTTGAGCAGCACGGCGTCGTCCGCGCGCGCGTGTTCGCGCAGCCATGCGGCGGCGTGCTCGTTGTCGGAAAACGCGACGATGCGATCGCCCGAAAGGCCGGCGGCAAGCGCGCCCTGCGCGATCGACTCGGCGTAATCGCCGCCGACCAGCAGCATGTCCACGCGGCAACGCGCCGCGTGCGCGCCGACGCGCTCGTGCAGGGCGGGCGCATCGCTTCCCAATTCCGCCATGCTGGCAAGCACGGCGATACGGCGCGCGGCACGCTCGGCCGCGAAGGCATCGAGCGCCGCCAGCATGCCGCTGGCGTTCGCGTTGTACGCATCGTAGATCAGACGCGGCTTGCCGGAAATCTCGAAGGTTTGATAGCGGCCTTCCGGCAGCGTCAGACTTGGCGCGCACGATGCAACTTCATCGGGCGTTACGCCGAGCAGCAGCGCCGCGGCGATTGCGCCCGCGAGATTGAATGTGTTGTGAGCGCCGGGAAGACGCACGTTAATCGGCACGCGTTGCGTCGCGACCCCTGCGGTAATCGCCAGGCGATCGCGGTCAATCCACACGCCGGGCAGCCGCGGTTCGCCGACGCCGAACCAAACGGGCGCGTTCGGCAACGTAGGCGCGCGCCGAGATGATTCCGCATCGGCGGCGTTGAGCACGGCTTGCGCGCCGCCCGAAAACAAGCCCCATTTCGTGTCGGCCAACCGCTCGCGCGATCCGAAAATCTCCAGATGCGCTTCGCCGATGTTCGTCAGCACGCCGACGTGCGGGTGCGCGATCTGCACGAGTTCCGCGATTTCGCCTTCATGACGCGCGCCCATTTCCACGACGAGCGCGACGTGCTGCGGCAGCGCAGCCAAAAGCAGTTTGCTCACGCCGATCTCGTTGTTCTCGTTCGCCGGCGAGGCGAGCACGCGTCCGGATCCGAAATGCGTGGAAAGCAGTTGCGCCAGCAGATGTTTCGTCGTCGTCTTTCCGGCGCTGCCCGTTATGCCCACCACACGGCCGGCGAACAGCGCGCGCGCGACGCCGGCCAACTGCATGTAGGCGCGTTTGGTGTCGGGCACGATCAGCGCCGGGATCCCGTCCGGCACCGCGGCGGGATCGTCCACGATCGCCGCCGACGCGCCTTGCTGAAGCGCTTGCGAAACGAATGCGTGCCCGTCGAATCGCTCGCCGCGCAGCGCGAGGAAGACGTCGCCGCGCTCGAGTGCCCGCGTGTCGGTAGCGACGCGCAGCTCCTGCGGAAGGCGGTCCGCATTGCGAACGTGCGCCGCCGTTGCGATGACGGCTTGGTGCGAAGGAATCATCATGGGTGCGCGGCCGCCTCCCGTTGTTCGAGCGAGGCACGCGCAACCGCAAGATCGTCGAAGGGCAGCACCCGCGAACCCAAGAGTTGATAGGTTTCATGCCCTTTGCCCGCGATCGCGACGACGTCGCCCTCGCGCGCGAGCGCAATCGCCGCCTCGATCGCGGCGCGGCGATCCAGGACGACTTCGTGCGCGGCGCCGGCGAGCCCCGGCACGATCTCGTCGACGATCGCTTGCGGGTCTTCGGTACGCGGATTGTCGGAGGTGACGAACGTGAAATCGGCGTAGCGCGCCGCGACCGCGCCCATGAGCGGACGTTTTCCGCGATCGCGATCGCCGCCGCAGCCGAACACGGCGATGATCCGCGCGCGCGTGGTTTCGCGGAGCGCGCGCAGCAAATTCTCGAGTGCATCCGGGGTGTGCGCGTAATCCACGATGACGTCGACTCCGCCGCCGCCCACGTGTTCCATGCGTCCCGCAACGCGCTCGAGCGAAAGCAGCCCCGCTGCGGCGCGCGCGTCGTCAACGCCCAGCATGCGCGCGATTCCTATCGCGCACAAAGCGTTTGAAACGTTGAAACGCCCGGGAATGCGAACCTCGAAGCGACGGCCGCCGAGCGTGAAGGCACTCCCGTCGGGCCGAACGTCCAACGCTTGCGGCTGCAAGTCCGCAGCTTCGGTAAACCCGTACGTGAGCACCGTTTTGCGCGAACGCAGATCGCCGGCCCAGCGCCGCCCCAGCTCGTCGTCCGCGTTGAACACGCAGCCGGGCGCGAGATCGAACAGCCGCCGCTTCGCCGCCGCGTATGCGTCGAAGGTTTTGTGAAAATCCAGATGATCGCGGGTCACGTTCGTAAGCGCGGCGACGTCGAACCGGACGTCCGCAACACGCCCGAGCGCCAGCGCGTGCGAACTCACTTCCATGGCGACGCCGCGCGCGCCCAGATCGCGCATGCGTGCGAGCAGTTCGTGCAGCTGCGATGCAGGCGGCGTGGTGTTCGCGAGTTCCCAATGCGATCGCGCATACGCTGCGCCCACGGTGCCGATCGTTCCCGACGAAATGCCCGCGGCGTTCATGATCGCCGCGGTCATGTGCACGGCGGTTGTCTTGCCGTTGGTTCCGGTGATCCCGGCGATGGTGAGATCGCGTGACGGCGACCCGTAAAATGTGTCGGCGAGTTGCGAAAGCGCGCGTGCGGAATCGGGCACCACGACGGCGGTGACGTCCGGCGGAACCTCGCACAGCTCTTCCATTACGACCGAGCTCGCGCCCGCGGCGACCGCGTCCCCGATGAAGCGATGACCGTCGGTGCGCTCTCCGCGCAACGCAACGAACAAACAGCCGGCGCGCGCCTCGCGTGAATCGATGATGATAGCGCTCACGTGTTTATCTCGGGAACCGATGACGCGCGTGTTCTGCGCGAGCGTTCGCAGCAAGGTTTCCAGCGCGACGCCCGGCGGATGCTCCATGCGTCATCGATTCTCCGCGAGCCGGGAGCGGACCAAGCGCGGCCTTGGGAATTC
>Ga0209810_1005373_pt1 | contig 11640 bp, 11 predicted proteins | sample Coa_R1_7_FD_187159 | JGI IMG/M metagenome (GOLD analysis project Ga0209810, IMG submission 187159) | Surface soil microbial communities from Centralia Pennsylvania, which are recovering from an underground coalmine fire - Coalmine... | ecosystem: Environmental > Terrestrial > Soil > Unclassified...
GCGCGAGCGCGAAAGGCATCTATGCCGTCTGCACGCGCGGCTGCGAGAGCAGCGTCAGCCCGAAGCCCATCACGCCGGCCCACATGAGCGCTCCGAGCACGACGTTCCAATCCCACCAGATGCCGCCGAACGCTTGCGTCGTTACGAAGTACGCGGCAAAGTATGAAACCGGCACCGCGACGCCGAGCAGCCGGTATGCGCCTTTGCGTTCGGGCGTGGGGCGCAGCGCCGCCACGATGACGTTGCCCACGATGCCGGCCACGACGCTCATGACGATCACCGTGGTCAGCAGCGGCGTGTCGTTCGTGAACGCGGCGGCGGCGGCGAAGTTTCCCAGCACGTACATCGCGGGCAGCGTGCCCTGCGCGAGCGCAAAACGCGATCCCGCAAAAAGCGCGAAGCCCGCCATCACGGTGCTTTGGAAGATCACTACGAGCACGCCCATGCCGGAATGATAGTAGCCGAGCGCGACCGCCGTCAGGTAATCCGGCGTGAAGGGCGCGATCGGCGGCGGCGCGTTGATACGCCCTGCCGCGGGATCGAACGCGTACGCCGTTCCGAAATGAATCAGTTCGATCCACGTCGCCAGCGCGAATACGAGCGGCAACTGCGCGGTGAACGCGAGCAGCTTTTCGCGGTTTCGAAGCGCGCTGAGAATCGGCCCGGAAGAAACGAAGAAAATGCCCAGGCCGAGACCCTGATGCGTTGGGCTGAGCAGTGCATCGATGCCTTCCTCGATGCCGAGCACACGGTGCCACAGCAAATCGCCCGCGCCCGCAATGAAAAAGATCGGTATGCCCAAGAGCGGATACCGGTAGGTTCGCGGTACCGCGCCGCGCGACGCGTACGCTGCGACGACGACGAGCAGCGCCAGCATGCCGCTGTAGAACACGCCGTGATACGGCGTGAAGAAGCTCTCCACCGGTACGTGGCCGTGAGCCCATGCGTCCAAGAAAAAGCCGCAGGAAATCCACAGCGTGATAACGCTTACGAGCAGGTCGAAGCGCTTGTTCCGGTCGACCGGAGCGAACATTGCGACAGGCTTACGCCCCGCGAGTGGACGCCGCCTGTGCGGGCAGGAAATGGCCCATCGGCGCGACCAGTTAGCTCACGATGGCCGGCCGCAGGTTTTGCGCAGTGCTCCTCGCGTGCGCGCTCGGCGCGTGCGCGCGCGCTTCCGTTGTCGCTTCGCGTGCGGCGTTCGGCGCGACGTCGCCGATGCCGTCGCCGGCCGTTGCCGCAAACGACGCGCCTCCGCGCATTATCGCCGTCCGATTTTCTTCACCGGTCGTGCGGCGCGGACAAACGTGGTCCGGAAGGATCGTCACGTCGACGAACGTCGCGAGCGTCGAGGTCCGCACGAACCTGTTTTCGATCGACGTGCCGCGCCGCACGTTTGGTGATTTTCGATTTTCGCTTCGCGTGTTCGACGTGCCGCCGATTTTCGTTCGCCCGTACACTCTGCGCGTGATAGCGCGAAATGCCGCAGGCCGAAGCGTTGAAGAAGATATGCCTTTTCGCATACGGTAAGGGAGCATAGCATGCAGTACCTCCGCTGCGACCTGGAAGGCAGCGTCGCTACGCTGACGCTGGACCGTCCGGAGCGCAAAAACCCGCTCACATTTGAAACGTACGCGCTGCTGCGCGACTACTTTCGCGCGCTCGAGGAAGACGCAAGCGTGAAGGCGGTCGTGCTTACCGGCGCGGGCGGAAATTTTTGTTCGGGCGGAGACGTGCGCGAGATCATCGGTCCGCTTACGCAGCGCAATCGGGCGCAGCTCCTCGAATTTACGCGGATGACGGGCGATCTGGTCAAGGCGATGCGCGCCTGCCCGCAGCCGATCGTCGCCGCAATCGACGGCGCGTGCGCCGGCGCGGGAGCCATTCTGGCGATGGCGTCGGACCTGCGGTACGGCACCGCGCGAAGCAAAGTCGCGTTCTTGTTCGTACGGGTAGGGTTGGGCGGGTGCGACATGGGCGCGTGCGCGCTGCTGCCTCGCATCGTCGGCCATGGGCGTGCCGCGGAGCTGCTGTACACCGGTCGCGCAATGGATGGTGCGGAGGCGCTCGCGTGCGGGTTTTACAACCGCCTCGAAGAGCCCCAGGCGGTGCTAACCTCCGCGCAGCAGCTCGCGCGGCAACTCGCAAGCGGACCGACGCGCGCGCACGCGATGACGAAACGCATGCTGCATGAGGAGTTCGCGATGCCGCTCGATGCCGCAATCGACGCCGAAGCGCGCGCGCAAGCGGAGTTGATGGAAACGAACGACTTCCGCCGCGCGTACGAAGCGTTCGTCGCCGGCGAGCAGCCGGCGTTTCGCGGGGATTGACGTGCGCGACCGCTCCTCTTTACGCTGGCCCTTTTTCGAGCCGAAGCACGAAGGCTACGCTGCCGCGCTGGACGGCTTTCTTTCGCGTGCTGCTCACGGGGAGCGCGACGAAGCACGAACGGGTCGCGCGCGGCCGGAAGACGACGCGGTAAAGCAATGGGTGCGCGACTTGGCCGCGGAAGGCTTTTTGGAAGCGTGCGCGCAGCTCGACGTTCGCACGCTCTGCCTTGCCCGCGAAACGCTTGCCTATCACGACGGGCTTGCCGATTTTGCCTTCGCGATGCAAGGTCTGGCGAGCGCGCCGGTCACGCTGTTCGGCACGGAGCGGCAGCGGGAACGCATTATACCGTCCGTCACCTCGGGCCAGACGATCATGGCGTTTGCGCTTTCGGAGCGCGAAGCGGGTTCGGATGTCGCCGCGGTCGCGATGCGCGCATCGCGTGACGGCGACTGCTACGTGCTCGAAGGTGAGAAAACGTGGATCAGCAACGCCGGCATCGCGCACACGTACATCGTCTTCGCGCGCACCTCCGAGAACGGAAGCAAAGGATTGAGCGCGTTCATCGTGCCCGCTTCGACCGGCGGGCTTTCGGTAGCCGATCGCATCGAAACGATCTCGCCGCACCCGCTCGGGACGCTGCGCTTCGAGCAGGTCCGCGTTCCGGCGGAAAACCTTCTCGGACAGGAAGGCCAGGGATTCAAGATCGCGATGTCCACCCTCGACGTGTTCCGTCCGACGGTGGGCGCAGCAGCTTTGGGGTTTGCGCGACGCGCGCTGGACGAAAGCGTAAAGCACGTGCGCGAGCGGCGTCTCTTCGGCGCGCCGCTGGCCGCGCTGCAGCTGACGCAGGCGAGAATCGCGCAAATGGCTACGGACGTCGATGCCGGCGCGCTGCTCGTGTATCGCGCGGCGTACGAGAAAGACAAGGGTGCCTCGCGCATCACGCGCCAGGCGGCAATGGCGAAGTGGTTCGCGACGGAAGCAGCTTCGCGCGCGGCGGACGCGGCCGTGCAGCTGTTCGGCGGGCGAGGAGTTACGCGCGGTGAAATCGCCGAACGGCTGTATCGGGACGTGCGCGCGCTGCGTATTTACGAGGGCGCGAGCGAGATCCAGCAAATCGTGATAGCGCGCTCTTTTTTGGAGGAACGGTAGATGGCGGCGACCGCGCACGTCGACACCTTTGCCGCCGATCGCCTGCCGGCGCGCGACCGGTGGCCCGAACTGCTTTTTACGTTGCCGGAATTGCGCTACCCGGAGCGGCTCAATTGCGCGGATCGGCTGCTGGACCGGCACGTACGCGACGGCAGCGGATCGCGGCGCTGCATCGTATCGCCGAGCGGCACGTGGTCGTATCGAGATCTTTTCGAGGCGGCCAATCGGATCGCGCGCGTGCTTGCCGAAGACTTGGGTGTGGTGCCGGGGAACCGCGTGCTGCTGCGCGCGCCGAACACACCGATGCTCGCGGCGTGCTGGTTCGCGGTCGTGAAAGCCGGCGCGATCGCGGTAACCGCGATGCCGCTGTACCGCTCGAGCGAGCTGCGCGCCATCGTAGACAAGGCGCAGATCCGTCACGCGCTCTGCGATATCCGCTTGGCGGAAGACCTTCGCGCGGCGACCGATGACGTGGAGTCGTTTCAGACGTCGTATTTCAACACCGCGGATCTGGAAGAGCGAATGCAGCGAAAAGCGCCCTCGTTCGAAAACGTCGCGACATACGCGCACGACGTCGCAATCATCGCTTTTACCTCGGGCACGACGGGCAAACCGAAGGCCGCCGTCCATTTTCATCGCGACGTGCTCGCCACGTGCGATACGTACGGAAAACACGTCTTGCAGGCAAAACCGGATCACCTCTTCACCGGCAGCCCGCCGCTGGGGTTTACGTTCGGGCTCGGCGGCTTGCTGCTATTTCCGCTGAACATCGGCGCGTCGACGCTGCTGCTGGAAAAGGCGGCGCCGGAACCGCTGATGCAAGCGCTAGCCGAATACAAAGCAAACGTCGTGTTCACCGCTCCGGTTGCGTACCGCGCGATGGCCGACATGACGGCGAAGTACGACGTTTCCTCGCTGGCCAAATGCGTGTCGGCGGGCGAGACGCTGCCGCCGGCGACCTGGAACGTCTGGCACGAGCGCACCGGCTTGAAGATCCTCGACGGGATCGGCAGCACCGAGATGCTGCACATCTTCATCGGTTCACCCGAAGAAAGCGCGATTCCGGGGTCGACCGGACGAGCGGTCCCGGGGTACGTCGCCGAGATTCACGACGAAAACGGCGAGCCCGTGGTCAGGGAGAGCATCGGGCGTCTTGCGGTAAAAGGCCCGACCGGCTGCCGGTATTTGGACGACGAACGCCAAGCCGGCTACGTGCAAAACGGGTGGAACTATCCCGGCGACGCGTATCGCCAAGACGAGCACGGCTGCTTTTGGTACGTCGCGCGCACCGACGACATGATCATCGCGGCCGGCTACAACGTTTCCGGTCCCGAAGTCGAGCAAGTGCTCTCGACGCACCCGCTCGTGCGGGAATGCGCGGTGGTCGGCAAGCCCGTCCCGGAAAAGCACACGAACCTCGTAAAGGCGTACGTGGTCCCGGCCGACGATAAAAAGGCGGGCGCGGCCCTGGCCGCGGAATTACAGGAGTTCGTCCGGGGACGCATCGCGCCGTTCAAAGCCCCGCGTGAAGTGGAATTCGTCGCCGAGCTGCCTCGTACCGAAACGGGCAAAGTGCAACGATTTCGTTTACGCGAGCGCGCGGCGCAGGAAGTTGCAACGCCTTCGGGGGCAACCTGCGTTGAAGGTATACGTTTCGAAAGGCCATAGGATGACCAAACCGTCGGTTGCTCTGCTTTTTCTAATTTCGTTGGCGCTTGCTGCTTGCGGGGGCGGTGGCGGCGGCGCGCCGCCAAACAACGGCGGCGGCGGTCCCACTCCGACGCCGACACCTACGCCTACGCAAACGCCGAAGGCGTCTTCGTGCGTGGTTTCCAATCACGGCGTGCCGACCGGATACGGCCCTGCGGACGTCACCGCGGCTTTGCACTTTCCGTTTTCTTCGGGCGGCGTCACGTACAACGGAGCCGGCCAAACGGTAGCGGTCGTCATCGATTCCAACATCAATCCGAGCGACGTTTCGACCTATCTTACGCATTACGGCATCCTGCAAACCGGCACGATCACCGACAGACCGGTCGACGGCGCGGACGGCGGATGCCACGGCGGCTCGCAAGACGAGGCCACGCTCGACGTTGAAACGATCGCGGGACTCGCGCCCGGGGCAAATATCATGATTTATCAGATGCCGTATAACGTAGGCGGCATCACGGACCAGGAAATCGCCGACGCGTACAACGCCGTCGTCAGCGACAAGAAGGCGTTCGTGGTCAACACCTCGCTGGGCGGATGCGAAGGTTCGGGATCGATAGCGCTCAACGAGCCCGAAGACGCGGTGATGCAATCGGGAGCTGCCGGCGGCGTCGTGTTCGCAAGCTCGTCGGGCGACAGCGGAAATCTTTGCCAAACCGGTCCGAATCAAGCCGGCGCAAGCTATCCGGCCAGCGATCCCAACGGCGCGGGCGTCGGCGGCACCGAAACGAGCATGAGCGGCGGTTACACGCTCACGAGCGGGACGGTGTGGAACGACCACACGTGCACGGGCGGCATCTGCGCGGGGGGCGGCGGCGTTTCGAGCGTTTTCCCGATTCCGGCCGTGCAGAGCGGCGTGCTTTCGGCTTGCAAAGCGCCGCCGAGCGGCAGTACCTGCTCGACCAGCATGCGCAACGTGCCCGACGTTTCCATGCCCGCCGAAGACGTGAACGTCTACGAGGGCGGTTGGATCCTGCTCGAGGGCACGTCGTGGAGTTCGCCGGAATACGCGGCGATGATGGCGGAGGTCTATCAATACTGCCATCTCTCCAGCGGCCTTGCGAACCCGCTCTCGATTCCGTACTACGTGTGGAACCATGCTTCGAGCGACTTCATCGACGTCACGTTGGGCAGCGATCAGATCAGCAGCTATGCACCCTATTACCACGCAGTTGCCGGATTCGATGACGCCGGCGGCCTCGGCGTGCCGTATGCAGACGAGTTCGCTTCGACCGCCTGTCCCGGCGGATCACCCGCATCCGGTCTGTCGCTCTCGCGCATCAGCGGCATGGCGATGTCCGCGCCGCGCGGCGGATCGGTGCTCGACGTGACGCCGCGGATGCCGGGGCTGGTCGATCTCGGAGAGCGCTCGGCAAACGAACCGACGCGCGTGCAGATCGTGCTGCGTCCGGAAGCGGCATCCTCGGGAACCGAAGCGCAAGTGATCGCCGCATTGGAAACCGCCGGCTTTACGATCGTGCAGCGCTTTCCGAACCACCTCGTCGTCGATGCGCAAGCGCCGAGCAGCGCGGTTGAGCGTCTGTTCGGGACGCAGCTGCACGACGTTGCTCAAGGCGAGGCGGGAACCCGCTACATGCCGGTGCGACCGGTCGTGCTGCCGGCGTCGATCGCGCCCTTCGTCGCAACCGTCAACCTGGACAACGTCGCGACGCGCCACATTCCGATCGGCGTTACGGGACGACTGCGGTAGCTTCGATTTCGACTTTGGCGCCCTCTTCGAGCAAATCGGCGACCTGCACCAGCGTCATCGCGGGGTAGAACGGCCCGACGATCTCGCGGTACAGCTCGCCGATTCGCGAAGCGTTCGCCGCGTACTCGCGCTTGTCCGTGACGTACCACGTCATGCGCACGAGATGCTCCGCGCTCGCGCCGGCCGCATGCAGCACGGCAACGACGTTACGCAGCGCTTGCGCGGTTTGCTCGGCGAAATCCGCGGAGAGGAGTTCTTCGCGTTCGTTCCATCCGATTTGCCCCGCGAGGTAAATGTGCCGGCCCGACGCGGCGACCGCATTGCTGTACCCGCGCGGGCGTTTCCATCCGTCGGGCTGAACGATCGTCACGCGTAGTCCGCCGCGGTCGTAAGGTCGGTTCCGGCTTGCGCCTTCATCGCGCCGAGAGCCGCCGTAAGCACGGCCGTCACGATGAGGTTCACGATAAAGGCGTAGAACATGTTCGCGCCCGCAAGCACGGCGCCGCCGAGATGCAGCGGAAAGAACGTCGCAAAATTGGTTGCCGCGGCCATCCACGTCGCGGCGATCATGCCGGCGAGCCATCCCGCAAAGAGCGCCGCGGGGTGAAACCAGCGAGTGTACAGCGCAAGAATCGTCGCCGGAAAAATCTGCAGGATCCACGCTCCGCCGAGCAGTTGAAAATCGATCGCGAACTGCGGACGCACGAAGACGGCGATGCAGAAACCGCCCGCGAGCACCGCGAGCGCCACGTAACGCGCGGTGTTGAATTCGGACGTCGGCCGCGACCGCCGCGCGCGGAACGACTGCAGGATGTTGCTGGCAAACAAATTCGCCGCGCCGATCGCCATGATCGCCGCGGGAACGAGCGCGCCGATCACGATCGCGGCAAAGGCGATGCCGGCGAACCAATTCGGAAAAAACGTCGCGAAGAGCTGCGGAATGGCCAGGTTCGCGTTTTTGCCCACTTGGATGTGCGCCGCCAGCGCGCAGTAGCCCAGTAGCGCGATGAACGTCAGCAAAAGACTGTACAGCGGCAGGAGCGCGCAATTGCGCCGGATCACCTGCGCGCTCTTGGCGCTGAGAACGCTCGTTACCGAGTGCGGATAGATGAAGAGCGCGAGTGCCGATCCGAACGCAAGCGTCGAGTACGCGAAATACAGGTTCGGCGCGAGAATGATCGAGGCCGGTTTGGGCCGTGCCGCGAGCGCCGCCTGCGCCGCGACGAAGACGTGCTGCCATCCGCCGAGGCGTGCGGGAACGATTGCGAGCGCCGCAATCACGGTGACGTAAATGAGCGTGTCTTTCACGAACGCGATCAGCGCGGGGGCTCGCAAGCCGCTGGTAAACGTGTACGCCGCGAGCAAGATGAACGCCGCGAGCAGGAAGAGCACCGCCGAGCCGCGAGTCGAGGCGATGCCGGCGTTCTGCAGCACGGCTTGCATGCCGACGAGTTGCAGCGCGATGTACGGCATGACCGCCAGCACGCCGGTAACCGCGACGGCGAGCTCCAGCGCGCGGCTGCCGAAGCGATCGTGCACGAAGTCCGCCGTGGTAACGTAGCCGCGCCGCTTGGCAATCGTCCAGAAGCGCGCCATGATAAGGAAAACCAGCGGATACGCGATCGTCGTGTACGGCACGGCGAAGAATGCAAGCGCACCCGCGCCGAACGCAAGCGCGGGAACGGCGATGAAGGTGTACGCGGTATAAAGATCGCCGCCGAGCAAAAACCACGAAACGATCGTGCCGAAGCGCCTGCCGCCGAGCGCCCATTCATCGAGCGTGTCGAGCTTGGCGCGGCCCCAGCGCGCGGCGAAAAAGCCGAGCACGGTCACGGCCAAAACGAGCACGATGAAGATAATCGTTCCGCTACTCATGCGTAGTCTCGCGCGTGGCGGCGTACACCAGCCATACCAGAAGCGCGGAAAGCACGATCCACAGCAGCTGATACCAGTAAAAGAACGGAAAGCCGAAAAGCGCGGGATCGCGGCGCGCGTAAAACGGCGGAACGAGCGTGGCGACGAACGGTATCAGCAGCAGCCAGTAGAAGGAGCGCTTGCGCATGCGTGGCTGTTCGCGCATCAGCGTTCGACGCCTTGCGTGCGCTGCGTCCACAACGTGACGAGCGAGAACGTGCCCAGGAGCTGCGAAACCGCCATGCCGGCGATGCAAACGGCAGCGCCGATGATTTGATGCGGCTCGATGCTGCTGCGCAGCAGCCCAACGCTGAGCAATCCCGTGAGGACCGGCACGCCGAATTGAAAGAGCGAGGTGCGCCCAGCGCCCAGCTGCGAGATGCCGTAGCTCCAGACCGGAAAGGTAAGGACGATGGGAAAAATGACCGAAAACGCGAGCACGCCCCAATCCGCCGGCGTGACGTTGCGCCACTGCTGCGCGAGCAGGCTGGGAATCGCACCGGGCAAGATCACCGCCGTCCCGATGGCCATAGCGATCGCGACGAGCGCAACCGGCGTGTAGCGGTGGAGCAAACGCGCGGTGAGCACGTTGAACGCCGCAAACGTCGCCGCGGACGCGAGCGTCAACGCATCGCCGATTCGGAACGTGATATGCCCGGCGAAAACGCCCTCGAATACCGCGACCCCGAACAATGCGACGAGCGCGCCGATCCATCGTCCGCTGCGCACGCGCTCGGTTCGTCGAAACGCGACGATCGCAAGCGTGATGAGCGGCGCAAGCGTCGCAAGCAGCGCCGAAGCAAACGGCGTGGTGTGCGCGAGGCCGAAAACCCACAGATACTGGTACGCGCCGTATCCGCAAATTCCGCATGCGATGAGCAGCGGCACATCTTCCTTGCAGATGCGAATCCGTTCGTGCATCGCGCGCGCGAGCAAGAATGCCAGCGGCGTCATGGCGGCAAAGCGGATGCCGGTAAACGCAAGCGGGTCGAAGCGCGCAAATGCGTATTTCACGAGCACGGTATTGAGCGCCCAGGCGGTTACGACGTAAAGCAAACCCGCGTAGACGAGGGCGCGGCGCGCATTCACACCCGCGTGATACCCGCCGCAAACGAATGTTCCCGTCTGCCGAGCCTTAGGGACTCCAGCCGCGGGGCGCAGCGCGCGCGTCGTAAGATGCGTTCTGCCACGCGCTGCCGTTCGAACACGCTCCGCTCGAGAGGTTGCGGTACGCCACGCGAATCGCGGTGTCGCTCGCAGTTCCGGCGGTGGAAGCGGCGCACGGGTTCGGAGTTGCGGCCGGCGCGCCGCCGTCGTCGCCCGCCGCGACCGGACCGGCGACGTCGTCGAACGTTCCTTCGCGCGATCCAGCGAGTGCCGCGTACGGCGGTGCGGCGAAGGTGCGCAGCAGCACGTCGCTCGAGCGCGACGCGACCAGCGCGCCGCGCGCGTCGAGAACGTTCACCGTTATCGTCGCGCTGAGGCGGCCTTCGGAGACGTAACGGTTCACCTCTACGTTCGAAGCGCACGCGGTGTGCGACGCATCGCACGAGGGTCCGGGCGTGGCGGGCGAAGCTTGTGAAAGCGCGATCGTTGCGGTGGTCGTATAGGTGCATGCGGCGTTCGCGCACGCCGGCGGCATCGGCGTGAACGCGGGCAGCGGAAACGGGCCGCCGTTTTGAACGGTCGACGCCGCGGTTTGCTGCAGCGACGCGGCCGCGCGCTGGTATCCGGCCGAGAGATAGGTTTGCGCCATGCGCGTAAGCGTCCCGCGCGTCATGGCAAGTCCGGCGGTAAGTATCGAAGCCGCGACCAGCGCGATGACGGCTACGTAGGAAAGCGCGCCCGCCAGCACGTCTACGGCGCGCCCGACGGAAGCGGGACCAAACCGGGCCGGCTCACCTGCAATCCCGGCAGCGGCGCCTTCACGACGACGTCGCCGGAAATGCTTACGATGCCCGGATCGCCGCGCCCCGGCTCCGGCGTGTACCGCACGGTTACCGTGACGCGCTCGGACGTTCCGTTGCCGGAAACGTCCGTTGCAAGCGATGCGGCGGTGCTACCCGATGCGCCCGAGGGCAGCTGCACGGTTTGCGTACCGGCGGGAGCGTTGCCGGGCGAGCCGTATTTCCACGCGTCGATCGCGACGCGCAACGTTTGCTGCGCCAGCAGAAGCGCCGCGGTACGCGCCGGACCGGCTTGCTGCGCGGAATATTTCCCGACGGCGATCACCGCGAAGAGGACGCCGCCGATCGCGGTCGCGACGATCGCTGCCGCAACGGCCGCTTCAAGCAATCTCACCCAGCGGAGAGTGCCCCTTTCAGCAGCGAGCGCGCCGCGTCGCGCAGAATCTCGGCCGCTTCCTCGCGTTGCACGTGCGCGATGTCGATGAGCCACATCAGCGGTTCGATGCCGAGCGTAGCGCCGATCTGCAACACCAAGCGATGAAAGCGTTCCGCTCCGAGCCGATCGCGTACCGGCGCGAGCGCGTCTTCAATCCAGCGAATTCGACGGCCCGTGCGAAGCGCGAGCGGCGGGATCGTCGCAGGCGTTTTGTCGGCGGAAATGCGAAACATCGCGCGCAACGCCGTTTCGTGTTCCAACAGCAGGCGCATGAGCTCCGCCGACGCCGAATCGAGCCGCGCGATCGGATCGCCGGGCGCCGGCTGAGGAAGCAGCGATTCCATTTGCAGTTCGGGATGCGCGGCGATCAGCAATGCGTGCTGGTTCGGGAAATACCGGTAGGCCGTCGGGCGCGAGACGTTCGCGGCGGCGGCCGCTTGCTCCACGGTAGGAGTCAGCCCTTGTGCCAGCAAGGCGCG
>Ga0209810_1005375_pt1 | contig 11639 bp, 9 predicted proteins | sample Coa_R1_7_FD_187159 | JGI IMG/M metagenome (GOLD analysis project Ga0209810, IMG submission 187159) | Surface soil microbial communities from Centralia Pennsylvania, which are recovering from an underground coalmine fire - Coalmine... | ecosystem: Environmental > Terrestrial > Soil > Unclassified ...
GTGCGCCCGTTTCGGATCGCACGGTACGTGGTGAGCAACGCCGAATTCGCTGGGTTTGTCGAAGACGGCGGCTACCGCCGGCGGGAGTTCTGGTCCGAGGCGGGCTGGCAGTGGCGGCTGCAGGCGGGTGCCGAGCATCCGGTGTACTGGCAGCCAGCCGGGGGCGGACGGTGGTTGCGGCGGCATTTTGACCGCTGGGTGCCGCTGGAAGCCGAGCTGCCGGTGCTACATGTGAACTGGTACGAGGCGGAAGCCTACTGCCGCTGGGCGGGCCGGCGCCTGCCGACGGAAGCGGAGTGGGAGGTGGCGGCGGCGGCAGTGCCTGCCGAGGGCGGTGGGCTCGGTGCCGAGCGGCGACGCTATCCCTGGGGCGACGTTCCGCCCCGAGCCGGGCAGGCGAACCTGGACTGGGTCGCCGGCGGCTGCCTGCCCGTGCACGCTCTGCCCGAGTCAGACAGTGCGTTCGGCGTTCGGCAGATGGCCGGCAATGTGTGGGAGTGGACTGCGGATGATTTTCTGCCCTATCCGGGGTTCGCTCCGGGTCCTTACCGGGATTATTCGGCACCGTGGTTCGGCGATCATAAGGTCCTGCGAGGTGGATGCTGGGCCACGCGCTCACACATGTTCCGCAACACCTACCGCAATTTCTATCGGCCCGACCGCCGCGACGTCTGGGCTGGCTTTCGCACCTGCGCGCTGTAAATGCGCATCCTGATCGTGACGCCGGCGCGGCCGGGTACGCGCCACGGCAATCGGGTGACCGCGCTGCGCTGGGCGCGGCTGCTGAGACAGCTGGGCCACCGGGTGCGCGTCACAGTGCGCTATCAGGGCGAGTCCGCTAATTTGCTGGTGGCGCTGCATGCGCGGCGCAGCGCTGCGGCCGTCCGCGCCTTTGCGCGGCGCTACCCGGATCGACCCCTGGTCGTGGCGCTGACGGGAACCGATCTCTACCGCGACCTGCCACGCAGCCGGGCCGCCCAGGAAAGCCTGGCGCACGCGACGCGTCTGGTGGTGCTGCAGCCGCTGGCAGTGCGACGGCTGCCGTGGCACCTGCGGGAGCGGGTGCGGGTGATTCTGCAGTCGGCGACGGCAGCACGTGTCCGTCGTCGCGGGTCGGGCCGCTGGTTCGTTGTGTGCGTGATCGGCCATCTGCGCCCGGTGAAGGACCCGCTGCGCGTGGCTCTGGCGGCCCGGCATCTGCCGCCGCAGTCGCGGATCCGGGTGCTGCAGGCGGGGACGGCGATGACGGCGGCGCTGGCTGCGCGTGCGCGGGCCGAGATGCAGCGCAACCCGCGCTATCGCTGGCTGGGCGAGCTTCCGGGCTGGCGCGTGCGGCGCCTTCTGGCGCGGGCCCATTTACTGGTTCTGCCGTCGCGGATGGAAGGCGGTGCCAATGTGCTTTCCGAGGCCATTGCCGCCGCGGTGCCGGTGTTGGCCTCGCGCATTGACGGCAACGTCGGCCTGCTCGGGCCACGCTATCCGGGCTATTTCCCGGCGGGCGATACGCACAGGCTGGCACGGCTGCTGTGGCGGGCCGAAAACGACCGACAGTTCCGTGCGCGGCTGACGCAGGCGGTGCGGCGGCTGCGGCCGCTGGTGTCGCCCGCACGGGAGCGAGCGGCCTGGACGCGTTTGCTGGCTGAGCTGGGGCGGGCGCGTTGACCAAACTTGCAGCGACTTCCTATAATGCGCGGTTGCGTGGGGCAAGGAGGTTCATTTTGCGCATTCAACCGAGTCTAGCAGTTGCAGGGTTGCTGCTGGCGGCCGTGGTGCACGCACAGAACGCACCGGCACGCCCGGCGGCTGCGTCGCCGGCGCCGACCCGCGTCGCAGTCATCAATATCCAGCTCGCCATTGCCAGCACGGACGAGGGCAAGCAGGCCGCTTCGGAGCTGGAGGCACGTTTCGCGCCGCGCCGGACGGAGCTGGAAAACCTCAACAAGCAAATCCAGGACCTGCAGGACCGACTGCAGAACGGCGAGCGCACGCTGAGCGATCAGGAAAAGGCGCGGCTCCAGCGGGAGGGTACGCGGCTGAGCCGCACGCTGCAGCGCAAGCAGGAAGAGTTGAGCGAAGATTACCAGGACGCGCGCGACGAAGTGGTCAGCCGGATCGCGAACAAGATGATGCAGGTGATCGATCGCTATGCGCGCGAGAATGGCTACGGCATCGTGCTCGACACTTCAGCCCAGACAACCTCGGTCTTGTATGCCTCCAACGCCGTGGATATCACGCAGGAGATCGTCCGGCTTTACAACCAGACCTTTCCGGTAAAGACCAGCTCTTCTGCAACGCCACCCAAGCCACGATCCTAGCGGGCGAACTTCGACGGCTTTTTCCCCCGGGGCGAGTCTGCTATACTGGTGATAGCGCGAACTGGCCACAGTTTTGGTGGGCGCAAGCCCACTTTTTTGTTGATGCGGGAGGCACGGACGCTGGACCTGAGCAAAATTCGCGAAGCGGCAGACCGCGTGGCCGGCCCGGCCGGCATCGAGGTGGTGGATATTGAGTGGAAGGTGGGCCGGCAGCGGCTGCTGCGTGTGTATATCGATAAGCCCGGCGGCATTACGCATGACGACTGCCAGTGGATCAGCGAGCAACTGGGCGTGATCCTGGACGTGGAGGATCTGGTCCCTGGTCCGCGCTACATTCTCGAGGTGAGCTCGCCCGGGCTCGACCGGCGGCTGCGGTCGCCGGCCGAGTACGAGCGGTTTGCCGGTCGGCGTGTGCGGCTGAGTCTGAGCGAGCCGCTGGGGACCGCCAGCGTGCTGGAGGGCCGGCTGCTGGGGCTGGTCCGGGGCACCGAGGTGGCGCTGGAGGTGGGCGGGCAGCGTCTGCAGATTCCGCTGGCCAGCATCCGCAAGGCCCAACTGGTGGTGGAGTTTCCGGGAGAGCGGCGATGACGTCGTTGCTGCCGCAGATGATCGAGCAGATCAGCCGGGAAAAGCACATTGACCCGGCGGTCGTGGTGGCGGCCATCGAAGATGCCATGGTGGCGGCGGCGCGGAAGTATTTCCGCACCGAGGAAGACCTGCGCGCGCGCTACAACCCCGAAACCGGCCAGGTGGATATCTTCGCGGTACGGCGCGTGGTGGAGCAGGTGACCGACCCGGTGCACGAGATGTCGCTCGAGCAGGCCCGTCAGGTAGACCCGCAGGCTGAGCTGGGTGGCGAGGTGTTGCTGCCGCTGTCGACCGGCGGGCTCAGCCGCATTGCCGCGCAGACGGCCCGTCAGGTGATTCTGCAGAAGGTGCGCGAGGCGGAGCGCGATACGGTCTATCAGGAATACGCCGGGCGCAAGGGCGAGCTGGTGAACTGCGTCGTCAAGCGGCTGGAAGGTCCGGACGTCATCGTGGAGCTGGGGCGGGTCGAGGGCCGGATGCCGCGTCGGGAACAATCGCGGGCGGAAACCTACACGGTGGGTGACCGGTTGCGCGTGGTGATCAAGGATGTGGAGCGGGCCGGGCGTGGTCCGCAGGTGATCGTCTCGCGCGCCGATCCGCTGCTGGTGCAACGGCTGTTTGAGATGGAGGTGCCGGAAATCTACGACGGCACGGTGCGCATTCGCGCCGTGGCGCGCGAGGCCGGCGAGCGGACCAAAATTGCCGTCGAGAGCACCGACCGGGAAGTGGACCCGGTCGGAGCCTGCGTCGGCATGAAGGGGATGCGCGTGCAGTCCATTATCCGGGAACTGCGCGGCGAGAAGATTGATATCATCCCCTACTCGGAGGATGTGATCACCTTTGCGCAGAAGGCGCTGAGCCCGGCCAAGGTTTCCCGGGTGCAGGTGGTGGATCCCGAACGGCGGCTGCTGGAGGTGGTCGTCGAGGACACGCAGCTCTCGCTCGCCATCGGCCGGAAGGGGCAGAACGTGCGGCTGGCCAGCCGGCTGATCGGCTGGGAGATTGACATCAAGAGCGAGGAAGAGAAGCGCCGCGAAATCGAAGCGCAAATGGCCGCGCTCACTGCGCCGGGCACGCCGCTCGAGGAGCTGGCCGGCGTGGGTCCCAAGACGATCGAGCGGCTGCAGGCGCACGGCATCACCACCATTGAACGGCTTGCGGATATGACACCGGAGCAGTTGATGGAGATCCCCGGCATTGGCGAGAAAATGGTGGAGCGGATTCGCACAGCGGTGGCCAATTTCTTCGAGGGCACAGAGGGCAGTGCCCAGCCGGCGGAAGAGGCGGCGGTCGAGCCGGCCACAGAAAGCGGGGACTCGGCAGCCGTGGCAGCCGAAGAACCCCCGCTGGCGGCAGAAACGGAAACCCGGGAGGCAGAAACGGGACCGGCAGAGACCGAGCCGGGTTCTGTGGTGACACCTCTGGAGGAGAAGGTCTGAACGGTGGCGGCGACTCAACAGCAAATTCGGATCAACGAGCTGGCACGGGAGCTCGAGGTCAAAGCGAAGGTCATCCTCGAGCTTCTGCCGGAGCTGGGTGTCACGGAAAAAAAGACGCACTCGAGCTCGATTGACGTGGCCACCGCCGACCGGATCCGTGAGCACTTCCGGCGGTTAAACGAGCCCGCAGCAACTCCGCCGTCAGCGGCACCTGCGCCGCAAGAAACTGCCGCGCCGGCGCCTGTGGCTGCAGCCGGCGCGCAGCCGGCTGCCGCGGGAGCTGCTGCGAGCGCACCAGCGGCAACCAGAACGACTCAGGTGGCTCCGCAGCCGCCTGCGGGTGCTGTTTCGCCGCCGCTCAGGCCGCCTGCAGTTCCGCCTTCTACGCATCCAGCCACGGTGCCGGCTCCCGCGAGTAGCAGTCGAGGTACCGCAGTGCCGGCTGCGGGTCCCGCTCAGGTGCGGCCAGTTTCTACCCCTGCGCACAGGCCGGCTGCGCCTTCTGCATCGGGCACACGGCCCGGTGCGCCTTCTTCAGGCGTGGGTGCGCAACCGGCAGCCAAGGTAGGTGCAGGGACGGCGACCGCGGGAACTCAGCGACCGACTGCACCGGGCGTGCCGCGGCCGCCCGGACCGGCCTCGTCTGCGGGAGCACGGCCAGCTTCCGGTGTCCAGCGTCCCTCTCCATCCGGCGTGCGTCCTCCGGGGTCCGGAGGTCGGTCGGGGACTCCGGGGTCAGTTTCCCCGCGCGTGGGTGCACGCCCGCCGCGGCCGGCGGCGGCCACCGTGCCGGTGCTGCCCCCCAAGCCCGAGTCCGGCAAACCCATCTACGAACGCAAGCGAGCCACACCGGAGCGGCTGCAGGTAGAACGGCGCTTCGAGGAGGGCGAACGGAAGCTTCATCCGGTGCGGCCGAAGGCAGTCGCAGCGGCCGCCCGGCCCAGCACGGTCGAACCTGCACAGGTCGTTTATCCACCGCGCGAGATCACCATTACCGAAGGCACGACCGTCCGCCAGCTGGCAGAAAAGCTCGGGGTGAAGGCGAAGGAACTGCTGGCAGTGCTGATCCAGCGCGGCGAGCTGGTCACGATCAACTCCGTGCTGGATACCCGGACGGCGGAGGATGTGGCCTCGCATTTCAACGCTAAGGTACACGTGGTGCCGTTCGAGGAACTCGAAGCCGCCGAGGTTGCCCCGGAGGCGGTTCCGGAAAAGCTGGTGCCGCGGCCGCCGGTGGTGACCGTCATGGGCCACGTGGACCATGGAAAGACGAGTCTGCTCGATGCGATCCGGAAGACGCGGGTAGCCGAGGGCGAGGCCGGCGGCATCACGCAGCACATCGGAGCCTCGCAGGTCTGGGTCGGGGACAAGCGCATTGTCTTCATCGACACGCCGGGGCACGAAGCCTTCACCCGCATGCGGGCCCGCGGTGCCCGCGTGACCGACCTGGTCGTGCTGGTGGTGGCGGCCGACGACGGGGTGATGCCGCAGACGCGCGAAGCGATAGATCATGCGCGGGCTGCGGGCGTGCCCATCCTGGTGGCGATCAACAAGATTGACAAACCCGAGGCGCAGCCCGAGCGCGTCAAGCGGCAACTGGCCGATCTCGGCCTGGTGCCCGAAGAGTGGGGCGGGAATACGGTGTTCGTCGAAGTCTCCGCCAAAACCGGCCAGAATATCCAGCAGCTCCTCGAGATGATCGTTCTGCTGGGCGAGATGGCCGAGCTCAAGGCCAATCCCGATGCGCCGGCTCGGGCAACGGTGCTCGAAGCGCGGCTGGACCGCGGACGCGGCCCGGTGGCGACGGTGCTGGTGCAGCAGGGAACGCTGCGCGTCGGCGACACGTTTCTTTGCGGCACTGTGTACGGCAAGGTGCGCGCGCTCTATGACGACCGTGGCCAGCCGCTGAAGGAGGCTGGACCGGCCACGCCGGTCGAGGTGCTGGGCCTGCAGGGCGTGCCGGAGGCCGGCGATCAACTGGTCGTGACCGACGAAGCACGGGCCCGGCAGATCGCCGAAATGCGGCAGAGCAAGCAGCGCGAGGCGGCGCGCGGCCGCGCCGGCGGACGGCTCACCCTGGAGCGGCTGCAGGAGCAGTTGCGCACGGGCGAGGTGAAGGAGCTGTCCGTGGTGGTCAAGGCGGACGTGCAGGGCTCGGTGGAGGTTCTCGAGGAACTGCTGCCGAAACTGTCGAACGAGCAGGTCACTCTGAAGATTCTCCATGCCGGCGTCGGGGCCGTCACGGAAAACGACGTGCAACTGGCGGCGGCCTCGGGCGGACTGATCGTCGCCTTCAACGTGCAGCCCGACCGCAAGGCGCTCGAGGCGGCCCAGCAGGAAAAGGTGGAGATTCGGACCTACAGTGTCATCTACGAGCTCACCGAGGAACTCCGGAAGCTGCTGGCCGGCATGCTGGAGCCGGTGACCCGCGAGGTCGTCCTGGGCCGCGCCGAGGTGCGCGAGACGTTCCGCATCAAGGGCGTCGGCACCGTGGCGGGCTGCTACGTGCAGGAAGGCGTGCTGCGGCGCGAGGCCGAGGTGCGGGTGGTGCGCGACGGCAGTGTGGTCTATACCGGGCGCATCGGTTCGCTGCGCCGCTTCAAGGAAGATGTGCAGGAGGTCCGCGCCGGTTTCGAGTGCGGTGTCGGGATCACGAATTTCAACGATATCAAGGTGGGCGATGTGCTCGAGTGCTTTACGGTCGAGCGCGTCGCCGTGCAGGCCGCCTGAGCCCCGGCCATGCCCATTGGCTGTCTGACGCTGGAGATCCATCTCGCCGAGGCGCGCTCGCTCAAAGACAAGCGCCAGGTGATCGAGAGTCTCAAGGAGCGGTTGCGCCGGCGTTTCAATGTCGCCGTGGCGGAGCTGGACTACCACGACCTCTGGCAGCGATCGCTGATCGGCATTGTGAGCATTTCGCCCGATGGCCACCATCTGGAGCAGGCGCTGCGGGCGGTGCTGGAGGAATCCGAGCGGTTGCTGGGGCGCGACCTGATCGCTCACGAAACCGAGCTGTTTTGAGCAGCACGAGGAAACCATGTCGGGCCGTGCACATCGGCACGAACGGTTGGCCGCGGAAATCCAGCAGGAGATCCAGGTGATGCTGGCGGGCGAGTTGAAGGACCCGCGGCTGGAGGGTGCGATTGCGGTCAGCGAGGTGCGGCTGGCGCCCGATTTGCGCGTCGCGCGCGTCTATGTCGTGGTCGAGGGTGGGGGCGATGAGCAACGCCGGACGCTGGCGGGCCTCGAGGCGGCCTCCGGCTACATCCGACACGAGCTGACCGAGCGGCTGCAGTTGCGACCGAGCCCCCGGCTGGTGTTCACGCTGGACCGGGCTCCAGAGTACGGGGCGCGCATCGAAACCCTGCTCGATCAGGTGCGCCGCGGCGGCGACGAGCCCGACTGAACGCGTCGCATTCCGAAGCCTTCTGGCGATCCCATGAGTCGGAAACGAGTCCACAGTGTCGAGCTCGACGGCGTGCTGGTGGTGAACAAGCCCGCCGGAGTGACGTCGCACGATGTGGTCGAAGCGGTGCGGCGGCTGGTGGGCTTTCGCCGCGTCGGCCATCTGGGCACGCTCGATCCGATTGCGACCGGTGTGCTGGTGCTGCTGCTCGGGCGCGCGACCCGGCTGGCCCGCTTTTATTCCTCACGGCGCAAGCGCTACCTGTGCACGTTCCGGTTCGGCTTTGCCACCGACACCTACGACGCCGCCGGAAAGCCGTTAGGTCCCGACACGGCACCGCAACTGACGCGCGAGGCGCTGGAGCCGCTGCTCGGTCGCTTTGTCGGGCGGTTCGAGCAAGTACCTCCACCCTATTCCGCCAAGAAGATTCACGGGCGGCCGGCGCACGAGCTCGCCCGCAAGCAGAAGCCGGTGACGCTGAAGCCGATCGAGGTCGAGGTCTACGAATTCCGGCTGCTGGAGGTGAACGGGCCGCATGCGCGCTTTGCGATCGAGTGCGGACCGGGCACGTATATCCGTTCGCTGGCCCACGAACTGGGTCAGCTGCACGGCAGCGGCGCGCACGTGGCCGAGATCACGCGCACGGCCGTGGGCGAGTTTACGCTCGAGCAGGCGCAGACGCTCGAAGCGATTGCAGCGGCGGTGCAGGCCGGTCAGCTGGCCGAGCTGGTCGTGCCGCTCGACCGGTTGCTGGCCGAGTTGCCCCGGGTGACCGTGCTGCCCGTCGTCGAGCGGCGCATTCGGCATGGGTCGCGGTTCACCGTCAGCCCCGCGCAGGTCGAGCCGGGAAGCGTTCCCGCCTCTGCACTGGATGCGGGGCAGTGGAAACCGGCGCGGCTGCGCGTGTTCAACCGCGACCGGCGCCTGATCGCCATTGCCGAGGCGGTGGTGCCCCGCGTCTATCGCCCCGTGGTCGTACTGGAGCCAGCCGAGACGGCGGCCTGAGCCGCGGCTCCTGACCGGAAGCCCTCAATCGCGGCCCGTGCCCGCATAGAGCGTCACTGGCTTCGGCTGGAGGGTGCGAATCCGCCGGGGCCGGACCACCACCAGCAGCTCGGTGTCGCTGCTCTGACGATTGTGGGCGCCAGCAGCGGCCAGGCCCGGCCAGGCGGTCACGCCCAGCGTGCGCTGCGGATTCAGAAGCGCAGCGACCAGCGAAGGCTCGCCCTCGCGCACGCGCACCTGCTGCTCGATCGAGCGATGCGTCAGCACGGGGATACCGTTCACGCTGGCCCCGCTCAGTCCGACGATCTCGGTGCGCATCTCCAGCGTGGCTTCCCCGTCAGGATGCAGGCGGGGCGTGACGGTGAGCTTCAGTCCCAGGTCCACATACTCGAAGGCCGGGAAGATCACCTGCGTGGTCGCATTGCCGGGCACCAGACCGATATCGTTGAAGAGCACCGAGACGGTATTATCGGTCCGATTGGCCACCACGGCGTCGGGCAGACCGTTGTGATCGAAGTCGGCAGCGGTAACGGCCACCGGCGCCGCGCCGGTGCCCAGGTCGAGGCGGAAGGTGAAGTTGCCCGCGCCGTTGTTCACCAGAATGCTGAGCTGGTTGCTATCGCGCGCCGCCACGGCAGATCGGGCCGGCCCGTCCAGATTGAAGTCGGCCACAGCGAGAGCGACGGGTGCTGCGGGCGTCGTGAAGTTCACCGGCGGCTGAAAGGTGCCATCCCCGTTCCCGACCAGAACCGCGACCGTGTTATCGTCGCGGTCGGCGACGGCCAGGTCGAGCTGTCCGTCACCGGTGAAATCCGCTGCGGCCACGGCCGACGGAGCGTTGCCGACGGGGACATCGCTGCGGTGGGTGAAGGTTCCATCGCCAATGCCCTGCCAGAGCGTCACGGTGTTGTCGGCCTGATTGGCGATGGCCAGGTCGGTCTTCTTGTCCCCATTGAAATCGCCTGTCGCCAGTGCCACAGGCTCGCGTCCGGTGGGCAGATCGAAGGGAGGCTGGAAGGTGCCATCGCCACGATTGATCAAGATGGAAACTGTATTGTCGTCCCGGTTGGTGACGGCCAGATCCGGTTTGCCATCCCCGTTGAAGTCGGCTGCGGCCAGAGCGACCGGGGCAAGGCCTACGGCATAGGTCTGCGCCGGGGCGAACTGTCCGTTGCCGAGGCCAAGGAAGACGCTGATGGAATTGGCATCGCGGCTGGCGACGGCCAGATCGGGTTTGCCGTCGCCATTGAGATCGGCTACGGCCAGCGCCACTGGACCTGCTCCGACCGGCAGTTCCAGCGCCGTGTGGAAGTTGCCGGCGCCGTCATTGACCAGAATTGAGACGGTGCCATCGCCCTCGTTGGCCACGGCCAGATCGGCGAACCCGTCCCCGGTGAAATCCGCGGCCGCTACCGCGGCCGGGTGCGTGCCTACAGGGAAGTCGCTGCGTGGGAAGCTGGCGGACGTGATGGTGGGGACGACGGCGGGCGCGTTCAGGGTTGCGGCGTAGGTGTTGAGCAGCACCGGAAAGCGTTCGCCGATGAACAGTGTCGCGGGGCGGCCCTCGATACCGCGCAACAGCAGGCGCTGGCCGCTCCGCACCAGCGTCAGCGTTTGCGACAGTTGTGCGGCAGCTCCCGGCAGCGTGGCCAGAAAGCGGGTGCGGCCGCCGCCGAAGGCGACCAGCGGAGGCAGCAGCGAGCTCACACTGAGCCGGCCCGCGCTCAGTAACGCCTGCACCTGGGCCAGATCCAGACCGGTCAGGCCCGAGGGCTGCCCAAAAACCTGGGTGAGCACGTCCAGCAGGCCCTCGAGCGAGGTCTGCGCCTGGCTGATCTGCGATGGCGACAGCGTGAACATTTGCGCTGAACTCGGCGGCGTCAGGCCCATCTGCTCGGCTTGCTGGCGATCTACTTCGAGAAGATCCACTTCGAGCAGGATTTCGCCCGCGGGGTGGTCCAGTTGCTCGACCAGCCGGCGGGCGAGCTCGACGCGCGCGCGGGGACCTTCGAGGGTCAGCAAGCGTGTGCCGGTCTCCAGATGCGTGCGCGTCAGCCCGGCCACTTCACGGACGGCCCGCGTGAGTGCGTCCATCTGGTCGGGCGTTGCCGCCTCCGGCAACGGCACCGTGGCCACGCTGGCAAGGCCGTACTGCTGGCGCTTGGCGGGCGTATCGGCGAAGACGAAGAACATGCGGGGGCTCAGTGGGCGCCAGGCTGTGCCGGTCAGTTGTTCCAGTAGCCGCATTGCGGTGGGGAAATCCACGGGAGGGATGCGGAAGCGGATCATTCGGTGCGGTAGCTCTGGATCGAAACTTGCCGACAGCCCGAACTGCCGTGCGACTTCCTGGTAAGCACCCATCACGTCGCCGCGGTAGTCGAAGCTCCGTTCGCCCGGCAGCGGCGTCAGTTTCGGTGGGGCTTCGGGCAGAGCGGGGGCCGTGGGCATGACGGTGGAGGCGAGATCTTGCAGGCGCTGCCGGGCCAAGCTGGCGCCGGGGTCCAGGCGCAGGGCCTGCTGCAGACGGGTTCGTGCAGCCGTTGCGTCTCCGTTGAGCAGGTTCCGGTCCGCCTCCGCAACCAGCGTCTGTACGAGAGCTGAGCGGACAGCGGCCAACCGCTCGAGCACAGTGCGATCGGCGCGGCAGGCCAGGGCCGCCTGGCGGTACAGCTCAGCGGCACGTGCCAGATCGCCACGCCGTTCGGCGCGCTGGCCACGTTTGAAGCGTGCGTCCCGGCAGGCAGCAAAGCCGGGCACAGAGATTGCCAGGGGCACCAACAGGCTGCAGACAACTCGGCCCGGATGCGACCCGTGCATGGGTGGTAGTTTGCGCTATGCTGGGGGGTTCTGGCAAGTCCATCCGGGGGGTTGCTTGACGGGTCAGGG
>Ga0209810_1005378_pt1 | contig 11636 bp, 11 predicted proteins | sample Coa_R1_7_FD_187159 | JGI IMG/M metagenome (GOLD analysis project Ga0209810, IMG submission 187159) | Surface soil microbial communities from Centralia Pennsylvania, which are recovering from an underground coalmine fire - Coalmine... | ecosystem: Environmental > Terrestrial > Soil > Unclassified...
GGCGGCGCCGGTCTCGCGGCGGTGTGCGATATCGTGGTGGCGAGCGCCGACGCGATTTTCGGTTTCACCGAAGTCAAACTGGGCATCATTCCGGCGGTCATCTCGCCGTTCGTGCTCGCGAAGATCGGCGTTTCCAACGCGCGAGCGCTGTTTCTCACCGGCGAACGATTCGATGCGAAGCGCGCGCTGCACATCGGGCTGGTGCACGAAGTGGTGGTTGCCGATACGCTGGACATCAGCATCGAACGCATGGTCGCGGAGATTCAAAACGCGGGCCCGCGTGCCGTTGCCGCGGCGAAAGCGCTGATTCCGCGCGTACGCGCCGCTACGTACGACGAATCGCGCGAGATCACGGCGAAAGCAATTGCGGATCAGCGCACTTCCGCGGAAGGGCAGGAAGGTTTGCGCGCGTTCATCGAGCGCAGGAAAGCCCAATGGCCGGCATAGTTAGGCGCTTGCTGATCGCGAATCGCGGTGAAATCGCCGTCCGCGTGGCGCGCGGCGCGCGCGAAATGGGCGTAGTTCCTCTGGGCATTTATTCGGAAGCGGATGCCGGCGCGTATCATTTGCAGTTCATGGATGAAGCCGCGTGCGTTGGGGCCGCTCCGGCGACCGAATCGTATTTGAACATCGGCGCGATCGTCGCGGCGGCGAAAACGCTGCGCGCGGATGCGGTGCATCCGGGATACGGGTTTCTCTCGGAACGGGCGGAATTCGCGCGCGCCGTTCGCGATGCGGGCCTGGCGTTCGTAGGTCCGACGCCGGAAGCCATGGAGGCAATGGGCAGCAAAATCGAAGCAAAGCGCCGCGTGCGCGAGTTCGACGTGCCCGTCGTGCCCGGATACGAGGGCGACGATCAATCGCCGGCGCTTTTGCGAAAGCAAGCCGCGCGCGTCGGCTTCCCGCTGCTCATCAAGGCGAGCGCCGGCGGCGGCGGACGCGGCATGCGCGTCGTCGATCGCATCGAGCAGTTCGATGAAGCGCTCGAGGCTGCCAAACGCGAAGCGTTGGCCGCGTTCGGAAACGATGCGGTGCTGCTGGAACGCTACCTGCGCCGTCCGCACCACATCGAGTTTCAAGTACTCGGCGACCGGTACGGAAACATCGTGCATTTCGGCGAGCGCGAATGTTCGATTCAGCGGCGGCATCAAAAAATCGTCGAGGAGGCGCCGTCCGTGGCGCTTTCGCCGCAATTGCGCGCCGAGATGGGCGCCGCCGCGGTGCGCGCGGCGCGGTCGGTGAATTACGTGAACGCGGGCACCGTGGAATTCATGCTCGACGAAGACGGCGCGTACTACTTCTTGGAAATGAACACGCGCCTGCAAGTGGAGCATCCGGTGACGGAACTTGCGTACGGTGTCGACCTCGTTCACCTGCAGTTGCGCATCGCGAACGGCGAGCATCTGAACGTGAAACAGGAAGACGTGCAGCCTCGCGGCTGGGCAATCGAAACGCGCATCTATGCGGAAGATCCGGCGAACCATCTGCTTCCCTCGACGGGGACCATTACGCAATGGAGGCCGCCCGAAGGTCCCGGCATTCGCGTCGACGCGGGCGTGCAGCGCGGCAGCGAAGTCTCGGTGTATTACGATCCCATGCTTGCGAAGCTCATCGTGTGGGGCGAGGATCGCGGCGCGGCGATCGAGCGGCTCACCCGCGCGCTGGAAGATTTTCGCATCGAAGGCATTCGCGCGAACGTGCCGCTGCTGCTCTGGATCGCGCGCGACCAGGCCTATCGCCGCGGCGATACGACGACGCAGTTCCTCGCGGAGCGTTTGGACGAGTCGATATTCTCGACGCGCAAAGAGCTCGCGCCGGAAATGCTTGCCGGCGCTGCCGCGGCAGTGCTGCGTGACGGAACGGCACCGTGGCGCATCGCCGGCGTGGGCATTCCGCTGCGCCTGCGCGTCGGGGATCGCGCCGTCGCGATGGAAGCTTCCGCCACGGCGGACCCCGATGTTTGGCAAGTCCGCGGCGATTACACCGGCGAGGTTCGCCTCTCGAAGCGGCACGCAGCCGAAGCTCCCGTACGGTTTTTGGAGCCGCCGAGCGCCGATGCGGCATCGCATCATGGGCAAGCCGCGGGAAACGGCCGCATCGCTGCGCCGATGCCCGGAAAAATCGTAAAGATTGCCGTAGCCGGCGGGGATGCGGTGCGCGCGCACGATTTGCTCGTCGTCCTCGAAGCGATGAAAATGGAACACCGCATCGAAGCGCCCGGAGACGGCACCGTGCGCGCGCTCCACGTGCGCGAAGGCGATCTCGTGCAAGGTGACGCGCTGCTCGTCGAATTGGAGTGATTCCTTCCACCGCGGTCATGGTGCCGGGGTACAACGAACCGCCCGAGCACTTCGATTTGCTGCGCCGGGGAACGCGGCAAGTTCCCGGTTTGGACGCCTACGGAATCGAGTCGGTAATCTTTGCGCAGTTCAACGATACGCTCATGGAGCGCATCGACCGCTTCGCACAATTCGTCACCTCGCTGCACGACTCCGGACGGAAATTTCCGATAGCGCTTGTCGGCTATTCGCTCGGGGGCCTGGTGGTACGCGGGTTCTTGCGGCGCTATCCGCATCGCGCCGCGGAAATCAGCCACACCGTGATGATTGCAACGCCGAATTGGGGCGTGCAAACGTTCGCGCTGCCGCAGATCTACGCAATGCTGCGCACGCCAGACAAGGCTTTCGGCGACATGGACCTCTACTCGGAGTTCATTCGCTGGCTGAACGGAACGGGCGGCCGTTGGGAACTCACGCGCCGCGGATGGCACGACTGGGTGCTGAACGACGAGCCGTGGGTGGGGCCGCCCGGCGCCAAGATGCTGTCCATCGTAGGGCTCGTTCCCGCGCGCGGCGGCGACAACGACGGGTTGGTTTGGGGCGACTCGGCAACGCTCGGCAGCCGGATTCCCGCGCACTTCATCGTCCGTCCCAACTGCAACCACATGAACGTCATCGGGCATTTCGATCCGTGGATCATGCTCAGCAAGGGATTTCGCGCCAACGAACGCGTCTGGCCGCTGACGCTGCGGGCGCTCACGCGCTTTCTGGGAGCAAGACCGCAGCAGCGTGTCGAACGCGTGAACGCATGAGCCTGCCGGAATTCGTCACCGTCTGCGAGATGGGCGCGCGCGACGGGTTGCAGAACGAGCACGCGCTTATCGCAACGAGCGACAAGGTGCGCTACATCGATCTCCTTACCGAATCCGGGCTGCCGCTCATCGAAGTAACCTCGTTCGTCAGTCCGAAAGCGATCCCGCAGCTCGCCGACGCGGAAGACGTGTTCGCACGCATCCGCAAGCGGCCTGGCGTACGATACCCGGTGCTCACGCCGAACCTCAAAGGACTGGAGCGCGCGAAGAGGGCCGGCGCCGACGCGATTGCGGTATTTACAGCGGCCTCGGAAGCGTTCACCAAACGCAACATCAACATGACGATCGACGAATCGATAGACGTCTTTCGCGACGTCGTGCGAAACGCCAAGGAAAACGCTATGTGGGTCCGGGGCTACGTTTCCACCGCATTCGGCTCGCCGTTCGGAGACGAGGTAACGGTGGGCGCGGTCGTCGAGGTGAGCCGCAAACTGCTCGACATGGGATGCGACGAAATTTCGATCGGCGACACGATCGGCGTCGGCGTGCCCAGCCAAGTGGACGAACTCGTGCCCGCGCTGCTGCGCGAGATGCCGCTGGAGAAATTGGCCTTTCACTTTCACGACACGCGCGGCACGGCGCTTGCGAACGTCTACGCCGCACTGCAGCACGGCGTCGCCATATTCGATGCGAGCAGCGGCGGCCTGGGCGGATGTCCGTACGCGCCGGGCGCTACCGGAAACTTGGGCACCGAAGATTTGCTCTACATGCTGCACGGCATGGGCATCCGAACCGGCGTCGATTTGACCAAGGTGCGGGAGGCCTCGCGCTATGTTGCGCGCGCGCTCGGACACGAGCTCACCAGCAAGGCGTTTCAGGCGATGGAGCGCGCCGCGGCGCGCGCGTGAACGCGGTCATTCGGGCGGGCGTGCTCTATGACGGCACGCTCGATGCGCCGCGCCGCAACGTCGACCTCGTCATCGAAGGCGCCGTAGTGCGCGAACTGCGCGACGCGACTGGAAATGCGGATCGGCAAGCTGCGTGCGTGACGCCGGGATTGGTCAACGCGCACGCGCACCTCGAGATGAGCGGGCAACCCGACCCGATGGCGATGATCGCGCAGGTTTCGCCGATGCAGCGCATGCTGCACGCGGTGGAAAACGCGCGCAAAGCTTTGCGCGCCGGTGTGACGACGCTGCGCGATCTCGGTTCGAGCGAAGGGATTGCGATCGAGATTCGCGATGCAATCGATCGCGGCGGCGTACCGGGCCCGCGCATGCGCGCGGCGGGCAAGGTGCTGTGCATGACCGGCGGCCACGGGTGGCCGATCGGACGCGCGGTGGACGGGCCGTGGGACGCGCGCAAAGCGGTGCGCGAGCAACGGCTGGCGGGTGCCGATTGCATCAAACTCATCGCGACCGGAGGCGTGCTGACGAAAGGCGCCGTCCCCGGCCTTGCGCAGCTCACCGTCGAGGAAATGACCGCCGCGTGCGAAGAAGCGCATCGTCACGAGCTGCGCGTCGGCGCTCATGCGATCGGCACGCTCGGCATCAAGAACGCTTTACGCAGCGGCGTCGATTCGGTGGAGCACGGACACATGCTCGACGACGAAGCGATCGCGTTGTTCAAAGAGCGCGATGCGTATCTCGTACCGACGCTCATGGCCCCGACGTGCATTCTCGAGCACGCGCAGAGCGGCGGCCAGCCGGAGTACGTCGTGCGCAAGGCGCGCGACGTCAACGAGCACATGATCGCCAATATTCGGCGCGCGTTTCAAGCCGGCGTGAAGATCGCGGGCGGCTCCGACGCCGGCACCCCGTTCAACTACCATGAAAACTACGCGCGCGAAGTCTGGCTGATGCGCGAACTGCTCGGAATGAGCGCGCAGCAGGCGCTGAACGCGGCAACCGCGGTCGCAGCCGAGCTCGTCGGGTTACATCGCGGCGTCCTCGCCGCCGGCGAACCGGCCGATTTGCTCCTGCTCGATGCCGACATCAACGGCGACCCGAGCGCGTTGGGGCGCCCGATCGCCGTGATGAAGGCCGGCGAGTTCGTTTAGCTCGCGCTCGCTTTGCGGCGATGCAAGCAGAACGAATTGCCCTCGGTATCCTGCAGCCACGCCATTCGGCACGACGGCAGGTCGACGTCTTCGTTTAGGGTCGCGCCGGCGGCGGTCGCGCGCAGGATCGCCGCGTCGACGTCCGGCACGGCGAACTCGATGCTGCCGTTCATATGCCACGGCGAATCCTTCAGCAATGCAATACCGAACGTTGTTCCGTCGGGCAAGTCGTATTCGACGAACGAACCGCCTTCGTCGCCGGCCATTTCAAACGTCGGTTTGAGATCGAACGCACCCTCGTAGAAGCGGCGCGCGCGATTGAAGTCTTTCGCGAGATAGTAAATTGCGTCGATTCCGGTTATCACTGCGGTGGTTTGTGCCATAGCCATTGTTTATCCAACGCTCCCATCTTTACGGTGATGCAAGGAAAAAGTGTTGCCTTCGGTGTCGGTGCACCACGCCATGAAACACACCGGCGTTTCCATCGGCCCCATGACGACCTGGCCGCCGTTTTCCGATACGCGCGCGGCTGCGTCACGCACGTCGTCGACCGAAAGCATCATCCCGCCCGAGGGCGTCCACGGGGCTTGCTCGGTCTTGCCGATTCCGAAGGTCTGCCCGGTGGGCAGTTCATACTCGGCGCCCAGCCAGTCGCCCGTCTCGGCGACAAAGCTCGGCTCAAACCCGAGGCCCTCCTCGTAGAACCTGCGCGCCCGAGCGACGTCTTTGATCATGTAGTACACCGCGTCGATACCGCGCGGAGCGGAAACCCCTTTTGCAGTAGTCATGCCCTACAGGATAAGCGGGCATATATGACACATGCTGTCAGGTATGTCTGAGAAGATCGGCGCGTGAAGTCGGACCGGCTCGTTTCGCTTTTGCTGCTGCTTCAAGCGCGCAGCCCGCGCAGCGCGCGCGAGCTCGGGCAGGCACTGGAGGTCTCGATGCGCACCATTTACCGCGACGTCGAGGCCCTCTCCGTTGCAGGCGTGCCCCTGTACGCGGAACGGGGAAGCGCGGGGGGCATCGCGCTGGCCGAAGGCTATCGCAAAGCTATCACCCAGTTCAGCACGGACGAATTGCACGCGCTGTTTCTCGCGGCGGCCGATCCGCTGGCCGAGCTGGGCGTGACGGGACACCAGCGCGCGCTCGACAAACTTGCCGGCGCGCTACCGGATTTGCAACGCCGCGCGGCGCAGCAAGCGCGTCGCCGCGTGCTGCTCGATCACAACCGCTGGTATCGCCTCGAACAGCCCGCGGTGCTGCTTTCCGCATTGCGGCGCGCGGTTTGGGAAGACCGGCACGTTTCGATCGAGTATCGCGACCGCAACGGCGCGACGACGCGGCGCACGATCGATCCGTACGGGTTGGTTTCCAAAGCGGGCGTCTGGTATCTCATCGCCCGTCAGGAAGACGGGGAGTATCGCACCTTTCGCGTCGAGCGCGTCGCCGCGGCGGAAGAGCTGCCGTCGCGCTTCGTTCGAGACGACGCATTCGATTTGGAAGAGCACTGGCGCGCCTCAGCAGTGCAGCGTCCGGAAACCTATGAGGCTACCGTATTCGTGAATAATGATGCCGCGAACTGGGTCGTGACGTACAACAACGCGACCATCTTGGAGAGCGGCGAGCACGGAAAAACCGTGCGCGTGCGCTTTCCTTCGTACGAGTCCGCCGTCTCTCAAATTGCGGGCTGGGACACCAGCACGCGCGTGCTCGAGCCGGATGACCTCCGGCGCGGCCTTGTGCGGCACGCGCGTGAACTGCTGGCGAACTACGAAACGAGCGAACCCGTAGAGCTCATCTCATAAACCCACGCACCAGCGCGGCGAGCAGTTTTGGCGCAGATCGCGGCGCGAGGACGGACGCAATGCCACGGCGCATTGTGGCCGCCGCAGCAACAATGATATGCGCCAAAACTGCCGGCGCCCGAAGGGGTTTGGGCGGCGGAATGCCATCTGCGGCGTCGTCGGCTCGGTTACAGACCCGTTGGGTATGCGCCCTCCCCGTCTTCTAGCAGCCGTCATTCCGGCGCTCCAAACGCTGGGCGCGTGGGTTTATGAGATGAGCTCTAGCGTTTGAATTTAATGCGAATGGGCTTGCATTTGGTTGCCCGGCAAGTGAAGACGATGTGATCCGGCACGAAATCCTTGGGAGCCCAAAACACGACATAGAGTTTTGCGGCGGAGGCTTGCTGCAAGATGATGCCGTTGGGCTCAATGCTGCGCGTATCGGCGGTGATCCCGTCGGGATCCGACAGCAGGATTGAGGGATCGTCCATGTACGGCGTCGTACGGCCGTCGCTGATGACGGCATCGAACACCAGTACTTGGCGTCCGTCGGAAGGCGTTTCCGTAATCGTGTCTTGCGCGCGCGGCGGCCCGAAATATTTCGGTTTGATGCGCACGAAGCCGTTGAACGCGGGCTGCGGATAGGTCACTTGCACGCCGGCGGCTTGGTTTGCGCCGCCCGGAACTACGGTGGAAGCCGCAAAAACGGCGGCGGGAAAGGCTGCGAAGGTGAATGCCAAAAGCGCGGGAGCGTAAGATCGTTTCATGCATACTCCTAGAGTCGGGGAAAGCGCCGATGTTGGGTAACAGCGGCTCGTGACTCCTTCGACGACGTCCGGTAAACATCTGGCCGGTCTTCGGCTTGCGGTTCTAGCGCCGATCACCTGGCCCACGCCGCCGCCGGGGTACGGCCCGTGGGAGCAGATCGCGTTCAACATCGCGGACGGCATGCGCCGGCGCGGTTTGGACGTAACCCTTTTCGCAACGGGGAATTCGCGTTTCGACGGCGCTCTCGAGTCCGTAGTGCCGGTGGGATGCGCGGAAGATCCGGCTCTGAATGCCGACGTCTTTTCCGCGCTGCACATCGGTCACCTGATGGAAAACGCGCACCGGTTCGATTTGCTTCACAACAACCTCGACTGGAAGCCGATGACGTACGCGCTTGCAACGAAGGCGCCGCCGATGCTGACCACGATTCACGGCTTCTCCACGCCGCAGATTCTGGCGGCGTACTACGCATGTTCGCGACGCGTGTTCTACACGTCCATCAGCAACGCCGATCGCGATCCCGGCCTTTCGTATTTGGCTACGACGTACAACGGCATCGACACCGGCGAGTTCACGTTCAAGGATACGCCGGGAGACTATCTGGTTTTCCTCGGGCGCTTTCACCCCGAAAAAGGAACGCACCTCGCAATCGAGATCGCCAAGCGCTGCGGAAAACAGCTGAAAATCGGAGCGATTCCGCACGACGAGGAGTATTTCCGGACGCAGGTGGAGCCCCACATCGACGGAGAGCAGATCGTGTTCCTTGGCGAAGTGCGGCGCGGCGCGCGCAACGAACTGCTCGCAAACGCGCTTGCGCTCGTGCACATGACCACGCGCCCGGAGCGGTTCGGTTTGACGATGGTGGAAGCGATGGCGTGCGGTACGCCGGTTTTGGGCGCAAACATGGGATCGATTCCGGAGATCGTCGTCGACGGCGTAACCGGGCTTTTGTGCGACGACGTCGATGATGCGGTCGCGAAGGTCCCGCTGCTGGCTTCGCTCGACCGGCGACGCTGCCGCGAACGCGTCGAAAGCGAATTCACGGTGGATCGCATGATCGATCGGTATGTGGTCGCGTACGAGCAGGCAGTGGATCAAAAACTTCCGCCACCGCCGGCGCCGGAGCAGCTCCGATGGCGCGAGCACGATTGGTGGGACAGGCCCATGGCCTTTACGGAGATCCCGCCGAAGGCGCCGAGTTTGCGCTTCGCGTAGGCGTCACAGCGCGCGGCGCTCGGCCGTCGTCCTTATGGCATGAGATGGACACCGTGCTGCACCTGATTTTGGCCGTCACACTGGGCGCAGCACTGCAAGATGCAATTGCGGACTTTCGCGCGGAGCGCCCGCGTCTAGAATCGCGCTTGGGCGCGGGACAAACCGTCGATCTCGGCATACGGCTGCTCACCGATTCGAGCTATCTGAACTCGCCCACGCCTGCGTGGTACACGCCCCAGGCGTGGGCGGAGACAATACAAACCATTTCGACCGTGGACATCGAAGCGGTTCAGCATGCAGCGCGCGATCCGCAGCCGCAGTTGCCGACGAGCAGCGGGCTGCACGAGGGGTTCGTGCGTTCCGGGATCGACGGCATCTGGGAGCCGGTTGCGGTGTACGTTCCGGCTCGTCACACGGAGCATCCGCCGCTCGCGATCGTCCTGCACGGCCGTCCGCAAAGCGAAACGGAATTACTCGGGCAGCCGTATTTTCGGGAGCTGGCCGATCGCACCGGCACCGTTCTCGTCGCTCCGTGGGGACGCGGCAGCTACGATTTCACGGGTGCGGCGGCAAAAGATCTCGACGCGCTCGCATCGTACGCGCAACATTTCTACAAGAGTGATCCGCGCGCGTTGTATCTCGTCGGGTACTCGATGGGCGGCTTCAGCGTGTTCAAAGTGGGAACCGATCGCCCATGGTCGGCGGTAATGTGCATCGCGGGTGCGTTGCTCAACAGCGAAGTTCCCGCAGTGCGCTTTGCCTGGCACGACACGCCGGTGTACGTCGTCAATGGTTCGGCCGACGAAGCGATCCCGCCGGAATACGGCCTTCGCAGCGCAGCGTTCATGCTGTCGCTCGGCATTCCGACGGCGTTTTACCAGGAGCCCGGCGGGCACCACGCCGTTCGTACGCTAATGCCCGTCCTCGAACGCGCTTGGGCCGACATGCACGCCGGCATTGTGCGAAGCGGTACCGTTCCGTCGGCCGCAACGGGGACCGCGTTTTTGCCGTCCGCGCCCTCAATGCACGACGCCGATCTCAAGCCCTAAGCCCGCACGATGCGTCACCGGCTGATGCGCCGTTCAGGTGCGCGTGCCGTGCTTGACGAAGACGCACCCGTCTTACTAGAAGGAGGCTTGCGGTATGCCCATCGTTCCCTTCGTGCCACCTCAACCGGTGCCGTCGACCAGCGGCCGGGGCGGCTTCGACTACATCACCGTGGACGCGCAGCGCCGGCGGGTATACGCCGCGCACGGCGGCAACGATTCGCTCCTGATCGTCAATGCCGATACCGGAAAAGTTCTCGGACAAGTGCGGGTCGGGCCGATGGCCGGCGTTGCCGTCGATGAAGCGACCGGCCACGTGTACACCGGCGACGGCGACGATCACGCACTCTCGGAAGTCGACCCGGTGGCAATGAAAGAAATCCATCGGGTAAACGTCGCCGGACCGGTCGACGCGATCGCGTACGACGCGCAACTGCACCGCATTTACGGCGACGAGGACGACGGGACGCGGATCTTCGTGATCGATTCACGCACGTTCAAACAAATTGCGACGATCAAACTTCCGGGGCACAAACCCGAGTATCTGGTGATCGACCCGAAAACGCACGTGGTGTATCAAAACATCGCGACGAACGGTGAAATCGCGGTCATCGATCCGAAATCGCTCAAGGTGACGCGAACGATCCCCACACCGGGAATCACCAACAACCACCCGCTGCAGTTCAACCAGAACAACGACACGCTGCTGGCAGGAGGCGGGGGCAAACTCGGCGTCTTCACGACTTCGGGACGCGAGGTGGGCAGCGCTGCGCTGCCGCGCGTCGACCAGTGTTCCTTCGACGGGCGGCGTAATATGCTCGCGTGCGCGGGAAGCAGCGTTTACCTCTATCGCATTCCGCTGCACGGCGCCCCCGTACGCGTCGCCTCACGGATGATCTCACGCCGCATGCATAACGTCGGCGTCGACGAGCAAACGGGAAGGTTCTGGGTCACTTGGGGCACGCCCAAGGGCGGCTTTATCCAAGGCTTCGTTTATTCGCGCTAGCACTCACAAACTCGTCATGTGTTTGTGTGTGTAAAAAGGAGGCGCGAGTGACAACTCGCGCCTCACCTTTTTGCGTTTGCCTTGGCGTTACGGCAGGTTCGTAATCAGCGTCAGGCGATACGTTGCCGGACCTAACACGTTGCCTGAAGTCGCGGCGACTTGCCCGTTCGCCAGCGGTATCGGTACGCCGCCGCCGTAGATCGGGAATACGCCCTTGTACGCGTTGAACAGATTGTCGCCCGACAATTGCAGCGCAACGTGCGGCGTGACGGGATACCGCAGCGAGGCGTAAGCAATTGCGAAAGGCGGTTCGTTCAAGGAGTTGTTCTTCCCGTAGTAGGTGTCGCCGAATTCGGCGTATGCGCCGTTCCTCCAGGTATAGTTGATCTCGGCGTTGCCTTGCGCGTACGGAATGCGCATGTTGCCGCTGAACGAGACTTGATAGAACCCGACCGGAATGCCGTTCGTGTTCTGGCCCGAGATGATGTTCAGGTTTTGATTCATCGTGCAGCCCGGCCCAGGGTTCTGACAATAGAAAAACGGCGGCAGGTTGTAGTAGTAGCCGCGCTGCAGCGAACCTTCCAGCGTGTACCCGAACCCTGCCGGAGGCGCGCGCCGTACGGTCAGTTCGATGCCTTCGAAGCGCGCATTGCTGATGTTCGAG
>Ga0209810_1005382_pt1 | contig 11631 bp, 7 predicted proteins | sample Coa_R1_7_FD_187159 | JGI IMG/M metagenome (GOLD analysis project Ga0209810, IMG submission 187159) | Surface soil microbial communities from Centralia Pennsylvania, which are recovering from an underground coalmine fire - Coalmine... | ecosystem: Environmental > Terrestrial > Soil > Unclassified ...
AGACCGCAGGGTTTTTCTGGATGCCTGTGGGACTTAAGGCAGCATCCCAGGTCGATAGGTTGGGTGAGCAAGAGGCAGGCAGGCAAGCAGGGCTAAGTGAGGCAGGGTCCACACAAAACCTTTCTCTAGGACTGTTTATGCCCCTGAAGAGTTATCTCTCCAGGGGCTTTTGCTTGTGTCTCAGGGGTTAGATGGCATCGCGGCCGGAATACGCACGCGGGCGCGGGACGGACGTGCCCCTGGGAGACGGTTCGGGCGTTGGGACCGGCTCTAGCTCCTCACGCTCCTCGCTTTTCTCTTCCTTTGGCTCGATGACGGGGCCTTCCTCCTTGCTACCTTTCCGGGCCTTGTTCTCGTCGCGGAACTGCTCGCGCATCCTCCGCTCGAATTCCTGCTGCCACTTGTCCATGCGGGCGTGGAATTCTTGCTCCCACTGCCGCATGCGCGCGTCGAACTCCTTCATCCGCGCGTCCCATTCCCTGGCCCTGGCATCCGCGCCAGGGCCTTCAAATCGGAACGGCTGGGCCTGCCAGGCACCCGGAGGCAGCGCGGGCACGGGCGGAGTCGGCGGCACGACGAATCGGAACTCTCGTCCCTTCTCAGCCAGCGATTTTTGGAGGACATCCTGGGCTTTCCGCATCGCCTCCTGCGCCGCGCGCATCGCCTCTTCGTACTGCTTACGCTGCTCTGGGGTCAGGCGGGAAGCATCTGGGAGAGCGAACGCATAGACGTTGCCATCGCCCGGACGGGAGCGCAGGCTGATTCGGTTACGATTCCGGTCTCCCAGCCGTCTGCGCACGTCGGCGATTCGATTGTCCAACTGCGCTCGCTGCGCGTACAGGGAGTCCAGTTCTTGCTGGAGCTTTTGCCGTTCTGCATCGCTGGGCGTTTGCGCCTTCTCCGCCTCGGAAGCTGGCGGCGGGGGGGGCTCTATCTGGAGCGGTACTGCCTGGGGGATATTGGGGGCCGCTTTCGCGACGGTGCTGACCGCCGCGCTGTCTTGCGCGAGCACGATTCGGACGGCGCCGCCGACACCCAGGCCCACAATAGCCAGGGCCAGAGCGGATGGGCCGATCCGCGCCCAGGGAGACTTGGGTTCCATCCAGGGCAATTCTGAACGCATTGCCTCTCCTCCTCGGGAATTTGCATACTGCTGACAATTGCTGGGTTGCGTATGCTTTGCTCCAATAGACGACCGTGTCCCGGGGGAGTTATCGCGATTTGTGCGCTTTGATACACCATGCCGGTTCCTGCTCACGATGGTAAGCGGGAGGGCCGAAGGGGATATATTGTGAGCAGGGTATAGGGTGTAGGGTATAGGGTGTAGGGGATAGGGTGTAGGGGATAGGATGTAGGGGATATGGTAAGCGGGAGGGCCGAAGGGGATATATTGTGAGGGTTATCAGGTGAGGAAGTTAGGGTGCGCGCCCCGGGCATCGGCAGGCGGGCCGCATCGCGACGGCAGACAACAGGGCTGCGTCAGGACTGCGGCTCGACAAGCACCATAGCGGCTTCCACGCAGCCGGGAATACGGGAGAGAGGAATCACTGTAAGCCGGGCGGCCTCTAGGCCGGGCAGGAAGGGCAGCGGGCCGGATAGGGTGCGGGGAGTCAAGGCAGCAGCACGGGAACCAAAGGCAGCGCGGGTGAGTTGTGCCAGCGGGGCGCGCAGCGGCGCGCAGATCCGTTCCGTCAGCGATTTGCCAATCACTTCGACCTCGGCAAGGCCCGACCATCGCGCCATGGCGGGGTTCCATTGCGTCACGCAGCCGTCGCGATCCAGGCCAAAACAGGGGTGCGCCAGGTGTTCGAGTAGCGCCTCGGCAAAAGCGCGCTGGCATTCAGCGACGCGACGGGCCTGCTCGGCGTTGGCGCGCTGGACGGCGTGTGCGGTGCGTTCCTCCGAAAGCTGCTGGCGGAGGGCCGTTACCTCCTGCAGCGCGGCGGCAGCGGCGGCCTGCGTCAGGGCATGGGTCACGAGGTTTTGGGCGGCGTCTGGTGGCGGTACAGAGTAGGAGGCAGGCGCCTGGGCAGCAGCCGGCACGACGGCTGTGGAGGGGAGAGTTCCGACCTCGGCCAGATCCTGGACCGAGGCGGGGATGGTTTCCTGTGCGGTAGGCAATGTCACGGGTAAACTTCTCCTCACACGAAGGCGCAAGGCATCGCGGCGATACGTTGTGGATTACGGGCGCAGAGAAGAGGGCTGGCTACGGAATCTTGAACGCCCTATCATTTCTCATTATGGCAATTTTGCCCCTAATTTTTAGGGGACCCTGCGGCAGGCAGAGGGCCGAGTTAGAGAGGCGAAGGGCAGAAGCCCGGTGATCCGCAGGCTGCCTTCTGTCAGCCTTTGAGGCCGGTAAGCGCGATACCCTGAATGTAGGTGCGCTGCGCAAAGAAAAACAGGATCAGCATCGGCAGCGTCATGACGGTCGCCGCGGCCATGAGCAGGCTCCACTCGCCGCTGTGCCGGCCTAGGAAGGCCAGCAGCCCGACGGCCAGCGTGTAGGTGCGCTCGTCATGCAGGTAGATCAGAGGGCCGGTGAAGTCCATCCAGGCGGCGGTGAAGGAGAGCAGGGCGACCGTGGCCAGCGCAGGCCGGGCGATAGGCGCCAGGATGCGCCAGAGGATGCCAAGCTCGCTACAGCCGTCTATGCGGGCCGCATCGGAGAGCTCCTGGGGGATGGTCAGGAAGAACTGGCGCAGCAGGAAGATATAGAAGGCCGAGCCGAAGAAAGCGGGCACCGTCAGGGGCAGCATGGTGCCGGTCCAGCCCAGCCAGCGGAAGATCAGGAAGACGGGCAGCATCGTGACCTGTGGGGGCAGCATGATGGTAGCGACCAGCAGGAAGAACAGGGCGTCCCGGCCCTTCCAGCGCAGCCGTGAGAAGCCATAGGCGGGCAGCGCCGCCGACAGCACGGTGCCGATCATGGTTACGACACAGATAATGAGTGTGTTAATGGTGTAGGTTACGAAGGGGAACGAGTTGAGCGCGTCTGGGTAGTTATGCCATTGGGGGGCAATGGTTTGGATATCTTTCAGCCGCGCGGAGTCCACGACCTGATCCGCGCTCCCGCCAGCGCCAAGCCCGTCGAGCCGACGAACGCGGCTCTTGCCGTTCTCCAGTTCCTCCAGCACGGCCACGCGCACGGTATGGCTGGCCTCCAGTAGGGTCTTTACAGGAACATAGGACTCTTTGACGAGGCCGTTGCTGTCCACCAGGCTCTCTTTGACAGTGGGGACCGTAGGCAGCCAGCGGATATCCGGGCTGAATATCTGGGTATCCACTTTCAGCGACGTAGAGAGCATCCACAGGAACGGCGCGACAAAGACGACGGCGAAGAGGGATAGGAAGGCGTAGCCGGCTGCCGCCTGTGTCGGCTTCTGCCACGCACGCGGCAGGCGTAGCCAGAGCCATCGTCCGAGGCCGAGGACGACCCAGGCAGTCAGAAGCAGGCCCAGGGCAAGGCCATAAAGGTGCAGGGTGTGGGGCAGGCGCGATGGCATGACGTTCCTTGCAGTGCTTCAATTCTACGCTGGCTTGATTAAAGGCCAGGCATCCGGCTAGTCCAGACTTACCCCTACATTCTGCGGAATGCCATAGGATTCCTGCGCCGACTATCCTCAGACAGGGTCCTTCCGTTTCCCGGCACTCGACGCCGGGCATTGAAAATACCCGGCTCTAGGGCCTGCGGCCAAGCGTCCTGGCGGACGCCAAAAACGCAAAAGCCCCGTGAATGGAAGGACCCTGATCCTCAGAATAGGACATTGGTGGAGGAAAGATGCCGATATATAGGGAACCACACTGGAGCATGGTTCGGAAGTTTTCGGTTCCACTCCGCTAACCGTGACTTCGTTCGTGAGCGTATAACGAATTGAAACGCGCCGTACCTCTCATTCTGGATACGCTGCACGCACTCGCTCTGGCGGTATGGCTCGGCGGGTTAGTCACGTTTTGGTTCGTGATTATACCGACCGTGCAACTTGGACCAAGACTAACGTTCAATGAGGCCAACGCTATATTCGGTGGGCCGCAAGCTCGGTTAGGACGCTGGATCGAGTTGTGCGGTCTCATGATGATCGGCGTACAGTTTTTGCTGCGGCGACGCTATCAGGGCGACCGTGCGCGCTTTATCGGCGATGGGGTTCGGCAGTTGCTCACATTTGGCGCTCTCTTGCTGGCCGAATATGCGCGCTATAGCCGCCCGCCCCCAGGCGTGTTCTATCCTGGCGGAGGGATAAACGCTTTGTTGATCGGCTTGGCTATCGCGCAGATCGCGCTGCTGGCAGGAGTGGCCGCGCTGACGGCCTGGCTGCAACTGCCGCGCGTGACGGCAGCGCCTGCCGCTGTCGAGCCATCTCAGCAGCCTGTCAAGGCTCCTGCCCCGCGGAGGACAGCCAGATGACAGCGCCAGACCAGGAATCGCCCTCCTTTTTTCGCCGCCGCGCCGCAGACCCTACGGCAAAACCGTCCTGGGCTAGAACCGTGTATGAAGCGGGCTTTCCCCTTTTGCTCGTGGCAGTAGCGACCGTTATCGTTTCGACGCCGGTAGTGCTTAGCGTTATCGTCAGGCAGCGCGAGAAGGACATTGCGGATGCGCCTTTGCAGGTAGGAAGCGCGGTTGTTATCTGGAAGAGTGCTTGGTTTGGGAACAGCAAATCCGCTCTGAGCGGCTTTCGCCCTCCGTTAGGCAGCGGCGCTCTGTTCCTGGAATTCCGCCTTAATAACCGCTCGGCTATCCTGAACACGACAGATGAGGATAAATGGGCACGAACGAAAATCGGCGATACCATAACCGTTACCTACCGCATCGGCAAGAGCGGCGACTACTATATTGAAGATTGGCTGCCGCAGAAACGATAATGCTCCCTTGATGCCCGTCTATAATCATTAACAGTAACAGGAGATTCTATGGCTTCCGCTGCTACAACACGACGACCACCAAAACCGCCGTTTGCCGAGGAACTGGAGCGCGCGCTCGTCGCCATCGTTGGACGCGAGGGCGTCCTGACCGGCGAGACGGCGCTGCGCGCCTATGACTGCGACGCCTACGCGCCCGAAAAGCGCTACCCTGATGCCGTCGCCCTGCCGCAGAATACGGAGCAGGTCGCCGAGATCGTCAAGCTCTGTAACCGGCTGGGCGTGCCGTTCGTGCCGCGTGGGGCCGGGACGGGGCTTTCCGGGGGCGCAACGGCCATCGGCGGCGGTGTGGTCATTGCCACGACGCGCCTCAATAAGATCCTGGAGATAGATATTCCTAACCGCCGCATGATCGCGCAGGCCGGGTGCGTCAACGTCTATCTCACGAAGGCGGTCAAGGCGGAGGGCCTGCACTACGCGCCCGATCCCTCCAGCCAGGGGGCCTGCACCGTCGGCGGCAACGTCGCCGAGAACTCTGGCGGGCCGCACACGCTCAAGTACGGCGTCACCACCAACCACGTCACCGGCCTGACGCTGGTGCTGCCCGACGGCGAGATCGTGCATTTAGGCGGCAAGGAGGAGGACGCGCCCGGCTACGACCTGGTCGGCCTGGTCGTCGGCTCGGAGGGCACGCTGGGGCTGGTCACGGAGGTCATCGTCCGCCTGACGCCGCTGCCGCAGTCGGTGCGTACGCTGCTGGCCGTCTTCGAGACCGCCGACGCCGCCACGCAGACCGTCTCCGACATCATCGCCGCCGGCATCCTGCCCGCCGCCTTAGAGATGATTGACACGTTTATCATCAAGGCGTGCGAGGACGCCTTCCATCTGGGCTTCCCGATGGACGCCGAGGCCGTGCTGATCATCGAGGTAGACGGCCTGGAGGTCGGGCTGGACGAGGAGGCGGAGCGGGCCAGGGAGATTGCCATGCAGAACGGTGCGCGGGAGGTACGCCAGGCCAAAACGGAGCTAGAACGCGCCCTGCTCTGGAAGGCGCGCAAGCAGGCGTTCGGCGCGCTGGGGCGGCTGGGCAAGAGCATGGTCACTCACGATGGCGTCATCCCGCGCACCCGGCTGCCGGAGGTGCTGCGCCAGGTGCGCCAGATCGCCGCGCGGCACGGCCTGGAGGTCGGCAACGTCTTCCATGCCGGCGACGGCAACCTGCATCCGAACCTGATGTTCGACGAGCGCGACCCGGAGCAGGTGCAAAATGTGATACACGCCGGGGAGGAGATTTTGAAGCTGTGCGTGGAGGTGGGCGGCTCGCTGACGGGAGAGCACGGCATCGGCGTGGAGAAGATGGAGGCGATGGCCTGGCTTTTCTCGGACGCCGACCTGGAGCTGATGGCCCGGCTCAAGCGCGTCTTCAACACCAACGACCTGTGCAACCCTGGCAAGATCTTTCCGACTTCCAAGGGATGCTGGGAGACGACGCATGGCCCGCAGATGGCCCGCCGTACCGCGCCCGGTCGTGGGGCCGCCGTCTGAAGGTCGGATATTGGGTTGGTCACGCTTCCGCAGTGGTGGGTCATTGTGCCAGGCCGCCATTGCGGGGAGCGCTATCCGGCGGGCTGAATGTCGAGGCGAATGACGGCCTCGCGCGCCGGTTCTGACAGCGCAAACACGACGCGCTGCACATCCCTCGGCCCTTCCGCCAGGTCCACCTGCGGCACCCATTCCACGCGCGGCGTAACCGTCGCGGCATCAAAGCCGATCCGCAGCGCCCCATGCTCGCCCCGCAGCAGCACCGCGTCCGCGCCGATCTCCACCTGCCCGAACGTCGTCAGCACGCTCTCCAGATGTCCGGGCGCAGTAGCAAAGCGCACCTCGTCCACCAACTCCACGCGCCCGCGCGGCGGCTCCCGATGCAGGGCGATGGTTCGCCACAGCGAGGCCAGGTCCGACTCCGCAGGATAGGCGTCCTTCATCTCCAGCGCCAGCAGGTCTATGGTCGCGTCCGCGCGATGTTCCCGCAAGGCGGCGGCATAGTTCCTGCCGGGCCGCTGCACCTGCCCGTTGGGAACGGGGACGGAATGGCCCAGCGCGGAGGCGGCGAAGTGCTCGTAGCGGGTGGGGCTGAAGTAGGCGCGCGTGTAGCGTCCGCAGCCGACATCGGCGATCATCGACTCGCCGCCAAGATGCACGATAAAGGTCCCGACATCGTTATGATTGTGCATCTCATCGTTGTGCCCGCCTTTGGCGGCCAGGACAAGCGCGTTCGGATCTACTGGATCGTAGCGGGCGATCATCCACATCATGCCCCGGAACCAGTCGTGCCGCGTAGGAATGAACTTTTCCAATGGCTCCGGGGTGGGACGCCAGACCAGTCGTCGCAATTCCCAGGCGAGCGATCCGGTGGAATCGGCATCGGCGGGCTGTTGACCGGCCAAGCGCAGGAGGTCGGGCAGGTCGAGCCGACGGCCCAGGTAGCAGAGCAGCGCCGGGTGGAAATGGATGTCGCGCGGGGCGTCGGAGAAGTTGACGTAATGGTCAGAGCTGAGCATTGTGCGCAGGGGAAACTGAGCGATCTGGCGCACGAGGTCGCCTTCCAGGAAGCTGACCTGGTTCTGGGTGCGCTGCTCGACCAGGTGAGCCAGCAGGACATAGTAGCCGAACCCGTAAGCCCAGTACCCCGGCCCTTCCGTAGAGCCGCCGTCCGGGTCGAAGGTGGAGAGATAGTCGTCCAGGGAGCGGGCGGCGCGCGCCACGATCTCGGCCAGACGCGCCCGATCCGGCTCCAGGTAGAGCGCCGCGCCCACGACCCCCGCGCTGCACACCGCCGTCCAGTTGTTGACGGTGCTCTCCCCATGATTATGCAGCCAGAAGTAGTCGTGCCGGGTCAGATAGGGCGTCAGGCAGCGGCGGTTGATTTCGTAGCGGAGGCGTCGGCCCAGCGCCGGGTCGAGCACGGAGCCGAGCAGCAGGTCCAGTTCCGCCAGGTCCAGCGCCGTCATCGCCGCGCCCAGGTCCAGGACGGGCCGCTCCACGTCGGCCAGGGTGATCTGATGGGCCGGATAGGCCCAACTGCTCTCCTCGCAGATCGCCCAGGCGACATCCAGCAGCGGATCGAGGAAGCGGCCCTGCCCTTCCAGGCACTCGGCCAGCGCCAGGCGGCTCAGCATACTCCGACGGACCGAGTAGGGAATCTCATACCCCTTGCGCTCGCCGGTGCGCTGGCAGTCCAGATAGAGCGTGGCAGGCAGAGCCGGAACAGGACGCTGCGCCTCGGCCCCCGCCTGCGCGACAATCCGCGCGGCCTTGTCTTCCCCGATTGCAGAGCGTATCTCCTGCCAGGCCGCACGGTCGGCAGCCGGGGGAAACGGCGGCGGGACGGAAGCGGCCTGCAAGGCGGCTTCGACCTCTATCGGGTTGTATCGGCTGAGCATGGAGCGGCTCCTGTTCGTTCGAGCGTTTTCCTTTCGGGCGGCTAAAGCCCTCACCCCCTATCCCCCTACTGCCAGGGTCGGGGCTCAACGGACGGCAAGGGACGCCGCTCAACGGACTGCTAGGGTCGGGCCTGCAATGGTTCGGCCCACTGCAAGGGTCGCCGGAGTTACGGCCTCCGGCTCCGCCTTGCGACACCCCTCCGCCTGGCGATCCACGCTGCGGGAGAGGGGCGCGGCCCCCACCCCCAACCTACTGCCAGGGTCGGCCCTGCAATGGTTCGGGCCTCCGCCTGGCGATCCCCAATTCTAGGAGAGGGGAGAGAAGAAGCTAGGTTCTCCCCTCATCCCCGGCCCTTCTCCCTAGCAGGGAGAAGGGGGAAAAGAAGTCGGGTCCCCCCCTTCCCTAGCGAGGAATGAGCGAGTAGGGAAGGGGGCCGGGGGGTTAGGTAAAAGAACTCATTCGCCCGCTATCGAGAACGGCAGGGAAGCGCTAATGCGGGATGCCGTGCTCGTGCAGCTTCTGGTGCAGGGCGGCAATAGCCTCTTGGAACGGGCGCTCCAGGAACGCCTGGTGGTCGTGCTCGCCGTGGTGGTGCGTGACCGTGCCGGGCCGCCACTGCGGAGCGCGCTGCCGGATGTATTGCAGGCTGCCGTCGAGCAGAGTCAGCATGTAGTGGGCGGTCTGCGGGCTGAACAGGTCATAGTCGCCGCCGCAGGCCAGGTAGATCGGTGAAGTGTGCGCCATGATGCCCCGGCCCCAGCTATCATAGTGCTTAACGGCGGTATAGTTCGGCCCGGCACAGCGGGCGCACAGCCAGGTCGTGCCGTCTATCTTGAGCGTGGTTTGCAGGCGCAGCTCCCGTGTACCGTTGGCCTCCTCCGTAGAGGCGACGATGCGGAACTGCTCCCCGCCCCCGCCCTGGCAGCCCACGCCCTGCACGATCTCCAGCGTGTGGATCGGGAAGATGCTGGATGCCACGGCCTCGATCTCCACGGTGCCGCCGTCCCTGCCGAGCCGGACCGTGCTGCCTATCGGCTCGCCGTTGACCGTGAAGCGCAGCAGCGGCCCGCCGGAGAGGAAGGTATTGCCGCTGCGCAGCGCCTTGCACCAGTTGTCATAGGTGAACGGCTCGTCGGGCGGGATGTAGGCGTAGGTGCGGTAGAGGCCGACCGGCACGCCGCTGTCCATCTTGTCGGTGCCCCCTGCCAGCGGCAGGCGATAGCCGCCGTTGAGGTAGCGGTAGTACTCCAGGTGGAAGAAGGGGTTATGCACTAGCATCTCGACGGCATCGGCGCGTCCGGTGGCGATGAGGGCGGCAGGCTCGCCGTTGGGATTGGGCAGGTGGGGAATGACGACGGTGCCGCCCTGTGCGTGGCAGGCGTCGGCCCAGTAGGAGAGCGTGGTTTCCAGGTTGCCGCCAAGCTCGGCCTCACTGGGGCCGTCCGAGCACCAGGGCATGACCGGCTCCTTCAGGCCCAATAGGGTCAGATGGCCGAGCAGATGCTGCCGGTTCTCTTGCGTGGCGTAGACGATGGTCTCCCGGTCGCCCGACTCCACCGGACGCCCGATGAACTCCTCCGTGTTGGTGAACAGGTGGCCCCATTGCGAGAGCAGCAGGTTCACCACATCCAGGTCTTCGGCGGCGGCCTCGGTGATCGCGCCCTGCGTGGAGAGGAAGTGCACGTGCGTGTCGCCGCTGAAGTAGCGCTCGGCGTTGAGGTTGTCGTTGCGTTTGAGGTGCAGAGTCAGTTCGCGCTGGCCGGGCTGGATCTCGACTCTGGCGCGCAGCGGCTCGTACTCATAGCCGCGCGCCACATCCACGATAACCTCTCCGCGCGGCAGCCAGCCCTGGCATTTGCCGTCTATATAGGCATAGGTGATCTGGCCCAGGCGCACGTCGCCGCCCACATCAATGTGCCAGGTGCCCAGGTTGGAGTTGACGTGGGCGTGGTGGCCGTGCGGCGCGTAGGGAATGCCGTTGGGGGCGCGGAAGTGGATGCGGCAGGGGATGGGCTGCTCGGTATCGGCGTCCACGACGGTCGTATGCACCCAGTTGCGCCCGGTATCCACGACCTCAAAGCGGACGCGCTCCGTCTCCACAACGCGCTTCTCCTCCAACTCGCCCCAGTTGGCGCTGCCCAATGTCTCCTCGTTGCGCTTGACCGTGACGGTAGCGGAGGGGATGGCCGCTATCTCGGTATAGGCCGGGCTATTGGCCGGGTTCTGCTTCTCGCCCCAGCCTTTTTGCGGGTCGCCGATAAAGGCGTCGGCGGGCTGCTCCGGCAGGGCGTAAGGGTAGGTGGCGACGCCGCGATCCACCTCGACGGCCAGAGCGAACGGCTTGGCGGTGTCCTCCTCTTTCGGCAGGGTCAGCTTGACGGGCAGGCCGGCGCTGCGGCGGAACGGCTCCTCCTCTACGTGGCCGAGCGTGATGGCGGCAATCAGGAAGGAGAGGGGTTCGGCCTCTGCGGGAACGATCTCCACGCTATCCACCGGGACATCGGGACGCGGGTTCTCCCAGGCCCAGAGGTAGTAGTCGCGCGGCCACGCCTGCCGCGCCTCGGTCTGGCGGAAGCCGGTCGCGCCCCATTCGCCCTGATAGCGGTCAGCCAGACTGTCTTTGCTATCCGGTACGGCCAGGAACGGCAGCTCGCCCCAGGCGGTCGGGATGACGGCGATCTCGAATCGCTCGCGGATGGGGACTTCCACGCGCTCGCCATCTGCAAAGACGAAGGCATAGCGCGCGACCTCACGGCCTACGGGGTCGCCCTCATGGAGGCGGCTTTCCAGCAGCACATGGGCAAAGAGGATGCGCCGCGCCGTCTGCCCGATGGGAATGGAGAGGGGCTGCGGGGGATTGGACGTCTTGGGACCAAAGGCGATAAAGCTGCGCTCGCCCTCGCCGATCTGGAACGGCAGGCCGTGAAACGTCTGCGCGCCGAGGGCCGGCTTGCGCTCCGGGCCGCAGACCTCCGGCCCGGCGTTATAGAGTGCAGACAGATCAAGCGGTTCGTAGTCCTTCATGGAGAACCTCCTTGCGGATTTGCGTTTCCCTCCCCGTGTGGGGCAGACGCTCGTGGCGACGCTGCCAGGAGCACGCTTGTATCTGTCTGATTCGGCGGCGGGCACGGTATTCCTGCGCTTTCCGGAAACTCTCCGGCCAGAAGGCGCAGACGGCATAAGGAGAAACCTGGTTATGGCAAACATGAGTCATCGCGAATTTTAGCATGACTCGACACAAGCGACCTCCTGCGGTAGATGTGAGTTACCAGGCTCAATTACCCGTAAGGAGGTCGCTTGCACATGCATCCGGATTATGCCCCAATC
>Ga0209810_1005384_pt1 | contig 11630 bp, 8 predicted proteins | sample Coa_R1_7_FD_187159 | JGI IMG/M metagenome (GOLD analysis project Ga0209810, IMG submission 187159) | Surface soil microbial communities from Centralia Pennsylvania, which are recovering from an underground coalmine fire - Coalmine... | ecosystem: Environmental > Terrestrial > Soil > Unclassified ...
CTCTACGTCGATCCGGCCCTGATCGCGACCGCGACCCAGGACCTCACCGGCCGCCCCTCACCGCTCCCGTTCGTGGCCGACCCCGTGCTCGACGACGCCGCGCTCCGGTCGGCGGTGGTGGGCGCCTTTCGCCTCCCGCCCGAGCCCCTGGCGCTGGACGCGCTCGTCCTCCGCCTGGCCGAAGGCCTGATCCGGCATGGCGCCAGAGGCCACGTCCAGCACCCGCCGGGCCGAATCGATCACCTGGCCATCGAACGGGGCCGGGCCTTCCTGGAGCAACGGCTTGCCGTGGTGCGATCGGAGGAGCTGGAGGCGATCACCGGCCTGAGTCGCTACGAGTTCGCCCGTCAGTTCAGGACACGGCACGGGACGAGCCCCTACCGCTACTCGCTCGCCCGCCGGCTCGACCACGCCCGCCGCCGACTGCACCGGGGTGCGTCGCTGGCCGACCTCGCCCTCGACGCGGGCTTCGCCGACCAGGCGCACCTCACGCGCGCCTTCAAGGCCACCTTCGGCCTCACCCCCGGTCGCTACGCACGGCTCTGCGGCGCGCCGCCGGCATCGGCGTCGTGGCCCGGCGCCGGGACCACCGCGGCCACCTGACCACCGGGGTAGCGGGTGGCCGGGCCGGCGAGCCAAGCAGGGGCACGGTCCAGCCCCACCAGGTGATCGGCGCCGGCGCCCCCGACCGGGGCCAACGGCGAGAGACGCCTTCGAGCCGGCCGGACGCCCACCGGACGCGCCCCACCGGGTGACGACGGGGGACGGCGCGGCGACCGGGAGGTTCTCCCCCGCTCCCCGGCACGTGCTACCATGCCCCCGGGCGAGCTGCTCGGGCGGCCGTTACCGTAGCTCAGCTGGCAGAGCAACAGATTCGAGGATCTGTGCGTCTCGGGTTCGATCCCCGACGGCAGGGCGCTTCGGCGCCAGCGGTTGTCCACTCCCACGCTCGCCCCCTCCTCCCCCGGACCCTATACTTCCTTCCTCGCGCGAGCCCTCGAGCCGCCGTCGCCGCCGGGAGGCATCACCTCGCCGAGGCCTCGGGCAACCGGTCCGGCGGTTGATCCTCCTGCGCTCGCCTCTCTCGTCGGCCTCACCGAGGAAGGTAAGGTAAGGATGCGTCGATACCTGCGGCACCTCGGCTCCACGCCGCAGAGCCTGCCCATCCCGGAGGCACCGCAGATGGTGCCGAACCGGGCCGGCGGCTACGTCTACCCGCTCTCCGACGAGGAGCGACTCTGGCGCTTCCTGGTCCTCGGCAGCGCCGAGGGCTCCTACTACGCCTCGGCCCCGGAGCTGACGCGCGAGAACGCGCTCGTCGTCGACCGACTCCTCGAGGCCGGCAAGGGTCCCTGGGTGGTCGACCAGATCGTGCAGGTGTCCGAGTCGGGGCGCGCACCGCGCCAGGAGCCGGCCATCCTCGCCCTGGCGCTCTGCCTGCGCACGGCTCCCGACCTGGAGACCCGACGCAAGGCCGCCGAGGCGACGCCGCGCGTCTGCCGGACCCTCACCGCGCTCACCTCGCTGGCCGAAGCCACCAGGGCCGTCGGCGCCAGGCCCGGCTGGGGCCGCGTCTCCAGGCGTGCCTTCAACGGCTGGCTCACCAGCAAGACGGCGGCCGACCTCGCCTACCAAGCGGTGAAGTACCGCCAGCGCCAGGGCTGGACGCTGGCCGACGTCGTGCGCCGCTCCAGGCCGCTGCTCAGCCCCGATGACGAGCGGCGGCCGGTCATCGACTGGGTGCTCAACCGTCGGGCGCAGGATCGGCCGCGCAGCCCGCGCCACGGCCGAGCGACGGCCAACCTGCCCGCCATGGTCGAAGCCTTCGAGCGCCTCCAGGCGGAGACGGACCCGGCCCGGGCCGCCCGACTGGTGCGCGACCACCGTCTGCCCTGGGAGGCAGTGCCGGACCGCTTCGCCCGGGACCTGGCCGTGCAGGAGGCCCTCTTCGCGAGCATGCCGACGACGGCGATGATCCGGCAGCTCGGCCGCCTCACCAACCTGGGCCTGATCGCGCCCGGCGGCGAGCACGCGCACGAGGTCGTCCGCCGCCTGGAGGACGGCGAGCGGCTCCGGCGGGCCCGCGTCCATCCCTTCGCGCTCTTCCTGGCCCACGCCACCTACGCGGCGGGAGCCGGCCTGCGGGGCCACCTCTCCTGGAAGCCGGTGCCGGAGGTGGCCGAGGCCCTCGAGGCCGCCTTCTTCGCCAGCTTCGGCAACCTGCGGCCGAGCGGCCGCCGCATCCTCACCGCCGTCGACTTCTCCGGCTCGATGGGGGGCCCGCCCATTCTCGAGCTGCCGAACCTCTCCCCCGCCCTGGCCGGCACGGTGATGGCGGCCATCACCCTGCGCACGGAGCCGGGGGCGGTGGCCCTCGCCTTCGACACCCGGGTGATGGATCTCCACCTCGACCGCGAGACCTCGATCGCGGGTCTCGCAGAGGCGGCGAAGCGGATGCACGCGCGCCTCGGCGGGGGCACCGACTGCGCCGCGCCGATCCTCCACGCCATCCAGGGCTGGAGCGACCTGGACGGCATCGTCCTCTACACGGACGAGGAGACCTGGGCGGGGAGCGTCCATCCCATCGAGGCGATCAGCCGGTACCGCGCCCGCTGGGAACGGCCGACCAGGCTGGTCACCGTGGCCATGGTGGCCCATGGCTACACGCTGACCAACCGCACCCCCGAGGGCCGTCCCGAGGACGCCGGCGCCATGACCGTGGTCGGCATGGACCCCAACGTGCCCACGCTGATCGGCGAGTTCCTGGCCCGAGCGCCGGTGGCCGCCGTCTGACCGACGTCGGAGGGCACGAGCGACCGGCCCCAGGCCGGCCCCCGTCCCCGGCCGAGGGGTCGGTCCCCCGGCGAAGAGGGTGGAGCGCGGCCGCCCGAGATGGACCGCCATCACGTCCCCCACCCGAGGCCGCGGGGGCGGTCGGTGCCGGTTCGCTCCCGGCCGCCTCGGCCATCGGCCGCATCGGGGAGGCGAACGGGCCGCTGCCGGGCGGCGGCCGGCCGGGGGAGGAGCCGCGCCGCCGGATGCGGCGCCGGGGGTGACGCGGGCCAGGCGCCACCGACCTGCTGGAGGCGATCGAGACCCGCTCCCTCGGCACCGCACCTCGATGCAGGAGCCCGAGGTCGGGTGACGATCGGGCGCTCCGTCGAGCGGCGCCGGCGAGGGGCCGACGGACGGCACTGCCCCGGCGCATCCCCGGACCGTCCGGTCCGGGGCGGGAGCAAGGGACGGACGGGAGGGGCGAGGACCGAGGCGGCGACCATCCGCCGCCCCGCCGCCCGCCGCCCCCGGAACCCAGCCACCAGAGGGGGCCGACACCTCCGGTGCCGAAGGGAGCAAGGCCGCCCTCTCGCCGGGAGCGCGGCCGGCGCGACGGGCTCGCGGCCCCGGCACCGAAGCCGTGGTCAGGCCCGCTTTCGGGCCGTGAGCAGCAGGTACTCCCAGTCCATGACCGTCCTCCCCGCGCCGCGATCGTGGCGGCGGGCGAGCTCGGCGAGGTCGCGATCGAGCGCGGCCACCCGCTCGGGATCGTTGGCGATGCCGCGGTAGGCAGCGACGGTGGGGCCATACCGCGCCTTGAAGTCGTCGCGGAACTCCTCGGGCGAGGCGAAACGGCTCACCTCGAGCAGCCGCCGCTGGACGGTGACGTCGGTTACGCGGTCGCCGAGGAGGGCCCGGACGTGGTCCTCACGGCCCCACTGCAAGGGAGGCTGCGCGCCGGGCGGCGGGGCGGCGGTGTAGGGCCTCATGGTGTCGAACATCTGGCCCACGAAGCCCTCCGGCGTCCAGCTGAGCAGGCCGATGGTTCCCCCCGGGCGGCAGACACGGACCAGCTCGTCGGCCGCGGCCTGGTGGTGGGGGGCGAACATGACCCCCACGCAGGAGAGCACGACGTCGAACTCGTCATCGGCGAAGGGCAGGGCCTCCGCGTCCGCCACCCGCCACTGCAGCTCGGCCCCGCGCTCCCTCGCCTGCCGCCGACCGGCCTCGAGCAGCTCCGGGGTGAGGTCGGAGGCCACGACCTTCGCCCCCGCCAGCGCCGCCGGGATGGCGGCGTTGCCCGAGCCGGCGGCGACGTCCAGAACCACGTCCCCGGGCTTCACCCGGCAGGCCTCGACCAGCGCCGTGCCGAGGCCAGGGATGGTCTCGACGGCCAGAGCCGGGTAATCGCCGAGCGCCCACATGGCCCGGTGCCTCGCCTTGAGGGCACGATCGAGGGGGTCGGTGGTGATCGCCTCGCTCATCTCGGGTCTCCTCGTCGCTTCACAGGAATCCGTGGTCGATGCAACCGGGCGAACCATATGGCGCGGCGGTCGCCTGCTCCAGTACCAGATCTGTACCGAGGCTGGGCAGGCCGGTCCCGGGGGGCTAACCTCAGGGGAGGTGGGATCCTCGTACTACCAGTTCTGCCCGGTGGCGAAGGCGATGGAGCTACTGGACGAGCGCTGGACGTTGCTCGTGATCCGGGAGCTGCTCTCCGGAAGCCGCCGTTTCAACGAGCTGCGCCGCGGCCTGCCCCGGATGTCGCCCGCCTTGCTCTCCAAGCGGCTCCACCAGCTCGCCCGGGCCGGCGTCCTGGAGCGGCGAACTGAGGGGGCGGACGGAGCCGGCGTCGAATACGTGCTGACCGAGGCGGGCCACGAGCTGCGACCGGTGATCGAGGCGCTGGGTGCCTGGGGCACCCGCTGGATCGGAGAGCTGGGCGACCGGGACCTCGATCCCAAGCTGCTGTTGTGGGACATGCGGCGCAACGTGGAGCGCAGGGCGCTTCCGCCCGGCCGGACGGTGATCGAGTTCACCTTCCCGGACGCGGCCGCTGGCACCCGCCACTGGTGGATGGTCATCACCCCGGACGAGGTCGACGTCTGCGACGCGGACCCGGGCCACCCCGTCGCGGTGAGCGTGACGGCCAGCCTCCGGCGCATGGTCGAGGTCTGGCGTGGCGACCTCGGCTGGTACGACGCCATCCGCTCCGGGGGCCTCGAGGTGTACGGGCCCCAGGCCCTGCGCCGAGCGCTGCCCGGCTGGTTCTCGCGACCCCCCTTCGCCTCGGTGCCGCGACCGCAGGCACATCACCAGCCGCGGCCCGCCGTGGCCACGCCCGTCTCCGACGGTTAGGCCCCACCGACCTCACCGAATCGTGGCCGTGGATAGCCGGCCCGGCGCGGGTCGAGACCGGCCGGGGGCCACGACGGCCCGAGGGCAAGCGAGGAGGGCAGCGGTCAGGCGCGCCCGCAGGCCAGGGCCACGACCCGGTCCACCGCGGCCGGGTCGAGCGGGCCGCGCGACTCCCAGCGCAGCGCCGCCTCCAGGTGCTCGAGGCTGGACAGGCCGACCAGCGCCACCGAGACGCCGGGGGCGGCGAGGGCGAAGCGCAGCCCCAGCTCGAGGCCGCCCTCCAGCCCGAGCTCGGCGGCCAGCCGGGCCAGCGGCAGCGCCCGGTCCACGTCCTCCTCGTAGCCCGCGCCGGCCAGGGCGGCGTCGACCTCGCCCGCGATCGGGTGCCGCCGCGCGGTCGCGGCGAGCGCGCCCGCGGCGTAGACGCGGATCGCGATCACGCCCACGTCCGCCGCGGTGGCCTGACCGATCAGGCCGTCGAAGTCCTGCTCGCCGCCGGTTGCGCCGGGATGCACGCCGCTCGGGTCGAGGGCGTTGAAGTAGGCCTGGACGGTCTCGAAGCGGCCGGACACGAGCACGCGGCGCAGCGTCGCGGTCTCGCCCAGCCCGGTGAAGCCGACGTGGCCGGCGAGGCCGTCCTCGACCGCGCGGCGCATCGCGTCGGCCACCTCCCCCAGCGCCAGGCGCTCGTCGACGGCGACCGGGCGCCGATCGGGGCCGGCGGTGCCCAGCGGGTTGTGGAGCTGGAACAGCTCCACCCGCTCGCGGCCCAGGCGGCGCAGGCTCCCCTCGAGCGACCGGCGGACGGCGGCGCCGGGGTGCTCCAGGTCGGCGGCGCTCAGCCGCACCTTGGTGCCGACCAGCGCCTCCCGCCCCTGGTCCAGCCTGGCCAGGGCCCGGCCCAGGTTCTCCTCCGAGCGCCCGTCGCCGTAGAGGGGTGCGGTGTCGAAGTAGCGCACGCCCGCCTCCAGCGCCCGCCCGACCGCCCGGAGCCGCTCGCCGGCCTCGCCCCGGACCATGAGCCCTCCCACCGCCCCGCACCCGAAGCCAAGCCGGGGGACCCGGAGCCCGGTCCGCCCTAGACGGCGCCGCTCCACGCCGCGAGGATAGCAGCGGGCGCCGGGTCCGGCCATCGCGGTCGGGCACGGTCCGCGCCGGTCCGCCTCCCTGGCCGGACACCGTTTCCCGGAGACGCCACCGGAGATCGCGTGTGCGACGATGTCTCCGATGGGACAGGACGAGAGCATGGGGATCGCCGTCAGCGCCCTCGACCGGATGACCCAGTATCACCTGGCGGCGGCGAAGCTCGACCGGCTGGATCGCTACCTGATGGACAACCTGGCCGACCTCCCCACCGAGGTGAGCGACCGGCTGCTGGGTGCGCGCCGCCGGCTGCTGGCCGAGCTGAGGGAGCCGGTGGGCCGGCTGGTCGGCCAGCCGGCACGGCGCGAGGTCGAGACGGCGATCCGGCTGGCCGGGCGATGGTACCCGATCCCCGTCCCCACCCTGCAGGAGGGGAGCCGGCAGACGCCCGGCGATCCCGACACCGAGGGGGCGATCGAGGCCACCTACCTCGGGCCCGGCACCGTCACCTTCGACGGCGAGCCCGCCGACTGGCGCGCCCCCAGCCCTGGGGTCACGCCCGCCGACGAGCGCTGGTGGGTCACCAACTGGTTCGCGGTGGTACGGTTCCCACCCGCCCCCGAGTCGGGATACCTGTCCTACCGATTCGAGGTGGAGAACGCGATCGCGGTGTACCCTCCCCTGCCCTACGGGATGCTGCGCACCGCCGTCATGGTGGGCACGGCCGCCGACGTGGCCGATCGCATCCACGACTGGCGCACGGCGGGGGAGCCGGTCCACGTCCTCCTGCCCCCGCCGAGCGATCCGAGCACCGGCCGGGTGCCTCCCCCGTTCTTCGGCGCCACCGTGCCGGTGTGGGGGCACATCGAGGTCGAGCCCGGCCATCGGCCCGCCCTGGGCGTGCTGGTCGAGGTCATCGTGGCCCTCACCTCCGGCTCCGTGCGCTTCGGGAAGGTCGGCGAATGCTCCTTCACCATCCGGCTGCCGGAGGCCGGAGCCGACTCCCTCATCGAGTACCGCTTCGACCCGAGCTGGTGGACGGCGGCGGTCAAGGACCGGCTCGACCTCGACCGGACATCTCTGCCCAGGGTGGAGGGCGATCACTGACCGAGGCGCAGGCCGGGGCCGGCTGCCTCGCCGCCTCTGCCCGCTCCCCGAGTCGGTGAAGCCGACGTCGAAGCCGAGGTCGGGGAGGCCGCGGTCGGTCCCGCGCTGCCAGAGCATCGAACGCTCCACCCGCCGCTGCGGTCCACGGTGCGGCCCCGAGAGGGCGCGGACGCCGCGCATGAGGTGCGTCCCGGGCGCGGCCGCCGGTTGAACCCCTCGACCTCCCGCCCACGGTGCGACCGGGCGTCATCGGGCGGCGGGTGCCCGGCCGCGCTCCACCGATATCCCCGGGGGAACACGACCGGTTCCGGGCCGGCCCGGCTCGGGGCCGACCGGTCGCGGCCGGGAGGAGCACCCCGGCCCGCGGCCCTTTGGCTTGGCCGGAGCGAGAACCCCCCGGAACCCGGGCTCGACCCGCCCGGTCCCCGTCAGCGAACCATGATCCTCCAGGGCCTGAAGGTCACCACGTACCGCGTCTCTCCCTCCTGCAGCAGCCGTCGAACGTCGACACCGTACTTCTTGCCCACCCGCTCCCCGAAGACACAGTCGGGATCCGGCGCCAGCTCGGCTCGGCCGCGCACGGCCAGGTAACGGGCCGGGTTGGCCACGTCCAGGATGAAGAAGCTGAACTCCGGCCGCTTCATCAGGTTCTTGACCTTCTGGCGCGCGTCGCTCAGCCAGCTCTTGAGCTCGCCATCCTCCTCGTCGTGGAGGAACCAGATGGCGGTGGTGTGCGGGATCCCCGTGTCCCCCACGGTCGAGAGGATCCCCACCTGGGCGTCGAGCAGGTCTCGATGCGAATCCGGGAAGTCGGCCATGACCCCTCCAAACCATCACCGCGAACGCCGCCCGGCACGACGGCGCCCCCGGCAATCGTATCCACCGTCTCCCGGCCGCCGGCGCCGGTCCCCGGGACCGCGGGACCGAGCCACGCCTCCCGGCCCGTGCTCCATCGATACGGCAGGTCGATGAGCACACGGTGCCCGGCCCGGGAGGTCAGCCCCCGGCCCCCGGGTAGGTAGGTCGACGGTCAACGGGGAGATCTCCCCGGGGCTCGCGTTCGCCGGCTCCCCATCCAGCCGCACGTCCGGGCCCCCCCACCGGCCGGCCCCTGATCACCGGCGGGCGGCCCGGGCGAGGCGCGCCCACCGTCCGCAGGATCTGGTTGGCGGGGTCCCCAGGGTGGCCGGCCGGCAACGGATGGGCAAACCGCACCGCGACCACGTCCAGCGGCCGGGACCGGCGTCGGGAAGCGGCTCCGTCACCCTCCCAGCGGGATCGGGCGGCGCGGGATGACCACCGGAGGTCGTGCCCGGGGCCACGACTGGTATCGACGACGCGCCTCCACCGGGCGACCCGGGCCGGGGCCGCCGATGAGGAGACCCCCGGACGGCGCCTATCCGGACGGGGCCGGGTCGGCAGGACGCGGCGGCCGCCCCCGGCCCCGCTCCAGCATCCGCTCCAGCCCGAAGACGATCAGGTCGACGGTGCGGTCCCACCACTGATCGGGGTCGCTGGTCCACACCTCCGCCACCTCCCGCGCGCTGGCCACGGTGTGCGGGAAGCGGTCCCGGGGCAGACTCAGCTGGACCAGCTCGACCCGCCTCCGGAGGAGGTCGAGGGCGACGTCGTCCAGGTCCTTCGGGAGCTGGTCGCGGCCCTGGCGCATGAGCAGGAGGTAGCCGGCGACGAGGTTGGAGAGGACCCGGAGCAAGACCACCGCCTCGCGCCGGGCGAAGCCGGCGTCGAGCAGGATGCCGAGCAGGTCCTCGTTCATCCGCCAGAAGGCGGGCGGGCCCTCGCCGCTGTAGGCGATGGCGAGCGGGAGGGCCAGGGGTCGCGCCTCCATCTGCTCCCTGAAGTTCAGCAGGGCCCGCCGGATCCGATCGGTCCAGCCCATCGAGGGCTCGAACCCGGCCGTGAGGTCCAGCCCCTCCAGGACCGCCTCGGTCATGGCGTTGACCAGGTCCTGCTTGTCCCGCACGTGGCGGTAGAGCGCCATCGGGGTCACGCCCAGGTCGGCGGCCAGGCGCCGGAGGCTGACCGCCTCCAGCCCCTCCCGGCCACCGATCTCCAGACCCCGGGCCACGATCGCCTCCCGGGTCAGCCGCCGCCCGGCCGCGTCCGCACGTCGCATGGCCTTGACGAGTATACGGCGCATACATATACTGGAGTTATGTGTACGCAGTATGCTGATGGCGATAACATCGCTCCCGGGCCGGGGCGCGGGCGGCTGGGAGGCCCGCTCCGGTCCCGGCCCTACCGGCTCCTCTGGAGCTCGCAGTTCGCCTCCCTGCTGGCCGGCTTCTTCAACTACGTGGCCGTGGCCTGGCTGACCCTCCAGCTCACCGGCTCCAACCTGGCCGTGGGCTCGGTGCTGGCGGCGGCCTCGGTGCCGCAGGCGGCGCTCATGCTGCTCGGGGGCGTGGCGAGCGACCGCTTCTCGCCGCGGAACACGATGCTGGCCGCCGGCCTGATCCGCGGCGCGGTGATCGCGGCCCTCGCCGCGCTGACCCTGACCGACTCGGTGCAGCCCTGGCACCTGTTCGCCGCCGCGGTCCTGGTGGGCGCGACCACGGCCTTCTTCGTCCCCGCCGGCGCCTCCCTGCTGCCCCGACTGGTGACGGACGAGCAGCTGGAGGCGGGCAACGCCCTCCTGAACCTCGGCCGCACCGCCGCCATGGTGCTGGGCCCGGCCGCCGCCGGCGGCGTGGTGGCCACGGTGGGGGCCGGAGCCGCCCTCGGCGCCGACGCCGCCGGCTCGACTCTGGCCGGCCTGCTGGTCCTGCCCTTGCCGGCCGGCGGCGCCGTCGCCTCCGCCGCCAGCCCGTTGCACCAGGTGCGCGACGGCATCGTCCAGGTCTGGGGCGACGTGCCGCTCCGGGCCATCCTCCTGGTGATCTCGGCCCTCAACCTCTTCGCACTGGGTGCGATCGAGGTAGGGCTCCCCGCCCTCGCCCACGCGCGGTTCGGCCAGGGGTCGGTGGCGCTGGGCAGCGCCTTCGCCGCCTGGGGCCTGGGCTCCACCCTCGGCTCGCTCGGGGCCGGCGCCCGCCCGGCGCCGGCCCGGTTCGGCCGGCTGACGGTGATCGTGGTCGCCCTGCTGGGGGCGGGGATCGCGGCGGCCGGCTGGGCGCCGACGCTGCCGGCGCTGCTCGCGGTCATGCTCGTGACCGGGATCATCGAGGGAGCCGCCACCACCTACGTCATCAGCTGGATGCAGCGGCGCACCGAGACCCACCTGCAGGGCCGGGTGATGTCGCTCGCCATGCTGGCCTCCGTCGGCCTGGAGCCGCCAGCGCTGGCCCTGGCCGGGGTCGTGGCTGGGCGTGACCTGGGCCTGCTCTTCTGGGGCTCGGCGATCGCGATCGAGCTCACGGCCCTCCTCGCCGGCCTGAGCCGATCGGTGCGACGGGCGTGAGGCGCCCCACGCCGACGCGCAACCGGGGCCACGGTGGCCCACCCGACGAGATGCCCCTTCCGTACCTCGCCTCCGGCCCGCCGGCGCCGGCTCCGCGCCGCTCGAGGAACGCCCAGAGCCACCCGGAGGCCCGGGGCCCGCCCGGGCCTCCGCCCCCCGCCGTGTGATAGGACTGCAACCGTGCGCAGCGCTGCCCCGCGTTCGCGGCCGCTGGAGATCGTGGTCATCGGCGCCGGACCGGCCGGTCTCTACTTCTCGGTCCTGGCCAAGCAGGCCAACCCCGGCCACCGCATCACCGTCCACGAGCGCAACCGGGCCGGCGACACCTTCGGGTTCGGTGTGGTCTTCTCCGAGAACACGATGGGGTTCATCTCCGAGCAGGACGCCCGCAACTACCCGGAGATCATGGCCGCCAGCCGGCGCTGGGATCCGTTGACCGTCGTGCACGGCGAGACGACCGTCCGCTGCCGAGGCGTGGGCTTCGCCGCCATCGGGCGCCACCGGCTCCTCCGCATCCTCCAGGGCCAGGCCATCGCGCTCGGGGTGGAGCTGCGCTTCGAGTCCGAGCTGCCGCCGGGAGCCGAGCCGGAGGCCGACCTGATCGTGATCGCGGATGGCGTCAACAGCTGGCAGCGCACGGCTGGCGAGCGCGAGTTCGGGACCTCGGTCGAGGTCGGGCCCACGCGCTTCGTCTGGCTCGGCTCCACCCGGGTCTGGGACTCCCTCACCTTCTTCTTCGAGCGCAACCAGGACGGCGCCTTCGGGGCCCATGTCTACCCCTACGCCGACGACCGGAGCACCTTCATCGTCGAGACCGACGAGGAGACCTGGCGGCGGGCGGGGATGGCCTCGTTCAGCGAGCAGGACACCATCGACTACTGCGAGC
>Ga0209810_1005387_pt1 | contig 11625 bp, 10 predicted proteins | sample Coa_R1_7_FD_187159 | JGI IMG/M metagenome (GOLD analysis project Ga0209810, IMG submission 187159) | Surface soil microbial communities from Centralia Pennsylvania, which are recovering from an underground coalmine fire - Coalmine... | ecosystem: Environmental > Terrestrial > Soil > Unclassified...
GATGAGCGTGCCAGGGCGATGCGGCTGAAAGGTCGCGTGAGGATTCAAGCCCGACGGATTGGCCTCCAGCGTCGCAGCCGATGCATAGCGCTCAGCCAGCTCGCGCGCTCTCAGAGTATAGACAAAAGGGGCAACAAAGGTGGTCGCCACTACTATAAACGCCAGCCACGCCAGAGCCACGAAAAGCAGGACCAGCCCGATAGTCGCCCGGACATACGCCATGGTCATGCGCGCCTGGAGTCCCGTCCACCTGAAAGCGTGTTGCCTTATGCGAATGCCTTGTTTGCCAGGGCTTGCTTTGCCTTTCATATCATCCTCCCGTTGAGCAGGAACCCGCCTCAAACCGTCTCCTCTCCGTATTGCGATCCAGTCGGGCCGAAGTCTCCCCAGATACGCCTCGTGTCTCTCATGCCGGCTTGCCTCATTCTACCATCTGGACCTCGGTTTCATCATGTAGCTCATTAGCCCCTTCCCCATCATTGTGGGGACTCATAAGCGGGCTCGCTTCCCGTGCGTGTTTCCGCTTCAGGTCCGATCACCGTTCGAGGCTCTCGTGACAGATTGGTTGCGCCCAGAAGAAGAAGGAGTGCCAGAGCAGCAACACAGAGGAGAAGATTGAAAAGCAGCGAGAAGAGTGTGCCGTTCTGTGCATAGGTATCAGGCATGAAACGAGGTAGTATACTGATACTGACGTGCAAGATGCAAGCCAGCGCGATGCGTCCTTTGCTGCTATTGAATGTCCAGGCCATGAGGATCGACAGAGCCAGAAATTGCAGGAGTGAGTCCCCTTGTAGACTCAGCGTCTCGATCAAGGACAGATGCAAAGGAAACGCTTGAAGCGTCTCGGGGAAATGCCACAGCGCCCAGAGTAATCCCACGATGAGGGACGAAGTGAGCGCGCTGGCGCGTGCCTGCAAACGTGGCAGGACAAAGCCGCGCCAGCCGAGTTCCTCCGTAATCGCAAAGAATAGCCCGGGGAGGAATGTCAGCAGGCGCAGGCCGGGATTGATCCACATGGGTGCAGGTTGCCCCAACAGGAGATTGATCCCCAGTGCAATGGCGCTAAGAATGATGGGGCCAATGATGACCGCGAGGTAGAGCCAGAGCGATGTCCTCGCGGGGGAAAGCTGGCGCAAGAGAGCTGATATCCCATGCTTGCCTGCGATCAGAGCTGTAATCACCAGTGCCGCAACCGCTGGCATAAGCGATGGGAGAAAGCGCAGCAGAATATTCGATGTCAGTGAAAGCGAGACAGGAATTTTGACAGGCCACGAAATGAGCAAGGTCAGCAGGTAGAAAGCCAGGATGGGGTGACGTTTCAGCAGGTTCATGATAGACTCCCTTCTATACTCGCACGTCCACCTCTTTCCCACGGCTCCTGCCTTCTCACGAAGGCGGCGCTGGAGCAATGAGTGGTGAACGATGTATTTCATGAGCGAAGTATAGATGGGAAAAAGATGAAAGGGATCGTCCGCGAGCCGGATTCTGCCTCATACTTTTGACCGAGAAGGGCAGTACTCCCGGAGGCGGATTCTGGACCCTTATTAAAGGATCCGGCTTCACTCGCGCAGTGACCGCTGATAATACGCCATCTGTGTCGGAGCCTCTTCAACGCCGACCATGATGGTGTGCAAATGAGCGCTATCATACGCGGCAAGCGCCTTGCACAGTTCGCTACAGATATACTCGGCCAGGCGCTCCGCCGTCGAGTTATCGATGGGCAGCTCTACCACGTCGCCGCGCGGAAAGTTGTAGCGCCGCTCTTCAAAGCGAATCTCCCAGTTGTCGGACGACGGAATCAAGGTGAGGTGAGGATTGTGCAGCGGCAGCAAGAAGCGGTGGTTGAGCCGCTGGCAAATCTCCCTGGTCAGTCGCTTCAGGATGGTAAAGTCAAAGACCAGCTTATCGGCGCCCAGTTCGCCTTCGATCTCGACCAGCACACCGTAGTTATGACCATGCAGCCGCTCGCACTTTCCTCCGTAGGTGATGAAGTGCGCGGCGCTGAAATTCAGGTTGCCGCCCTCTATCTTCACTTTGCGCATGATGCGCTCATTTGCCATAAAACATCTCCCATCTCGACTTTATGTCTGATTCGAACTCTATCGCGTGCTCACGCTTGCGGCGCTCGCCGTATGTAAATTGTTGTGTGAAAAATGCGCTGCGCGCATTTTTCACACAACAATTTACATACCTGGCGCGGCGGAGCCGCGCGAACGCTCAGCAAAGGGGATGGCCGTCCCTCCGCTATTATTCGTACTCCGCTTTAAGTGGCTCCGCAACCTCGCGCGCCAGACGCGTCACGATGCCTTCGGGATACGGCGCGACCAGGTTCAGGATCAGATGATTCGCGCCCGCATCGATAAAAGAGCGCAGCGCGGTCCGCGTCGTCTCAAGGTCGTCCGGCTGCACGCGCCATTGGATAGAGCGCTCGATGCTGGCCGGATCGCGGCCAATCGCGGCACAGTGCTGGTCCAGCACCTCGCTCTTGTGGCGAAACTCCTCGGCGGTGGAGGTATTGCAGTTCCAGATATTAGCGTAACGCGCGACCATACGCAGCGTCAATTTTTCGCCGCCTCCACCGATGACGATAGGGGGATACGGCTTCTGCACCGGCCTGGGATTGCAGAGGGCATTCCTGAGATGGTAGTAGCGCCCCTCGAAGTTCGCCACCGGCTCGGTCCACAGCAGCTTGATGACCTCGCACGCCTCGCCCATACGCCGGATACGCTCGCCGGTTGTGTAGAAGGGAATATCGTACATTGTATGCTCTTGCACATTCCAGCCCGCGCCGATGCCGAAATCGAGCCGCCCGTTAGAGATGATATCAACGGTTGCTGCCATGTTCGCCAGTACGGCAGGATGGCGGTAGGTGTTGCCTGTGACCATCACGCCGATCCTGATACGCTGCGTGCGCGCCGCCAGCGCCCCTAGCAGCGTCCAGCCCTCCAGGCATGGGCCGGTTGGATCTTTGCCCAGTGAGAGGAAATGGTCAAAGTCCCAGGCATGCTCCATGACTGGCAGAGCATCAGCCTCCAGCCAGACGCGCAAAATATCCTCGTAAGTCGTGAATTGCGGGGCGGTTTTGATGCCGAAACGCAGATGTTTCTTTGTAGTAGCCACTTAGATATCCTTTCTTCATCGGGAGGGCAGCCGTGCTATTGACCCTTCCTTTTTTGTCTTCCATCATTATATACACACATCGCTCCTGGAGGGTATTTGATCGCCTGCACCCACGCTCGCTCGCCCCTGCCCATCGATGCGGCCTGGCCCGTGTATCCAATTATCTGTAACCGCGCGAGTCTATGGAAGAGAGTCAGGCTTCAGAGAAATCAGGTATGCACTTGACCGCCTGTGGCTGCGCTACGAGAAGAAAGAATCTATGCTATACTATAGCAGCGCCACCCGGAGCCTCTTCTGCACTCATAAGCAGAACTTTAGATAACTGCTCAGGGTGCGCTAAACGGCTATTTTCCCCCTTGATGGGGACATGCACTTCTGGAAGATTTATAGTCGTAGAGCTACCGGGGCCAATCTATGGTGGATAGGCAGCCCCGGTACATTATCGTATGAAAGGAAGGCAGAAGCACAATGACGGTGGCCGAAACTTTCGAGACCATGCAGACCCTCTTCAACCCTGCGGCAGCTGGAAACATGAATAAGACCATCCAATGGGACATTAGCGGCGACGAGGCGGGTAAGTGGGCGTTCAAGATCGCCAACCAGACCTGCGAGTTAATCCGCGGTGGCGTTGAGAAACCCGATCTCACGATGTCCATGAGCGATAAAGACTGGCTTGCCATCGCCGAGGGTAAGCTGGATCCGATGAATGCGTTCATGACAGGTAAAGTGAAGGCGGCAGGCGATGTGATGCTGGCAATGCGCATCCCCAACATCTTCCCCGTAAAACGCTAATCATCCCTGCTTTCCGATATCCCCCACCCTCGCGTGCTCGCGTCTGCGACGCCCGCCCGACATAGTTGTATTGCGGGACAATGCGCAAAGTGCATTGCCCCGCAATACAAACTACATTTTCGGCTGGCTGTCAACGTGGCATAAGTTACTTCTTAACCCTTTCTTTTTGGTCTCAATCAACTCTGTACATGCTTCCCTGTTTATGTTATATATCTTTCTGTATCATATTATTTCAAGCCTTACCATCACATTTAGAGCGGGGCTGATTCCCAACACCTCTGCATACTCGCGCCTGCGGCGCTCGCCCGATGGATGATATGTGATGGTAGATGCGCTTCGCGCATCTACCATCACATATCATCCATCGATTGCGGCAGCGGAAAAAGAAGCAGGGAACACCCCATGGCCCACCAGGGACTACCGCCTCTGGACTCTATTTTTTAGGAGGAGATTTATTATGACCGATACATCCGCCCACGGAGCAGCGCGCGCTGCGGGGAGCTACGATGCCCGCCCCTGGCTCAAGCACTACGCCCCCTACGTGCCGCCGGATCTTACGCCACGCTTTGCCAGCGGACTCGAAATGTTCCTGGAAACGGTAAAGGCGCGCTCCGAACAGCCCGCGATCTATTATTTCGATCAGACGATCAGCTACGGCGACCTCGACAGGCAGAGCAGCGCGCTGGCCGCCGCCCTGAAAGAGCGCGACGTGCAGCGTGGAGATCGCATCGCACTGTACTTGCAGAACGTTCCCCAGTTTCTTATCGGTATGTACGGCGCATGGAAGGTTGGCGCCATCGTCGTGCCCTGCAACCCGATGCTCAAGCAGCAGGAGCTTGCTTATCAGCTCAACGACTCCGGCGCGAAGGGCCTGATCTGCCTTGAGTCGCTGTACAGCGCCATCGCCCACGAGGTCGTTACGCAGACAAAGGTCGAGTTCGTCATCACGACGAGCGAACTGGACATGCTCGGCAGCGGAGCGACACCCGCGCTGCTCGCCTCTTCAAAGAAGCAGCGCTTTGATGAGACGCTGGATCTGCTGGACCTGCTTGCTCGCTTCGATGGCGCTGGCGTCGAGCCGACTACGCTCGCACCAGACGATACCGCCTTCCTTACCTACACATCGGGCACGACGGGACGGCCCAAAGGCGCGATGAACACACACGCCAACGTCGTCTTCAACTCCACCGTCTACCAGCAGTGGATGCAACTCGACAGCAGCGACGTTGTGGTAGGCGTAGCGCCATTCTTCCATATTACCGGCCTCATCGCCCATCTCACCGTCGCCGCGCTGGCAGCGATGCCCATCATCACCTTCTACCGCTTCGACCCGGCGGAGATGCTGCGGCTCACCGAAAAATGGCGCGGCACCTTCACCGTCGCCGCCATCACCGTCTTCATCGCGCTGCTGAACCATCCCGACATCAAGACGCGCGATCTCTCGGCGTTCAAGAAAGTGTACAGTGGAGGCGCTCCCGTATCGCCGGCTATCGTCGAGGAATTTGAGAAGGTGACAGGGGCCTATATTCACAATATCTACGGCCTGACCGAGACCACATCGCCATCACATGCGACGCCGATGGGCGCGCGTGCGCCCGTTGATCCCGATTCGGGCGCGCTCTCGGTTGGCGTGCCTATCCCCAACACGCTCTGCCGCGTGGTCGATGTTGCTACCGGCGAGGATCTGCCCCCCGGCGAGGTCGGCGAACTGATAACGAAGGGGCCAGAGGTTGTAGCAGGATACTGGGAGAAGCCGGAGGAGACCGCCTACGCCATTCGCGACGGCTATCTCTATACTGGCGATGTGGCAAAAATGGACGCCGATGGCTGGTTCTACCTGGTTGATCGCAAGAAGGATATGATTATCGCCTCCGGCTTCAAGGTCTGGCCGCGCGAAGTCGAAGATGTGCTCTATCAGCATCCGGCGGTGCGCGAGGCCGGCGTCGTTGGCGCACCCGATCCCTACCGTGGCGAGACGGTTGTAGCCTATGTCTCGCTCAAAAGCGGCTATGCAGGCAAGGTGACGCCGGAAGAGCTGATCGAGTTCTGCAAGCAGCGCATGGCGAACTACAAGTACCCCCGGCGCGTCGAAATCATGGAGGAGCTGCCCAAGACTCCCACTGGCAAATTCCTGCGCCGCGAACTGCGCGGCATGGCCCGGCAATAGATCCCACCTGTCATCCCGAGCGCCGAAAGCGATCCGGCACTCGAATGTCATCCTGAGCGGCAGCGAAGGATCCGCGGCCTGGAGCGTGAGATCCTTCGCTGCCGCTCAGGATGATATGACCCTCTATCCCCCAATTGGGGGATAGCTGGAGCGTTCAAACCTATCCTCGACGAAACTCATCGTTTCTAAATATAAGTCTCCTCAAAAAGGATAAACGGATGAACGCTCTCACTAAAAGAAGGTACCTGGCTTCGAGCATCATTCTATTTTCAATAGCGCTGGGGATTGTGTTCGTGCTGCTATTGACGCTTTCCCTGCCATACTCGCAGGTGCCTCCTCACATACCTATAACGCCAACCCCCGGAACACCCACGCCGGGGGCATGGCTGGCGTCGTGGCTCCTGCTGTGATAGAGAACGCGCTCAACCAGGCGCAGTGGGATCGTTATGGGGATGCGCATGATGATGGTGGTGGTGGTGATGATGGTGGTCATCATGGCTGTGCCCCACGGTCCCTGGCGCGTTCTCTACCGTCCCCTTGCCATTGAGCAAAGACGGATCGCGCAGTTCGGGATACTTCTCCTCCAGCCGCGCCTCGCGCTCAATGCGATGGCGCCAGTAGTTCAGCGTTTCGGGATCGCCGCCGTTGGTATCATTCCAGCTTGTAGGCCATGCGGCGCGACCCGGCCCGGGATTGACCCTGCCACCGATGGCGAAGGTAGAAACTACGCGCTGCGTCCGCACGCTGCCACAGATGGAGCAAGCCTGCGGACCGGATGCCTCAAGCGGGCGCTGGAACAGCCGCGAGAAGACCGAGTTGCATTGTTGGCATCGATACTCGTAGATGGGCATGGCGCTTACCCCCATTGTGCGAAGTAAGGCCATCCATCGCTGGAGCGATGGATGGCCCGCTTGATTACCAGTATTCGAAGCTGTTCTGGATCACATGCCGCATCTCGTCGGCGCCAGTATCGCGCGGGCAGTTGACGAGCAGCCGCTGCTGCTTGAGAGTGCCGTCGATGAGAGCAGCAACATCGGACTCGCCATAGCCCAGAGCCGAGATACCATTAGCGACGCCCGTATCGCGCATCAGCGAGATCAAGGTACGCGGCAGCACCTCCGGCATCTCGGCTGCGCTCAGTCCGCTCACGTTCGCGCCCAGCAGTTGCGCCGCCCGCAGGTGACGTTCGGGGTTTGTCGGGTACGTCCAGCGGAAAGTTGCCGGCGCGGTAACGACCACCGAGAGGCCATGCGGGATCATCGGCTCATCCTGCGGATAGTCCGGTGGCCGGAAGTTCTTTACCAGACCGGCGATAGGATAAGCAATGGCATGGGGCACATGCACGCCCGCGTTGCCAAAACCGATCCCGGCGTAGGTTGCCGCCATCGCCATATGCGTCCTTGCCTCCACATCCATGCCATTGAGCACGGCGCGCCGGAAATAGGTCCCCAGGTACTCCAGCGCCTTCTCGCACCACAGGTCGCTGATGGGATTGCTACCCACATAGACCGGGCGCTGGTCCGGCTCATGGCGTGGACGGGCGTTATACGGGCGGCTCGTGTAGGATTCGAGGGCGTGGGTGAGCACATCGAAGCCCGGATACGCCGTCGCCATCGGAGGCAGCGTCACGGTGTTTAGCGGATCGATGATCGCCAGCGTGGGACGCAGGTAGCGATGTGAAATGCCCGTCTTGACCTTCAAGGAAAGCACATCCAGCACGGCTACCGCAGTGGTCTCGCTGCCGGTGCCGGCAGTGGTAGGAATAGCCACCAGCGGCTTCAACGGTCCCGGAACGGTCAATCCTTTGCCGATGGGCTTGTTCACGTAGTCCAGTACCGGCGCCGGATAGGTCGTGAACAGGTTCGCCGCCTTCGCCGAATCGATGCTGCTGCCACCGCCAATAGCGATGAAGCCATCGTAGTCGCGGCCACGCACGAAATTCGCGATCTCTTCAAAGGATTTGTCCGTCGGTTCTACATGCACGTCATCAAAGATTTCGGCCTTGAGACCTGCCTCCTGCACAAGCGAGCGCACGCGATCCGGCAGACCAAGCTTCATGACTCCGCGATCGGTGATAATCAGCGCGTTCTTGACACCCAGGCGCTTGAGATCATAGGCAACCTCATTGGTAGCGCCGGGGCCGACCTTGATCGGAGTCATTTCCATTGTAAAGACGGTTTCGTTGGGAATATCGAGACAGCCCATAACGCACACTCCCTTTCCTTCGCTTTATCGTAACTCAGTCGTAGAACGCTTCGGGCGCCAGGCGAATCTCCTTGATCTGCTTGGGATCATGTCCGAAAATGATCGTTGCGTCTCGCAGCGTGGCAAGACCGCGAATGCGCTCAACGGAGTTCAGCCAGCCAAGACTATCCCAGACAATGGCGGCGCCGACGGGAGGAGGTCCATAACTCTCACGCATATAAGCGGCATCCGAGGTAAAAATCATTGTGCCTGTGTTTGGCAGATCTACCATCAGGCACATCGTGCCCCAGGTATGCCCCGGCGCCTCGAACAGCCGCACCCCTTCCATGACCTCTGTATCCTCGCTCAACTGCACCCAGCGCAGTCCGTCCACCATGTAGTCTCTCTTCAGGTGAAAGCCCTGCACCTCACCCGGGATGGAGATCGCTCCCTGGTACTCCTTCCTGTGGACGAGGATCTTTGCATCGGTATTTTTGAATGCTCTGATATTGCCTGCATGATCGAGATGCAGGTGACTCAGGGCCACATACTTGAAATCGGAGGGATCAAGCTTGAGCTGTTTGAGGCGCTCTTCGAAATACTGTTCCGGCGTGACATCCTCGTAAGGGAACCAGTTGTGAGCCGCTGTGTTCTGCCAGTGCTGCTGCCAGTCACGCGGGCACGTAGTATCGAACAACAGGCGTCCATCGGGATGATCGACCACGACGGTATGCGTCGGGCACGGTCCCCACTGCGACTGGGGAGCCTGGTTTGCCTTGCTCTGCATCCATTCTGCATTTACAAGTAACCACCGGTAGTCGCACATCATGTTGCCATGATGCTGCACGTAGACTTTGATCGCGGGCTTTGCCATTGCGTTGTCTCCTCGCTGAAACTGTCCGGTTCATTACGAGCCGGTGCAAATCTACACCTTACGCGCGTACTCTGTACCTGACCTACATGGGAAGCACTACAATCGAAAGCAATACGAGAGGAATGCCCGGTTCACATTGTGAAATTCTAACCACGCACTACAAAGAGGAAACCCTATCCCATATTATACCGCCTGATTGTTAAAGTGTGTTTGTCCTTCGCCTGCTCGCGCCTGCGCGCTCGCCAAAAAGGATAGAAGGCGCGAAACAGACGCGCTGCGCGTCTGTTTCGCGCCTTCTGAACGCCCATGCCTGGCGGGAGCGGCGCGATGATGGAGTGAAACTTTTTAATCCGCACACTCTGTTCGCCGGACGCAGGCCACTGCCTCGCGTCCTCACCGGTAACAAGGGAGGGGGTACAGATTGAAAAGTTAAACCGCATGATCGCGCCACTACGCAGGGAGACGATGACCGGATTAATTTCTTAAACCTCTTAATGGCCCTGACGCGCTCGCCGGAAGGGGATAAGATAGGTGCAGCCAGGCGCGAAGCGCCTGGCTGCACCTATCTTATCCCCTTCTCAGGCGTGGCTCCGCCACGCCTGAGGATATGTTACATCCACTGCCAGCAGTGCACGCTGGCAGGATGGCCCTTGATCGCCAGCGCGGCGGCATAGCCGGGATCAAAGGAGAGATCATAGAGCGACCAGCAAGAAGGCTCCTGCCTCCCTTCCCTGATGTTCAGCAGCGCGGGCGGCTCGCCCGGTGCCAGCGAAACGTCAAACATATCCAGCGGCAGCGATAGGCCCATACCCCTCGCCTTCAGGTAAGCCTCCTTGCGCGTCCAGCAGCGAAAAAATGCCGCCTGTCGCTCCTCTGGCGGCAGCGAACACAGCACACTCACTTCGTAGGGTGAGAAGAAACGCTCGCTGACCTGCTCGTATTCCAACTCACGCATACGCTCGACATCCACCCCGATCTCCTGGCCGCGTGTCAGGGCATAGAGCGCCATGCCAGCCGAGTGCGCCAGGTTGAAGGCCAGCCCGGCGCGCACGAACTCACCGGCAAGCGCAGGCTTTCCATACGGGCTATAAGAAAACCGGAGCGCCGATGGTTCGCAGGATAGATAGCGCGCCAGGATAACCCTCAGCGTTCCATGCGCGACGATGAAGCGCGCGCGGTCTCGCGGAAAGTAGAACTTCTCGGCCCGCGCCGCTTCATCGCGGGCAAGGAACTGCATCAGGCCCCGGGTATAGTCATGAGGCTGGTCCAGCACGGCGCGCCAGACATGCACCTCGTTGCCCGATAGCTCCGGCGATTCCGGCGGCGCAAGCCACTGAGATAGAGGGGCAGGCATATAGAGTGCTAGACCACCTGCGGCAGTCGCTGCTGAGCCGCGGCGACGGCCTCGGCGGGATACTCATAATCTTGCAGTTGCCCGCTAAGGTAGGCATCATACGCCTGCATGTCGAAGTGACCATGCCCGCTCAGATTGAAGAGGATCACACGCTCCTGCCCGGCTTCCTTCGCCTTGAGCGCCTCATCTATCGCGGCGCGAATGGCGTGCGCCGTCTCTGGCGCTGGCAAGATCCCTTCGTGCCGTGCGAAGAATATCGCCGCCTCAAAGACGCTGTTCTGGTGAAACGCCTGGGCCTCGACGATGCCTTCCTCATGCAGTTGGGACATCACCGGCGCCATGCCATGATAGCGCAGCCCGCCTGCGTGGATGCCCGGGGGCATGAAATCGTGGCCGAGCGTATGCATCTTGACCAGCGGCGTCATGCCGACGGTATCGCCAAAGTCATAGGCATATATCCCCCTGGTCAGGCTGGGGCAGGACATTGGCTCGGCAGCCAGGAAACGCGTCTTCAATCCCTTTTTCAGCGCCTCGCCGATGAAGGGGAAGGCCAGGCCCGCATAATTGCTGCCGCCGCCAACGCAGCCGATCACTACATCCGGGTAATCGTCGGCCTGCGCCATCTGGAGCAGCGCCTCCTGCCCGACGACGGTCTGGTGCAGCAGCACATGATTCAATACGCTGCCCAGTGAGTACTTGATAGTGCCGCCGCTTTTCGCAGCGACCTCCACCGCTTCGCTGATAGCGATGCCCAGGCTGCCCATGTTCTCCGGGTCCTTCGCCAGGATGCTGCGCCCGGCATCGGTAAGGTCGGTGGGGCTGGGATGGACAGTCGCGCCGTAGCTCTGCATGATAATACGGCGATAGGGCTTCTGGAAATAGCTGACCTTGACCATGAAGACCTCAACCTCCACGCCGAAGAACGCGCCCGCCATCGCCAGCGCCGATCCCCATTGCCCGGCGCCCGTCTCAGTCGAGATCTTCCTGACACCCTCTTCTTTGTTATAATAAACCTGCGCAACGGAGGTGTTCGCCTTGTGGCTGCCAACCGGGCTGACTCCCTCATATTTGTAGTAAATTCGCGCCGGCGTGTCCAGCGCCTTCTCCAGACGGCGCGCGCGGAAGAGCGGACTG
>Ga0209810_1005388_pt1 | contig 11623 bp, 9 predicted proteins | sample Coa_R1_7_FD_187159 | JGI IMG/M metagenome (GOLD analysis project Ga0209810, IMG submission 187159) | Surface soil microbial communities from Centralia Pennsylvania, which are recovering from an underground coalmine fire - Coalmine... | ecosystem: Environmental > Terrestrial > Soil > Unclassified ...
TCGGGATTGACGTGGATCCATTGTTCGTCGTGCGTCAGCGCGGCGAAGGCGTCGACCATCGGCTGCGTCACTTCGTGCCAGCCGCTCTCCGCGACGCGCGTCCCGCGCGCGGCGATCACGTCCTCCGGCGTCCGAAAGGTTGCTCGTCTCACGGCGCGCCCTTCGTCGTGCGCCGCCGAGGACGCCTTCGCGTGCGGGAGCGCGCGGCGCGCCGCACGAAGGCGGCGCGCCCGGAGGTTTCGCTTGGATTTCGTCAACGGCATCGACCCGTCCGAGGTCGCGAAGATGGCGTGCGTCGCCGAATCGGATCAGTTCGCGATCTATGCGGTCGGCAACGACACGTATCTGCTCGTGCAACGTCATGCCGGCAGCCCGTGGAACGGCGTCCGGCTCTCCGGCGACGGGATCTTTCGCTGCGGCTCGCTGATGGTCGACGCGATGCGGCACCTGTACCGCGACGTCGCCCGCGACCTGAGCCCCGACCGCCGCGGCGTCAGCGAACGCGGCTGATCGAGAGGATCTTCACCGGAGGATCGAGCGTCTCGCCGGTCGCGTGCGAGCGCTGGATCTTGCGCACGACGTCCATCCCGCGGATCACCCTCCCGAACGCGGCGTAGCCGGGATCGAGCGGTCCGCCCGCGTCGAGGAAGCGATCGTCGCCGATGCAGATGTAGAACTCGGTCGTCGCCGAGTTCGGATCGGCCGTCCGCGCCATCGCGATCGCGCCCTCGACGTTGTGCAGCCCGGTCTTGCTGGTGGGCTCGAGCGGGATCGGCTTGATCATCGGGTTCGTCGTCGCCGGGTTCAGCCCGCCCTGGATGACCTCGATGCGCGACTGCGGTTCGTTCGCTTTCGACACGGTGCGGTAGAACGACGTCCCGTCGTACGCGCGCGTGTCGACGTAGTGCAAGAAGTTCTTCGTCGTGAGGGGCGCGTGCGCCGCATCGAGGCGCACCACGATCGTCCCGTCGGTCGTCTTGATCGCGACGTCGACCGGCCGCGACGCCGGATGCGCCGGCGCCGCGGCGACGAGCGCGACGCTCGCCGCGAGGGCGAGCGCGCGCAGCGGTGCCGTCACCAGATGCGGCATGGGTTCGTCCGGACCATGTTCGCGTTCGCGGCGCAGTGGAACGCCGCCGCGAACTCGGGCATGTTCTCGAGCGTCCCGATCACGCGATAGCGGCCGTCGGGATGCGGGTCGGTCGCGGCGAGCTGCCGCTCCGCGGCCTCCGTCTCGAGCTGCGCCCACAGCTGCGCGAACGCGAGGAAGAAGCGCTGCTCGGGGGTGTAGCCGTCGATCGGCGTGTGGGCCTTCGCCTCGGGCGTCTTCTCGAACGCCTTGTACGCGATCGTGAGGCCGCCCAGGTCGGCGATCGCCTCACCCTGGACGAGCCGGCCCTGCTCGTGGACGCCCGGCGCGACCTCGAAGCCGTCGAACTCGTCGACGATGCACTTCGCGCGGGCATCGAAGCTCGCGGCGTCCTCCGGCGTCCACCAGTCGCGCAGATTCCCTTCGGCGTCGAACTGCCGCCCCTGATCGTCGAAGCCGTGCGTCGTCTCGTGGCCGATCACCGCGCCGATCGCACCGTAGTTCACCGCGTCGTCGGCCGTCGCGTTGAAGAACGGCGGCGCCAGGATCCCGGCCGGAAACACGATCTCGTTGTTCGAGGGGTTGTAGTACGCGTTGACGGTCGGCGGCGTCATGCCCCAACGCGCGCGATCCGTCGGCTTTCCGATCCGCGCGATCGCGCGCTCGCTGTTCCAGCGCCGGACGGCGAGGACGTTGTCCGCGTACGGGCCGTCGGTCACGTGCAGCGTCGCGTAGTCTTCCCACGTGTCGGGATAGCCGATCTTCTTCGTGATCGCGCTCAGCTTGGCGATCGCGGCCGCCTTCGTCGCCGGGCTCATCCAGCTCAGCGTCCCGATGTCCTCGCGGAGCGTCTCGTGCAGGTTCGCGACCATCGCCTGGGCGCGCGCCTTCGCCGCGGGCGGGAAATACTTCGCGACGTACGCCTTGCCGACGACGTCGCGCAGCGAGGCGTCTTCGGCGCTCGTGCAGCGCTCGGCGCGCGGGAGCTGCTGCTTCACGCCGAGCAGCACGCCGCTGCGGAACGCGAAGCTCGCGTCGGCGAACGCCTTCGGCAGGGCGGCGGCGTACGCGTCGACGACGTGGTAGGCGAGGTAGGCCTTCCACGTGGCGAGCGGCGTCGCGGCGAGCTGCGCGTCGTAGGCCTGCACGAAGCCGGGGACGGTCAGGTTCACCGTCTCCACCGCGGGCGCGTGGAAGTCGGCGAAGTACGCCGACCACGGAACGTGCGGGGCGACCGTCGCGAGCTGCGCGACCGGCGTCGGGTTGATCGTCTTGTGCGGATCGCGCAGGTCGGCGCGGCGCGGCGTCGCCTTCGCGAGAGCGGTCTCCAGCGCGATCACCGCGGCGGCGTCGCGCTCCGCGGCGGCGGGCGACTCGCCGAGGTTGCGCAGCTGCGTCGTGACGTACGTGTCGTACGCGCTGCGGATCTCTTGCGAGTGCTCGTCGTCCTTGACGTAGTAGTCGCGGTCGGGCAGCCCGAGCCCGCCCATCCCGATCGAGGCGATCTGGATCGCCGAGTCCTTGGGATCCGGCCGCGGTCCGAGCGGCAGCCCGGTGTCGACGCCGGAGCGCTGCAGCGCGACGTCCGTCGCGATCAGCGAGGGGACGTCGTGGATCGCCGCCACCTGGTCGAGCAGCGGCTTCACCGGCGCGAGCCCGGCCTGCTCGATCGCCCCCTCGTTCATGCACGAGCGGTAGAACGCGCCGATCTTCGCGGTGTCGGACCCGGCCGGCGCCGCGGTGTCGGCCGCGTCGGCGGCGAGGATGCCCTGCAGCTCGTCCTGGTTGCGCTTGGCGAGCTCGTTGAACGTCCCCCAGCGGGCGCGACCGGGCGGCAGCGTGTGCGACTTCTCCCAGCCGCCGGTCGCGAACCGGTAGAAGTCGTCGCACGCGTTGCAGGTCGTGTCGATGTTGTGCAGGTCGATCGCCGGGACCGCCGCGCCGCCGGTCGCCGCGCCCGCACGAAGCTGCGGGATCGAGGCGACGACGAGCGCCGTGAGGGCGGCCGCGCCGAAAGCGCGGAGCGTGAGTCGAGCGGGATGCATCACCAGATCTGGCACCGGTCCTTGCGCACCATCTTGTCGGTCGCGGCGCACTTGAACGCCGCCGCGAACTCCGGCATGTTGGACAGCGTACCGAGCACCCGCAGCTTGTCGTTCGGGTGCGGATCGATCACGACGAGCTGCCGCGTGTAGGCGTCGGTCTGGAGCGCGCGCCAGATCTGCGCGTAGGCGAGGAAGAAGCGCTGCGCCGGGGTGAAGCCGCCGATCGAGCGGTGCGCCTTGAACTCGGGCGTCTTTTCGAACGCCTTGTACGCGATCGTCGCGCCGCCGAGGTCGGCGATCGCCTCACCCTGGACCAGCTTGCCGTTCGTGTGCACGCCGGGAAGCGGCTCGAGCGAATCGTACTCGTCGATGATGCACTGCGCGCGCTTGTTGAACGCGGCGGCGTCCTGGGCCGTCCACCAGTCGGTGAGGTTGCCCTGGGCGTCGTACTGGCGCCCCTGGTCGTCGAAGCCGTGCGTCATCTCGTGCCCGATCACCGCGCCGATCGCGCCGTAGTTCACCGCGTCGTCGGCCGACGAGAAGAAGAACGGCGGCTGCAGGATCCCGGCCGGGAACACGATCTCGTTGTTCGTCGGATTGTAGTACGCGTTGACCGTCGGCGGCGTCATCCCCCACAGCGTGCGGTCCGTCGGCTTCCCGATGCGCGCCATGTCGACGCCGTGATTCCAGCTCCGGACGCGCTCGACGAGCTGCGCGTACGGTTCGTCCGGGATCGTCAGCGACGAGTAGTCCTCCCACTTGTCTGGATAGCCGATCTTCTTCGTGAACGCGTCGAGCTTCTTCACGGCGTACGCGCGCGTCGTCGGGCTCATCCAGGCGAGCGTCGTGATGTCGCCGCGCAGCGTCGACTGCAGGTTGTCGACCATCTCCTGCGCGCGCGCCTTCGCGGACGGCGGGAAGTTGACGGCGACGTAGGCCTTGCCGAGCGGGGTCCGCAGGGATGCGTCGGTCGCCGACGTGCAACGCTGCCAGCGCGGCAGCTGCTCCTTCACGCCGAACAGCACGCCGCTGTGGAACGCGAAGCTCGCGTCGAGGAAGCGCTTCGGCAGCGCGCTCGAATACGCGTCGGCGACGTGGAAGCGCAGGTAGGTCTTCCACGTCGAGAGCGGCGTGGCGGTGAGCTGCGCGTCGTAGCCGGTGACGTAGGTCGGGACGTTGACGTCGAGCGTCGCGAAGCCGGGCGCGCCGAACTGGGCGAAGAACTGCGCCCACGGGACGTGCGGTCCGACGCTCGCGAGCGCGCTCACCGCCATCGGGTGGTACGTCGCCTTGGGGTCGCGCAGCTCGACGCGCGTGGGCGTCGCCTTCGCGATCGCCGTCTCGAGCGCGAGGATCTGGCCCGCCTCGGCGGTCGCCGCCGCCGGCGTGTCGCCGAGGTTCCGCAGCTGCGTGGCGACGTACTCGCGGTACGCGGTCAGAATCTTCGCGCTGCGCTCGTCCGTCTTCAAGTAGTAGTCGCGGTCGGGCAGTCCGAGCCCGCCGATGCCGATCGAGGCGATGGTCTTCGACGAGTCCTTCGTGTCCGGCTCGGAGCCGAAGTCCAGCCCGTCGCCGACGCCTTCCGTCTGCAGCTTCGCGAGCTCGACGGCGAGCGCGGGCTCGGTCGAGACCGCCGCGACCTCGCGGAGCATCGGCTCGATCGGCGCGATCCCGGCCTTCTCGATGGCGGCCTCGTCCATGCACGCGCGGTAGAACGTCCCGATCTTCTGCGTGTCCGAGCCCGCCGGCGCCGAGGCGTTCTTCGCCGCCTCCTCGAGGATCGCGTGGAGCGCCTCGCGGTTGTGCTGCGCGAGCTCGTCGAACCCGCCCCAGCTGGGATGGCCCGCCGGGATCGTGTGCGACTTCAGCCAGCCGCCGTTCGCGTACTGGTAGAAGTCGTCGCAGGCTTTGCACGTGGGGTCCATGTTTTGCGCGCTGATGGCGGTCGCCGCGGTCGGCGGCGGCGAGTCGGCCGCGCGGGTCAGCGTCGGCAGCGACGTCGCGACGAGCGCGGCGAGCGCGACCGCACCGAAGGCGCGGACCGCGAGGCGTATCGGATGCACGGGGAATCTCCGTAGGAAATAGGAAGCATCCGCGCGTTCACGGCCGCCGCGAGGGGGGCCTTCTTGGGCTGCCGGGCGCCGTGAGACCGAGCGCGAACAGCGGGCCGATGGGTCGCCACGCGGTCGTCCCAGCGCGAGGGTTCACGCCGGTGGGCGCGAAACGGTGCGAGCCGTCCCGGCGCGGGTGTGATGTAATGGTAGCCTGCGACCTTCCCAAGGTTGACGCGCGGGTTCGATTCCCGCCACCCGCTCCAACGGCGACCGGCGACGTAGCCAAGTGGTAAGGCAGAGCTCTGCAAAAGCTCCACCCCCAGTTCGAGTCTGGGCGTCGCCTCCAATCCTCCTGCTGATCGCGGCGTTCTTTCTGACCGCGATCGCAGGGCCGTTGATCGGCGTACGGCAGCTCGACGCGGCCTCGAGCGCGCAGATCCGGCTCGCCGCGGCGTCCACCGACCTCGAGCAGGCGCTCCAGATCCAGTTCGCCGAGGAGAACGCCGTCCGCGGGTACGTCGTGACGCACGACGACAGCTACCTTGCGGCCGATCGCCCGCCCGACCCCGACTTCGACGACGCGCTCGCGAAGATCGCCTCGGCGCTGCGGGCGCAGGGCCTGCTGCGGAGCCTCGCCCTGGTCGAGGACATGCGCGACGCGCACCGCCGATGGGAGCAGCAGGTCGCGCTCCCCCTGATCGCCGGGCGTGAGAGCGCGGGTCTGCGCGCCATGCAGTCCGCGGGGAAGCTGCTCACCGACGAGATCGGGGGCGACGCCGCGCGGCTGCGCCAAGACCTGCGCGCCGCGCGCGACGACGTCCAGGTCGCGCTCCGCCGGCGGATCAATGCGACCGTGGCGATCAGCGCGGGCTTCGTGACGCTCTTCGCGATCGTCGCGCTGGCCTACGCGGTGGCACAGGCGCAGGCGATCGCCCGGCTCGAGCGCGAGCGAACGCTGGTCGATGCGCTGCAGCGGACGCTCCGGGTCGGGGGGCGCCGGCTCCCGCGAACGCAGATGGCGACCGCGTACGCGTCGGCCACGCGCGAGACGCTTATCGGCGGGGACCTGCTCGATGCGTGGAGCACCGGCCGGGACGCCGGCTGGCTGCTGATCGCCGACGCGAGCGGGAAGGGGATCGGCGCGGCGCGCCATGCCGCGTTCGCGCAGTACGCGATCCGCGCGCTGGCCGCCGAGAGCACCGACCCCGCCGACGTCGTGACCCGCTTCAACCGGCTGTTCCTGGACACGTTCGACGACCCCGGCGACTTCATGGTGCTGTTCCTCGGCGCGTTCGATGCCACCGCCGGGATCCTGCGCTACGCCAGCGCGGGCCATGCCACGGCCTTCGTGCGGCGCGGCGACGCGGTCGAGGTCCTCCAGCCGACGGGACCGATCGTCGGCCTCGGACGCGACGAGACGTACGGGACGGCGACGGTCCCGCTCGCGACCGGCGACGTGCTGCTGCTGGCGACCGACGGCCTGAGCGAGGCGCGCTCGCCCGAGGGCGAGCTGCTCGGCGAGGACCGCGTCGCGGCCTTGCTGCGCGAAGGGCCGCTCGACCCGAGCGCGCTGTGCGGGCTTCTCGTCGCGACCGCCGAGACGTTCAGCGGCGGCGTCCAGGACGACCTCGCGATCGTCGCCCTGCGGCTGACCGGCGAGCGCGACGAGCCGGAAGGCGCGTTCGACGCGCTCGAGGAGGCGACGTAGCACGCGTGGGGGCGCGCCGCGAAGGCGGCGAACCTCGCCGGGCCGTGCTCGCCCGCCGCATCGTCCCTTGCCTCGACATCAAAGACGGGCGCGTCGTCAAGGGCGTCCGATTCGTCGATCTGAGCGACGCCGGCGACCCGGTCGCGCTCGCCCGCCGCTACGAGGCCGAAGGGGCCGACGAGCTGGTCTTCCTCGACATCACCGCGACCGTGGAAGGCCGCCGCGCGACGCTCGAGGTGGTGCGCGGGGTGGCCCACGAGCTGACGATCCCGTTCGCCGTCGGCGGGGGCGTGCGCAGCGTCGAGGACGTCAACGACTTGCTCCGGGCCGGCTGCGACAAGGTCAGCATGAACTCGGCGGCCGTCCGCGATCCGAGCCTGATCCGCGCCGCGGCGTTGCGGTTCGGCGCGCAGTGCGTCGTCGTGGCGATCGACGCGCGGCGCGCGCCTGAGAAGCCCTCGGGGTTCGAGGTGGTGGTCGACGGCGGCCGGACGCCGACCGGGCGCGACGTCGTCTGCTGGGCGCGCGCGTGCGAGGAGCTGGGCGCCGGCGAGTTGCTCGTGACGTCGATCGACCGCGACGGAACGCGCGACGGGTTCGACCTGGCGCTCACGCGTGCGGTGCGCGACGCGTGCGACCTCCCGGTGATCGCCTCCGGCGGCGCCGGCGCGATCGGCGATTTCGTCGACGTGTTCCGCGAAGCGGACGCCGACGCCGCGCTCGCCGCCTCGCTGTTCCACTACGGCGAGCTCGCGATCGCCGACCTGAAGGACGCGCTCGCCGCCGAAGGGATCGTCGTGCGCCGCGAGCCGGTTCGCGTATGACGTCGCTGCCCGAGGTCCGGTGGGACGGCGCCGGCCTCGCGCCCGTCGTCATCGTCGACGCGACGACGGGCGCCGTGCTCACCCTCGCCTACGCCAACCGCGAGGCGCTCGAACGCACGATCGCGACCGGTTCGACGTGGCTATGGAGCCGCTCGCGCGGCGAGCTCTGGAACAAGGGCGCGACCTCCGGGAACACGCAGCGCGTCGTGAGCGTGTCGGTCGACTGCGACGAAGACGCGCTGCTCTACCGCGTCGTGCCGAACGGCCCGGCGTGCCACACCGGCGCGACGTCGTGCTTCGCGCGAACGCTGCCGCTCGACGGCGCCGACGCCGTGCCGCGCGACGCCGGCTTCGCCGCCGCGGTCGGCGCGCTCGCGCGCACGATCGAGTCGCGCAAAGCGCATCCGGTCGAAGGCTCGTACACGGCCAAGCTTTTTGCCGGCGGGGTCGACCGCATCGGGAAGAAGATCGGCGAAGAGGCCACCGAGGTCGTGATCGCGGCGAAGAACGCCGATCACGCCGAGCTCGTGTGGGAGACCGCGGACCTGCTCTATCACACGCTGGTGCTGCTCGCGGAGCGCGGCGTCGCGCTCGACGAGGTGGGGGCGGAGCTATCCCGTCGCGCCAAGCCGGCGGGCTGAGCGGGCTCGCGGGGATCGGTCCCGAGACCGCCGCGAAGTTCGAAGAGCTCGGCGTGACGACCCCCGGCGAGCTGCTGGCGTACATCCCGCGCGCGTATCGCGACTGGCGCACGCCGGTGCCGATCGCGATGCTCGACGAGGGCGAAGCGATCGTCGTCGGCACCGTAGTGCGCGTGAAGGAACGGCGCGGCCGGCTCGCGCTGGTCACGGTCACCCTGCGCGACGAGAGCGGCGTCATCGAGGCGAAGATGTTCGGGCGCAGCTATCTGTTCGGAAAGCTCGCCGAAGGCGACCGTCTCTTCGTCGCGGGGCGCGTCACCCGCACCGGGCTGCTCCCGGAGATCAACGTGACGTCGCACCGCGTGCTCCGTCCGAACGAGCCCTACGAAGGCGAGATCGTGCCGATCTACGCCGCCTCGAAGGAGCTGCCCTCGCGCGCGATCCGCGCCGCGATCGCGCGCAACTTGGAGCGGCTGATCGCCGGCGCGGACGACGCGCTCCCGCCCGCGCTCGTGCGCCGCTTCGCCTTTCCGCCGCTGCCGAAGGCGTGGCGCGACGTGCACGCCCCGCGCGATCTCGACGACGCCGCGCGCGCGAAGGAACGCATCGTCTTCGACGAGTTCTTCTCGATCGCGCTCGCCGCGGCGGTGAAGCGCGCGCTGCGCGAGTCGGCCGGCGGCGCCCGCGCGCTCGCGCTTCCCGACGGCTTCTGGGACGCCTTCGCGGCGCAGCTGCCGTTCGCGGCGACCGGCGCGCAGCGGCGGGTGATCGAGACGATCTGGCGCGACATGGGGCGCACGGCGCAGATGAACCGGCTGCTGCAGGGCGACGTCGGGAGCGGGAAGACGCTGGTCGCCGCGGCCGCGATCGTCCTCGCGCACCGCGGCGGCGTGCAGTCGGCGCTCATGGCGCCGACCGAGATCCTCGCCGCGCAGCACGCCGCGAAGCTCGCGCCGCTGCTGCTGCCGTTCGGGGTGACCGTCGAGGCGGTGTTCGGTTCGCAGGGCGCGCGCGAGCGGCGCCGAGCCGAGGACCGCATCGCCTCCGGAGAAGCGTCGCTCGCCGTCGGGACGCACGCGCTGCTCACCGAAAGCGTCACCTTCGCGGAGCTCGGCCTCGTCATCATCGACGAGCAGCACCGCTTCGGCGTCAACCAGCGCGCGAAGCTGCGCGCGAAGAGCGGCGTCCCGCACGCGCTCTACATGACCGCGACGCCGATCCCGCGCACGCTCGCGCAAACGCGCTACGCCGACCTCGACCTCTCGGTCATCGACGAGCTTCCGCCGGGACGCACGCCGATCCGCACCTTCGTGCTGCGGGAGAGCCGGCTGCCGCGCGCCTACGAGCTGGTGCGCAAGACGGTCGCGCAGGGACAGCAGGCCTACGTCGTCGCGCCGGCGATCGACGCGACCGACGGCGCGCTGACCGGAGCGCTCGCCGAAGCGGAGCGGCTGCGTACGAAGGTCTTCCCCGAGCTGCGCGTCGACGTGCTGCACGGCAAGATGCCGCCGCGGGAAAAGGACGAGGTCATGGCGCGCTTCAAGCGCGGCGAGACGGACGTCCTCGTCGCGACGACGGTCGTCGAGGTCGGCGTCGATGTCCCCAACGCGTCGGTCATGATCGTGCTCGACGCGCACCGCTACGGGCTCGCGCAGCTCCACCAGCTGCGCGGCCGCGTCGGCCGCGGCGTCGCGGAATCGGTCTGCGTGCTGATCGCACCGGACGAGGCGGGCGAGATCGAGCGGCTCGCCGTGCTCGAAAAGACCACCGACGGCTTCGTCATCGCGAACGAAGACCTGCGGCTGCGCAAGGCCGGACAGCTCGCCGGCACGCAGCAGGCCGGCGACTCGACGCTGATCGGCGACATCGTCGACGATTTCGCGCTCTACATGCGCGCGAAGGAGGCGGCGGACGAGATCGTCGCCGGCGATCCGGACCTGAGCGCCCCCGAGCACCGCCCGCTGCTGGCGCTGCTCGCCGAGAACGCGAACTCGCGCGCGATGCTGGTCACCGCGTGAAAGAAGAGCGCCGCAGGCCGTGATCGCGATCGGCTTCGACTTCGACCACACGCTCGGCGTCGACAACGGGCTCGAGCGCGAGGCGTTCTTCGCGTACGCGCGCGAGCTCGGTGCGCCGATCGATCGCGGCGACGAGCGGCTGCACGCGCTGGTCGAAGGGCTGCTGCGCGAGGTGCGCACGGACGCGATCACGATCGATCAGATGCTGCGGCGCTTCGGCGCGGCGATCGGCGCGCCGCACGCGCAGGGCGCGCGCTGGCGCGAGATCTGCTACACGCTGGTCGACCGGCTCGTGGAGCCGGTCGCCGGCGCGCACGAGACGCTCGACGAGCTGCGCCGCCGCGGCGTGCCGCTCGCCGTGCTGACGAACGGCTGGACGCCGCTGCAGCAGAAGAAGATCGCGCGCGCGCTCGGCGAGGGCGCGATCGGGACGATCCTGGTGAGCGACGCGCTGCGCGTGCTCAAGCCTGCGGCGGCGGCGTTCGACGCGCTCGTCCGCGCGCTCGGCGTCCCGCGCGAGCGGGTCTGGTACGTGGGCGACAATCCCGAAGCCGACGTCGCCGGCGCGCTCGGTGCGGGATTGCGCGCCGTGTGGTACGACGGCGAAGGGCTGAGTTATCCACAGGATCTCCCCCAACCGACGCTGCGGATCACTCGCCTGCGGGAGCTCGTCACGCTGGCCGAGAACGGCATCGCCCCATAACTCTATGGGGACGCTGACGATCACCGGCGGCACGCTCCGCAGCCGGCGAGTACCGACACCGCCCGGTCGCGCCGTGCGTCCGACGCCCGGCCGCGTGAAAGAAGCGCTGTTCGCGATCCTCGGCTCGCGCGTCGACGAGGCGCGCGTCCTCGACCTCTACGCCGGCAGCGGCGCGCTCGGCTTCGAATCGCTCTCGCGCGGCGCGTCCCACGTGACGTTCGTCGAGAAGCACGCACCGACCGCGGCGACGCTGCGCAGCTCGGCGCAGCGGCTCGGAGTCGCCGAGCGCGTCGACGTCGTCGTCGCGCCCGCCGAGCGCGCGGTCCGCGCCGTCGACGGGCGGTACGACCTCGTCTTCGCCGACCCCCCCTACGCGCAGCCGTATCCGCGCGAAGCGTTCGGCGCGTTGCGCGAGCGCCGGGCGATCGATGCCGGAACGACGGTCGTCTACGAGCACGCCGCGCGCACGCCGGCACCGCAGGATCCGGCGATGCGCCTCGAGCGGAGCGAGCGCTACGGCGAGGTCGCGCTCGCGTTCCT
>Ga0209810_1005389_pt1 | contig 11623 bp, 14 predicted proteins | sample Coa_R1_7_FD_187159 | JGI IMG/M metagenome (GOLD analysis project Ga0209810, IMG submission 187159) | Surface soil microbial communities from Centralia Pennsylvania, which are recovering from an underground coalmine fire - Coalmine... | ecosystem: Environmental > Terrestrial > Soil > Unclassified...
CCAGCGGTGCCGGCATGAGCTAGATTCGGTGGGTGGCGCCGGGGGAGCATCACTATGAGGGCGGTCAGCCGAAAGGGTTCCTCCAGGCCTGCCTGCTGCTGCTGATCGCGGAGTCGCCGGGGCACGGCTACGATCTCATGGAGCGCCTGGCCGCCTTCGGCTTCGAGCGCGACCCGGGCAGCCTGTACCGCATGCTCCGCTCGATGGAGCGCGAGGGGTTGCTCCGCTCCGAGTGGGAGCTGTCGGACGCGGGCCCGGGACGGCGACGCTACGAGCTGAGATCGCCCGGGAGGGAGCGGCTGCGGTCGTGGGCCGAGGCGCTGATGGAGACCCACCGGGTCATCGAGACCTACCTGGGGCGCTATCGGGCCCTGCGGCCGGCGTCCGGGGCCGCACCGGAGCGGCCGATCGCGGGAGAGGCACGCGGGAGGGGGGTCGATTGGTGACGTTGCCCGATCTGAGCGGGACGGTGCTCGGCCGCTACCGGATCGATCGGCCGCTGGGCAGGGGGATAGCCTCGGTCGTCTACCGGGCGACCGAGCGGCCGGCGGGCAAGCAGGTGGCGATCAAGGTGCTGGACCCGCGGCTGGCCTGCCATCCCCGCCTCCTCACCCGCCTGGTCGAGGAGGCGGGGACCGTCTCCCAGCTCGGCCATCCCGCCATCCTGCCCGTGTACGAGGTGGCGAGGCGGGGCGAGCTGGCCTTCGTGAGCATGCGCCTGGCCCATGGCGGCACGCTCGAGGAGCTGCTGCGGCACCGCGTCTTCGCCCCCGAGGAGGCGGTGCGCGTCGCTCGCGACCTGGCCGATGCCCTGCACCACGCCCACGAGGCGGGGGTGATCCACCAGAACCTGAAGCCGAGCAACCTCCTCTTCGACAGCGACGGGTCGGTGCTGGTGGCGGACTTCGGCCTGGCTCCGTGGCGCTTCGGCCTTCCCATCGGCTCGTCTCCCTACCTGGCGCCCGAGCAGGCGCTGGGCCGGGAGGCGGATCGGCGTGCCGACGTCTACGCGCTGGGACGGCTGCTCCTGACCATGATGGCCGGGTCCCGGGTCGCCGAGCCCTCGTTCCCCGCCGCCCGGGGGGGACCGGAGGGGCTCGACGGGGAGGGTCTCCGGCTGCCGGAGGACCTCGGCCGGCTGCTCCGCAGCGCGCTCGCCCAGGACCCCGGGCAGCGCCCGCAGACCATGCTCGAGCTCCGGCAGCGGCTGGAGTGGCTGCTGCCCGGTCCGGTGGGGCGAGGCCGACCCGACGACCGGCTGCCGGTGCTGCTGGAGACCTCGCCCGACGCCGTGCTGGCGATCGACGCCGAGGGGCGGATCCGGCAGTGCAACCGCCGGGCCGAGTCCATGTTCGGCTGGCCGCGGGAGCGCCTGGTGGGCAGCCCGCTGCTCCCCACCCTGATCAGCCCCCGCCACCGCGAACTGTTCGAGCGCATCCTGGCCGCGCACCTGGCCGAGCCCGCCCCGGCGACGATGAGCCGGCCGGCCGAGATCGTCGCCCTCCGCCGCGACGGGCGGCAGATCACGATCGAGGTCTCGCTCTCGCGCCTCCGGCCGCGCGACGGGGACCCGTGCCTGGTGGCCTTCTGCCACGATGTCTCCGCCTCCCGGGAGGCGGAGCTGCTGCTGGCCATGCGTGAGGCGGTGGACGAGGCGATGGCGGAGGCGCCCGGGGAGGTGGTTCCGGCGGTGCTGGAGGCGGTCTGCGGGAGCCTGGGCTGGACGGCAGGGGCGCTCTGGCTGCGGTCCGGCGAGCGGGACCGATTGCGGTGTCGAGCCTACTGGGCTCGGCCCTGGCTCTCCGCGGCCGAGCTGGAGGCGCTGTACGCCGACCCCTGCACCGTCGGGGAGGGCGTGGTGGGCCGGTGCTGGGCGAGGGGCGAGCGGATCTGGTGCTCCGACCTGGAGCGGACCGCGGACACGGCCCGAGAGCGGGCCGCGGCCCGGCTCGGGTTGCGGAGCGCGGTCGCCTTGCCGGTTCGCGAGGGTGCGGAGACGATCGGGGTGCTGGAGTGCCTGAGCTCGACCTCGGGGTTGCCCGGCCCCGAGGCCCTGGACGAGGTCGAGGCCGTCGCCCGGCGTCTGGGAGGGCTGGCGCATCGGGCGCCGGCCGCCCGGAGGCCGCGACTGCGCTACCGGATCGACCCCAGGAACAGCCACCTCGGCTTCTCCTGCGCCTTCATGAAGTTCCTCACCGTGCACGGGAGGTTCAGGGATTTCAGCGGCTGGGTCGAGCTGGAGGGGGACGACCCGACCACGGCTCGGGCGGAGTGCACGATCAAGACGGCGAGCGTCGACACCGGCAGCCTCGACCGTGACTACCACCTCTGCTCGGCCGACTTCTTCGACGCCGACCGCTACCCGGACATGCGGTACCGGAGCACCGGCGTCGAGTCCCTCGGCGACGAGCGGTTCCGCGTCTCCGGAGAGCTCACGATCCGGGCCGTGACCCGCCCCCTCCGTCTCGACGTGCGGCTCGAGGACCACGACATCGACGCCTCGGGAACCGAGCGGGTCACGCTCACGGCGCTCACCGTGATCGACCGCTCGGAGTGGTTCCTGGACTGGGAGAAGGCGCTCCAGGCCGGGCGCTGGATCGTGGGCAACGAGGTGCGCCTGGAGCTGGTGGTCACCCTGGTGCGACGGCCCTGGACGAGCCCGGGCACGGTCTGAGGCCGCGCCCCGGGGGCGGCCGCCGTCCGCCCTTGGCGATGCCCCGGCCGGGGGCGCCGGGAGCGCGTCTGTGCGCTCGGCATATAGGTGGGAAAGTCAGTCTTGCCCCTGGCTGACCCCTGGTGTCACGGTAGACACGGGCTCGGGACCATGCCCCGGTTTGCCGGGCCGACCGAGGACCGGACCGAGGAAGAGGTACAAAGAGGAGATTGCTGATGGCCGAGGCACCCGTTGAATCCAAGCCCCAGCGTCAGCCGGCCGTCTCGGACGTGCACGTCGTCTGGATCACCGGCGGCCTGGGGTGCGACGGCGACTCGGTGGCGGTCACCGCCGCCACCCAACCCAGCATCGAGGAGGTGCTGCTCGGGGCGATCCCGGGTCTTCCCAAGGTCCATCTCTACAACTGCGTCCTCGCCTACGAGGTGGGCGAGGAGCTGATGAGCTACTGGCACAGGGCGGCGCGGGGCGAGCTGGAGCCGTTCGTGCTGGTGATGGAGGGATCGATCCCTAACGAGGAGATCAAGGCCGAGGGCTACTGGGCGGCCCAGGGCAACGATCCCGTGACCGGGGAGCCCATCACCATCCCCCAGTGGCTGGACCGGCTGGCGCCCAAGGCCACCGCCGTGGTGGCGGCGGGGACCTGCGCCACCTACGGCGGCATCCACGCCATGCAGGGCAACCCGACCGGGGCCATGGGCCTGGCCGACTACCTGGGCTGGAACTGGCGGTCGAAGGCCGGCATCCCCATCGTCAACGTCCCCGGCTGCCCGGTCCAACCCGACAACTTCATGGAGACGCTCCTCTACCTGCTCTACCAGGTGGCGGGGCTGGCGCCGATGATCCCGCTCGACGACCAGCTGCGGCCGACCTGGCTCTTCGGCCACACCGTGCACGAGGGCTGCGACCGGGCCGGGTTCTACGAGCAGGGCCAGTTCGCCACCGAGTACGGCTCCCCTCAGTGCCTGGTCAAGCTGGGCTGCTGGGGACCGGTGGTGAACTGCAACGTGCCCAAGCGGGGCTGGATGGCCGGTCTGGGCGGCTGCCCCAACGTGGGCGGCATCTGCATCGGCTGCACCATGCCCGGCTTCCCCGACAAGTTCATGCCCTTCATGGACGAGCCCCCCGGCGGCAAGCTCTCGTCGGGGTTCTCCAGCCTCTACGGAGGGCTGATCCGGACGCTGAGGAACCTGACCAACGACACGGTGAACAAGGAGCCCCGCTGGCGTCACCGGGGTCCGCAGCTGACCTCCGGGTATCGCCCGAGGAGCTACTGACGGCACCCCTCCGAGCGCTGCTGAGCGCGGTTCGAGGGCGGAGCGAGAACAGGGAGAAGAAGAAGAACATGGCGACAGTCGAGAGGCCACCGGCCGAGAAGGAAGAGCGAACCCTGGTGGAGATGTCCTGGGATCCGATCACCCGGATCGTCGGCAGCCTGGGCATCTACACCAAGATCGACTTCAAGAACCGGGAGGTGGCGGAGTGCTACAGCACCTCCTCGATCTTCCGCGGCTACAGCATCTTCATGAAGGGCAAGGACCCCCGGGATGCCCATTTCATCACCAGCCGCATCTGCGGGATCTGCGGTGACAATCACGCCACCTGCTCCTGCTATGCGCAGAACATGGCCTACGGCATCCGGCCGCCGGCCATCGCCGAGTGGATCGTCAACCTGGGCGAGGCCGCCGAGTACATGTTCGACCACAACATCTTCCAGGACAACCTGCTCATGGTTGACTTCTGCGAGAAGATGGTCCGGGAGACCAATCCCAGCGTCTGGGAGAAGGCGAAGGCGACCGAGGCCCCGCATGCCGCCGAGCATGGCTATCGGACGATCGCCGACATCATGCACGCGCTGAACCCCTTCGAGGGGGAGTTCTACCGGGAGACGCTGCACGTCAGCCGGTACACCCGGGAGATGTTCTGCCTGATGGAGGGCCGTCACGTGCACCCCTCGACCCTCTACCCGGGAGGGGTCGGGACGGTGCCCACGGTACAGCTCTTCACCGACTACCTGATCCGGCTCTCCCGGTACGCCGAGTTCATGAAGAAGTGCGTGCCGCTGCACGACGACGTCTTCGACTTCTTCTACCAGGCCCTCCCCGGCTACGAGCGGGTCGGCTACCGGCGCACCCTGGTCGGCTGCTGGGGCTCCTTCAACGACCCCGAGGTCTGCGACTACCGCTACGAGAACATGACCAAGTGGGGACGGGCCATGTTCGTCACACCGGGCGTGGTCGTGGACGACAGGCTCGTCACCACCGACCTGGTCGACATCAACCTCAACATCCGCATCCTGCTCGGCAGCTCCTACTACGACGACTGGGAGGGCGAGGAGACCTTCGTCAGCCGCGACCCCCTGGGCAACCCGGTGGACAAGCGTCATCCCTGGAACCAGACCACGATCCCGCGTCCCCAGAAACGGGACATGCGTCCGGGAGGGAAATACTCCTGGACGATGTCGCCGCGCTGGCTGTATCAGGGCGAGCACCTCGCCCTGGACACGGGGGGTGGGGCGCTGGCCAGGCTATGGGCCACCGCCCTGGCCGGCCTGGTGGACATCGGCTACGTCAAGGCGACCGGCAACAGCGTCAGGATCTTCCTGCCCAAGACCGCGACCAAGCCCGAGGTCGAGCTGGAGTGGAAGGTCCCGCGCTGGAGCAACGCCATCGAGCGGGACCGGGCCCGCACCTACTTCCAGGCCTACGCTGCCGCCTGCGCCTACTACTTCGTGGAGCAGGCGCTGAAAGAGCTGCACGCCGGCAGGACCCGCACGTTCACCCCCTTCGAGGTCCCGGACGAGGCCATCGGCTGCGGCTTCCACGAGGCGGTTCGGGGCGTTCTCTCCCATCACCTGGTGATCCGCGACAAGAAGATCGCCAACTACCACCCCTACCCGCCCACGCCCTGGAACGGCAGCGTCCGCGACCTCTACGGCACGCCGGGGCCGTACGAGGACTCGGTCCAGAACACGCCCATCTTCGAGGAGAACGGGCCCGACGACTTCAAGGGCATCGACATCATGAGGGCGGTGCGCAGCTTCGACCCCTGCCTGCCCTGTGGCGTCCACATGTACCTGGGTCCGGGACGGGTGCTCGAGCAGCGGCACGTGCCCATGTTCGGGCACCAGTAGGGGGCTGGCGCGCGTGCCCTCGCCGGTGCGTGACCGGGGGTTTGAGCGCCGGCTCGGGGAGGCCGAGGCGCTGGTCGCGGCGCTGGAGGCGCTGCCCGACGGCGAGGCGAGGCGAACCGCCGCCGAGGCGGTGCGGGCCGTGCTCGCCGTGCACGGCGAGGCGCTGGCCCGTCTGGTGGGGCTGATCGAGGAGCGGGGCGACTGCGGCCTCCTGGAGGAGCTGGCCGGCGATCCGGCGATCGCCGGCCTGCTGCTCCTGCACGGCCTCCACCCCGTGCCCCTGGCGCAGCGGGTGGCCCAGGCGCTGGACCGGGTGAGGCCGTACCTGGGCTCACACGGCGGAAGCGTGCAGCTGCTGGGGCTGGAGGAGGGGGTGGTTCGGTTGCGCCTGGAGGGCAGTTGCCACGGATGCCCCTCCTCCGGTCTCACCCTGCGGTACGCGATCGAGCAGGCCATCCAGGAGCTGGCACCGGACGTGACCGGCATCCAAGTGGAGGGGCTCACGCCCGAGTCGCCTCCGCCGGGCTTCGTGCCCCTGAGCCAGCTGCGCCCGGAGTGGCAGGAGGTCCCCGGCCTGGACGAGGACGGCCCCTCCGGCGGTCCCACGGTGAGGGAGGTGGCGGGGATCAGGGTGCTCTTCTGCCGCCTCCCCGGCGGCTGGTACGCCTACCGCGACCGCTGTCCCGGTTGCGGGGCGTCGCTGGAGGAGGCCGTGCTGGAGGGCGCCGAGCTGGTCTGCCCCGACTGCGATCGCCGTTTCGACGTGCAGCGGGCGGGCCGCTGCCCGGACGGTAGCTGCTCCCTGGAGCCGGTGCCACTGTTGAGCGAGGGCACGGTCCGGGTCGCCCTGCCGGTGGGAGCGCCGTGAACGCCTCGCCGCTGGCGGCGCTGCGCCGGCGGGTCCCGCCGCGCCCGCCCCGGGAGAGCTGCGACCTCTGCGCCACGCCCCTGGCGCGGCGCCATCGTCACCTCTGGGAGGTCCCCCAGCGGCGGCTGGTCTGTGCCTGCGACCCCTGCGCCGTCCTCTTCGCCGGCGAGGCCCGGCAACGGTACCGGGCCGTCCCGGAGCAGGTGCGCTACCTGGAGGGGTTCGAGCTGCCCCAGGAGCTGTGGGAGGGGCTGCTGGTGCCGGTGGGGATGGTCTTCTTCATCCGGGAGGAGGGGCCGACCGACGGCTCCCGGGTGGTGGCCCGGTACCCCAGCCCGGCCGGCGCCACCGAGTCGTCGCTGGAGCTGGAGGCATGGCGGGAACTCGAGGCCAGGAACCCGATCTTGAGGCGGATGGAGCCGGAGGTCGAGGCCCTGCTGGTCAACCGGGTGGGCCGGGCGCGCGACCACTTCCTCGCCCCCATCGACCGCTGCTACGAGCTGGTGGGGCTGATCCGGGCGGGATGGAGGGGCCTCTCCGGGGGGTCCGAGCTCTGGCGGTCGGTCGAGCAGTTCTTCGCCGAGCTGCGCCGCCAGGCCGTCACGTCGAGGTGCGGGGATGCCTGAGCTGAGCTTCGGGGTGGAAGGGGCCGAGCCCCTGCCCTACTGCGCGACCCCGACCCTGGCCCTGAAGCTGCGGGTGGCGTGCGCCGACCGGACGCCGGTGCAGGCCGTCGCCCTGGACTGTCAGGTCAGGATCGAGGCCCAGCGTCGTCGCTACCGCCCCGCCGAGCGGGAACGTCTGCTCGAGCTGTTCGGGGAACCCGAGCGCTGGGCGCAGACGCTGCGGAGCCTGCTCTGGACCCACGCCAGCGTCTCGGTGCCTCCCTTCCAGGGGGAGACGGTGGTCGACCTCCACCTGCCCTGCACGTTCGACTTCAACGTCCAGGCCACGCGCTACTTCGACTCCCTGGAGGAGGGTGTGGTGCCGCTGGTGCTCCTGTTCTCGGGCTCGGTCTTCTTCAGCGACGAGGGGGGCCGGCTGCAGGTGGAGCGCGTCCCCTGGAGCCAGGAGGCGAGCTTCTCGCTGCCGGTGGCGACCTGGAGGCGGGTGGTGGAGCTCTACTACCCCAACACCGCCTGGCTCTGCCTGCGCAAGGACGTCTTCGACCGCCTGGCCGCCTACAAGGCGAGGGCCACGCTCCCCACCTGGGAGGCGGCGCTGGAGTCGCTGCTGGAGTCCCGGACGGAGGCGGGACGGCCGTGAGTTCGGCTCGTCAGATCGTGGACGCGGTCGCCGACGCGGTGCTCTACGAGGGCTACCTCCTCTATCCGTACCGGCCCTCGGCGGTGAAGAACCGGGTTCGTTGGACCTTCGGCGTGGTCCACCCCCGGGCCTGGAGCGAGGCCACGGGAGGCACCGAGCCCTGGCGCCTCGAGGCCGGCTGCCTGCTCCGCCACGCAGCCGGCTGTCGTCTCCAGGTGAGCGTCCGCTTCCTCCACCCGCTGGAGCGGAGGGGGGCCGAGGGGAGCTGGCAGGAGGCCAGCGAGCGAACGGCGGGGCCCTGGGACCTGGGGCTGGCGGAGCTGCTCCGGAGCCCGGTCGAGCTGCCCATCGACGTCCCCGCGGCCGTCCTCGAGGAAGAGGGCGTGCGGCGGGAGTGGCGTCCTCTCCAGGGAACGGTGGAGGTGGAGGCCCGGCCGCTGCCGGTCGCGGGCTGCGCCGTGCTGCGGGTCGGGGTGAGCAACACCACCCGGCTGGGGGATCCCGGGAGCCTCAGCCGCGACCGGGTGATGGCGTGGTCCCTGGCCTCGGCCCACGCCGTGCTTCGGGTGGCGTCGGGCGAGTTCGTGTCCTGCGCCGACCCTCCCCCCGAGCTGCGCGCGGCTGCGGAGGGCCTCCGGCAGCGGGGATGGTGGCCGGTCCTGGTCGGGGAGCCCGGGACGGGGGACTGCCTGCTGCTCTCGCCCATCATCCTCGAGGACTATCCCCGGGTGGCGGAAGAGAGCCCGGGCGACCTCTTCGATGCCACCGAGATCGACGAGCTGCTCACCTTGCGCATCCTCGGGCTGAGCGAGGCGGAGAAAGCGGAGCTGCGGCGGGGGGACGAACGGGCCCGACGCCTGCTCGAGCGGACCGAGTCGCTGACGCCGGCGGAGCTGATGCGCCTCCACGGCGCGATCCGAGAGCGGCGGATCCGCAGGGGCTGGGAGCGATGAGCGACCTCGACCCTCGCTGGGACCCCTGGGGCCAGACCCGCCCCCTGGAGCGGCTGCCGCTGGGCGAGGGCGAGCTGCGGGTCGGCGATCGGGTCCGCCTCCATCCCCGGGGGAGAGCCGACATCCTCGACCTCGAGCTGGAGGGGCGGGTGGGCCTGATCGAGGCCATCGAGCGTGACTACGACGACGCCGTGCACCTGGCGGTGGTGCTGGAGGACGACCCCGGGCGCGACCTGGGTCTCCTGCGCCAGCCGGGGCACCGCTTCTTCTTCCGCCCAGAGGAGGTGGAGCCGATCCGATGAAGATCCTGGTCGCGGGCGTCGGCAACGTCTTTTGGGGCGACGACGGCTTCGGGGTCGAGGTCGTGCACCGGCTCTCGGAGCGCCCGCTCCCGGCCGGGGTCGAGGTGGTCGACTTCGGCATCCGGGGCTACGATCTCGCCTACGCCCTCCTGGACGGCTACGAGTACGCGGTGCTGGTGGACGCGCTGCCGAGGGGCGAGCCGCCCGGCACCGTCTGCGTGCTCGAGCCCGACCTGGAGGCGCTGCCCGCGCTGTCGAGCCCGGACGGGCACGCCATGGGCCCGGACCGGGTCCTCGCCCTGGTGCGCGAGCTGGGGGGGCGGCCTCCGCGGCTGCTCGTGGTCGGTTGCGAGCCGGCGAGCCTGGGCGGCGAGGAGGGTGCGATGGGGCTGAGCCCGCCGGTGACGGCGGCGGTGGACGAGGCGGTGAGGACGGTCGAGCGGCTGCTCGGTGAGCTGGGGGCGCGAGCCGATGCATGAGATCGGCCTCTGCGAGGGCGTGCTGGGGGTGGTCCTGGAGGCGGCCGACGGCCGGGCCGTCCGCCGGGTCCGGGTGCGGGTGGGCAGGCTCTTGCGGGTCTGGCCCGAGAGCTTCGAGCAGGCCTGGCGGCTGGTGGGAGAGGCGACCCCGGCCGGGGCCGCGGCCGTGGAGCTGGACGAGGTGCCGGCCCGGATCCGGTGTCGCGGCTGCGGCCACGAGGCCGAGCCCGGGGACCTGCCCCTCTGCCCCGGTTGCGGGTCGAGCGACGTGGAGGTGGTGGCCGGCGATGAGCTGATCGTGGAGGAGGTCGAGCTGGAGGGCGGGACGCTGTTGCGCAACCCCACCCTCGAACGATCGAAGCCGAAGGAGGAGTGAGATGTGCCTGGCCGTGCCCGGCAGGGTTCTCGAGCTGGTGGACGAGGAGCGGCAGATCGCCAAGGTGGAGGTGGCCGGGGTGCGCCGGAACGTGAGCATCGGCCTCCTCACCGGCGACGAGCGGCCGAGGCCGGGCGACTACGTCCTCATCCACGTCGGCTTCGCCCTGACCAGGATCGACGAGCAAGAGGCGTTGGAGACGCAGCGGGTGCTGGAGAGCCTCGGCCAGGCGTACCTGGACGAGGTCGAGCAGATCAAGGCGTCGAGCATCGACTGACCGGGTTGCCACGAGGAGGATCGAGATGCGGGTGACGATCGGATCGGGCGGCTTCTCTCTGGGACGGTTGCTCCTGCTGGGGCTGGTCGGGGTGGCGGTGCTGGCGGCGGTGAACGCCTCCGACCTGCGGCGTTACCTCCAGCTGCGGGAGATGTGATCGGGACCTGGGCCGGAGGCGAATCGAGCGATGATCGGCAAGCTGGCGATCTTCACCGTGGGATATCTGCTCGGCACCCGGGCCGGACGGGAGCGCTGGGATCAGATCGCGCGTCTGGCCCGCTGGGTGGCGGAGCGCGACGAGGCCCGGCTGGCGGCCGGGGTGGCGCTGAACATGGCCCAGCTGGGTGCCCGGCAGGGCCTGGGCCTGGCCTCCGACCTGGTGCGGGCCAGGCGGCGCCTCTCCTGATGCCGTCCCTGGCTCGGGGTCGGACGCCGGTGGAGGAGGCATGCACCGGCGCTACGCGGTGACGGTTCGGGGGATCGTCCAGGGGGTCGGGTTCCGGCCCTTCGTCTACCGGCTGGCCCGGCGCCACCATCTGGCCGGGTTCGTGCGCAACTCGACCGGGCCGGTGGAGATCGAGGTGGAGGGGGAGCCGGAGGGCCTGCGGGCCTTCCTCGCCGAGCTGCGTGAGGAGGCGCCGCCGCTGGCCCGGATCGAGGAGGTCGCGGCCCGACCCCTGAGGCCGCGGGGTGAGCGGGAGTTCGTGATCGTGGCCAGCCAGCCCCGGCCGGGCGACTTCCAGTCGGTCTCCCCGGACGCCGCCACCTGCGAGGACTGCCGGCGCGAGCTGTTCGACCCCGCCGACCGCCGCTACCGCTACCCCTTCATCAACTGCACCAACTGTGGCCCGCGCTTCACCGTGATCGAGTCCCTCCCCTACGACCGGCCCCGGACCACCATGCGCCGCTTCGTCATGTGCGAGGCCTGCCGGCGCGAGTACGAGGACCCGGCCGACCGGCGCTTCCACGCCCAGCCCAACGCCTGCTGGGACTGTGGTCCCCGGCTGGTCCTGTGGGACGAGGACGGCGCACTGGCCGTCGACCGGCCGCTGGAGGCGGCGGTGGAGGCGCTGCGCCGGGGGCTGGTGGTGGCGGTGAAGGGCCTGGGCGGCTACCAGCTGGCCTGCGACGCCAGGAACGAGGCCGCGGTGCGACGGCTGCGCGAGCGCAAGCACCGGCCCAGCAAGCCCCTGGCCGTGATGCTGACCGATCCGGAGCGGTACTGCCGGGTGTCCCCCCTGGAGTGGGAGACGCTGCGAGGGCCGGCCCACCCCATCGTGCTGCCGGACTATCGCGGG
>Ga0209810_1005390_pt1 | contig 11621 bp, 6 predicted proteins | sample Coa_R1_7_FD_187159 | JGI IMG/M metagenome (GOLD analysis project Ga0209810, IMG submission 187159) | Surface soil microbial communities from Centralia Pennsylvania, which are recovering from an underground coalmine fire - Coalmine... | ecosystem: Environmental > Terrestrial > Soil > Unclassified ...
GGCACCGTCGGTGAGACCTTGGTGGTCGATGAGGAACTGGGTGAGTTCGTTCCGTCGCAGCAGGTCGCGACGCTGCGCGTGCTCGAGCCGACGCAAGTTGACCCGTGGTATCTCGGCGCCTGGCTGTCGACCGATCCGGCGCAGGAGCAGCTGCGGCGACTCACACGAGGATCGGCGATCCAGAGGATTCCGATCAAGGACCTCTCCTCGCTGGCCGTGCCTCTTCCACCGATCGCTCACCAGCACGAGATCAGCGAGCGGTACCTTGCGTTCGAGGCCGCGATCCGCTCGCACCGCGCGGTGGCCAAGTGCTTGGAGGAGCTTCGCGACCTCGACCTTGTCACAGCATTTGCCTCCGGCCTGAGGGGACCGTGATCTCGTTTCTTCCTCCTGCATGCGACGGCCCTACGAGCTCCCTTGACAGCGCCGCTGTGGGCGATGCCGCCACGGCAGCCGAGCTGCGTTCGGAGCGCGTAGGCTAGGCGGCCATGGCGACCACACCCTCACTGGCCGTGGCGCAAACCGAGACAATTCGGAACCACGCCGCCTTCATCTGGAGCGTGGCCGACCTGCTCCGCGGCGACTACAAGCAGTCGGAGTACGGCAAGGTCATCCTGCCGCTCACGGTGATCCGCCGCCTCGACTGCGTCCTCGAGCCGACCAAGGATGCGGTCCTCGAGAAGCACCGTCAGCTCGCAGGCCGCATCGACAACCTCGAGCCCGTGCTCCAGGCGGCCGCGGGGCAGCAGTTCTACAACACGAGCCCCCTGACGTTCACCAAGCTGCTCGATGACCCCAATACCATCGCCGACTCCCTAAGCCTCTACATCGGCGGGTTCTCGGCGGCTGCGAAAGACGTGATCGACAAATTCGACTTCGGCGTCCAGATTGACCGGCTAGCGAAGGCGAACTTGCTCTACAGGGTCGTCTCGAAGTTCGCGGAGATCGACCTGCACCCAGACGTTGTCTCGAACATAGAGATGGGCTACCTCTATGAGGAGCTGATCCGCCGCTTCTCGGAGCTCTCCAACGAGACCGCGGGCGAGCACTTCACCCCGCGCGAGGTCATTCGCCTGATGGTGAACCTACTGTTCATCGAGGACGGGGACGCTCTGACTAAGCCGGGGATCGTACGAACGCTGTGCGACCCGGCGTGCGGGACCGGGGGGATGTTGTCGGTTGCCGAGGATTACCTACGAGAGCTCAACCCCAAGGCCCGTCTGGAGGTCTACGGCCAGGAGCTGAACGCCGAGACTTACGCCGTGTGCCGCTCGGACATGATGCTCAAGGGTCAGGACGCGACCCACATCGCCTACGGCAACAGCTTCTCCGACGACGACCACGAGGGCGCGCGCTTCGACTACCTCCTAGCCAACCCGCCGTTCGGCGTCGAGTGGAAGAAGGTGGAGGACCCCGTCAGGACCGAGGCGCAGACCATGGGCTTCAGCGGCCGGTTCGGTGCCGGGCTGCCCAGGATCAACGACGGGTCGTTCCTGTTCCTGCAGCACATGATCTCCAAGATGAAGCCTCCCGCCGAGGGCGGATCGCGACTGGCAATCGTCTTTAACGGCTCCCCGCTGTTCACCGGCGCCGCCGGCTCTGGTGAGTCTGAGATCCGCCGCTGGATCATCGAGAACGACTGGCTCGAGGCAGTCGTCGCGCTCCCCGACCAGCTCTTCTACAACACTGGGATCTCGACCTACTTCTGGATCGTGACGAACCGCAAGAGCCGAGAGCGGCGCGGCAAGGTCCAGCTCCTCGATGCGCGCGAGCTGTTCGTGAAGATGCGCAAGTCACTCGGTGAGAAGCGTAAGGAGATCTCGGCCGCGCAGATCGACGAGATCACGCGGCTGTACGGCGAGTTCGTCGAAGGCGAGCGAGTGAAGATCCTCCCGAACGAGGCCTTTGGGTTCCTTCGGATCACCGTCGAGCGTCCCCTGCGCCTGCGCTGGGAGGTGACCGAGGAGACCATCCAGGTCGCGCTGTCGGCGAAGGCGCTCGCCAAGCAGCCGGAGACCGTGATCGCGCTGCTTCGCGAACTGCTCAGAGAGCATCACGGTTCGACGTTCGAGACCCAGCAGGAGGTCATGAAGGTCCTCGGGCCGCGGATCGCCGAAGTCGGCCTCGCCGCCGCCGGGCAGAAGGCGCTGCTATTAGCACTCGCCGTTCGTGACGACGCAGCGTCCGTGATCACCGATCGGAAGGGGAACCCCGAGCCCGACAGCGAACTGCGTGACCAGGAAAGCGTGCCGCTCCCGGCCGTGCTGGTGACCTTCGAGGAAGATCCTTCGGCGCGGTTCACGACGCTCGAGTACCGAGCGGCGGTCGAGGATTACATGCGCGACGAGGTCCTGCCTTACGTACCCGACGCCTGGGTCGATCACGACAAGACCAAGCTCGGGTACGAGATCCCGCTCACGCGGCACTTCTACAAGTACGTCCCGCCCCGGCCGCTAGCCGAGATCGACGCGGAAATCCGGGAACTGGAGGACCAGATCCAGGAGCTGCTTGCTGAGGTAGCCGCGTGACCGCGCGCTGGGTACCGCTGAAGCATCTTGCCCTCCTGAACCCGGAGACCCTCGACGAATCCACACCGGATGATCTCGGGTTCAGATACATCGATATAGCTGCTACCGGACGCGGCCGGCTCATCTCGCCGCCGCAGCCTATGACGTTTGGGAGCGCACCGTCCCGCGCGCGGAGGATCTTGCGATCGGGCGACACGATCCTCTCTACGGTCCGTACGTACCTCCGCGCCGTCTGGACGTTGCGTGGTGACGATGATGACCTCGTCGCCTCCACCGGGTTCGTATGTCTTCGGCCTAACGACGAGGTGGACCCTCGATACCTCGGATGGCTAGCCGATTCCGATCTCGTTGTGGAGGAGGTCGTAGCCCGATCCGTTGGCGTGAGCTATCCAGCCATAAACCCCTCGGAAGTGGGAACGATCAAGGTTCCACTTCGACCTTTGGAGGAGCAACGAGCGATCGCCGACCATCTCGACCGTGAGACCACGCGGATCGACGCTCTCATCGGGGCGAAAGGCAGGATGCTCAAGGTATTGGAAGAACGGTATTGGACGGCGTTCATGCAGCGGGTCGCACACCAGTCCTCCCAGCGCACACCGCTTCGTCGCATCCTTACGTCGCTCATCGACGGGCCCTTCGGTAGCGCCTTCTCGAGCAGCGACTACTCAGACGAAGGCGCTGCAGTCGTTCGACTCGGAAACATCGGTTTTGGCGAGTATCGAACGTCCGAACAAGCGCGAATTCCCATGGCGCTGTACGAGCGGTTCCGCGCATACGCCGTCGACAGTGGTGACCTCTTGATTGCGGGACTCGGGGACGATCGCAATCACGCAGGGCGCGCGTGCGTTGCGCCGGCACTGGGTCCCGCGATCGTGAAGGGCAAGTGCTTCCGCGCGCGCGCCGACCCGAGTCGCGTGTCGGCTGAGTTCCTAGCCCTGCTGCTCTCCTCGCCAATCGGTTCTGCTGCGATGAGCATCGCGGGTCGCGGCTCGACGCGGTCGATGATCAACTTAGAGATCGTGAAGTCGACCGAGGTGTGGTTGCCAACTCGCTCCCGCCAGGATGAGATTGTTGCCGAGTCGCGCGCCGACCGTGTTCGGACCCGGGCGGCGCAGGTCACGATTCGTCGCCAGCTGCAGGTACTGTTCGAACGGCGCCAGGCAATGATCACCACCGCCGTTACGGGTGACCTGCCGGTTTCGGTGGCGGTATGACGGGCGTGACGGAAAGGCTTTTGGAGGACGAGATCACCTCGTCGTTGGTCGCGCGTGGGGGGTATCTGGCAGTCAAGGTCGGAACGTCTGCTGAGCACCGCGCTGACCTCAATCCAAAGCTGGGGCTGGATACTGCGGAGCTGTTCGCGTTCATCGAGTCGACGCAGCCGGAGCCTTGGACGACGCTGCTGAAGGCTCACGGCGGCGTCGTGGAGACCGCAAGGCAACGATTCCTGACCCGGTTGACGCGGGAGATCGACGAGCGCGGGACCCTTGACGTGTTGCGCCACGGTGTAGTCGATCAAGGCGTCACCGTGCGGTTGTCGTACCGCCGCCCAGCTTTCGGCGTCGCAGCCGAGCTCGTGGCTCACTACGACGCGAACCGTCTGACCGTCACCCGCCAGCTTCCGTTCGATCCCGAGTCGACGAAGACGCTTGACCTCTGTCTGTTCGTGAACGGGATCCCCGTCGCGACGGCGGAACTGAAGAACCACCTCACAGGTCAAAGCGTCGAGGACGCGGTCACGCAATACCGCACAGACCGGGATCCGCGAAACGTGACGCTGAGCCAGCGAGCGCTGGTGCATTTCGCCGTTGATCCGGACCTGGTGGCGATGACGACGCGCCTCGAGGGCCAGCAGACGCGGTTCCTGCCGTTCAACCTCGGGCACAGCCTCGGCGCTGGCAACCCGCCGAACCCGCATGGGCACAAGACGGCGTACCTGTGGGAGCGGGTGTGGGCGCGGGCTGCGTGGCTGGACATCCTGCATCGCTTCATCGACGTTCAGCGCCCGCGGAAGGGCACAGCCGCGCAGAAGCTCGCCGCCCAGCGGGTGATCTTTCCGCGCTACCACCAGTGGGACGCGGTCCTGAAGCTTGAGGCGGACGCCCGAGAGCACGGGGCTGGCCGGTCCTACCTCGTCCAGCACTCTGCCGGCTCAGGGAAGTCGAACACGATCGCGTGGACGGCGCACCGGCTCTCGACACTGCACAACGCCGAGGACCGGAAGGTCTTCGACAAGGTAGTGGTGATCACCGACCGGGTCGTGCTCGACCGCCAGCTGCAGGAGACGATCTACCAGTTCGAGCACGCGCACGGGGTGGTCGTGAAGATCGACAAGGACTCCGGGCAGCTCGCGGACGCTCTACTCGGCGAGCAAGCGCGGATCATCATCACGACCCTGCAGAAGTTCCCGTTCGTGCTCGACAGGGTGGCGGAGCTGCCAGCGCGGTCGTACGCGGTGATCGTCGACGAGGCGCACTCCTCGCAGGGAGGCGAGGCCGCGAAGGATCTTCGGATCGCACTCGGCGCGACGGAGGAACAGGAGCTGACCGCCGCTGAGGCCGAAGACCAGGGGCTCCTCGCTGAGGCGGTCGATCCGGTCGAGGCGGCGCTCGCCCGACAGGCCGGCGCCAGGAAGGGCGGTCAGTCGAACCTGTCGTTCTTCGCGTTCACCGCGACCCCAAAGGGTCGGACGCTCGAGATGTTCGGGACGCTGAACCCGGCGACAGGGGTGCACGAGCCGTTCCACCTGTACTCGATGCGACAGGCGATTGAGGAGGGGTTCATCGTCGACGTGCTCGCGAACTACACGACCTACCACACGTTCTGGAAGATCGAGAAGGCCAGCGAGGACGATCCCGAGTACGACCCAAAGAAGGCCCGCCGGGCGATCGCGCGGTTCGTCAGCCTGCACCCGCATCACCTTGCGCAAAAAGCCGAGATCATCGTCGAACACTTCCGCGCGCACACGGCAAGGGAGATGCAGGGGCTCGCGAAGGCGATGGTCGTCACGTCCTCGCGGCTGCACGCCGCCCGCTACAAGCAGACGATCGACCGCTATATCGCTGAACGCGGCTACGACGACATCAGGACGCTGGTGGCGTTCTCCGGCAAGCTTGACGACGGGACGGGCGTCCCGCTTACCGAACAGGGAATGAACGGCTTCCGGGAGTCGCAGACCGCCGAGCGGTTCGCCAGCCCCGAGTATGGGCTGCTTATCGTGGCCGAGAAGTTCCAGACCGGGTTCGACCAGCCGCTGCTGCAGACGATGTACGTCGACAAGACACTCGTCGGATTGGCTGCCGTGCAGACACTGTCGCGGCTGAACCGGATCCATCCGCTGAAGGAGCGGACCTTCGTGCTCGACTTCCGCAACGAAACCGACACGATCGTCGAGGCGTTCGAGCAGTTCCACGGCGTCACGGTCGCTCCGCCGACGGACCCGAACATCCTCTACGACACGCGAGCGCAGCTCGAGCATTACGACGTGCTGCGCGAGGACGAGATCGAGGTCGCCATGCCAGCACTGCTCGGAGCGACAGGCAGCCAGGAACAGCGCTCGGCGAAGGCGTACGCGGCGCTCGGGCCGGCCCGGCAGCGGTACGAGGGACTTTCCGAGGAGGAGCGGCTCGAGTTCCGCGACGCGCTGACCCGGTTCGTGCGGACCTACGGCTTCGTATCGCAAATCGCCGCGTTCACCGACCCGAAGCTCGAGCGCGACTTCGTGTTCTGCCGCGCGCTCACGCTCTACCTGCGGACCGCTTCGACGGTGGAGCGGCTCGACCTCGGGACCGAGGTAGAGCTCACGCACCTCCGCCACCAGCTGACCCACGAGGGCTCGCTGGGGCTCGAATCCGAGCGAGCCGAGATCCGCTCGTTCTTCGGCAGCGGCCAGGGCGCTCAGCAGGAGCTCCAGCTCGAGACGCTCTCCAGCATCGTCGAACAGCTCAACGAGCGCTTCGGCACGGACTTCGCCGACGCCGACAGGCTCCTGTTCGACCAGTTCGAGGCCGAGTGGGTCGCCGACGACGAGCTCTCGGACCAGGCGCAAAGCAACACGATCGAGAACTTCGCGCTGGCGTTCGAGAAGAAGTTCATGTCCACAATCGTGACCCGCATGGACGCCAACAGCGAGATCTTCAAGAAGATCCTGGACGACGACGAGTTCAGCGACTTCGTCCGAGACGTCTATCTGCGGAAGGTGTACGAGCAGCTGCGCAATGCGGCATGACCGCAGTAGTGCGTCAGCGCTTCGCCTCAGTACCTGCGATCCCTACGTCGAACCGCGCGCAAGGCGCTGAGTTCGCGGTAGTGCCGCCTGTGGCCGCGCCACTTGGTGACGAAGTCTGGGCGCGCTAGGCGCTGGGTACCGCTAACGGCGTCTCCGCCTCGGACGAATGGGGTTGCCACAGATATCTGTGACCTGCTGCTGCTTTCCCTTGCTCGGCTGACCGGCGGCGGGCTGGGTAGAGGAGCCCCCGGTGGGCAGCTCGCGGATGCCCCGCTCGTCCTCTCCCGGCGGCTCCTGATCGACGCGCTCGACGAGCCATGGCCCCTCGACCTGCTCGCCGCGGCACACGACCTGAAGCCTCGCGATCGTCCGCTGCTCGCCGGCAAAATCCAGGTATGGGACCGCGAGCTCCCAAGCGATGCCGAACATCACGCGGCCTGGCGTCACCTCATATGAGTTATCCCAGGGGTGGGCGACGGTGATGAGGTCGATGCGTGTCGTCTCGCCGACCGGAACGTGGTGGCGCTGAATCGTCCGCCACTCGATGTCACCGACGAGCGACCCAGTTAGTTCGACGCCAGCGCCATCAATGACGGCTAAGCCACGGCCCACATTCCGCAGCGGGATGCTGAGAAAGATCTTCCCGCCCTGGAACAACACGAACGCGGTTCGAGGATCGAACACCCGGCGCTCCATCCCGGGCAACTTCGTCCATACCACTGGGCCCGGCTCCCGGACGGAGGCGTTCGCCCCTTGCGACCACTCGATGTTGTACTCGGCGCCCATGTCGTCCGGCGTCCGCGCAGTGATGAGCACGTCCACCAACAGCGGCCGATACCCGGAACGAACCTGACGCTCCAGCACCTCGAGCTCAGCTTTTGCGTCCGCCCGCGCTTGGCTGGTCCCAGCGCGCGTCGAGATCACCAGCCAGATCGTCGCGAACACGAGTGCCAGCGTGATCCCCGCCAGGACGAGCGTCGCGATCGCGGTCAGACTGTCCGATGCGCTGGTGGCCGCAAAGAGAAGCACGAATGACACCTCATGCCGATGGTATGGCTGCGCCCGGCGGGTGCCTCCGCTCTGCCTTGCCAACGTGGGTTCAGCGGCTCTCGGCTGAGAGTCTCGCCTAACCCACCAGCGCGTCGCCCACTGTTGGATCGGACGAGAAGTGCGAGGACATGATCTTTGCAGGCTCGGCGCGGACCAGCGTGCGCGGGGGTGAGCGCGTGGACCGGGCCTAAGCCTCGGTCGCGATCTCCATCGGGCGCGCCTGTGCCGGCGGCGACGTTGTCACCGCCTTGGCCATCACGTCCAAACCTTTAGCGACAGCTGCTCTTTGGGAATCGCGGCGGCCGCGTTCGTGTCGTCGTCGTCGCGGTCGCTACGCTGGCCGGTCTTGCGCCAGTGGCCGATGACCTCGCGGGCGCTGGCGTGCCGCCAGCCGGCGGCGGGGCATAGGGGCCGGAAGTGCACGATCCCGTCGGTTACCTGCTCGACCTCGCCGTAGATGGATCTGCCCTTGACCCGCACGAGAACGAGATCGCCGACCGTCAGGTTCGAGACGCGCATCCGCTACCACCGGGCCCCGACGCACCTACGCCTTGCGCACAAGCACCACGGCCGAGTACTCGATCTTGTGAGTTTGCGTAGCGCCACCCCAGATGCCGCCAGACTGCTTGCTCGACACGGCCGCTGACGAGTGCGAAACGCTCACCACGTCATCGGCGCCCCAGTCGGCGAGCAGCTCGGACAGCTCTTTCTCAAGCCTCTCGAGTGACGGCGCACGCGCCCACAAGACCCCGACCTCGGACATAGACACACGGTCGCACGCCGACCGGACGCTCTGATCGAGGTGCTCGTGCCGTCTCATCCGATCCCAAGCTCCGGCCCCAGCTGCCGACTCGGCGGCTCCCAGCCGAGTTGTCTCTGCGCCCGTTGGAGCGTCGTGCTTGCGTGCGTCCATGCGCGGTGGTGCTCGCTGGCCTCGGGCGGCTCCGAACCGAGCGCGTCGCCCTGGTCGACGACTTGATGGTCGAGCCTGAAGTTCGCGAGCGCCCGCGCTGCCTCGTCCCACGTCTTGCGGTCGCGGTCGCCGTCCGGCCGCTCGCCCAGCGCCTGGACCAGCCAGCGCGGTCGCAGCTCGATCGCTCGCGCCGCGAGGCCATCACGCATTTGCTCGTAGTCGCGCTGCAGATCGGCGATGGCGGTCTCGAGCCCATCCCGCTCTGAGCGGACCTGATCGGGGTCGCCCACCTCACGCAAGAGCCGTGCGCGATCGGCAGCGAGCTCGGCCAGTGCCCGGCCATCCATTTCGATCGCAGTTCTGATGAACGCTCGCTCCTCTGCATGAGGATCTCGTTCGCGCCCGAGCCGACGTGTCGGCGGCCCGAGGTCGGTCAGCCGGCTCTCGCGCTCCGCGCGCTGCGCCGTGGCGTCGCGCTCCTTTGCATCGAGCTCGTCGAACCGAGCCAGTTCCTTAGTCGGTAGGGCATTCAGGACGATCTTCAGCTCTCCGATCTGCTCGCGCAGTTCCGGGAGCCGCTTCAAACTCCCGGGCGGATCGCTGGAGTCGCCTCCGACCGCGCCGAGTTCTTGGGGAGGTGTGCCGACAGCACGTCGATGGAAGGCGAGCGAGGGATCGTCCTCGCGGCCGGCCGGTTGGAGCTGGTCGACTGCCAGGTCCTCGTCGTCGCGGACGAGCATTCGCCGTGCCGCACGTGCGATGACCTCGGACCGGCTACGGTCCGGGCGGTTGCCGTCGGGTGCGTGCTCTGCACGGGCGGCTTCATGCCGATCCGTGTCCGCGATGAGTAGACGTGTCGCGCCCCTGGCTCGCGAGAGCGCGCTGTAGCTCCATCCGGCAGTCAGGTCCTCCGGCGAGGCGACCACGACCGCTCGCTCGACGGTGCCGCCCTGCATCCCATGGCCGGTCAGGCAGTAGGCGTGCTCGACGTGGTCGGCGACGTAGGTGGCAGGCAGCTCACGGACGGCGCCGCTGTCGGTCTCGAGCACGACCTTTGCGGCGTCGACATGCCGGACGGTTCCCCGGGTCCCGTTATCGACACCGACACGGGCGTCGTTGTCTCGGCAGATCACTCGATCGCCGACCGCGACCCGCGTGCCGCCGTAGGTGCACTCGGCACCAAGGTCGCCGACCTCGACCCGATGCGCGCGGGCGAGCCCGTTTAGACGCTCGCGCGTGTCGTTGTCGCGGGCGATCATCACCACCTGACCGGGAGCGTGATCAGCTGCGGCCGCGATCCACTCGCCGACTGCCCGCTCGGCGATCCGGTCGCCCCGGACGACGTCGATCCGGTCCTCCGCGACAGCCCAGTCGGCGTACAAGTCAGGCAGGCCGTCGTGGAGGGCGCCAAGCGCTCTGCGCTCTCCCGGGTCTCGCTGGCGCAGCACCTCTGTCAGCTCGAGCGCGCCGATTCGCTCGCCGACGGCTCGGAGCCAGCCACCGGCGAGGACCGAGGGGAGCTGACCGGAGTCGCCGATCGCGATCACCTTCGCACCTGCCCGCGCGGCGTGATCGAGCAGCCGGGCGGTGAGGCGGGTCGGTGCCATGCCGGCCTCGTCGAGCACGATGACGGCGCGATCAGGGAGCCCCGCGCCGTGTTGGTCGATCTCGATCAGCGCTCGGTCGATCGTGCTCGCAGCAATCCCGGCCTCGTCGCTCAGTTCTCGTGCGCCGCGGCCGGTGGGCGCGAGCCCGATTACGCGGTACCCGACCCCCTCGTACAACGACCGCAGCACGCCGGCCGTGTAGGTCTTGCCGGTCCCCGCGAGCGCCTCGACCACGTCCACGCCGTGCCCGCTGCTCGCGCATCCGCGAACTACCCGCTGTTGCTCCCCGGTCAGCTGCCGATCAGCCCCGATGATGGCCCGCTCGATCGCGGCTCCGGACACCACCGCGCAACGCTCTCCCGACCGTCCAGCAGCTGCGTCGATCAACGCCCGCTCACAACGGACGAGATCCGCTGTCGTCATCCCGCCATCCCGCGTTCTCAGCACGTCGTCTCGCAGCCGAAAGCGATCTGCCTGGCCACAGAGCGCGGGGACGCGCTCCCCCTGCCCTGCGGCCTGGGCGAATTCCTGGAGCACCGCCCGCAAGTCGAACGTGTTGGACCGTTCCGTCAGCCCGCTCGGCCCGACCAGACGGTCGGCCAGGCCGCCAAGCTTTCGATCCTCTGCCCCTACGGCACCGCCACCGTCCTCGCCGGCGCCGGCCGACCGCCAGGCGATTCCTTCGAGCCGAGCTGCACCGCGCGCGAGCACGGCCGCGACCTCGTCATGCCCGAGCCCTTGCTCGGCCGCTCGCGCCTCGATTTCCTCCCGCCAGGTGTGAGTTTCGATCCCGTACTGCTTGCGCTGGCGGGTGTCCACGGCCGCCGCCTCCGCCGAGCGCTTCGTGTCGAGCGAGAAGCCACCGTCCGCCGCAGCGCGCCGCATCTCGTGGCGTCGCCGGGAGAATTCCTCGAGCGCCGCCTTCGGCACGTCCCTCAGCTCGGCTGCCCCCTTATGCACAGGTCCCCACTCGAGTCCCAGGCGCTCGGAGATCTCGGCTCGCAGATGCGCCTGATACAGGTAGCCGCCGGTCTTCGCGGCCTGGTAGATCGGCGCACCGAAAAGTGCGGTGAACCTCCCGTCCGGGCCGCGCGTGAGGTTAGCCGCCACGACGTGGGTGTGCAGCTGCGGGTCGAGCGCGCGTGACATCCGATGCCGGTAGGCCGCAGCGATAAGGCCCTCCCCCGGCAGGCGGATGTGCCCCTGCGGCCCTCGCCGGACGAGGACCGCGGTGTCCTCGATCCAACCGAGAGCGGCCCGGACCGCCGCTTCGTGTGCGGCAACGAGTTCGCCGG
>Ga0209810_1005391_pt1 | contig 11621 bp, 6 predicted proteins | sample Coa_R1_7_FD_187159 | JGI IMG/M metagenome (GOLD analysis project Ga0209810, IMG submission 187159) | Surface soil microbial communities from Centralia Pennsylvania, which are recovering from an underground coalmine fire - Coalmine... | ecosystem: Environmental > Terrestrial > Soil > Unclassified ...
GCACGCGTCGACAAGCCCAATGCGCCGCTGCCAGCGCCGCAGGCCCTCGAAAGCGATGAAGCGCCGGAGGCCGGCAAGACCGTCAGCCGCTCGCTGACGCTCTCCTCGACAACGCTCGGCGTCATCGCCAAGCTCGACATCGCCGAGGCGGAGGACGGCGTCGTCACGCCCGTCGATTACAAGCGGGGCAAGCGCCCGCATGTGGCGCAGGGCGCCTACGAGCCGGAGCGCATCCAGATCTGCCTCCAAGCGCTGCTTCTGGAAGAGCATGGCTACCGCGTCGAGGAGGGCGCCATCTACTATGCCGAGAGCAGGGAGCGCGTGCGTATCGCGCTCGACGATTCCCTGCGCATGGCGGCGCGAACGGCGGTCAGCGAGTTACGCCTGACCGTCTCGCAAAGCCGCATTCCGCCGCCGCTCAAGGACAGCCCGAAATGTCCGCGCTGCGCGCTCGTGACGGTCTGCCTGCCGGACGAGGTACGCGCACTTTCTGGCTCCTCTCTCGCGCCGCGTACGATCGCCGTTCCGCCCGACGAGGCGCTTCCGCTCGTCGTGCAATCGCAGCATGCGCGGATCGGCAAGGAGGGCGAGACGCTCAAGATCACCGACGAGGAGAATGGCGAGGCGCTGGTGCGCTTCATCGACATTTCGGATGTGGCGCTGTTCGGCAATGTGTCGATCACCACGCCGGCGCTGGCGGCGCTGCTTGAGCGCGAGATCCCGGTCACCTTCCACAGCCACGGCGGCTGGTTCCGCGGCGTCGCTCACGGCATCGGCCACCGCAATGTCGAGGTCCGCACGGCACAATATCGCATGAGCTTCGACGAGGCCGCTTGCCTGAGGTTCGCAAAGGACCTGGTCGCGGCGAAGATTGCCAACCAGCGCACCCTCCTGCGCCGCAACTGGCGCGGAACGGCGGAAGAGCGGCAGGAGGTTCTCGACCGGCTCTCGGCCGCGCGCAAGTCCGCCGACAACGCGGCGACGCCGGCGCAGTTGCTCGGCGTCGAAGGGGACGCGGCGGCTGTCTATTTCCGTGCCTTCGCGAGCCTGCTGAAACCGCCCGAGGACAAGCAAGGAACGGGCGAGCTGGCGGCGTTCCGTTTCGAGGCGCGCAACCGGCGGCCGCCGGCGGACCCGGTCAATGCGATGCTGTCGCTCGCCTATGCGATGCTGACCCGGCACCTGACGATCGCGCTCGCCTCGGCCGGTCTCGATCCCTATCGCGGCTTCTATCACGCGCCGCGCTATGGCCGCCCGGCGCTGGCGCTCGATCTCATGGAGCCGTTCCGCGCCATCATCGCCGATTCCGTCGTGCTGTCGGCGGTCAACACCGGCGAGGTTGGGCCGAGCGATTTCGTGGTGGCGGTCACGGGTACGGCGCTGACCCAAGCGGGGCGCCGCCGTTTTGTCGAAGCGTTCGAGCGCCGGCTGTCGCAAGAGACGACACACCCTGTCTTCGGCTACCAGGTGAGCATGCGCCGCATGGTGCTGGTGCAGGCGCGGCTGCTCTCACGCTTCCTGTTGGGCGAGTTGCCCCGCTACCCGCATTTTCTGCCGCGCTGAGCATGCCCGATGACGGACGAACGCTTGTTTATCGTCACCTACGACATTTCCAACCCGAAGCGCTGGCGGCGCGTGTTCAAGGCCATGCACGGCTATGGCGAGTGGCTGCAGCTTTCCGTTTTCCAGTGCCGGCTCACGCGGCGGCGCCGCGCCGAGCTCGAGACGCGGCTGCGCGAGCTGATAAAGAACGGCGAGGACCACGTGCTCCTGATTGATGTCGGGCCAGCGGATAAAATCGAGCTGGCTGTCGAGAGCATCGGCAAGACATTCTCGAAAATGGAACGCCGGGCTACTGTCATTTAGCGGAATCTGATAAAATCGCTCGCGATTCCGAAAAGGGGGGGCGGGCTTAACCGTAGGGGTTCCGCTACTGCCGGGTGCTTTCGAGTGGCGATGTGCTGCGAGCAACTCCACACCCGCTCGAATCTTGCTAGATTGTTGAAATGGTGGGCTGTTTGACATGGTCAATATTATCGCGCGGGGAATCCAGCACGCTTTGCTCGTCCCTGAGCGCCACCGGTCGAAAACGCAGCGAGATTGCGTGGGTGTCCAATGGCTTGTAGGGTGGTGGCATCCGAGGCGCGCGCGCCTCGGCCTCATTGAAGCAGGAGCCCCTGCTGTATCCCAGCACCAGGATTGACGGGGCATCCGAGGCGCGCGCGCCTCGGCCTCATTGAAGCGGGGTGTGGGGGTCTTCTTGGGGGAAGGGAGGAGGGGAAGCATCCGAGGCGCGCGCGCCTCGGCCTCATTGAAGCAGATAGGCCTTGTGGAGGCGCGCGTAACTCGTCTTGACATCCGAGGCGCGCGCGCCTCGGCCTCATTGAAGCGACCGGCGGCTTGCCTTTGACCGCCTCGGCCCTCTGCACGCATCCGAGGCGCGCGCGCCTCGGCCTCATTGAAGCGGATGCCTTTGTCTCAAGGCCCATGCCAGCGCGGCACATCCGAGGCGCGCGCGCCTCGGCCTCATTGAAGCGCGCATTTCTCAAGCTGACCGTGACGCCTCTTGCACCGCATCCGAGGCGCGCGCGCCTCGGCCTCATTGAAGCGCCGCTGCCGGCTTCGAGGTCTCCGGCCGCCTCTCTGCATCCGAGGCGCGCGCGCCTCGGCCTCATTGAAGCGACGCAGCTTCCACGCCGTGCTCTTCTGCCGCGATCGCATCCGAGGCGCGCGCGCCTCGGCCTCATTGAAGCTCTGGTCAACTCGGTGCTATCTATAAGCAGATCGATGGCATCCGAGGCGCGCGCGCCTCGGCCTCATTGAAGCCGCCAGATGGTGGCGGCTTTGCTCACTGCTCAAGTTCATCCGAGGCGCGCGCGCCTCGGCCTCATTGAAGCCGCCGGCCGAATCGCCATTTCTATTGCGCAAGTCAGGTATGCATCCGAGGCGCGCGCGCCTCGGCCTCATTGAAGCAACAATCTCACTATCACGCCGCACCGGCAGGACTCCGCATCCGAGGCGCGCGCGCCTCGGCCTCATTGAAGCCAAACTTGCTACGGTACACAGAGACCACGCGTGCAGGCATCCGAGGCGCGCGCGCCTCGGCCTCATTGAAGCCCAGCAGACGCCTTTACGGCCACAACGGCATTTGTCAGAAGCATCCGAGGCGCGCGCGCCTCGGCCTCATTGAAGCCGCCACAACAGCTGGGAAAACCAGCCGCCGGTTGTCCGCATCCGAGGCGCGCGCGCCTCGGCCTCATTGAAGCTCGCCGGGCATGTTCGAGCCGTAATGGTGGGCAACGAGCATCCGAGGCGCGCGCGCCTCGGCCTCATTGAAGCCTCGAGTTGACCAGAGCCGATTGCGATGACGGCGAAGCATCCGAGGCGCGCGCGCCTCGGCCTCATTGAAGCGAAGTGTAGGAAAACCCGCCGTAGGACTGCGCGGCAGCGCATCCGAGGCGCGCGCGCCTCGGCCTCATTGAAGCACCAGCCAGCCGTGCCTGGCATGCAGGTCTATTTCGTGCATCCGAGGCGCGCGCGCCTCGGCCTCATTGAAGCGACCTGAACCCAGTCGGCAAATCGCACTGGACACATTGCATCCGAGGCGCGCGCGCCTCGGCCTCATTGAAGCGCCATCATCTGCCGCGCCTCTTCCGGCGTCAGGAGCGCATCCGAGGCGCGCGCGCCTCGGCCTCATTGAAGCTCATCCTATAAAGGGCCACCCATCCTTCTAGTTTTGCATCCGAGGCGCGCGCGCCTCGGCCTCATTGAAGCCTGGCTGCCAATACCGCTTCCGTTCACCGCTGATCCGCATCCGAGGCGCGCGCGCCTCGGCCTCATTGAAGCAGCGCTTCCGGGCTCTCTCGATGAGCTGGGGGAAGTTTGCATCCGAGGCGCGCGCGCCTCGGCCTCATTGAAGCACTTCCATATTGTGATGACATGCGTGCACCTTGCCAGCATCCGAGGCGCGCGCGCCTCGGCCTCATTGAAGCGTTCCCACATACCCGGCTCGCTCCTCCTTGACCACCGTGGCATCCGAGGCGCGCGCGCCTCGGCCTCATTGAAGCTGTGAATGCGTCAAGCGGCAGAGATACAAATGACGGACGCATCCGAGGCGCGCGCGCCTCGGCCTCATTGAAGCCTGTTGAGCAGCCGCGGCCAGTGCTCGACTGGGATCGCATCCGAGGCGCGCGCGCCTCGGCCTCATTGAAGCGCATCGATGAGGGCGTGCCATTCGGCGCGGGTCAGAGCATCCGAGGCGCGCGCGCCTCGGCCTCATTGAAGCATGAAAGTGAATGTCGCCTCCGGCAAGCATGGCAGAGCATCCGAGGCGCGCGCGCCTCGGCCTCATTGAAGCGGATTTTCCTTCCGTTGGCGCTGCTTGCGGCGATTTGCATCCGAGGCGCGCGCGCCTCGGCCTCATTGAAGCTCATGCTCGATCATCTTGGCCTCCGCCTCGATTAGTGCATCCGAGGCGCGCGCGCCTCGGCCTCATTGAAGCTCGGCCAGCTCCAGCAGCGCCGCGTCTAGCGGCATGGCATCCGAGGCGCGCGCGCCTCGGCCTCATTGAAGCGTGATCGGCCCATAGGCCGCGCCATCCTCGTGGAATATGCATCCGAGGCGCGCGCGCCTCGGCCTCATTGAAGCTGAAAATGCGATGCAACAATCTGTCATTGATCCAATGCATCCGAGGCGCGCGCGCCTCGGCCTCATTGAAGCGCGGCCTTTTCTAGCCGCGCTCAGCTTCGCGCGGGTCTGCATCCGAGGCGCGCGCGCCTCGGCCTCATTGAAGCGGAGATCCCTGGACTTACTGGGGATTCAATCAGGTGTGCATCCGAGGCGCGCGCGCCTCGGCCTCATTGAAGCCAGACCACTGGTTGGGGGGGCGGGGGGAGGAGTGGAGCATCCGAGGCGCGCGCGCCTCGGCCTCATTGAAGCTACGCGCCGCCTTCTCTGCGGCCTTGCGAGCGGCCGCATCCGAGGCGCGCGCGCCTCGGCCTCATTGAAGCCACGATTGCGCAGCCGATATCCCCTTCTGGATTGTCGCGCATCCGAGGCGCGCGCGCCTCGGCCTCATTGAAGCCCTCATAGTGCCAGAGCCAAGGCCAATTCTCCTGCCAAAGCACCTCTTGCCAGGCCGAGGCCCTCTTAACGGCAGCCAACCGGATGCAAGAACTGTGCCGCGCAGTCGCCTTATATACGAATTATTTGTGACCGCTACCGTTATTTCATATTATTGACATTAAGAACGTGATTTTCTGGGCTGTCAGCTTATCTCGGCTGACGATTATCCTCATTTGTCTTAAATTCGGAGCCTCCTCATGTACGGCAAAACGGCGTGCCTGCGCCTCGCTGCGTCTCTGCTCACCCTCTCAGCCCCGCCGGCGCTCGCAGAAACGGCGCGCATGGCCGACAGTTTTGTCGACACAATTGGTGTCCAGACTCATATAGCGAACTCAGGAAATTACACGTCTCTCTATTCGACATGGTTGAACAGGATCCAAACGGCTGGGATCAGACACATTCGCGATGGCTTTTGGACGCAAGCCGACTCTAACAAAGCGCAAAGCCTTATGAGCACTATCCTGGCGGCAACGGGAACCCAGGTCAGGTTTCTACTTACGCAAGGCGCCTCTTGCACGAATGCATTTGCGAATTCACCGGCCAGTTATGTGAGCTGGGGCTGGAAGGCAGCGCAAATAGACGGCTTCGAGGGCATGAATGAAATTGGCCCGGCACAGGGATGGTGCGGGACAAATTCGAACCCCACTTGGTACCAGCAGTTTGTTGCCGATTCTAAATATCTGCGCACCACGGTTGCAGGAATGTCCGGATTTACGGCTCTGCCCGTCGTTTCGCCGAGCTTAAACGAGTATGGACGGTACGACCCAGCACACCTCAACGCGGACGCAAATCTCATTGGCAATGTTACACCCTATGTCACACATGGGAATTGGCATGTCTATTGCTCTCAAAATGCCCCCTCATGCACTTTTGGGGTGTTCCCGTCCGGCATGACACCAGCCTTTGGCAGCTTGCCATACATGGTAACGGAAACCGGTTACACAACCGTCCCCGGCGGCGGGGACGGCACCGTCCAGCAAACGGGCAAATATTACAGCCGCTTGTTTTTTGAATGGTTCAATCACGGCGCCGCCGCCGTGTACGCGTATGAGCTGCTGGACGACACGAGCGCGTCAGGGGGTGAGGCTAATTTTGGCATCCTATATTCGGATGGTTCCCCCAAGCCGGCGTACACCGCGATCAGCAATGAAATCGCGATTTTGAAGGACCCAGGGCCACCGTTCACGCCCGGCTCCCTTAATTACACGTTCTCAGCCGGTCTCCCATCGCAATTTCACCATACGCTGCTGCAGAAGCGCGATGGCCGGTTTTACTTGGCGATGTGGCTTGAGCAGAACTATTATGATTCGTTCAGCCCAGTACAGGTTACGGTCAATTTCGCGAGTACGCAGGGTCACATCAATCAGTACGATCCGCTCACATCGGCTACCCCGAAGACCGCCTGGAACAACGTGTCGAGCGTGACACTCAGTATCACCGACCAAGCGGCGATCCTTGAGATGGGTGCCAGCAGCAGCGCGCCGCTTCCGGCCGCCAGCCTGACAGCCAACCCGGCCTCGATTGTCTCGGGAGGCACGTCGGCTCTTACATGGAATAGCACCAACGCGACCTCTTGCACCGGCGCCGGATTCTCTACCGGCGGCGCAACGTCTGGCACTGTACCGGTCTCGCCTGCAACGACCGCGAGCTACTCCGTCGCCTGCACGGGTAGCGGCGGCACCGCCAGAGCAAGCACTACGGTGACGGTCGCGCCCTCGGCTGCCTTTACCGTATCGAGCCCGGCGAACGGAGCCGCCGTCTCGGGATCCGTAAATATTACGGGCGCAGCTGGCTTCCAGTGGGTGAACGTCGCCTGCTACACGAGCAACTTCACGAAGGCGTGCCCAGATATCACTCCAAGCGGCGGGACCTACACGCTCACGCTTGACACGACGAAGCTTCCGGCCGGCTCTAACACGGTGTACGTCATGGCGTTCTCAGTCCCTGCCGGGCAGCCCGGCGGTACGTCCGCCACCGTGGCACTCACGCTCGATATCAACAAATCGCCAACTACCAGCCTGACGGCCAACCCGGCCTCGATTGTCTCGGGAGGCACGTCGGCTCTTACATGGAATAGCACCAACGCGACCTCTTGCACCGGCGCCGGATTCTCTACCGGCGGCGTAACGTCAGGCACTGTACTGGTCTCGCCTGCAACGACAGCGAGCTACTCCATCGCTTGCACGGGTAGCGGCGGCACCGCCAGAGCAAGCACTACGGTGACGGTCGCGCCCTCGGCTGCCTTTACCGTATCGAGCCCGGCGAACGGAGCCGCCGTCTCGGGATCCGTAAATATCACGGGCGCAGCTGGCTTCCAGTGGGTGAACGTCGCCTGCTACACGAGCAACTTCACGAAGGCGTGCCCAGATATCACTCCAAGCGGCGGGACCTACACGCTCACGCTTGACACGACGAAGCTTCCGGCCGGCTCTAACACGGTGTACGTCATGGCGTTCTCAGTCCCTGCCGGGCAGCCCGGCGGTACATCCGCCACCGTGCCGCTCACTCTAAAGATCGGCAATTAGAGCGCCATATGCGCCTCTTAATTGGCAGCCGGCTCCTGTCGGCTGCCAATTACAATGATGACGATATGCTTTGTTGAGGGCAGGCGCGAGCTGAGTTCCGAGATAGATTTTTCAAATTCCGCCCTGCTCGCCCAAATTAAAGCGGCGGATCCTCGGATCTTGCAGCCTGGGTGGTTTGGACTCAGCGCATGCACGAGAGTGTCAGTGAGCCGCGCCGGTCAGGCTATCCCGCATCGGCATAATGCTGGCCTGGGAAGGAATGTAATGTTACTACAAGCAGCTCAGGCGGCTTTATGGGGAGGAAGGTCTTACCGTGAAGCGCCGGCGAGGGCGCAACCGCGCGGCAGGAAGCGAAAGCCGCTGCCCATCCCCTGCTCGAGCGTGACTACCACTCTATGGATGATCCTTTGCGCCAGCAGATGCCTTGTCCGGTTGGTTTCCAAGTATCGATCGCCGTTTGCGAAATAAGGAACACAATTTCTTTTTGTCATATTGCCGGACGTGTTCAAAGCGCCAGAGAAGAAGAAAACTTGCAGCAAGGATCGTCGAGCAGCCGATGCCCGGCAAACCGAGCAGGGGCACAAAAAACGCATTTCCACCTAGCGCCGGGATCAGAAACAGAAAATTTCCGAGCCAGATTGCGCGATCTTGGTGCCGCGCATAAAGCACACAACTAATTGTCTCTGCATTTGATCTGATCCATGTGCCGGACAACATAAGCCATAGGGTCGGAGCGGCATATAGCAATGCAGGCGGGTGAGTGTAGACGCCGAGCGCCGGGACTATGACCGCCAGTGCTAAAGCAGCTATGCCAGCGGCCAATGCCACCTGCTTTGTGGCTTGCCGCACCTCCTGATCGAATTTTTCGATTTGCTGGCTGCCATGCAAGGCGATAAGACGCGGGGTAGCGAAAGCAAGAATGCCGCTTTGGGTTAGGGGCAGTAACGCATAGGCGAACGATGAATAGAAGGTCGCAATGCCCACATCCTCAATACCGAGGTAGTGTTCAATAATAAAGCGATCGACATAAACACCTCCATTAATTCCCATTGCTCCAAGCCATATCAAGCTGCTCTTTTTCAAGCCATTGCGCAACCAATTCCAGTCGATAGGCCTGCGCATTGATTCGCGCCAAGGCATTCGGCGCCACACCCATAAGGCAGCAAGAAGGCTCGCGGCCACGCCACTGATCCATGCAATCACTATGATCTCCGCAGTGCGCCATTCCGGGTTAAGCAAGCCAAGAAGCACGGCCGGAATGACCCAAAGGCCAGCGCGGACAAAATAAAGCACGCTTCCCATCAACTGCTGGTTCAACGAATTCATATTGGCGTAGACGGCTTCTGCATACCCTTCGAGCATCGTGATCACGACGGTAAATATGATGAACTCGGGGGCTACGGGGTTGATCCCGCATTCGATCAAGACAAAGGCGACCCCGGCCAAGGCAAGGTAATTTGCCCCGTAAAGCAAGGCCTGATCACGCATCTTATGAAGCGCCACAACTGGCGGCACGCCCACGATGTCACGTGCGACGACGTAGCCAAAGCCTTGTCCTAAAACAGAGCTGAGTATCATGCATGCGCCGAAAACCAGCCCATAGGTGCCTATTTCGGCAAGCGAGAGATATCGGCCCATATAAAATGTCAGGGCTAATTTTGCCGCCAATGGAAGCACGCGCAAAAGCACATTCAAGAATTGAGCTTTGCTAAAATTCACCACTCGATATGCGGGCAAAAGCTCTTATCCATTGTCTGTAATGCACAGCGAACGCCAGCGGCGATGTCCGTGTCTGGCTTGGTAACGATCCTGATTCCGCCACTGCCAGCTGGCAATCTAAGCAGCGTTGGAAACTTGGGCAAGACGCTCGTTTGATAAACGGACTGCTGCCTAGCTGGCGCGCCGCGCAGACTGCGGCAGCGCAAGCCTTCCAACGCATTGAGACTTTCGCGAAGATGCCTGCTTCAGAGGTTCTTCAACATTGCTAGATTGGAACTCTGAAACTAGCCGGTTGCGCGAGCTTCGATGGATGCCTTCACATGTGGCTTTATGCTTGATTCGCGAGAACGGGCGTGCCAGCATGATCGTCGAGAGTTGGCATCACTAATCGAGATACTGATCTGCCGCAGCTGGCGGCACACGCGTGTTCGAGTGTTTTTACATTATCAAACCGCACAGGAGACGTGTTCCTCGGCCGCGCTTGATGGCTGCGGCGGGCGCCATATGGGCAGGCGATTACTTCGGGGCCAAAGCTCTTGGCTCGCGCCGGTGATCTGCGCTAGGACAACGAGCGCGGCCATTCGCATAAAGAGGCTTCTTGCCAGTGAATAACTCGAAGGAGTGAAGCTCGTAGTGGCAAGTAAGAGAATTTGGATTGTTGCTTTTGAATTCCTTCCGTTTCCTGGCGGGCAGGCAACCTACGCCGTCGAGATGGCTCGTGCTTTCAAGCAGCTGGGGCACCATGTTACGGTTATAGCGCCCCGGTACGACAATTCCAACGACAAGCTTGAGAGCTTTGAAGTCAAGCGCGTGTTCGAACATCAGCGCCTCACATTCTCGGTAGTCGTGACCATTGGCCGCGCGTTGTGGCCAGTTCAACAGGATGACCTGGTACTTGCGGCCGACATAAGGGCGGGCATTATCACGACATTATTGCGGCCGCTTAGGCCTTTCACTAAGATTGTTATGTTTCACGGTGGGGAAATTAAGCGATCGGAATATTCCCTGTTCGCGAAATTCAGCAATTGGCTGGCATCTATCAACGCCAAAAAAATTGTTGCCAATTCATCTTATACAGCTCAATTGGTGAAAGCCCATATAGGCGGCAATCCTCAGGTCACCCTGCTTGGGACTGCGCGATATTGGCTAAAACCAGCGACTGGAGCGTTTGAGAACGAAACGCTGCGCAACCTCGATCCCGCCATTCCGGTCGTTTGCACAGTCGCCCGTCTCGAATCCCGCAAAGGTCACCTCGTGGCCATGAAAGCTTTGGGGCAAATTGCCAAGCAATCCTCTCTCACTTTCAAATACGTTATTTGTGGCAAGGCAATTTATGAAGATTATACGCGAGAGGTTCTGAGAGGGGTGGCTGCATTACCTGAGAAGTTTCTTTATGTCGGCGCGTTATCGAAAGACGATGTGCGCCGTCTTTACGCGCGCAGTCGAGTTATGATCCTTGCCGCGCAAGAGGAACCTGGTTTTGTCGAAGGATTCGGTTTGGTAATTACAGAGGCAGGCGCACAAGGCTGTCCAAGCATCTCGACGCGCGTGGGCGGGATTGCTGATGCGGTCATCGATGGCGTGACTGGCCTTTTGTACGATCCGAATGATATCGATGGTCTTGCAGCCGGGATCGAGCGCCTCTTGTCAAATGGAGTCGAGCGTGATCACCTTGGAAGGGAGGCGCGGAAGTATGCCGAAAGCCTCACCTGGCAAGCGACGGCGATCAATACGCTGCGCGAGATTACCTGACCCGTCGCTGAGCGGTTCGGCTTCGTGAAGATGTGCACAGAGCTCCAAAGGTGAGGGCGGACACCTCAAACCCACATGCCCTTTCGCCCCTCGGTCCTTTTCGAAACAGCTTCTCACGGCGAGACGGTGATCGTCCGAGAAAGCGTGTTGTTGGATTTGTTAGACTCGGCCACGAGGCCCTGATCGTCGGCGAGTACGGTGATCGTGTGCGTGCCCGCGGGGATCACGCAAGGGCCGCCGCCAGTGCCGATGGTCACCGATGCGCCGGCCGCCAGAGATTTGGTCACGCCACCCCATGTGCAATATTGCCCGTCGACCGAGTAAATGACGCCGAGCCACCCGTTGGGCGTCGCGGCCGTACCTTGGTTTGAGATTACGCTGGTGAAGGTCTGGGTCGCGGGGTCGTAAGTGAGCGACGCGGGAATGAGATCGGGGAGCGGCGTTGCAGCGACGGTAATCGTCTGAGAAAGCGTGTTATTGGATTTGTTAGACTCGGCCACG
>Ga0209810_1005394_pt1 | contig 11620 bp, 10 predicted proteins | sample Coa_R1_7_FD_187159 | JGI IMG/M metagenome (GOLD analysis project Ga0209810, IMG submission 187159) | Surface soil microbial communities from Centralia Pennsylvania, which are recovering from an underground coalmine fire - Coalmine... | ecosystem: Environmental > Terrestrial > Soil > Unclassified...
TGGAGTCGTTCCCGACCCGGGTCAGGGGCACCGGCTCCAACTTCGTCGGCCAGTGGGTCTGGGCCGGCTTCGTCGTCTACACCCTGGCCGCGGGCTGGATCCTCCAGACCCTGGGCGCCACCGCCGCTCTGCTGGTCTTCCTGGTCGGGGTGGCCGCGGTGGCCTTCGTGATCCTGCTCTTCAACCGCAACATCGAGCCGACGGTGTGCGGTTGCTTGCCGCTCTGCGCGGGAGAGCGTGTGTGAGTACCGGAGGACCGATCACCGACTCCAGGCAGATATCGAACGTACCGTCAGGAGGTGTAGCCATCATGGTCATCGATACACTACAGGAGACGACCCGCGACTGCCCTGGCCGTTGCATGGGAGACGCTTCGGACTCGGATGGCGCCTAGACCTATTGGCCATCCGAGTGGGCATCGGACAGTTGACAGTCTCATCCTCATTGGGATCGGTGGGGCACTGGAGCAGGCGCCGATGAGCAGCCAGCATCAATATCCTCTGCGACCGGTCGTTGCGTACGACGAGACCCTGTCACGCGCCGTCGTCTACGGACAGGACAGTGTCGATCGGCTTCCCTCCCTCTGCACGGAGCGAAGCGTTGAGCGGGTGTTCCTCCTGACCACGCAATCCTTGCTGAACTCGGAGGCGATGGAGCGCCTCCGAGCCCTTCTTCAGAGCCGCCTAGCCGGGATCGCTTGCGGCACACGACAGCACGTACCTGTGGAGAGCCTCGATCCCCTCATCCGGGCAGTTGCAGAAGCGCACCCCGACGCGCTGGTGAGCTTTGGGGGCGGCTCAGTGATCGATTCCACCAAGGCAGTCGCCGCCGCGCTGGCCACCGGCTGCACGACGGGCCAGGAGTTGCTCGAGTACCGAACCGTGTTCGAGTATCCAAGCCGGATCACGCAGCGACCGTATCCTACTGCTTTTCTCCCTCACCTGGCCGTGCCGACCACCCTCTCGGCCGCCGAGTACGACGGCATCTTTGGCTATACAGCCGGAAGAGTGAAGCATCTCTCCATGGCCCCGGGCCTGGCACCGCAGGTCGTGATCCTGGATCCAACCGTCACACGAAGCACGCCCAGAGATCTGTGGACGAGCACTGGTGTGCGCGCGGTAGACCACTGCGTCGAGGCGTACCTCTCCCGGAATCCGACCCCGGTCACGGACGCCACTGCCCTGCATGGCCTCGAGATGCTGTTCGAGTTCTTGCCTCACTGCGCGGACGACCCCGACGACCTGGAGGCCAGGCTCCAGTGCCAGCTGGCAAGCTGGCTCTCGATGTTGGGTGTGAGCAACGTCGTACTCGGGCTCAGTCATGGCATCGGCCATCAGCTGGGAGGACATTGCGGCGTGCCCCATGGTGTGACCTCGTGCGTGATGCTGCCGCCGGTCATCGATCTGGTCGCGGAGCGTCTGCCAGAGGCCCGTCCACGCCTGGCCAGGCTGGCCGCCGCGATGGGAACGCTCGCCGAGAGGGGGCCTGCCGAGGGTGTGCGGCGGCTCGTCGCTCGCCTGCGCCTACCTAATCGGCTGTCTGGGCTCGGCGTGAGCCGGGACCAGTTTCCCGCCATCGCGGAAGCGGCGATGGCCGACCTGGTCGTCGCCTTCTCTCCAGTGACCGTTGACCGAGACCAGGTGATCGAGCTGCTGGAAGCGGCATACTGAGCCCGACCGACCCCGGCGCGGCGACCGGCTCGGGCCGCTCCTGCCCAGAAGGCCGCTGGGCAAGGGGGCACGGAGGTCCCCTCCCAATCCGCAACCGCCGGCTGGGCGTCTTCTGGTTCGACCGACTGGTCGGTCGACCAGTGAAGCACGCCGCTCTGCTTTTAAAACTCGTTTGCCCCATCGGGTTGACGGATTGGCCTCCCAGAGGTAGACTGCGAATCGACCGACCGGTCGGTCGACCAGGCGACAGGATGGTGCAGCGTGGACTTCGAACTCAGTGAGGAGCACCGGGCCCTACAGGCCCTCTGCAGAGACTTCGCTCAGGAGGTGATCGCGCCTCGCGCGGAGGAGTGGAACCGGGCTCACCGCTTTCCCTGCGAGGTCTTCCGACAGCTGGGCGAGTTGGACCTCTGCGGCCCACTGGTGCCGGAGAACTACGGTGGCTCGGGCCTGGGCATGGTCGGCTACGTGGTCGCCATGGAGCAGCTGGGTCAGGGAGATCAGTCGCTGGCGGCGGGCTGGAACGCCCATTGCACCATCGGAACCCTGCCCATCCTCGACCACGGCACCGAGGAGCAGCGGCGCCGCTGGGTCGAGCCGCTGGCGCGAGGGGAGCGTCTGGGCGCCTTCGCCCTGACCGAGCCGAACGGTGGCTCCGACGTCCGCAGCATGGAGACGCGCATCACCTACGACGGCGACGAGGTGGTCCTCAACGGGCGGAAGACCTTCATCTCCAACGCCGGAACGGAGATCAGCTACGGGGTGGTGACGCTGGGCAAGGACCCGGAGGGCAGATTCGTGGCCGTGGTTGTGCCCAAGGACACGCCTGGCTACTCGCAGGGCAGGCCGTACGACAAGGTCGGGTGGCATGCCCTGGACACCCGCGAGCAGATCTTCGATGGGGTTCGGCTGCCCCGTGACCATGTGCTGGGGGACGGGCGCGGCGGCCTGCGGGCCTTTCTGGCCTCACTCGACGCTGGCCGCATCTCGGTGGCGGCGCTGGCAGTCTCGCTGGCCCAGGCGGCGCTGCACCAGGCCATGGCCTACGCCCAACAGCGTCGGGCCTTTGGGCAGCCCATCTCGAAGTTCCAGGCCATCCAGTTCAAGCTGGCCCGGATGGCAGCGGCAGTGGAGGCCGCCCGGCTCCTGACCTACCAGGCCGCCTGGCGGTACGACCAGGGACGGTCCTACACCAAGGAGGCTGCCATCGCCAAGCTGGTCGCATCCGAGACGGCGACGGCAGTCGTCAACGAGGCCGTGCAGATCCACGGTGGCTACGGCTGGGTGCTGGACTCCAAGGTGGCCCGCCTCTACCTCGACTCCAAGGTCCTGGAGATCGGTGAGGGGACCAACGAGATCCAGCAGCTCGTGATCGCGCGACAGTTGGGATGCTGATGCGGGCGGCGGTCTGGCACGGGGCAGGCGACGTTCGGGTCGAGGAGCGCCCGGAGCCGTCGGCTCTGGATCCGGGAGAGGTGCTGGTCGAAGTGCACCTGGCCGCCATCTGCGGCACCGACGTGGCCGAGTACCGGGATGGTCCCCACATGATCCCTGTGGCCCGACCCCATCGGCTGACCGGACGCCAGGCCCCCATCATCCTCGGTCACGAGTACGTGGGGCGCGTGCTCGCAGTCGGGGAGGGGGTCGACGCCGTGCATGTGGGAGATCGTGTTTGCGGAGACTCCTGCCTGCGCTGCCATCGCTGCCGCTGGTGTCGGCGCGGCGAGTACAACCTCTGCCGTCTGGGAGCCTCGGTGGGGCTCCACGCCGACGGCGCCTTCGCCAACCGCCTCGTGGTGCCGGCCTACGTCCTGGAGTCGGTGCCGGAGGCGGTGGAGGACCGATGGGCTGCAGTCACCGAACCGCTGGCGGTCGGTCTACACGCCATCGACCAGGGAGGGCTACGGGCGGGCGACGCGGTGGTGGTGATGGGCTACGGCATGATCGGAGCTGCCGCCGCCTGCATGGCCCGCGCGGCTGGGGCGGGCCAGGTGCTGGTGCTCGAGTCGCTTCCCTCGCGTCGCGACCTGGCCCTGCGCATGGGCGCGACCGAGGCGTTCGATGCCAACGACGAGCGAGTGCGGCGGGAGGTGCTCCGCCGTACCGGCTCGATCGGTGCCGACCTCGTGATCGACTGCACCGGCAGCCCTGGCGCCTTCCCGCTCGCGGTCGAGCTCAGCCGACGTGGGGGCACCGTCGCGCTCTGCGGGATTGCCCACCGGCCGGCTTCGGTCGACCTCGATCGTCTCGTCTACTTCGAGCGCCGCGTGGTCGGCGTCCTCGGCTATCGCTTCGACCACCAGCGTGTCCTGGGCCTGATGGCCGACGGCCGAGTGAATCCCGAACCGCTGCTCGGGGAGGTCATTGACCTCGATCGGATCGTTCCCGACGGGTTCGAGCGGACGCTCAGAGATCCCAGGGCGCCGCTGCGCGTCCTGGTGGCTCCATCACCTGCATGAGGAGGTCTGGGGTGAGCAGCTACCCGCGCCCACAAGAGCCGACCCTCTCCGTGGAGAGAGCACGTGTGGAGGGCACCTGTCCCGAGTGCGGCGCCAGCAACTTGCGGCGCTATCCGGTGCTCTCCGAGGGGGGATGGTTCCAGGTCGTGAAGTGTCAGGAGTGTCTGCACTCCGTCTCGCGCGCTCCCTGGTCGCGCTTGGGGCCCATCACGTTGCTGGTGGACGCGCTCTGAGCGGGAGCGCAGGCGGGAGCGGTCGAGGACCCATTGGAGAACACCGGGAAGAGAGGGATCGCAAGGAGGAGCGGAGGATGCTGGGAGTCGACGTGGGGGGAACCTTCACGGACGTGGTCGCCGTGCGAGATGGCCAGATCCACACGGCGAAGGTCCCGAGCGATGCGCAGGCCCCCGATCACTCAGTCCTGGAGGGAGCGGCCATGCTCGGCGTGGAGCGAGCCGCGGTCTTCAACCACGCCAGCACGGTCGGGCTGAACGCCATCATCACCCGGCGGCTGCCCAAGGTTGCGTTCCTCACCACCCTCGGACACCGTGACATCCTCGACATCGGGCGGACCTGGCGGCCGCTCGAGGCGCTGACTGACCCCTCGTGGCGTCGACCGTTCGGCGACGCAGCAGCTCCGCTCGTCCCCCGTTACCTCCGGCGCGGCGTTCGCGAGCGGATCACCAGCTCCGGGCAGGTGCTGATCCCGCTCGACGAGGAGCAGGCCCGAGAGCAGCTGCGGGTGCTGAGGCGGTGCCAGGTGGAGGGGGTGGCCATCTGCCTGATCAACGCCTACGTCGACTCGCGGCACGAGGTGCGGCTGCGGGAGCTGGTGGTCGAGGAGCTGGGCGGGCACGTGGCCTGCTCCATCTCGAGCGAGGTGTCGCCGCTGGCCAAAGAGTTCGCTCGGGCCTCGACCACGGTCATTGACGTCTTCATGAAGCTCATCTACTCCGCCTACGCGGAGCGTCTCGGTGAGGGCTTGCGGGGGCTCGGCTTTGGTGGGGATCTCAACTTCGCCGACTGCGCGGCGATGCTGGTCGCCGCCGACTTCGCCATGGAGCACCCGTTTCGGATCGTCTTCGCCGGCCCCGCCGCGGGCACGGTCTCCAGCGCCCACTTCGGTCGCTTGATCGGTGAGGAACACCTGATCTGCGCGGACGTTGGCGGCACGTCGTGCGACATCAGCGTGGTGAGCGCGGGCAGGCCGTTCGTCAACACCACCTTCGAGCTCGAGCACGACCTGGTCGTGAACGCCCTCTCCAACGAGATCTCCAGCTTGGGGGCGGGTGGGGGCAGCATCGTCACGGTCACCGGCGCCGGCGAGATCAAGGTCGGTCCCGAGAGCGCTGGTGCCGACCCCGGGCCCGCCTGCTACGGCAAGGGGGGCACGGAGCCCACCCTGACCGATGCCTGCCTGCTGATGGGGATCCTCGATCCCGATCGTTTCGCAGGCGGGCGGATGAGGCTCCAGCCCGAGTTGGCGTGGGCCGCCTTCGATCGGCTGGAGTGCAACCTGAGCTTGGCCCAGCGGGTCGGGTACGCCTGGAACATGGGCCTGAACAACATCGCCGAGGGCCTGGTCGACGTTGCCATCAAGCACGGTATCGATCCGCGCGATTACACGCTGGTCGCCTACGGGGCGGCGGGCCCGATGCTCCTCCCCTCGATCATGGATCTGGTCCATGTCCGGCGCGTGGTCGTGCCGCCCCATCCGGGGCTGTTCAGCGCGCTCGGGCTCCTGAGCTCGGACCTGGTCTACGCCGACAGCCGCAGCGCCTACACCGTGCTCACCCCGGAGGCGGCGGTCGCCATCGACCGCGTGTACCGAGCGATGGAGGAGCACCTGCTCTCGCGGATCAAGGTCGACCGACGTCGGGTGAGGGTGGTGCGCAGCTTCGACGGTCGGCTCCTCGGGCAGACCTGGGAGACCCCGTTCGTCGACGTGCCGGAGGGCCCGATCACACCGGCGGCGATCGGACAGATGGTCGCGAGCTTCCACGACGTCTACGAGCGACGCACCGGGAACCGCTTCGAGGCGATCCCGGTCCAAGGCGTCACCTATCGCGTGCAGGTGGTGGTGCCTTCGGACAAGGTCGCGTACCCCCCCCTCGCTGGACGTGACGGTCGCGCGGTGGAGAGCAGCGGGGTCGTGAGGCTGCGATACCTCAACGAGGGCGAGGTGGTCGCCCGAGAGTACCGGCGGGACGATCTGCGGCGAGGCGATCGCATCGAGGGTCCGGCCGTGATCCGGGAGGCGACCTCGACCACGTTCGTCCCGGCCGCCCACCTGGCCTCGGTGGGGACGTATGGCGAGATCGTCATCGAGAGGGCCTGAGAGCTGAGACAGACCTTGAGATCTGAGACACGAATGGTTGGTTCCGATGAGTGAGACCATCGACCTGATCCCGAGCAAGTTGCTCAGGGATCTCAGCGAAGAGGAATTCCAGAGCATCTACGACTGTGATCGCTTCACCGCCACCGTGCTGGCCAGTCGGTATCGCTACATCGTTCAGCACATGTGCAGTGGGCTACTCACCAATGCGTTCTCGATCATCCTGAGGGATTGGTACGATTTCGCGGCCACGATCTCGGGCCCCCCCTCGCTCAACTACCCCATGTCCGCGGTCAGCAACAGCCTGGTGTTGTTCCTCGGCACCATGGCCGAAGCCTGTCGCAACTCGGTCGAGGAGTACGGCCCGGAGCGGCTCGAGCCGGGTGACGTCCTCATCTGCAACGATCCGTACCGCATCGGCACGCACGTCAACGACATCTGCTTCATCCGTCCGGTCTTCCACCAGGGGAAGATCGTGAGCTTCGTCAACCTGCAAGCGCACATGCTGGATATGGGCGGGGTGGTTCCGGCCGGCTTCAGCGGCACCAAGAAGAACGTCTACGAGAACGGCCTGGTGATCCCACCCATGCGGTTGTACCGCGGTGACGAGCCGGTCGCATCCACCTACAGCCTGATCTTCGACAACGCCCGCTTTGGCGCCCTCATGCTCCCGGACATCAAGACCATCTACCAAAACCTCGTCCTCGGCGAGCGACTGATCCTCGAAACCATCGACCGATACGGGGTGGAGGCGTACCTGGGCGGCCTGCGTTACGCCTGTGACGTGTCCGCCGAGACGATGCGCCAGGCCCTGGAGCGGATCCCTGACGGGGTCTACGAGGGAGAGGACGCCATCGACTGCGACGGCGTCGACGACCATGAGGAGTTCACGGTCAAGGTCAGGATCACCAAGCGGGGCGGCCGGGCGGAGGTCGACCTGAGCGGCTCGTCGCGACAGGCTCGCACCTCGATCAACGCTGGCTGGCTCGACGCCAAGACCGCCGTCGGGGTGGCGTTCAAGTTCCTCCTCGATCCCACCAGCCCCTTCACCTCAGGGACCTACCGGCCCATCGACATCGTGCTGCCCCCCGGCACCTTCGTCTCCGCCCTCCCGCCCGAGGGGGCCATCTTCCTCTACTGGGAGAGCTCGGCCCCCTTGCTGCTGGCCATCTTCCGGGCGCTGAAGGACGCCTTGGGCGAGAACGCGGTGGGGGGCGACTACGGCTCGCTCAACATCCACAACGCCAATGGCGTGCATCCGGACGGGACGCCCTGGGTCACCATGGCCCAGTGCGGGGGGGAGCACGGCCCCTGGGGCGCCACCAAGCACGGTGACGCCGATAGCTACATGGTCTTCTATCTAGCCAACAACCTGGACCCGGCCACCGAGGCCATCGAGTCGGATTTCCCGACCGTGGTCCTGCGCAAGGAGTACGCGGTCGACACGGGCGGCGCGGGGCGAAACCGTGGAGGGGCTGCGGTCGTGAAGGACACGCTCTGGCTGACCGAGGCCGAGCAGTACTCGATGCCGCTCCACTGCAAGCGTCCGAGCGGGATCGGCGTCTACGGTGGTTGTGACGGGGCCACCGGGGGGGCCTGGGTCTTCGAGCCGGAGGCTTTCGATGTCGTCGCGGAGCGAGACTTGGTGCCGGTCGACGATGAGATCTACCGGCGCTCGACGCCGGTTGCCGGGGTGCTCGATCCAGGAACGTACCGGCCCGACCCGAAGGGGAGCTACTTCTACTTCGCGCGCATCCCGATCTGGAGGACGAGGTCCAACACCGTCTTCCGGTACCTCACCAACGGCGGCGGCTGGGGCAATCCGCTGGAGCGGGAGCCTGGGCGGGTGTTGCGCGACGTCCGCGACGGGTACGTGAGCATCGAGGGCGCCCGCCGTGACTACGGGGTGGTCGTCGTCGGGGACCCGGAGCGCGACCCCGAAGGGCTGCGCGTGGACGAGGCCGCGACTGCGGCGCTCCGTCAGACGTTGGCCGCGAAGGTTGAGTGAGGTGAGCTTCCGGTTCTGGCGCCTCGAGCGGCGGGATCGGGTGGCCATCCTGGCCATCGACCGCCCCGAGGCGGCCAACGCCATCGACCAGGCGGTCCTGGCCGAGCTGGAGGAGGCGCTTCGCCGCCTGGAGACGGAGCCGCGTCTGCGGGCGATCCTGTTCACAGGGGCCGGCGGCGTCTTCTCCGCCGGCGGCGACATCCGGACCATGCGCGACATGACGGTGGAGGAGGGCCGCCGCTTCGTGGAGGACGGCCACCGCGTGCTGGACGCGATCGCGGCCAGCCATCTGGTCTCGGTGGCGGCGATCGACGGCGCCGCCCTGGGCGGCGGGGCCGAGCTGGCGCTGGCCTGTGACCTCCGGATCGCCTCGGAGCGAGCCGTGCTGGGCTTCCCCGAGGTGCAGCTCGGGCTCTACCCGGGCTGGGGCGGTACCCAGCGCGCCGTCCGAGTGCTCGGCCCTTCCAGGGCGAAGCTACTGATGCTGACCGGCGAGCGGGTGGACGCCCGGCAGGCCTTCGACCTCGGGTTGGTGGACCGGGTGGTGCCGGCTGACCGTCTGCTCCCCGCCTGCCTCGAGCTGGCGGAGCGGGTGGCCGTCAACAGCCCCACCGCCGTTCGCCAGACCAAGATGGCGATCGTCCATGGCAGCGAGCAGGCCCTGGCCACCGCGCTCCGGCTTGAGATCGAGGGCTGGATGGTCAACTTCGCCACCCCCGATCGGGTGGAGGGGTTGACCGCCTTCCTCGAGCGGCGAGCGCCACGCTGGAGCGAGCCGTGAGCGGGCGCGACCCGAGGGGTGACCTCGCCCGGAACCTGTACGTCGTCCAGCTGCGCATCCGTCGCTTCGAGGAGACCGTGGCGCGCCTGTTCGCCCAGGGTCGGCTGCCGGGCTTCGTCCACCTCTCGATCGGTCAAGAGGCGGTGGCGGCTGGAGCCTGTGCTGCCCTGCGTGAGGACGACGTGATCACCAGCACCCACCGCGGGCACGGTCACTGCATCGCCAAGGGAGGCGATCTCGGCCGCATGATGGCCGAGCTGTTCGGCTACCGGGACGGCTACTGTGCCGGTCTGGGCGGCTCCATGCACATCGCCGACCTGGAGCGTGGCGTCCTGGGCGCCAACGGGATCGTCGGGGCCGGGATCCCGATCGCAGCCGGGGCCGCCTACGCCTTCCAGGTGCGGGGCCTGGATCGGGTGGCGCTGGCCTTCTTCGGGGACGGGGCAGCGAACGAGGGTGCGTTCCACGAGGGGCTGAACCTGGCCGCGCTCTGGCGCCTGCCGGTCGTCTACGTGTGCGAGGACAACGGGTACGCTGAGCTCACCGCCACTGCCGTCCACACCGCCGGCCCCGGCGTGGCCGCCCGGGCGGCGGCGTACGGGATGCCCGCCGCCGAGGTCGACGGCACCGATGCGCTGGCGGTCCACGACGTGGTGGCACGGGCGGTCGAGCGCTGCCGCTCCGGGGAGGGGCCGACCCTGGTGGTTGCACGCGCCCCTCGCTGGCACGGCCACTTCGAGGGGGACCCCCAGCGCTACCGATCGAGGGCGGAGCTGGAGCAGGTGCGGCGTGAGGACCCGGTGGCGCTCCTCAGTCGTCGGTTACTCGCCGAGCGATGGGCCGACCCCACCTGGCTGGAGGCGATGGCGATCGAGATCGAGGCCGAGGTCACGGCGGCGGTGGCGTTCGCCGAAGGTAGCGCCCCTCTGGACCCGGAGGCGATGCTGCGTGTGGCTGGCGTCGAGGAGCGGCCGTGACCGAGCTGCGCTACTGGCAGGCCATCAACCAGGCGTTGGCCGAGGAGATGGAGCACGACCCCCTGGTGGTGCTGGTGGGCGAGGACGTTGGCGCTCCGGGCGGTGCCTTTGGCGCCACGCGAGGCCTGCGTGAGCGGTTCGGCCCCGAGCGAGTGCGCGACACCCCCATCAGCGAGCTGGGGATCGTCGGCCTGGGCGTGGGTGCCGCCCTGGCCGGTCTGCGGCCTGTGATCGAGGTGATGTTCAACGACTTTTTGACCTTGGCCCTGGATCAGCTCGCCAACCAGGCGGCCAAGCTCAGGTTCATGACCGGCGGCAGGGCCCAGGTGCCCTTGGTGGTTCGCACCCTGGTTGGCGCCGGCAAGGGCACAGGGCCACAGCACGGACAGAGCCTGGAGGCGTGGCTCGGTCACGTGCCCGGGCTCTCGGTGGCCATGCCGGCGACGCCGGCGGATGCCTATGGCCTACTTCGCGTCGCCATCCGCCACGACGATCCGGTCGTCGTCTTCGAGAGCTTGCGGCAGTGGAACGTTCGTGGCGAGGTCACCCCCGGGGAGTTGCCCGGGCTGGGCCGGGCCGCGGTTCGCCGGAGGGGAGGCGACGTCACCCTCGTATCGCTGGGGGGCGCCCTGTCCAGGGCGATGCGGGCCTGCGAGCTGGCTGCGGCCGCCGGGGTCGACGTCGAGCTGATCGACCTGCGCTGGCTGTGGCCGCTCGACTGGGCGTGCGTGGAGTCCTCGCTGCGCAAGACCGGCCGCCTGGTGGTGGTCCACGACGCGGTCGGGTTCCTCGGCCCGGGGGCGGAGCTGGCGGCCCGCGCCGCCGAGCGCGGCGTGCTGACGGCGCCGGTGGTGCGTGTCGTCCCGCCCCGGACACCGGTGCCCTTCTCGCCCACGCTCGAGGCCGCGTACTTCATCGGGGCGGAGCGTATCGCCGCCGCCTGCCAGGAGGCGGTGAGGAATGGCTGAGACGCAGCTGGTGCCCGTGACCGTGCCTCGTTGGGGGCTGACGATGGAGGACGGCGTCGTCCAGGAATGGATGGTCGGCGAGGGAGAGGAGGTCCGCGAGCGAGAGGTGCTGGTCACGATCGAGACGGACAAGGCCGTGGGCGAGGTGGAGGCTCCGGTCGCTGGCCGGGTGGCGCGCATCCTCGTCCCCGAGGGGACCGCCGTCCGTCCCGGCGAGCTGCTGGCCGAGATCGAGACGACGGCGTGAGGAGGTGAGCCACGTGGAGCTAACGGAGCGACAGCGCGATCTCCGGGAGCGCTTCATCGCTGCGCGCGGGTACTGGAACGCGTTCTGGGACGGCCTGCTCCAGCTGGCGCCGGACTTCTTCGAGGCCTACCTGGCCTTCTCCTCGGTGCCCTGGCGGAACGGCGTCTTGGAGCCC
>Ga0209810_1005395_pt1 | contig 11618 bp, 13 predicted proteins | sample Coa_R1_7_FD_187159 | JGI IMG/M metagenome (GOLD analysis project Ga0209810, IMG submission 187159) | Surface soil microbial communities from Centralia Pennsylvania, which are recovering from an underground coalmine fire - Coalmine... | ecosystem: Environmental > Terrestrial > Soil > Unclassified...
TCCTCCTGTGCTCGACTCGGTTGCTCGCTCGCCGGGTCGTTGCCAGCCACCTGCTAGTCCTCGCGCACTACGAGCTGCCGCGGGGGCGTGCGCCCCTGTCCCCGCGCCCGGAGCGCCTCGCGGTAGCGGGTCTCGTACCAGCCGGCCAGGGTGAGGGCCTCGGCGCCGCGCGTGCGCTCGAACGCCTGCCGCTTCCCCTCCTGCGTGCTGATCCACACCAGCGCCCGCGCGCACACATACAGCACCAGCAGCTCCTCCTCGCCCACCGCCACCGGCAGGGGGTCCCCGTCGGCCAGCGGCGCCGCCCGCCGCGCCCAGTAGCGGAGCCGGATCGGCTCCCCGGTCTGCTCCGGCGCCGGGGCGAGCACCAGCTGCCCGCCCCAGACGTCGTAGGTGCCCGCCGCCCCGGCGCCCCCCCGGGCCCGCACCCGCTCCACCCCGGCCGGGTGCTCCACCCGCACCACTGCCAGCACGTCCCCCGGCAGCGCGTACCGCGCCTCCCCCGCCACGCTCGCCAGCTCCGCCGCCGCCTCCCGCGGCACCGCCCGCCCGTACTCTCCCAGCGCCTCCGCCAGCCACCCGTCCAGCAGCCCATCGCTCCACAGGTACGCTGCCGGCTGCTCATCCCCCAGTTCCGCCCGCACCCGTGCCCGCCACGCCCCCCGCGTCACCCCCGTTGCCCACGCCGGCGCCAGCACCACCGCCATCGCTACGCCCCCAGCCGGATGAGCCACCAGCGGGACTCGTCCGCATACGCGCCCGTGCTCGCCCGGTTCACCGCCGTCGCCGCGTTCGCCCACACCTCGCTCCCGAGCGTGTCCCCCGGCGCCAGCCGCACCACACTCGGCACCGTCACCCGCATCAGCGTGCCCGCCGTCTGGAGCGGCTTCCCGTCGATGGCCAGCTGGCCCCCGTTCAGCACGACCCGCGCGTGCGCCTCGCCCGTCCCCGCCGGCTGGAACGCCACCAGCAGGATGCACAGGTACAGCCCGCCGTAGCCCGCGGGCACCACCAGCGCCGCGCTCCCGGGCGCGTGGAAGTTCGCGGGGTCCTCGTCCTCCAGGTCCCAGGCGAGCGCATTCCAGCCGCCCGAGAATGGGAAGTCCGTCGAGCGCCGCAGCCGCACCACCGGCGGCGCCGCCAGCTTCGGGAAGGTCACCGCCGCGTCGGCGAGCTTGGCGGTCGTCACCGCCGCGTCGGCGAGCTGGCTGGTGCCCACCGCCCCCAGCGCCAGCTTCGGGGTGGTCACCGCCCCGTCCGCCAGCTCCGCCGCCCCCACCGCGCCCAGGGCCAGCTTCACCCCCGCCACTGTCCGGTCCACCAGCCCCGCCCCGTCCAGCGCCGTCGCCACCCGCGCCTGCACCGCCACCCGCTGCGCCGCGTACCCCGCCGCCTGCACGGCCAGGTCCACCGCCTGCTCCGCCGCCAGCCAGAACTCGAAGTACCCGTACCGGTTCGTCACTAGCGGCTGCGCCAGCTCCGCCGCGCTCGTCCCGTCCGCGTACAGCGGCGCCACCGGCTGCTCCGTCCCCGGCACCAGCACCCGCACCTGTGCCCCCGCCACCGGCGTCCCCCACGGGTCCAGCACCACGTCCCGATACACCGCCCGCGCCATCGCCGCTCCTTGCCGGGTTGCCCCGCCTTCCATTTCCCGAGGACGCTTCGCCCGCAGCGAGCGTCCGGCGGGCCGGGCTGCTGGGGGCCTTTCTGCTGGCCTTTGCGCTCGTCTACGCGCTCCAGCCGCTGCGCAATGCGCTGGTCACCGGGGTTCTCGATATCGGGGGGATGGCGACCTATATGGTCACCAGGTTCGAGCGGCGTTCCGGCGCCGAGAGCTCTGGGCCGGGGGCCGAGGGCCGTGGGCTGGATCTGGGCGCCATCGGGCAGTATGATGGCGCGCGTGCGCTCTATATGCTGGGCATCCCACAGTTCCTGCAGCCGACGTTTCGTGCGCGGCCGCATTGGTGGCTCATGTGGGGCCTGTTTGCGGTAGCGGTCGGCGCGATGGTGGTGCGGCGGCGTGTCGCGTTCCCCGACCTCGTGATCCTGATCGTCATTGTGCTCTATCTGGGCCCCTTACTGCTGGTGGCACATATCCACAACTACGGCTATCGCATGCTCGCGCCCGCGGTGCCGTTCGTCTTGCTGTTCAGCTTCAAGGGGCTGGAGGTGCTGCTCCAGCGCCACCGCCACGCCCAGCCACAGCGCGCGCCCGCGGGAGCCTGAAGGCCCGATGCCCCCTCGGGCGCGTCTTTCCCACGGGCGTCGAGGGGGCGTGGCTGCCTCCTGGCTGAAGGGAGCCGTATCCCTTGACATCGCTCGCTGAATCTGGCAGGCTGAAGGCACGCGCGAGGCGGTAGGGGCAGGACTATCCCGATCCCGCCTTTGCCCGCCAGCTGGCGCCCTGGCTGCAGCAGTACGGCCCGCGGCGCATCCAGCGCACGATCCGTTCGCTGGAGCGCCAGCTGGCCGTGCCCCGCGCCCGGCTGGCACGGGCCCCCTATCGTTCGGCGCTCGAGCGGGAGATCCGTACCTTCGAGCGTCAGCTGGCGACGGCGCGGGAGTTTGCCCAGCGGCAGGGCCTGCGCGAGGAAGGAGCCCCGCCATGATCCCCGATACCGAGACCGTGCAGTGGCTGCGGGAGCAGTTCCTGAGCGGGGCCCTGGTGCATGCGCTCACCCAGCACGGGGTGCCGGAGCCCGCGCGAGCCGAAGCCCTCGCCCTGGCCCTGGCCGATCTCGCGGAGAGCGCGGCCGAGATCTACGCGACGCTCTTGCCCCGGCTGCTCGCCGCCCCGGCGCCGGAGGCGCACGAGGCGCTGGTGGACCTCCTCCTGGCCTTGCGCCACATCGATTACCACCTCCACGATGCCCTGTCCGAACCCTAACGCTTCGGCGCGACGAGCGCCGCTGTTTCCCCTGCTTGTCCACGCAAAGCGCGCTGGGCCACCGCGCCCGCCGGCTCCGAGGTACCTTCGGGCACCTGCGCCAGCACCTGGCCCGCTAGCTTCCCGAGGCCGCTTGACAGCAAGGGGGCATTACTGTGCGGCCGGTCAAGTCTCCCCCCAGCCGCGTGCGCAGGTCGGACAGCTGGCAGGGGCCTACCGGGGCTGCACATAGGCTTTGGCTTGGATAGCGCTCATTACGCAGGGTTCGACGGCTTTGGGCTAGCGTTGCACACTGGCCGTGGGGCGGGGGAGGCCGCGAGGGCGGTCTGGGCCTCACAGTAGCGCTTGGGGGCCGCGGCCAGGGCCCCCGCTACCAGGTCGGTCGGCGAGCGCGCTTAGCGGTAGAGGGCCTGGATGAACCCGCTCTCGTCGAGCTCCCGCACGTAGCGGTTGTCCAGGAAGTCTTCGGCGCGGGCGGTGCGGGCGGCCGGCACCTGCGGCGCTAGCTGGTCGAGGACGGTCTGGATCGCCGCGGGGTCCACGTAGGGCACGCGCGCCATCGCGCTGGCCACATGGTTGTACGCGCGCTCGAGCACGCTGGCCTCCTCGCCCTTGGTCCACTTCGCGATCGTGCGCTTGGCGGTCTCCTTGTCCTGCAGGAAGACGGCGATGGACTCGACATGCGCCCGCATGAACCGCCGCACGAGGTCCTCGTGCTCGCGCAAGAAGCGCTCGCTGGCCCCGAGCCCGCCCATGGTGTAGGGGATGCGGTAGTCGAGGCTGGCCTGGAGCCGGCGGAAGCCTTGGTCCTCGGCGAGGAACATCTCGGGGCTGGTCAGCATGCCCGCGTCGACGGCCCCGCTGCTGAGCGCGACGAAGATCTCGGGGACGCCGCCGAGCTGGCTGAGGGTGACCTCCCGCTCGGGGTCGAGGCCGTAGCGCTCGAGGATGATCAGGGCGGCCAGGTGCAAGCCGCCGCCGAAGCGGGTCACGCCCACTCGCTTGCCCCGCAGCTCCTCCACCCGCTGGATCTCGGGGCGGCTGTAGAGCGTGAAGTCCATCCAGGGCAGATAGCTGCTGATCATCAGCAGGTCGGAGCCCTGCAGCCGCGAGGCGACCGTGCCGGCCGCGGCGGTGTAGGCGATGCCTACCTCCTGGTTGATCAGCGCGGGCGCGATCTGCTGGCTGGTCTGGAGGTAGACGAGCTCGACGTCGAGGCCATACTTGCGGTAGATGCCCAGGTCCTCGCCGAGATAAGCGGGCGCCAGCTCGGCGGAGACGGCATTGTAGGCCACGCGGAGCTTCTGGAGCGGCGCCGTGGGCGCGGGGGTGCTGGCCCCGCCGCTCGCGGGGGCCTGGGGGGCAGGCGCCTGGGCCGCGGGGCTCGGCGGGCTCGCCGCCCCGCTACAGGCCGCCACGACGACCACGGCGCTGAGCAGACCGAGCAGGGCAAAACGCGGCGACATCGTATCCTCCTGCTGGAGCCGGCTGGCATGATGCGTGCGGCCGGCGTTCACGGAGGAACTTAGCACGCTTCCCCGGCCAATACCAGCGGGCGGGGCACGCCCCGCCCCTTCGCCCGCTAGCGCATGGAGGAATGATGGACGCATCGGCGTTCCCACCGTTCCGGGCGGCGGGCCCGGGCAGCGGCTGGCTGCTGCCCGGCCTGGAGCTCCGGCAGGCCGACGGGACCACCCCCGCGCCGCTGTGGGCGTACCGCGGGCGCGGCCCGCTGCTCGTGTTTCTCCACGAGGGGCCGCAGTGCGCCGCCTGCGCTGCCCGCCTCGCCGCCCTGGCAACCGCCTATGCCGGCTACCGCGAGCAGGGCTGCCAGGTGCTCGCCGTCGGGCCGGCGCCGGTGGCGGGCCTGCCGTATCCGGTGCTCGTCGACTCGGGCGCGCGCCTGGCGGCCGCGCTCGGCTTGCGCCCGCCGGCGCTGCTGGTGGTGGGGCGCACCGGCGAGATCTGGGCGGCCTGGGGCGGCGCCCACGCCGCCCTCCCGCCCGCGGCAGAGGTCGCGAGCTGGCTGGAGTACGCGCTGGGCGAGTGCCGCGAGTGCTTCTGCTGCGAGCCGGTGTGGCCCGAGGCGGAGGGGCGCGACGCGCCGGCCGGCGCCCCGGACGCGTGAGCCGCGCTACTCGGCGATCCAGGGGTCGGTGGCGCGCTCGTAGCGCACCAGCTCCTCGGGGCGGAAGAAGAGCGCCACCTCGCGCTCGGCGGTCTCGCGGGAATCCGAGGCGTGGATCAGGTTGCGCCCGATCTCGAGGGCCCAGTCGCCCCGGATCGTTCCCGGCGCGGCCTGCGCCGGGTCGGTAGCGCCCACCGTGGCCCGCACCACCGCCACGGCGTTAGGCCCCTCCACGACGCCGACGACCACGGGGCAGGAGGTGATGTAGCGGATCAGGCCGGGGAAGAACGGCTTGCCCTCGTGCACGCTGTAGTGCTGCCGCGCTAGCGCCTCGTCGATCGCCATGAGCTTGAGGCCGACAAACTTCAGGCCCCGCGCCTCCAGCCGGCTGAGGATCGCCCCGACCAGGCCGCGCTGCACAGCATCGGGCTTCACGATGATCAGCGTGCGCTCCATCGGCCCTCCTCGTCCGCGCCAGTATACCCGCTGCGCCGGGGAAGGGCAATCGCCCCGGTGGAGCTGTCTCCCACCGGGGCGCGCTAAACAGGCGGCCGGCGGTTCGCGCCGCGCCGGCACTCGGGTGTGATGCCAGAGCGTGCTACGTGGTGGTGGCGCCGGCCTGCTGCACCGCCGGCTGGCGCTCCCGCAGCGCCAGCAGGCCCGCGAGGCCGATCACCTCCAGCAGCAGCCCCACGAGGTAGATCGGCTGGTGCGGCCACTGCAGCCCTAGGTAGGGGTCTAGGGCGTACAGGCCGGGTCCCGCGAGGCCCACGGCCACTGCGATCGCCAGCAAGACCAGCGGGTACTCAAACCCGTTGTTCGTCACCCACAGGCCCTGCGGCCAGTGAACGGTCGCGATGGCCCCGAGCATCACGGCCGTGATCGCCAGCGCCGCGAAGGGGGTCAGCAGCCCCAGCGCCAGGCCCAGCCCGCCGAGGAACTCGCACAGGCCCACGAAGAGGGTCAGCCCCGTCGCGGCGGGCAGGCCCAGGGAGCGGAACCAACCGGCCGTGCCACTCACCCCGTGCCCGCCGAACCAACCGAACAGCTTCTGCGCGCCGTGGCCCATAAACAGCAGGCCGACGACGATGCGGATCAGCGCCAGCGCGTGGTCGAGGGTGAACGGGAACAGGGGAGTCATCGCCATTCACCTCCTTCCGCTATCGTCTTCCTGCTGTTCCGCAGGCGTTCCCTCGTCTCTGCTTTCAAGGATACCCACGCCAGTATAAGAAAGGCGTCGGTTCGGTGTTAGGCGGGCGTTAATGCCGCGGCGCGCAGTACTGGCGCGGAACAGCGGCCCGCCGCCCCGCGCCTCTTCCTGCTCAAGGCCACAGCTCGCGCAGCTCCTTCGGGAGGATGTGTTTCACATCCTCGATCTCCCCCTCTGTCACGCGCCGCGAGAGCACCGTGAACACCGCGCGCGCGAGCTGCTCGGCATCAACCGCCGGCTCGTCGCGAAAGTCCCGCCGGATATGGGCGAGGAACTCCTCCTTGTGGCGCTCTTTGAGCGGCTTGTGCGAGGGATCCCACCCCTCGTAATAGATGCCGCGCACGAGCATCGGCAGCTGCGCGCCGAGCTGCGCCGCCTCATCGACGGGGAGCCGGTCGCGCAACGCGTGGAGGACCGCGCGTAGCGCCCGGTAGGCGCGGTGGCGATCGGTCGTTCCTAGCGTTTCCGCGATCTCTTTCAGCCAGGTATAGGTTTTCTGGACAGTCGTATCGATGACCTCGACTTCCATCGCCGCCATCGCGACACCTCCCTGCTCCACGCTGGTGTGGGGAACGCTCTATCTACCGGTACTGTACCAAGGCTGGCGTCGGGCTCGGTGCAGGAATGGGCGAACCGCTCATCGAGCAGCTACAGCGTGAGTACTGTACCAAGGCCGGGGTCGGGCTCGGTGCGGGAAGAAGACTCCCGGGCGGGGCCGCGCTGTGAGGAGCGGCCCTGCCCGGGAGTGCCTAGCGCGCCGGGTTAGGCGTCGACGAGCGGCTGGCGCAACCCATGAAGCGCAGCGCGCGGTGGTCCCTCTAGGCCTCCTCGCGATACAGGCCGAACGGCTCGAGCACCGGCAAGTCGCTCATCACGAACAAGATCGCGTCCTCGGCGGCATCCGCGACGTGCTCGTGCCACATCCAAGGCGGGATGGCCATGATGTCGCGTGCCTCCCAGGCGTACTTGTGGCCCTCGACGACGGTATAGCCCGCGCCGCGCACCACGAAGTGGACCGTGCTCGCCGTGTGGCGGTGCGCCCGGGTGTGCGTGCCCGCCGGCAGCGCCTGGAGGTAGCAGGCGATGGTGGGGAGCACGTGGCCGCCGGTCAGCGGGTGCACGTACTCCACCAGGTAGCCGTCGTGCGCGTCGGCCTCTGCCACCTCGCGCAGGCGGCACAGCGCGTCGTAGGCCTGCTGCCACCGGTAGAGGTTCAGCGGCGAGTGCCGCGTAGCCGGGCGGTCCTTCGCCGCGACCACGGTGCCCGCGCCGTAGCGGTAGGAGGAGTCCTCGACGCGCTTGTGCTGGCGCTGCGGCTGCCGGCCGGGGTAGTCCTGGTAGAAGGTGGCCGCCAGCGCCTGGACGAACGGCACGTCGAGCCCGTCCAGCCAGACGACCGGATCCTGGGAGCCTTCGTGGCCGTGGTCGTGCCAGGTCCAGCTGGGCGTGAGGATCAAGTCGCCCACGCCCATGCGCACCTTCTCGCCCTCGACCACCGTGTAGCCGCCCTCGCCGGCGATGATGAAGCGGAGCGCCGCCATCGTGTGGCGATGCGCAGGCGCCACCTCGCCGGGCATCAGGAGCTGCAGCGAGGCCGTGAGGGTGTGGGTGGCGCCGGCGCGGGGGCGGAGCGCCGGGTTGACCAGCGTGAGGACCCGCCGGTCGGCGCCCGTCGCCAGGTCGGCCACCTGGACCGCGCGCAGCAGCTCGGGGTACAGCTCGCGCCAGCGCCAGACGTAGGGCACGCAGGGCGGGCGCGGCTGGAAGGGCCGCACCACCGCGTCGGGCAGACGCCAGAAGGGCGCCACGTTCAGCGCCTCCAGGTGCGCGTAGTACTGCTCGGTGTCTAGCACCTGCGTCGGCTCGGCCATCTGCTCCTCCCCTCTCGGGTTGCGGCCCCGGGCCCCTAGGCCCCAAGCAGGTCCTGGCCGGCGTTCCGGCCCCTCTGCCGGCGCCGCGCCCCTACCAGCCGTAGAAGCGCCGCGCGTTCTCGCCCAGGATCAGCTGCTTCGCCTCCTCCGAGATGTCCGTGCGCTTGAGCAGCACGTTCACCGCGTCGTACTCACGGTCGCCGTGCGGGATGTCCGAGGCGAACAGGAACCGCTCGGCCCCGAAGCGCTCGATGCAGTACGGCAGCAGCTGGTCCTCGACCTCGCAGGCGAGGTACACGTTGCCTCGCTCGAGGTACACGTGGGGCGCCTCGCGGGCGTCGTAGTTCCAGCGCTTGCGCACCACCGCCATCTCGCGGTAGTGCTCCATACGATCCAGCAGGAACGGCACCCACTGGCAGCCGGCCTCCAAGAACGCCACCCGCAGGCTCGGGTGGCGGTCCAGCACCCCGCCGGCCACGATATCCACGAAGCCGGTGAACAGCGAGAAGGTGAACGACAGCACCAGCGCGTCGTAAACGTTGTCGTAGATGTGGTTGAGCGAGGGCGACGACCAGCCCACATGGACCGCCAGGGGCATGTCGAGGTCGCACAGCGTGGCGTAGAAGGGATCGAGGGCCGGGTCGTCGAGCTTGCGGTCGCCCGCCGTGCCCAGGATGAACACCCCGATCGCGTTCAGGTCGCGTCGGCAGCGGCGCACCTCGGCCATGGCCGCGGGCACGTCGTCGAGATTGACGGTGCAGACCCAGCGCAGCTTGTCGGGCCGCTGGTTGCAGATCTCGGCGATCCAGCTGTTGTAGGCGCGGCAGAGCGCGTTGGCGAAAGCCGGGTCGTCGGTGAGCGGGTAGGCTAGGAAGAGGGTGGGGTAGATCACCTGGCGATCGATGTGCTCGGCCGCCATCTGGCGCAGCCGGGCATCCACGTCCTCGAGCGTGATGCTGGCCAGCTCGTCGGGCTTGCTGGCGGTGAGCGGCGTGCGGCGCCCGTCCACCGCCGCCGGGGTGGCGAAGGTGTGGGTACCCTTCCCGATCCGCTTGGGGAAGATCCGGTCGTCGATCACCCACACGCCGCGCTCGCCGAGCGCCACGACCTGGGGGCGCCGGTCGCGGTAGGCCGGCTCCAGGTAGGCATCGGCAAAGGTGGCTGGCGACTCCTCGACGTGAGCATCGGCATCGAGCACGAACATCGGTGCGGCCTCCTTTCTGCTGGCGCGATGGCTCCCCCGCGCTGCCGGTCGCCAGCCGCCCTAGCCCGCCGGGCGGATCAGGCGCCGGAGCTGGGCTTTGAGGTCCTCCGGCATGCTCAGCAGCTCCACCACGAGCCGGTGGATGTCCTCGCCGTAGAGCGGGTCGATCTCGAGCTGGCTCTTCTCGGCGTCGGCCAGGAACTCCGGGTCGGTGAACGTCTTGCGGAAGGCGGCCTCCAGCGCGGCCGCGCGGTCGGCCGGCACCTCCTGGTGCACGACATACACCTTGCCGAACTGGTTGGGCACGGCGGTGCCGTAGCGGAGGAGCTGCCGCTGCTCGTCGGTCCGGGCGATGGCGGGAATGGTCGGCACCTGCGGCAGATCCTTCAGGGGCGTGTCGGTCAGAGCCACCAGCGGCACCCACTCCCCGCTGTCGACCTCCGCGCGGTTCGTGAGCTTGACGGACTGCCAGGTGTTGAAGAAGCCGTCGACCTCGCCGCTGTCCATCGCCAGCCGAACCTTCGCCGTGCCGTCGTAGCCGGTCACGAGCTTGATGTTGGCGCCGAGCAGGTCGCGGAGCATGATCGGCGCGTGCTCGACCGTCGAGCCCGGAATGCCGCCGATCACTACCTGCTTGCTGTTCGGGCCCAGCAGCTCCTCGAACTTGGTGAGGCCCGCGCGCCGGAGCACCCACATCACGTAGACCTCTGAGACGGGCACCGCCAGGTAGCGCATGCGGGCCATGTCGAACTCGACGCCCGGGCTGCCGAAGAGCTGCTCCAGGATGATCGGCCCGCCGAGGTTAGCGATGAGCGTTCCATCCCGCGGCGCGGCGTTGTACATGTGGTTGGCCAGCACCATCGTGCCGGCGCCGGGCATGTTCTCGACGATCACGGTCGGGTTGCCGGGCAGGTGCTTGCGCAGGTGCCGGCCGATGGCGCGCGAGTAGGTGTCGAAGCCGCCGCCCGGCGCGAACCCCACCACGATGCGCACGGTCTTGCCGCGGTAGAAGTCCGCCACGGCCTTCTCGTCGAACGCCGGCCCGGTCCCGGCCGGCGCGGCCGGCGCGGCGGCGGGCGCGGAGCCGGCCGGCCGCGCCGGGGCCGCGCAGGCGCCCCCGAGCGTCAGCAGGCCCGCCAACAGGAAGCCGATCGCCACGCCTGGAGCCCAGCGCTTCATCGCTACCACTCCCTTCCGCCTTTGCGCCCCCACCCGTCCACGCTCACTCCCCCCACGCCAGCCAGGTGAAGAGCAGCCCGTCCGGGAACGGGGTGTTGAGCAGGTAGCCGAAGAGCCCGTAGAAGGCCACGCCGGCCCCCACCGTCAGGAGCAGGCTGAGGAGCCAGCCCTCCCGCGAGCCCACCTTCAGGTAGAGGAACGTGCCGAGCGGCACCGCGAGCGGGAAGCCGAGGAGCGTGATCAGCACGAAGAAGCCCAGGAGCCAGCCGAGGATGACGGGCAGGCGGCGCCGGACGACGGCTGGGTCCAGCCCCTCGCCGAACTGCGCCTCCAGGCCGCGCTTGCGTGGCGCGCCGCGCAGGTCCAGCGCGAGCTGCAGCAGCGCGAGGGCGATCATCGGCAGGCCCACCACCCAGGGGAACATCCGGGCCTGGAGCGGCCAGTGGCGCGCCTCCCAGACGGCCCAGGCAAACAGCACCAGCACGGCGACGCTGAAGAGCGCCTCGGGCCGCAGCCGCATCCTCGCCCTCCCGTCCACCACTACCCGTGCTCTACCACGGGCACCTTCAAGATGCCGCGGCGCCGCAGGATGCCCTGCACCACCGGCACGAAGATCACGCCCAGCGTGACCACGAGCAAGGCCAGCACGATGGGGCGCCCCAGGAACTCGAAGCCGTAGCGCGAGTAGGAGAGGAACAGGTAGTTCTCCGCCAGCCGGCCGAGCACCATCCCCAGCACCAGCGGCGGCCGCGGCCAGCCGAACTGCACCATGAAGAAGCCTAGCGCCCCGAACACCAGCATGGTGAGCATATCGAACGCGTTGTTCTTGTCTGCGAAGGCCCCGAAGTAGACCAGCACCAGCAGGAAGGGGATCACCAGGTTGCCCCGCAGGTGCGTGATCTTGGCCAGGTGCTCCAGGAACAGGAAGCACAGCGCCACGGTGACCACGTTGGACACCACGATGAGCCACACGAAGGAGTAGGTCAGCTCGAGGTGGCGCGTGAGCATCGCCGGCCCGGGGACCAGGCCCTGGATCAGGAAGGCGCCCAGCAGGATCGCCATCGTCAAGCTGCCGGGCACGCCGAAGGCGACGGTCGGGATGAGGTTGCCGCCCTCCTTGGAGTTGTTGGCCGCCCCCG
>Ga0209810_1005399_pt1 | contig 11611 bp, 9 predicted proteins | sample Coa_R1_7_FD_187159 | JGI IMG/M metagenome (GOLD analysis project Ga0209810, IMG submission 187159) | Surface soil microbial communities from Centralia Pennsylvania, which are recovering from an underground coalmine fire - Coalmine... | ecosystem: Environmental > Terrestrial > Soil > Unclassified ...
GATCGGCCGTGGTCTTATAGAAGATTTTCAGAATTTTGCCGTGAATGCGAGTGAAAAGGGAAATGTTTCCAAATCTCAAACTTCAAATCTTCCGGCGTGGAAGCCATCAAAATCAGCTAGCCAAAGCTGTAGGAATTGACGAAACAGTGCTCAGCAAGATTATTCATGGTTATCGAGACCCCAGTCCGAATCAAAGAAAGATACTAGCCAAGTATTTGGAAGCCGAAGAGGCTTGGCTCTTTGAGCGCTTCGAGGTTCCCGCGCCTTCCAAGAAACGGGAAGAGGTCCGAACGGATGAGATTACCAAGCCAGATAACGACGCCAAGGCCTGAAACCGGTTTGGCGCCGTCTCCGATTGAGGTTTCGACTCATCTGGACGCGCCCGTGTGCGTACATCCCTTGAGACCAGAGGATGAAGACGCATGGAACCAATTCGTGGAGCGTCATCCCGACGGTAGCTTCTTTCACTATATCGGCTGGAAGAAGGTAATGGAGCGGACTTACGGCTATAAACCGTACTATTTCTACTCCAGCCGTGGCGGCCGAATCTCCGGTATTGCCCCGGCTTTTCTTGTATCTAGTTGGATCTCCGGAAGATGTCTTTTATCACTGCCGTTCGCAGTTTACGGAGGGATTTGCGCTGATGATCACGAGAGTGAAGAGGCCCTGCGGAGAGAATTGGAATCCCTCGGGAGAAGCTTGCGGGTAGATTACATAGAGCTGCGCAACCGTCGTGGTATCACACCATCCGGTTATCACTCGAATCTTAGATACTCCACTTTTACTATGCCACTTCTGGAAGATGCCGACGCCTTGTACAAGGCACTTCCAAAGGACATTCGTTACATGATCCGGAAGGGCGAAAAAGCCGGTTTACGATGTGTTCGCGGTGTTGACCAGCTCGATGTGTTCTACCGACTTATGACGATTAACTTGCGGCGTCTGGGGACTCCGGCGTTTCCTCGGACCCTATTTCAAAATCTCGTCTCCCAATTTCCCGGTCAGGTTGATATTACCTTGCTTTATTCAGGGGAGAGGCCTGTGGCCGGTGGCATGTCATTCTTCTTTCGGCACTCAATGCAACCCTATTATATCGGCTCGACCGATGACGCCAAGACAATGGCTGCCAACAACCTTTTATGGTGGGAGCTAATCAAGATCGGGATCCAATCTGGCTGTCGTATATTCGATTTTGGAAGGAGCAAACAGGAATCTGGTAATTACGCCTTCAAGAAGAAATGGAATCCCCAGATAGAAACTCTCCAGTACCAGATTCGTCTCGTAAAACGCAAGGATGTTCCCAATTTCTCTCCCACGAATCCAAAGTTCACTCTGGCAATGTCCATGTGGAAGAAAGCGCCACTGGGGCTAACAAGGCTGTTTGGTCCGCGCCTGGTTCGGTGGTTTCCCTGATCATTTTGCAGAACATACGAGAAAAGGAATGCCCAACCCTGTTGTCCAAATCAAGAGATGCCTTCCCTAGTCCAATTCGACAATACCGATACGGCTCGAATCGGCATTCGGAGTAAGACTCTGCCCTCTCCTGCTCGAATACGTATCTTACATGTTGTTAGCCGCCTAACCCTTGGCGGCACTGAGCATGGAATGTTGAAGGTCGTCAACGGTCTCGGGGAGGACCAGTTCGAACACAGGCTGTGTGCCGTACGGGGTGTCGACCCCGAGTTTGCAAACCGAATGGGCGTTCTCTCTAAAGCCTATTCTGTAGGAGATCCCGAACCTGGTTTGCAATTTCCGTTATTTCGCCTGATCCGGCTTATGAAAAATTTTCGGCCGCACATTGTTCACACTCGCAATTTTGGTGCTCTCGAAGCAATCCCCGCAGCGCGTATTGCTGGCGTGCCCGTGGCTATTCACAGCGAGCATGGCTACGAAATCGAAACAATCTCAGGCTTGCCTCTTCGTCGGCGGTTGCTCTGCCGCGCCATATTCCCTATGGCAGACGCCTTGTTTGCGGTGACCAAAGACTTGGTTGCATATCATTCCACACAGTCCTGGATTTCTGCTGATCAGTTTCGCGTGCTTTATAACGGCGTAAATACAGAAAAATTTTCCCCTCGCCGAAGAGAGGCCAATAGGATCAAGTGGGAACAGGGCATCCCTGAAGGTCGCATCGTGATTGGTAGCGTGGGTCGGCTAGTTCCCATTAAGGATCATGGAACGTTGTTTAACGCGGCCGAACTGCTGGTGAATGAAGGTGTGAATATCCATGTGCTGATCGTCGGTGGAGGGCCGGAGTTCGGAAGGCTTCAGTCACGAGTGGAAAATTCCACAGCGCTGAGAGGCCGGGTTACGTTTTGCGGTGCGAGCGGAAATGTCCCTGAACTTCTAAATGCGATGGATGTCTTTGTACTTTGTTCCGTTTGCGAAGGAATGTCGAACACGATACTGGAAGCCATGGCAAGCGGTCTTCCTATCGTCGCCACACGGGCCGGTGGGAACCCAGAACTAGTAGTGGATGGGCAATGCGGATGGTTATTCGCTCCTCGCGATGTCCCAGCGCTGGTTCAGCACCTTAAGCGATTGATTGATGAACCTCAACTCCGGCAGCGGTTCGGCACTGCTGCGAGACTCCGCGCTGCGGCTGAGTTCGATTTGAATAGCATGGTTAAGAATTACCACGACCTTTATTTTGAGCTTGCCGCACGACGTGGCGTATTGGAAAGCAAATAGGATCTCCCAATGTGCGGAATTTGTGGCACTTTCGAATTTGATAATCGGGAAGATATTCCCAGAGAAAGAATTCATGTGATGAACCAGACAATGGTGCATCGCGGCCCGGACGACGGAGGCGTTTTTGTGGGCCCTGGAATCGGCCTTGGCCACCGGCGGTTGAGCATCATCGACCTAGCGGGAGGCCACCAGCCGATGTCCAATGAGGACGACTCCATCTGGGTGCTACTCAATGGCGAGATTTATAACTATTCGGAGTTGCGCGCGGAACTCCAGTCGCGAGGTCACAGATTCAAAACCAAATCAGACACCGAAGCAATCGTCCATCTTTACGAGGATTACGGAGAGGGATGTTTTGAACGGCTCCGCGGCATGTTTGCGATTGCACTTTGGGACGCAAGAAACCGCAAGTTGATTCTGGCTCGCGACCGCGTTGGCAAAAAGCCGCTCTTCTACTATGCCAACAACGGGTCTATTTCATTTGCATCCGAACTAAAAGCCTTGTTGGCCGCTGATTCCCTGCCGCGCGAGATCGACGAACTTTCGTTGTCAGATTTCTTTTCTTTTGGCTATATTCCGGCACCCAAGACTATTTACAGGGCAGCGCGAAAGGTGTTGCCAGGGCATTACCTGGTTGCTTCTTCTTCCGGTATTCAGGAAACAGCTTATTGGGATCTGTCGTTCGGGAAAATCGAACATCGTGGTTTGTCCGAGTGGGGGGAACTCCTCCGGCATGAATTGTGCGAGGCTACGCGCATACGCCTGATGAGTGACGTGCCCCTTGGCGCTTTTCTTAGTGGGGGAATCGATTCGTCGTCGGTCGTTGCGATGATGAGCCACTTGATGAAGCGCCCCGTCACGACTTGCTCGATTCGATTTGACGAAGAGGAATACAATGAAGCTGAATATGCCCAGCAGATCGCAGAGAGATTCTCAACCGATCATTACGTTGAGACAGTAAAGCCGGATGCAATCGATATCGTTCACAAGCTTGCCTGGCATTACGATGAGCCGTTCGCAGATTCTTCTGCGATTCCTACATACTACGTTTCGAAAATCGCGCGGCAGAAAGTAACCGTTGCGCTCGGAGGCGACGGTGGTGATGAAAGCTTCGCCGGATATCGCAGGTACAAGCTAGATCATTTCGAAAATGTGCTTCGCAGATATTTTCCGAGTGTCCTGAGACGGTCAGTTTTCGCTCCTCTCGGTCGCTGGTATCCGCCTCTGGCCTGGGCTCCCCGTGTTTTTCGTGCGCGCGCGACGTTGCAGAGCCTCTCACAATCCCCTCTCGAAGGCTACTTCAATTCCATCTCCTATTTTCGTCCCGAAGACAAATCTCACCTTTTCACGAAAGACTTCCAGCAGCGGCTCGGGGGCTATGACTCGATAGAAGTCTTCCGTGAGTACTACGATCGTGCTGACACAAGCGACCTTCTTTCGAAAATTCAGTACGTGGATATAAAGACCTATCTTACGGATGACATCCTAACGAAAGTGGACCGTGCGAGCATGGCCGTTTCGCTGGAAGTTCGCGCGCCCATGCTGGACCACAAATTTCTTGAGCTCGCAGCTTCTATTCCGAGCGAACTCAAGCTGCACAACGGGACTGGGAAGTATGTCCTCAAAAAGGCGCTCGAGCCGATTCTTCCCGAGAGTATCCTCTACAGACCGAAACAGGGATTCGCTGTGCCGCTGGGAATCTGGCTGAGGCGTGAGCTTAAGGATATGGCGCGCCAAGTTATCTTGGAAACCCAGGATGGCATCCTTGAGCCTAAGTTCTTGAAGAAGATTTGGGATCAACATCAAAAGGGACACCATGACCGTTCTGCTTTGCTCTGGGCAGTGCTCATGTTTCGGACGTGGCGGCACACATTTCGCGCCTAGGATCAATCGATGAGTGGAATTTGCGGGATCTATCAGCGCAATCGCAGCTTCGGGCCTGCTTTACTGGAGCCGATGATGGATGCGCTCGCCTTGCCGGGTGAGTCTGAACGCACCTGGTGCGGAAGGGATCCTGTTCTGCTGGGTGTTGCGAGGCGGTGGAACTTTCAGCAGGCCGTATCGTTACGCGACGTATCCGTGGTTGCCGACGCGGACCTAGTCGGATACGGAGATCTCCTTCGGACATTGCAATTGGACCCTGGTTCTTGCCCAAATGTTGCCGAGGCAATTGGGCGGCTCTATCTGCAGCGCGGTATGGGCTTTCTCGAATGTCTGCATGGTGCATTTTCCTTGGCCTTATGGGACGAAAAGGTGCAGCGTCTTCTGTTGGCTGTTGACCGGTTTGGATTCAGGAATCTTTACTGGCGCAGTGAAGATTCACGGATTCTGTTCGCTTCCCGACCGGGTGCGATACGCTGTGTCCAAAATGACCCTGTGTCAATCAACCACCAGGCTGTCCTTCAATTTCTGCTTTATGCTTCGGTCCCTGCTCCTCTTTCCATGGATCGGGCAATAGCCAGACTACGCCCCGGGACGTACGTTATGTTTGAACCGGAGCGAACCATCGAGCGCCAGTACTGGGATTTGCAGTATCCGGAAGTCAGCGATTACGACATTTCACGCCTGTCTCTCGAATTACGCGAAGAGATACGAACTGCCGTATATCGGCAGCTTGAAGGGTGCGACGCCGAGCGCACAGGCTGCTTTCTGAGTGGTGGCACGGACAGCAGCTCTGTGGTCGCATTTGCCAGCGAGAAACATGCACCCGCACAGTCCTTCTCGGTTGCTTTCCAGGAGCAAGGATTCAGTGAAATCGAGTTCGCAAGGACCGCGGCGACTTGCTTCCATACGCGACATCATGAGAAGTTGCTTACACCACAGGATGCCAGTAGTGCGATAAACAGGCTGATCGCATTCTATGACGAACCCTTTGCCAACTCTTCAGCCGTTGGCTCCTACCACTGTGCGTTGCTGGCCAGAGAGAAAGGAATTGATACGCTTTTGGCGGGAGATGGCGGAGACGAAATCTTCGGCGGGAACGAGCGCTACGCACGCGACAAATACTTTGCGCTCTATCACTCGTTGCCAGTGTGGTTCCGGCAGAGGATCGTTGAACCCACGGTTAGGCTCTTGCCTGAGAGCGGAGGCTTTTTTAGCCTTCCCAGAAGATACGTTCGACGGGCCAACATTCCCAATCCCCGCCGCATTCTCTCCTACAATTTCTTTCTCAGCAGCCCTGCTGAAGGAATCTTTGAACCTGACTTTCTGAGCCAGGTTGACAACGAAGGTTGGCTTGAGATTGCGGAAAGACATTATCGAACTCCGGATACTGCGAGCGAATTAAATCGAATTCTCTATATGGACGTTAAAATGACACTCGCGGATAACGATCTGCGCAAAGTGTCGGGTACTGCTGAACTTGCGGGAATAAATGTTCGCTATCCTCTTCTCGATGATCGTTTAGTTGGTTTTTCGGGCCGCATTCCCGCTTCGCTCAAGCTTAAAGGATTTGAGAAGCGCTACCTATTCAAGCAGGCGATGAAGGGAATTCTCCCGGACAAGATTCTCCATAAGAAGAAACACGGATTCGGAGTGCCGCTCGCCCAATGGCTGCTAAACGAACCGACCATACGAGATCTGATGCTGGATGTCATGCACGATCAGCGCACCCGAACTCGCGGCTATTTCCGTCCAGAATTTATAGAACGCTTGATGAGCTTGCATAAGCGGCAGCCCAATTTTTACGGTGAGATTGTGTGGTATCTCATGGCGCTCGAGCTTTGGCATCGCAGGCATTTTGACGAGAGCCGGAAGACGATATATGCGGGTTAAGTCCAATAGCACATCGCGATTTTCCGCGCGTCGGGTCTTACGGCAACTTGTCCTGAGGCTCAGGCAATTGAGCACCATCTTTCTTATCCGACTGTTGTATTACTCTAAATTGGATGGTGTTGTTCGAGTTCTGTCCAGGACGTATTACATCCAGCCTGCGGCGAGCTCGAGGACACCTCGTATTCGCCGCCACCTGCGCGGGAAATTCGGAATCCTTTGTTATCACCGCGTCGGGATGGAAGGCGTACCTATCTATTCGCGCCTTCATCCGGAGGCGTTTGAAAATCAGATGTGGTATCTGAGAAAGCACTATAGACTGGTCTCACTTGGACAGCTCTGCCAGGAAATCCGCGAGGAGCGGGTAGTTCCCCCAACGCTCACCGTCACTTTCGACGACGGATACAAGGATTTGTACAAGTTTGCATTCCCCGTGCTGCAAAGATATTCCGTTCCGGCCACGATTTATCTCATCGGTCGTTGCATCGAAGCGGGAGAAGTCCCCTGGTATGACCGCATCTTCCTAATGCTGAAGACAATCCAGGATATTTCACTCGAGATGGATCTCGATGTTCCTCGAAGCTTTAGCCTTCGTTCGGAAAAAGAACGGATGGATGCCGCGTGGGAAATCATTTGCTTTCTCAGGTCCATTCCAGATGCTCGACGGCGCTCCTGGTGTGCCGAAATGCAACGGCGCTTTGCGATGAACGAAGCGGATCTTGCAGGTCGCATGCTGGACTTGACGCAGGTACGCGAAATGCACCGCTGCGGAATTGACTTCGGGGCTCATACCATGTCTCACCCCGTAGTCAGCCGTTTGGATCCCGCCCATTTTTCTGAGGAGCTGTCTGCTTCGAAGCGGCTCCTTGAGAATAGCCTTGATGCCCCGATCCAGGACTTTGCATATCCATTTGGAAAGTCCGCAGACATACACGATGCCGCCCAGGCATTTCTTGAAAGAAGCGGATACCGTTCTGCCGTCACAACCATGGAGGGTTTCAACTCTTGGGGAGCAAACCCCTTTGCGCTGCGCCGAATGCAGGTCGGTGATGATCGGTCGCTTGCGAATTTTTCGTTCCGAATTTGTCAGATGTTTTTGACTGGTCCCAGCGATTCGAGCTCCGGAAAAATGTCCGGATTGGATCAGAGTCCTGTCTTTCATGACGCCACGGAGATGAGCGAGCGAGTATTGGGGTAGGGAATGCGTGACATTATTCTAGTTACTGTAATTTTGGGCTCGGCGCCCGTCTGTTTTGTAAGTCCCTATTTTGGCATCCTGATGTGGTACTGGGTCTCCTATTTTAATCCGCATCGATTTACTTGGTCTTTTGGCTACAACTTCCCTGTTGCCTTTGTCGTAGCAGTGCCTACACTAGCCGGCACGGTCTTCGCCAGGAAATCCTTTCGATCTCTATTAAACCGTGAAGCTATTCTTCTTGCCGGACTTTGGGCCTGGTTCACCATTACTTACCTTCACGCCCGTACCGTTCCTCTCTTCGCGCTGCACATGGATGATGCAAAGTATGAGATGTCGCACATCAGCAAGATCCTTCTGATGACCTTCTTGATGGTGATTGTAATCAGTTCACGGGAACGACTTCGCGGAGTCATGCTGGTCAGCGCTGGCAGCTTGGGCTTGTTGGCTGTCAAAGGGACTCTGTTTGGTTTACGGACCTCGGGCGAAGCGCGCGTGTGGGGACCACCGGACTCGTTTCTTTCTGACAATAACGCATTCGGGCTTGCACTCAACATGTGCCTCCCGATTCTGTATTTCCTCGCTCGGAGAGAGCAGAATCGTTGCATTCGCCGATTACTTTATCTTTGCTTTTTGTGCTCGGTGATTTCGGTCATCCTAACCTATTCCCGAGGTGGGATGCTGGGTCTTACAGTGGTACTGCTCGCAATTACGGCGAGATCTCGCCACAAGATTTTGGGCGCGCTACTCGTTGTTGTTGCCGCACTCGCACTGCTTACATTTGCACCGGATGCGTGGATACAGAGGATGGATCGTATCGTCCATGGCAAGTTGGACTTCTCGGCAGAACAGCGACTGGTCGCATGGGAGACAGCTTGGCATTTTTCTCACGACTATCCAATTACCGGTGGTGGTTTTCATACTCTGCCGGATGTAAACGTGTTTCAGCGCTACCAGCTGCGCCCGCTCCCGCTGGGGTTCAAGTCCACGGCCGCACACAGCATTTACTTTCAACTGCTTGCCGATCATGGCTTTGTGGGGCTGGGGCTCTTCTTGGGAATCATAGCCTCCTGCTACCTTAGCTTGTGGAAGATACGACGTGTGGTGCGCTCATTGCCTTCCGCCCACTGGCTAACTGACTACTCCAGTATGATCGAGATTTCGATTTTGGGATTCCTGACGAGCGGCGCTTTCCTTGGATTTGTCTATCTGGACGTGATTTATCAGATGGTCGCCATAGTAATTGTACTGAAGGTTCTCTTCCGGCAGGAAGTGGAAAACTACGTGCATGAGTTGGGCCAGAAAGCGGCCGAAATTGCTTCTCCTCAGGAAATAAGTGTCTTGGTTACGTAAACTTTCAGAGACTTTTGTCAGCGGTTGAATCCAGTGAATGGGAACATTCCAATGCGTAATGGCTGGCTTGCAAGCGGGAGAAGCTCTCTTCTCCTCAGCCTTGCTTTCATTTTATTTTTCCCTATCTCAGTCGCAGCGCAGACCTGGCGGTGGACGCTTCAGGACATCGATATTGAGGGTGTTGGGACGTCCATCACAGCCGACCATGATGGCAATCTACATCTGAGCTACTATGTCCCCATCGGCGGACAACTTAGGTACGCTTTCTTGCCGGCTGGGAGTTCCAACTGGTACAAGATGACGCTGGAGGGTGGCCTCAACTCGATGGATACGGGAATTACGGTCGATTCCAGCGGGAATCCCTATATTTGCTATACGCCAGCTTCTATTCGATATGCACATTGGGATGGCAAGAAGTGGTCCACGCAGGAAGTGGATCCGGGAAGCGGCCGCATTGCTTTCATTTGCTCAATTCGAGTTGGGGCAGACGGCCGGCCCATGATGGCTTGGTACTTGGAGAGTGGAACCTATCTCCGTTTTGCCATCCTTAAGGATGGAGCATGGTTTGCCAGCTCGATTGACGGAGGGGATTCCCTTCCAGGCAAGTGGAATTCTATGGTCCTTGATTCGCAGGGATTTCCGCATATCTCCTACAGTGTTTGGCCCGTGGGGGAGCTCAAATACGCCCGGTTTAATGGCAAGAACTGGCTGATAAATTTGATCGACACACCTAATCTTAGGAAGTACGATGGCGGACAGCGTAGTATGGGAAATTCCCTCGTGCTCGATCCGCAAGGAAACCCAATCATCAGTTACTATGATGAAGAGTCCCTTCGTGTTGCCAGGCTGGTTGACGGGAGATGGAAACAGGAGATCGTCGAGAAACTTCCTTCCTTTGGCACCATGTGGGGATGGAATAGCTTTAGGAGCACTCTCGTGCTTGATTCCAAAGGCCATCCTCATGTCGGTTTCCAAAGCAAACTCGGTTTGGAGCATGCGTGGTGGGACGGATCAGAGTGGCATTCCCAATTGCTTGTATCTACGATTGGGGCGCCGCATTTTGAAAATTCGATGGCTATTGATCAGGATGATAATCTGTACATTCCATTCCGGGACCCTGCCGACGGCTCTCTCAGGATGGCCATAGGCCATCCTGTTCGGCCTTCGCAGACAGCTTCGCAGAATGACCCCGCTAGCTGAGTTCCCCGTACTCGAGACGCTTTTATGGGTTTGCCTTGCCCTGATTGCTTATACGTATCTGGGATATCCCGTCCTCATCTCTTTGCTTGCAAGGTGTTTTTCCCATCACGCGGTCCCAAGCACCGAAAGTCTGCCGAGTATTTCTTTGATCATATCGGCCTTTAATGAGGAATCCGTGATGGAAGAGAAGCTATTGAATTCCTTGGCGCTCGATTATCCCTCGGCGCTGCTTGAAATCATTGTTGTGTCCGATTGCTCTGAGGATAAGACGGATGATATTGCAAAGAGCTTTTCTGAAGCCGGCGTCCGGTTAGTTCGCCAGGGTAAACGCTTAGGTAAGAGCTGTGGTTTGAATTTTGGAGTCCCTAGTTCCTCGGGAACCATCCTTGTATTTTCTGACGCGAACGCCATATACGAGCGTGATGCGCTTCGTCAACTGACCAAACATTTTTCAGATCCCGCGGTGGGATACGTCGTTGGAAATGCGCGTTATAGGCGGCATGCCGGACTTACCCCGTCGGCCGAATCCGAGGGACTTTACTGGAGACTGGAAAGCTGGCTAAAGCAAAAGGAATCAGCCTTTGGCTCCGTCGTCGGAGGCGACGGAGCGATCTACGCCATTCGTCGTGAAATGTTCACTCCCCTCCGACCTACAGACATCAACGATCTGTTGAATCCACTGCAAATCATAGCTCGAGGATATCGGGGAATATATGAACCCGCTGCGGTGTGCTATGAGGATGCTGGCGACAGCTTTCAAAAAGAATTTCGTCGCAAGGTGAGGATTATCAGCCGCAGCATTAGTGCAGTGTTTCGCGAGTACAAGGTTCTGTTCCCCTGGAATCAATTTCGTCATTGGCTCTGTCTCATTTCGCATAAAATTCTCCGTTGGCTCGCGCCAGTTCTTCTGATTGCCTCGCTTATCTTTAGTTTATTGCTATGGCATTTTTGGTTTTACAGAATGGTTGCACTGGCACAGCTTGGTTTCTACGCGTTGGGAGTCGCAGCCTGGATTCTCGGGCCGCTGAGATCTTCATCAAGAATCTTCTATCTGACTTACTACTTTTGTCTTATGAATGTGGCTTCTCTCCTTGCTATTGTGAAATTTCTTACTGGTTCCATAGCGCCCACGTGGGAAACAATTCGAGGCTCCGAATCTGTAACTCAAGAGCGATCCGCATCGCCGGTTGGCAGAAAACTGTAGTTCCATGTACTCAAGGAAGAACGGCTATCTTAATCGCAGCATGATTGTCGGTCGCCGATCTTCCAAAGAGGAATGCGGAATGAAAGCGAAACACAACTAATCTTGGAGATTCATGAAACAGGCTATTGAATCGAAAGATCCGGGGAAATAGAGGGCTTCTTGTTTGATGAAAAATCTGCGGAAGACGCTATTCCAAT
>Ga0209810_1005401_pt1 | contig 11610 bp, 7 predicted proteins | sample Coa_R1_7_FD_187159 | JGI IMG/M metagenome (GOLD analysis project Ga0209810, IMG submission 187159) | Surface soil microbial communities from Centralia Pennsylvania, which are recovering from an underground coalmine fire - Coalmine... | ecosystem: Environmental > Terrestrial > Soil > Unclassified ...
GATCACCGGGCCCATCGCCGCCCGCCTCTTCATCAGCTCGTCCACGGTCGACGCCGACCTCTTCCTGGTGGTGCGGGTCTTCGACCCCGGAGGGCGCGAGGTCGTCTTCCAGGGCGCGCTCGACCCCAACACGCCCATCGCCCAGGGCTGGCTGCGGGCCTCCCACCGCCGGCTCGACCCGGCCCTCAGCCTGCCCTACCGTCCGTACCACACCCACGACCAGGTCGAGCCCCTGACCCCGGGCGAGGTCTACGAGCTGGAGGTCGAGATCTGGCCCACCTGCATCGTGGTCCCGCCCGGCTACCGGGTAGCGCTCACCGTGCGCGGCAAGGACTACGAGTACGAGGGGGAGCTGGACGAGTTCGCCCGCAGCTTCGCCTACGCCTCGCGCGGCTGTGGCCCCTTCCTGCACGCCGACCCCGACGACCGCCCCCCGGAGGTCTTCGGCGGTGACGTCACCCTCCACACCGGCGGCGAGCGGGCCTCCTCCCTTCTCCTGCCCGTGATCCCGCCCGCCTGAGGCGCGTCGGGTGCCGCACCGGCGCCAGCGAGGGCGGAGATCGCCGGGACCCGGCCGTCGACGGCCGGGTCCCGCTCAGCGGATGGCGACCGGGCAGGGGGGCGAGCCGGCGCTGCCCGTGATCGGGATGGGAGGCCCGACGAACAGCATCTCGTAGCGGCCGTCGGCGGCGCAGGCCTCGGCCAGCCGGTCGAGGTCGAACATCTCGCCCAGCAACAGCCCCATGTAGACCACGGCCACGATGTGCAGCGGCTGGAAGCTGTCGGGCAGCTCGTTGGGACGCACCTCCACCCCCCAGGTGTCGCTGGCGATGGCCGCCACCCGCTTCTCCGCGATCCAGGGGATGGTGGAGAAGCTCAGGCCCGGGGCGTCCCCCCCGGCGTACGCCCCCCAGCCCTCGCGCCGGCAGCGCGCCATCTCACCGGTGCGCAGGAGCACGATGTCCCCCTCGCGGACCTCGACCCCCTGGTGGGCGGCGGCCCCCTCCAGGTCCTCGGTCGTGACCGGATAGCCGCGCTCCAGGTGCTCGACCCCCTTGTAACGGGGCAGGTCGAGCAGGACCCCCCGGCCCACCAGACGGTCCTTCAAGTGCTCGACCCCGTTGCGCTCGGCGCCCCGGGCGGTGACCTCGTCCGCCCGATAGCCGTTCCACATCCGGCCCCGGTGGAAGATGTGGCAGAGCGCGTCCCAGTGGGTGGCGGACTGGAGGTGGAGCACCACCGTGTCGTCCGCGTACCCCATCTCCCGGGGGATGGGCCGGCCGCCCCAGCCCTGGCGTCCCTCCACGTGGTCGGTGCCGGTGGCCACCGAGTAGCGCAGGGGGTTGAACCGCCCCATGGCCCCGGTCTGCGGGCCCTCCTGGTCGAAGTTCATGGCCAGGGAGATCACCTCACCGGTGCGGACCAGGGCCGCAGCGGCGGCCACCTTGTCCGGGGTGATGTAGTTGGTGGTGCCGGCCTGGTCCTCGGGGCCCCAGCGACCCCAGTTGCGGTACCGCTCGATGTACTCGTCCAGGACGTCCATACCCGATCACTGACCTCCAAGTGGGACGGTGGCGGCACACCCGGGCCGCCACCCCGGCGGCCGGCTCACGATCGCCGCCCGCGGAGCCGCTCGCCCAGCTCGACGAAGGCCTGCAGCGAGCCCGGGTTGCTCATGGCGTCGCGGTCGACGGCCTGCTCGGGCGGCGTGCCCAGCAGGATCTTGCGCACCGGCACCTCCAGCTTCTTCTGGTTGAGCGTGCGCGGGATCTCGGGGACGGGGAACACGGCATCGGGCACGTGACGCGGCGACAGCTGCTGGCGCAGCGCCCCCCGGATGCGCGCCTCCAGCTCCGCGTCCAGCTCCACGCCCTCCCTGAGCACCACGAAGAGCGGCATGAAGCCCTCCCGGCCCAGAGCGGTCAGGTCGACCACCAGGCTGTCCACCACCTCGGGGAGGTCCTCGACCACGCGGTAGATCTCGGCCGAGCCGATGCGGACGCCCATGCGGTTCAGGGTGGCGTCGGAACGGCCGTAGATGACCGCCTCGCCCTCCGAGGTGATCTTGATCCAGTCCCCGTGCCGCCACACGCCAGGGTAGCGGGCGAAGTAGCTCTCGCGGTAGCGCTCGCCGGAGGCGTCGTTCCAGAGGTAGAGCGGCATCGAGGGCATGGGCCGGGTCACCACCAGCTCGCCCACCTGGTCCACCACCGACCGGCCCGCCTCGTCGAAAGCCTCCACGCTGGCCCCCAGGCAGCGGCACTGGAACCGTCCGGCCCGTACCGGCAGGGTGGGCACCCCGCCCACGAAGGGACCGCAGACGTCGGTGCCGCCGCTCACGGCCGAGAACCAGACGTCGTCGGCCACGTGCCGGTAGGACCACGCCCACAGCTCCGGGGCCAGAGGCGAGCCCGTGTAGCAGATCGAGCGCAGCGTGCGGAGATCGTGGCGTCGTCCCGGCTCGGCCCCCGCCTTGGCGCAGGCCCCGAGGTACCCGGCGCTGGTGCCGAAGAAGGTGATCCCGGCCTCCGGCACCAGCCCCCAGAGCGAGTCGACCTCGGGATGGGCCGGCGCGCCGTCGTAGAGGACGGCGGTGCAGCCCAGGAGGAGGCTGGAGACGACGATGTTCCACATCACCCAGCCGGTGGTCGTGAACCAGAAAAAGCGGTCCTCCGGCTTCAGGTCGAAGTGGATGCCGTGCGCCACCAGGAGGTCGAGCAGGATACCCCCGTGGCCGTGGACGATGCCCTTGGGGGCCCCCGTGGTCCCGGAGCTGTAGAGGATCCAGAGCGGGTGGTCGAAGGGCACCGCCTCGAACTCCAGCCGCTCCTCCCCGCTCGGGTCCCAGGGCTCCGCGCCGCGCAGTCCCCGGAGATCGACCTCCGCCTCCAGGTTGGGGACGAGCAGGGTCCGCTCCAGGCTGGGAAGCGCCTCCTGCAGCTCGCGCACCACCGGCAGGCGGTCGAAGTCCCGGCCGCCGTAGCGGTAGCCGTCGGCGGCGATGAGCACCCTGGGCTCGATCTGGCGCAGCCGGTCGATCACGCTCCGCGGCCCGAAGTCGGGCGAGCAGCACGACCAGATCGCGCCCAGGCTGGCGCAGGCCAGGAAGGCGACCACGGCCTCGGGCACGTTGGGCAGGTAGGCGGCCACCCGATCCCCGCGGCCGACGCCCATCGCCCGCAGCCGGGCGGCGACGCCGGCCACCTGGCGACGGAGCTCGGCCCAGGAGACCTCGCCCAAGGGACGGCCCTCGCGCTTGTGGAGCAGCGCCGGGCGCGCCTCCGAGGCGTGGCCGAAGACGTGCTCGGCGAAGTTGAGCTCCGCTCCCGGGAACCAGCGGGCTCCGGGCATCGTCGGTCGCTCCAACACCGAGCGGTAGGGGGCGCGGGACTCGACCCGGAAGAAGTCCCAGACCGAGGCCCAGAAGGCCTCCGGCTCCCCGACCGACCAGCGCCAGAGCTGCTCGTAGGTGGGAAGGCGCAGGCCCCGCTCGGTCTCCAGCCAGCGCTGGTACCGCACCAGGTTGGACCCCTGCTTGCGCTCCGGCGACGCCTCCCAGAGGAGCTGCCCCTCCGCCACCGGACCCTCGGCGGCCGTGCTCACCGGCGCCGCCCCCTCCCGCCTCTGGCCACGGGAGTAGCGTAGCCGTTCCCTCCCGGGACGGGGTTTGACCGCCGGGACAGAGATCCGGGTCTCCGCTTGTCGGACGGGCCCATCGGCATCGGCACGGCTACCTCTCGAGCCGCATCGGGGGCAGGTGCTCGGCCACCGGCCATCGCACCCACCAGGCCCCGGTCTCCCGCCGCTCGGCCCAGGTGGTGAAGCGGTAGCGGAAGCGCCTCGCCCGCACGAAGGCCGGCGGAGCCTCGGGGAAGGGGTTGCGCCGGAGCAGCCTCAGCGTGGCCCGGTCCCCGGCCAGGAGCCGGGCCATCAGGGGCACCAGCCAGGGCTCGGCCCGGGGAGGCGAGAGCGCCGCGAACCACATCAGCCAGTCCAGCCGCAGGTGGTAGGGCGCGACCTGGGGCGGACGCCGCCGCGGGTCACCGGGCTTGCCCTTGAACTCGTACTCCCGCCATTCGGTGGTGGGGTCCAGGACCCGGCTGCTGGTGCCCTCGATCACGATCTCGAACCGCTCCCGGGTGACGCTGCCGAAGGCCCCGTAGGCGTTGACCAGGTGGAGCGGGTTGAAGCTGTAGTTCATGAGCTGGTAGCGGGAGAGCAGGTTCCGGATCGGCCACCAGCTGAGGACCGCCACCAACAGGGTCAGGGCCACGGTCGTGCCCTGCCACCAGAGGGGCAGGGGGGCGAGGGCGACCGGGCGGAGGGGGAGCAGGTGGCCGAGCGTGGCGTCGTCGAAGGCGGTCACGGCCAGGGTGATGGTGAGCAGGTTGAGCCAGGAGAAGTTGCCGCTCAGCACCAGCCAGCCCTGGGTGAGGACGATGGCCGCCCCCGCCGCCGTGGCCACCGGCTGGGGCGCGAAGAGCGCGAACGGCACCACCAGCTGGGCGACGTGGTTGCCCGCCGCCTCCAGACGGTGCAGGGGACGGGGCAGGTGGTGGAAGTACCAGCTGAGCGGGTTGGGCATGGGCTGGGTCTCGTGGTGGTGGTCGAGGCAGGTCAGCTCGCGCCAGCAGGGGTCGCCCCGCATCTTGATCAGGCCGGCCCCGAACTCGACCCGGAAGAGGAGCCAGCGTAGGAGCCAGATCACCAGCGCCGGCGGCGCGGTCGGACCCGAGCCCAGGAAGGCGGCCAGGAAGCCCGCCTCCAGGAGCAGCGACTCCCAGCCGAAGGCGTAGAAGGTCTGGCCGACGTTGACGATCGAGAGGTAGAGCACCCAGAGCACCAGCCAGATCGGGAGGCCGAGCCAGGGGGGCCCCAGCTCGGTCAGCCCGACCGCGGTCGCCCCCGATAGCACCACCCCCGTCCAGCCCAGCGCCAGCAGGCGACGATCGGTGTACCCGATCAGGTGGAAGAGGCCCGGAGCCCGCCGGAAGGGGACCCGGCGCAGGAAGGCGGGGGCGGGGAGCAGCCCTCGCTCGCCCAGGAGGGCGGGGAACTGGTCGACGGCGACCAGGAAGGCGATCAGGTAGATGGCCCCCAGCAGACGCTGGAAGAGGAAGCGGGCCAACCACTCGTCGGGCGCCTGCAGCCACTCCACCGTCAGCTCCCCTCCACGGTCAGCACCTCAGCGCCGCCCTGGCCGCGTGCCAGCCGCACATGCCGTGCACCCCGCCTCCGGGAGGGGTGGCGGCCGAGCAGATGAAGAGGCCGGGCGCGGGGGTGGCGTAGGGCGTCCAGCGCGCCACGGGCCGGGAGAACAGCTGGCGCAGGTCCTGGCGGCCCCCGTTGACGTCGCCCCCCACGCAGTTGGGCTCCCGGAGCTCCATCTGGCGCGGCCCCAGCGCGCTCCGCTCCCGGACCAGCTCCCGAAAGCCGGGGGCGAAGCGCTCGACCTGGGCCTCGACGGCCGCGGTCATGTCCCGCTCGGAGCCGTTGGGGACGTGGCAGTAGGCCCAGGCGACGTGGCCCCCGGCCGGGGCCCGGGAGGGGTCGAACAGCGTCGGCTGGACCAGGATCACGAAGGGGCGGGCGGGATGGCGGCCGGCGGCCACCTCGTCCTCCGCGGCCGCGATCTCCTCCAACGTCCCCCCCAGGTGGACGGTCGCCGCCCGGCGGCACTCGGGCGCCCGCCAGGGGATCGGCCCCCGCAAGGTCCAGTCCAGCTTGAAGACCCCGGGACCGTAGCGGTACCGGGCCAGGGCCCGTCGGTAGCCATGGGGCAGGCGGTGGCCGGCCACCTCCAGCACCCCGCGGGGGACCAGGTCCAGGAGCACGGCCCGGGAGCGGGGAAGCTCCTCAACCGAGCCGACCCGGACGCCGCAGCGGACCTCACCGCCCAGCTCGCGCAGCCGCCGGATCAGGACCTCGGCCACCGTCGCCGACCCGCCCCGGGCCAGCGGCCAGCCGCCGTGGTGAGCGGTGACCAGCATCACCAGGCCGAAGGCGGCGCTCACCGGCTCGCGCAGCGAGAGCATGCTGTGCGCCGCGGCCCCGGCGAACAGCGCCCGGGCCTCGACCCCGGCGAAGGCCGTCCTGGCCAGGCGGACCGCGGAGAGCAGCCCCAGGGCTCCGAAGCGCGCCGTCAGCAGGGGGTGCCGCGGAGGTCGGAGCGGCCCCAGCACGTCCTCGGCCAGCCCGGCCGCGCCCGTCACCAGGGGCCGCACCAGGCGCTCGTAGGCGCGTCGGTCGCGGCCCAGGCCCTCGGCCGTGGCCCGCACCGACCGCTCCAGCACCACCGCCCGGCCCTCGTCCAGGGGATGGGCCAGCGCCGCCGGCGGGGTGACCAGGTCCAGCCGGAACCGGGAGAGGAAGGGTGAGATCGAGGCCATGGCCATCACGGTCGCGCAGAGGTCGTGCCGGAAGCCGGCTTCCATCAGCTCGGCGGTGCGCAGGCCGCCGCCGGGCGTCTCGGCGGCCTCGACCACCAGCACCGAGCGTCCGGCCTCGGCCAGGGTCACCGCCGCGGCCAGGCCGTTGGGGCCGGAGCCCACCACCACCGCGTCTGGAGAAGGATCGCTCACCTCATCCTCTCGGCCGGAGCCGTCGTTTCGGGCCCATCCCTCTCTCAATCTCTCAATGGTGGAACGAACACCAGGGCCACCTTTCCCGGCAGCACGCCTCCTCGTCCCGGGGCCGACGCGAGGCCGCCCCTCGCCGCCCCCGCCGCCGGCCACCGATGCCCACTCGACCGCTCGCGCTTCCCACGCCGACGTCGCTTGCCCCCACCGTCCCCGGCACCTCCGGCCAGCCGCTCACGGCCCGCCTCCGACCGTGCGCGGATGGGGAGCGATCGGCCTCGGCGGGACTGGAGGCCCGTCCCGGAGCCACGCCGGCCACGCCCTCCAGGCCGTGGCCACCGGTCCGCACCCGGAGCCGTAGGCCCTGGGCTTGCCGCCCGACGGGGCGGCGGTAGAAAGGCTGGAGCACCGCCTCACCTCGGCCACCGGCCGGCGCTACCCTTCGCCGAGGACGCGCAAGGCCAGGCTGGAGATGGTCGCCGCCAGCAGGTCCTCGGGATCGTGGAGGTCCAGGTCGCACAACCGCTCGAGGCGGCGCAGCCGGTACTTGACCGTGTTCACGTGCACCGACAGCGCCCGGGCGCAGGCGGCGAGGTCGCCCCTGGCGTCCAGGTAGGCCTCGAGCGTCCGCCGCAGGCCGCCCCCGGTCCTGGCGTCGTGCTCCAGGGCCGGCCCCAGACGGGCGCGGGCGAACTCCAGCAGCGAGGCCGGTCGGCCCGGCCCCAGGAAGAGGCCGAGCACGCCCAGGTCGTCGGCGCACAGGCAGCTCCCGCTCCGTCCCAGGGCCTGCTCCGCCCGCAGGCAGCGGGTCGCCTGCTCGTAGGAGACGGCCAGCTCGCCCGGCGAGCGCGCCGGCGACCCGATCCCGGCCGAGGCCGTGAGACGGGGGGCGGCCCGCTCCACCCGTCGCTGCAGGTCGGCCACCACCCGACGCAGGAGCGCCGGCGTGGCCGGGCCCTCGGCCGGGCAGATGGCGGTCACCTCCTCCCCGCCGGTGTGCAGCAGCGAGCCGGGCAACGCCCGGCCGATGCCGTCCCCGATCAGCTTCAGCAGCCGCGCCCGCAGGCGGTTGGCGGCGGCCTCGCCGAGACCCTGACGCTTCTGATAGGCGCCCCAGCCGTCCAGGGCCACGGTCAGCACCCGATGCTCCGCCCGAAGGTCGAGCCCGTAGTACCGGGCCCGCTCGACGATGCGCTCCTCGGACTCGTACCGTCGCTGGAGGAGGTCGAGGGCGAAGTCCGAACGCAGACGCTCCTCGGTCTCGCGGGCCACCCGCTCCTTCACGATCTCCAGGGCGAGCACGGTGGCGGCGTGCTCGACCGCCCGGAGGTCGAGGTCGCGGGAGGCGGCCGTCCCCTCGGGGACGGTGACGTATCCCAGCAGCTCCTCCCCGATGCGCACCTGGCCCACGATCAGCCGCCCCCCGGGGACGGGAAGGCTGCTGGCGGGGCCATCGGCGAGCAGGGCGGCGAGCTGGCGTCGGAACCCGGGGTGGTGGAACCGGTCCTCGAGCTCGGGGCCGGGCGGCGAGGGCGAGGCGTGCACCAGCCGCCCGCCGGCGTCCCAGACCGCGGCCGGACGCTCCACCAGCGTGGCCAGCGCGCCCACCACCGCCTCCACGCCGGATCCGGTCAGCACCATCGCGGTCAGGCGACGGTGGATGTCGTGGGCGCGCTCCAGGACCGTGCGCTGCCGCTCCAGCTCCTCGTTCAGCTCCCGGAGCCGGGCGATGGTGGCCTGCTGGTCGTCGAGCAACGTCGCCAGCCGGACCCCCACCGCGGCCTGGGCGGCCATGGTCTCGACCACCGCCAGCTCCTGGGCCGAGAACTCGCGCGCCCTTCGGCTGTAGCCGTTGAGGACCCCGATGACCTGGCCCTGCACGTACAGGGGGACCGAGACCATGGCGCGGTAGCCGAACTCCCGGGCCATGCCCAGCCAGGGCCTGAAGGAGGGGTCGGCGGTGACGTCGGGGACGACCACCGTCCGCCCCTGCTCGAAGGCGCGACGGGTGGGCGCGCCGGCCAGGGCCTGGTCCTCGACCGGGAGCAGGAACAGGTGATCGAGCCGCTCGGCGTAGCCCTCGGGGAAGTTGAAGGCGCCGGCGAGGTGGACGTGGGTGCGGTCCCGGTCGGGGAGGAAGATGCCGCAGAAGCTGAAGCCAGCCAGCCGGGAGAGGTGGCGCACGATCATGTCCAGGGTCTCGCGGAGCGGACGCTCCCCGGCCAGGCTCTGGACGACCTCCTGGAAGACGGCCTCCAGCCCGGCCGGGAAGGGCGCCGCCACCGGCGGGGACTTGTCAGCTCCGCCAATCATCGTGCGCATTTTCATCGTAGTCGACAAAGAGCTGGCGGGCGGCCGGGGTCGATAATGGCCGGCGGGAGGTTGCCATGGTCAAGCCGATCCTCCAGATCTACCCCGTGATCCCGGCCGCCGACGAGGCCGAGCGGGCGGCGCTGCGGCCGCTGGGGCGCAACGTCGAGCGGTACCAGGAGGCCATCCAGGGGACCTTCGACCTGGTCAGGGCGGCCGACGAGCTGGGCTTCTGGGCGGTGTCCACCATCGAGCACCACTTCCACTCCGAGGGGTACGAGGTGGGGCCCAACCCCGGCTTGCTCAACGCCTACTGGGCGGCGATCACGAAGCGGGTCCGGGTGGGCCAGCTCGGCTACACGATGAGCGCCCAGAACCCGATCCGCGTGGCCGAGGAGGCGGCGATCCTCGATCACCTGACCCGGGGACGCTGCTTCGTCGGCTTCGCCCGAGGCTACCAGGCCCGTTGGACCAACGTCCTGGGGCAGCACCTCGGCAGCCGCGCCACCCTCTCGCCCTCGGGGCGCTCCGAGGAGCAGCGGGCGGCGATGGACCCGGAGGTGCTGGCGGCCCAGGTCGCCGACGACCAGCGCAACCGGCGCATCTTCGAGGAGCAGGTGGACATGGTGCTCGAGGCCTGGTCGCAGGCCAGCGTCGAGCACGACTCCGACCTCTGGCAGATCCCCTACCCCTACGCCACCGGCATCGACTGGGGCATGCGGGAGGCCACCTCCCGGCTGGGGGCCCCGGGCGAGATCGGGCCCGACGGCCGGGTGCGCCGGGTGAGCGTGGTCCCGGCCCCCTACACCCGGCCCCACCCCCCGGTGTTCGTGGCCAGCAACGCCAGCCAGGAGACGGTGGAGTACTGCGGCCGAAAGGGCTTCGTGCCCACCTACTTCTCCGGCATCGGACGGGCGGGCAGGTTCGGGCAGGCCTACGTGGACAACGCCCGCCGGGCCGGATACGAGTTCGCCCTGGGCCAGAACCAGGCCCTCGTGCGCTGGATGCAGATCGGTGAGACGGAGGCGGAGGCGCGGCGAGCGATCGCCCGCTGGGACGTGGAGATCTACCGCAACCTCTACTGGTCGCTCACCCCCATGATGCCCTACGATCCCAACGATCCGGTCCAGTCGGTGCTCGACTGCGGGCTCTGGATGGCGGGAACCGTGGACCAGGTCAGGGACCAGTTCGTCCGGCAGTGGCGCGAGCTGCCGGCCGAGTACGTGGTCCTGATCTTCCACTACGCTCAGATGCCCAAGGAGGCGGTGATCGAGAACCTGCGGCTCTTCATGGAGCACGTCAAGCCGGCGCTGGACGAGCTGACGAGCTACGCGCCGGCCGCCACCGGCTGAGCCGGCAGGGAGACGGAGTCATGGGGCCGGGCCCCGAGAGATCGAGGAGGTGGTCGTGAAGCTGGGATTCGCCCTGCCACACCTGGGGCCGCTGGCGACCCGGGACAACATCCGGATGGTCGCCGAGGAGGCGGAGCGGCTGGGGTACGACACGCTCTGGACCAACGAGCGGGTGCTGGTGCCCCTGAACCCGAAGACGCCTTACCCGGGCAGCCCCGACGGCAAGCTCAACCCCGAGTACGAGCGGGTGTTCGAGCACCTGACCGTGTTGACCTACGCCGCCGCCTTCACCAGCCGCATCCGGCTGGGCGTGAGCGTGATCAACATCCCCTTCTACAACCCGGTGATGCTCGGACGGCGCATCGCCACCATGGATCACCTCTCGGACGGCCGGATCGTGCTCGGCGTCGGCCTCGCCTGGTCGGAGGACGAGTGCGACGTCAACCGGGTCCCCTTCCGTGAGCGGGGCCGGATCGGCGAGGACTGCCTCCGGGCCCTGATCGCCGTCTGGGGACCGGACCCGGTCGAGTACCACGGCCCGTACTTCGACATCCCACCCAGCATCATCGGCCCCAAGCCGGTGCAGCGGCCCCACCCCCCGATCCTGATCGGGGCCTTCATGCCCCGGGCGCTGGATCGCGCGGGCCGGCTCGCCGACGGCTTCACCGGCTGCTGCGCCCCGGTCGACGCCCTGGTCTCGATGATGGGCGCCGTCCGGGAGGCAGCCCGAGCCCACGGCCGGGACCCGGCCAGCCTACAGATGGTGATGCGCTGCCTGGTCACGGTCACCCCACAGCCCATCCAGGACCCCAACCGCCCGGTGGCGGTCGGCTCCTGGGAGCAGATCCGCGAGGACGTGATCAAGATGCGCGACGCCGGTGCGGACGAGGTCTTCTTCGACCTGGCCTTCCAGCCCGACAACACCGACCGGGGCACGTTGATGCGCTACCTGGAGCGCTTCCGGGGCATCGTCGAGGCGGCGCCGGCGGGCGTCTGACCCCTCGCCTCCGCCGGCCAGGCTGGCCGGCGGAGGCGAGGCCGCCCCTGCCACCGTCCCGGGGCGGCCGCCGGCCCCGGTCCAGGACCGTCGCCGGGGCCGCGATCGAGGCGGACCGGGGCCTCGGCTCCCTGCTCTTGTCTCACAGAGCGGAACCTGGTTCCGACCATAGGACGGGATCGACGATAATGAACTGACACGTCGACCCGGGCGCGATCCCGACCCATCACGACGAGACGAGAGGAGGGGAACGCCGATGAGAGGATGGCTCGCGAGGGCGGCCGGTGCGGCCGCGTTCGCCCTGGTGACCGCCTGTGGCGTCGCCGGGGGTCAGTCGACGGCCGGGGGCTCCGCCAGCGGCACCCCGGTCAAG
>Ga0209810_1005403_pt1 | contig 11608 bp, 5 predicted proteins | sample Coa_R1_7_FD_187159 | JGI IMG/M metagenome (GOLD analysis project Ga0209810, IMG submission 187159) | Surface soil microbial communities from Centralia Pennsylvania, which are recovering from an underground coalmine fire - Coalmine... | ecosystem: Environmental > Terrestrial > Soil > Unclassified ...
GAGCACCTCGAGGTGCAGCTCGCCCATGCCGGCGATGATCGTCTGGCCGGTCTCGTCGTCGGTGTGGACCTGGAACGTCGGGTCCTCGTCGGACAGCGCGCCGAGCGCCTTGCTCAGCTTGTCCTGGTCGACCTTGGTCTTGGGCTCGATCGCGACCGACATGACCGGCTCGGGGAACTCCATCCGCTCGAGGACGATCGCGTTGTTCGGGTCGCACAGCGTGTCGCCGGTCGTGGTGTTCTTGAGCCCGACCGCGGCGACGATGTCGCCGGTGAACACGGCTTCCTTGTCCTCGCGGTGGTTCGCGTGCATCTGGAGGATGCGACCGACGCGCTCCTTGCGGTCCTTCGTCGCGTTGAGGACCTGGCTCCCCGCGCTGAGCGACCCCGAGTACACGCGGAAGTACGTGAGCTTCCCGACGTAGGGGTCGCTCATCACCTTGAACGCGAGTGCCGCGAACGGCTCGTTGTCGTCGGGCTTGCGCTCGAGCTGGTCGATGCCCTTCGCGTCGGTGCCCTCCACGGGCGGGACGTCGAGCGGGCTCGGGAGGTAGTCGACGACCGCGTCGAGCAGCGGCTGCACGCCCTTGTTGCGGAAGGCGGTGCCGCACAGCACGGGCACGATGTGGTTCTCGATCGTGCCCTGGCGCAGCGCGCTGCGGAGGTCGTCGGCGGTGATCTCCTCGTCGCCGACGTACTTCTCGAGGATGTTCTCGTCGAAGCTCGACAGCGCGTCGACGAGCTCGTGACGCCAGTGCTCGGCGTCGTCCGCGAGCTCCGCGGGGACGTCGACGACCTCGTAGCGCTCGCCCTTCCCGTCGTCCCAGATGAGCGCCTTCATCTGGAGCAGGTCGACGACGCCCTTGAAGTCGCTCTCCGTGCCGACCGGGATCTGCACGACGGCCGGTGTCGCGTCGAGACGGTCGCGGATCATGTCGACCGCGCGGAAGAAGTCGGCGCCGATGCGGTCCATCTTGTTGACGAAGCACATCCGCGGCACGCCGTACTTGTTCGCCTGGCGCCAGACCGTCTCGGTCTGCGGCTCGACGCCGGCGACCGCGTCGAACACCGCGACCGCGCCGTCGAGGACGCGCAGCGACCGCTCGACCTCGACGGTGAAGTCGACGTGGCCGGGCGTGTCGAGGATGTTGATCCAGCAGTCGCGCCACTTGCACGTGGTCGCGGCGCTCGTGATCGTGATGCCGCGCTCCTGCTCCTGGACCATCCAGTCCATGACCGCAGCGCCCTCGTGGACCTCGCCGATCTTGTAGGTCCGACCTGTGTAGTAGAGGATCCGCTCTGTCGTCGTCGTCTTGCCGGCGTCGATGTGCGCCATGATCCCGATGTTGCGCGTGCGCGCGAGGGGGAACTCCCGGATGACGGGACCCGACTTCCCCTTGACCTGTGCAGCCTCAGCAGCCATGACGTTCCTCTACTGACCTTCTTCTTCCCAAGATGGCTGAGTCGAACAAAACCACCCGCCACTTGAGCCAAACCACGCAGCGCGCGGACGGCGACGACGGGCGGTGGCCGGCCGGTTGCGTCCGCAGGCTGGAGACCGAGCGACAGCGAGAGGCTCCGGCCGTCCGCGGACGCTGGCCGGACATCCGGCTGGCGTCGACGGCCGCCCCCGGCGCTACCAGCGGTAGTGCGCGAACGCCTTGTTCGACTCGGCCATCTTCTGCATGTCTTCCTTGCGCTTGACCGCGGCGCCGATCCCGTTGCTCGCGTCGAGCAGCTCCGACGAGAGCCGCTGCGCCATCGTCTTCTCGCGTCGTTGCCGCGAGTAGCCGACGATCCACCGGATCGCGAGCGTCGTCGCGCGGCGCGGCCGCACCTCGACCGGGACCTGGTACGTCGCGCCGCCCACTCGCCGGCTCTTCACCTCGAGCGCGGGACGGACGTTCTCGATCGCGCGCTTGAGCGTGGGGATCGGATCCGAGCCCGTCTTGCGCTCGACGTCGTTGAGCGCGGCGTACACGATGCGCTCGGCCGTCGAGCGCTTCCCGCGCTGCAGCACCTTGTTGACGAGCTGCGTGACGACCACCGACCGGTGGATCGGGTCGGGCATGAGGTCGCGCCGCGGGGCGGGGCCCTTGCGAGGCATCAGCCCTCCCTCTTCGCGCCGTAGCGGCTGCGCGCCTGCTTGCGGTTCGCGACGCCACTCGCGTCGAGGGCGCCCCGCACGATCTTGTACCGGACGCCCGGGAGGTCCTTCACGCGTCCGCCGCGCACGAGCACGATCGAGTGCTCCTGCAGGTTGTGCCCGATGCCCGGGATGTACGCCGTGACCTCGATGCCGGTCGTGAGCCGGACCCGAGCGACCTTGCGCAGCGCGGAGTTCGGCTTCTTCGGCGTGTGCGTGAACACGCGCGTGCACACGCCACGCCGCTGCGGTGAGCCCTTCAGCGCGGGGGTCTTCGACTTCTCCGCCTTCGTCTCGCGGCCCTTGCGGACGAGCTGCGCGATGGTGGGCACGGCACTCCTCGGAAGCGTGCTCGATCAGGGGGATGGAACGGGGGTGTCGCAGCGCTCGAAGCGGGCGCGGGCGAACGCGCCGAAAGGCCCCAGAGCCGACCGATCAGTATATGGGACCCACGGGACCTCGCCAAACAGCGCGTGGCGGGGGCGGTGTCCCGCCCCCGCCACGGTACGGCTACTCGCCGGCCGCGCTCTCTCCGAGACCGTCGCCCGACCCGTCACCGCCGGGCGTGCCACCCGACAGGAAGGAGCCGAGGTCGGCCGCGGGCTGCTGGGTCTCCATCGAGGCCCGGAGCCGTTCGGCGAGGTCGAGGTCGTCCTCGAGATCGCTCGAGTAGAACGGCAGGGGCTCGTAGTCCGGCGCGGTCGTCTCGATGTCCCGGTAGCGCGTCATGCCGGTGCCGGCCGGGATGAGCTTTCCGATGATCACGTTCTCCTTGAGACCGTAGAGCCCGTCGCTGCGACCCTCGATGGCCGCCTCGGTCAGGACCCGGGTGGTCTCCTGGAACGACGCCGCGGACAGCCACGAGTCCGTGGCGAGCGACGCCTTGGTGATCCCCATCAGCTCGGGGCGGCCCTCGGCGGGCTGCTTGCCCTCCTCGACGAGACGCCGGTTGGTGTCCGCGTACACGCGGGAGTCGACCTTCTCGCCCGGCAGGAACGGCGAGTCACCCGGCTCCGACACCGCGACGCGGCGCAGCATCTGGCGGACGATGACCTCGACGTGCTTGTCGTGGATCGACACGCCCTGCTCCCGGTACACCTTCTGCACCTCGTCGACGAGGTACTGCTGCGTCTCGCGCAGACCCTTGATCTCGAGGATCTTCTTCGGGTCGAGCGGCGTCTTCTCGTCGCCGACGAGCCGGTCGCCCGCGCTGACCTCCTGGCCGTCGGTCACCGAGATGTGCGCACGGCGCGAGACGCTGTGCGGCGGGAGCTCGGTACCGTCGTCGGTGACGACGGTGATCGTGCGCTCGCCCTTCTCGTTCTCGCCGAGCCGGACGATGCCGGTCCCCTCCGCGAGGAGCGCGGCACCCTTCGGGGTGCGGGCCTCGAAGAGCTCGACGACACGGGGCAGACCGTGCGTGATGTCCTCACCCGCGACACCACCGGTGTGGAACGTCCGCATCGTCAGCTGCGTCCCGGGCTCACCGATGGACTGCGCCGCGATGATGCCGATCGCCTCGCCGAGATCGACGAGCTTGTTCGTCGCCATCATCGTGCCGTAGCACTGCTTGCACACGCCGACGAGCGACTCGCACGTCAGCACCGAACGGATCCGTACGCGACGTCGCTCGGACGCGGTCGCACCCGCGGGCGCCGCGATCGCGCGCAGCACCTGCTCGGTGATCTCCGTGTTGCGCGGGAACGTCGTGCCGTCCGGCAGCGTGAGGTCCTCCGCGAGGCAGCGACCGAACAGCTTCGTCTCGAGGTTGCCGTCGCGGATCGTGCGGTCGGCCGACTCGGCGTCCGAGCCGCCGTCCACCGCGACGACGTACTCCTCCCAGATCCCGCGGCTGGTCTCGCAGTCGTCCTCACGGACGATCAGCTCCTGCGCGACGTCGACGAGCCGGCGGGTCAGGTAGCCGGAGTCGGCGGTACGGAGCGCGGTGTCGGCGAGACCCTTTCGGGCGCCGTGCGTCGAGATGAAGTACTCGAGTACGGACAGGCCCTCACGGAAGTTCGACTTGATCGGGCGGGGGATGATCTCGCCGCGCGGGTTCGCGACGAGACCGCGCATGCCGGCGATCTGACGCACCTGCATGACGTTCCCTCGGGCGCCCGATCCCACCATCATGTCGATGGGGTTGAACTTCTCGGCCCGCATCTCCTCCTGCATCGCGTCACGGACGCGGTCCGTCGCGTCCGTCCAGATCTCGATCTCCTTCTGGCGACGCTCGTCGTCGGTGATGACACCGCGCTCGTACTGCGTCTCGACGGTGGCGGCGTCCTTCTCGAACTTGTCGAGCAGCTCCGCCTTCTTGCTCGGCGTCTTCACGTCGGCGATCGAGATCGTGAGACCGGCTCGCGTCGCGTAGTCGAAGCCGAGGTCCTTGAGCCGGTCGAGGCTCTCCGCGACCGCGGCCCGCTCGTACTGCTCGACGAGCTGACTGATGATCTCGGTCAGGTCGCGTTTGCGCACGACCCGGTCCTGGAACGTGAAGTCCTCGGGGAACGCCTCGTTGAAGACGAGCCGTCCGAGCGTGGTCTCCACGAGTACCTGCGTCGAGCCGTTGGTGCCGTACTCGCGCAGCACGATCGACTGCGGCGTCCCGTCCGCGAGCGGGCGCGGGAACCGCTCGGCCGGGAACCGGCCCGCCGGGACCCGCACCTTGATGCGCGCGTGCAGCGACAGCGCACCCTGGCCGTCGGCCATCGCGGCGCCCTCGAACCGGGCCTCGTGGGCGAGGATCGCCTCGTCGAGCGACCCGAACGCGCGGCCCTCGCCGTCGGCGCCCTCGACCGTCTCGGTCAGGTAGTACGCGCCGATGATCATGTCCTGGCTGGGGACCGTGATCGGGCGGCCGTGCGCCGGCGACAGGATGTTGTGCGCCGACAGCATGAGGATGCGCGCCTCGGCCTGCGCTTCCGCGGACAGCGGCAGGTGGACCGCCATCTGGTCACCGTCGAAGTCGGCGTTGAACGCCGCGCACACGAGCGGGTGGATCTGGATGGCCTTGCCCTCGACGAGGACGGGCTCGAACGCCTGGATGCCGAGACGGTGCAGGGTCGGAGCGCGGTTCAGGAACACCGGGTGCTCCTTGATGACCTCCTCGAGCACGTCCCACACCTGCGGGCGCGCGCGCTCGACCATCCGCTTCGCGGACTTGATGTTCTGCGCGTACTCGAGGTCCACGAGCCGCTTCATCACGAACGGCTTGAACAGCTCGAGGGCCATCGCCTTCGGCAGGCCGCACTGCTGGAGCTTGAGCTGCGGGCCGACAACGATGACCGAACGGCCGGAGTAGTCGACGCGCTTGCCGAGCAGGTTCTGGCGGAAGCGGCCCTGCTTGCCCTTCAGCATGTCGGACAGCGACTTGAGCGCGCGGTTGCCGGGACCCGTCACGGGACGGCCGCGGCGGCCGTTGTCGAACAGCGCGTCGACGGCCTCCTGCAGCATCCGCTTCTCGTTGTTGATGATGATCTCGGGCGCGCCGAGGTCGAGGAGCCGCTTCAGCCGGTTGTTGCGGTTGATCACACGGCGGTACAGGTCGTTGAGGTCCGACGTCGCGAAGCGTCCGCCGTCGAGCTGCACCATCGGGCGCAGGTCGGGCGGGATCACCGGGACGGCGTCGAGGACCATGCCCATCGGCGAGTTGACCGCGCGCCCGTCGTCGTCCGTGCGGTTGAACGCGGACACGACCTTGAGCCGCTTGATCGCCTTCGCCTTCCGCTGCCCCTTGGCCGTCGCGATGACCTCCTTGAGGGAGGCCTCCTCCTCGGCGAGGTCGAGACGCGAGATGAGGTCCTTCACGGCCTCCGCGCCCATGCCGCCCGCGAAGTACTCGCCGAAGCGGTCCTGGAGCTCACGCCACACGCGCTCGTCGTCGACGAGCTTCTTCGGCGCGAGACCGCGGAACGTGTCCCACACCGTGCGGAGCTGCTCGATCTCCGCGTCGCCGCGCTCGCGGATCTCGCCGACCTCCTTCTCCGCGGCCTTGCGGATGCGGTTGAGCTCGTTCTCCTTCGCGCCGCGCTCCTCGGCCTCCGCGAGCTCGCCCTCGAGCTCCTGGAAGCGCGCCTCGATCCGCAGGTCGCGCTCGTGCTCGATCTCGCCGATCTCGGCGCGGACGTCACCCTCGAGCTTCGACAGGTCCTTGTGACGCTTCTCGTCGTCGACCCACGTGATCAGGTGCGCGGCGAAGTAGATGACCTTCTCGAGGCTCTTCGGCGGGATGTCGAGCAGGTAGCCGAGCCGGCTCGGGACACCCTTGAAGTACCAGATGTGCGTCACCGGCGCGGCGAGCTCGATGTGGCCCATCCGCTCGCGCCGCACCTTCGAGCGCGTGACCTCCACGCCGCAGCGCTCGCAGATGATCCCCTTGAACCGGACGCGCTTGTACTTGCCGCAGTAGCACTCCCAGTCCTTGGTCGGACCGAAGATCTTCTCGCAGAACAAGCCGTCCTTCTCCGGCTTGAGCGTGCGGTAGTTGATCGTCTCCGGCTTCTTGACCTCGCCGTTCGACCACGTGCGGATCTGGTCCGCGGTGGCGAGGGAGATGGAGAGCCGGTCGGAGTCGTTGACGTCGAGCACGTGGCCTCCGTCGCTGTTCGTCGATGTCGTGTTCGTCGGTGCGTCGTGGACGCGGTCCATGGCGTCGTGCGCGTCGCGCACGACGCGTGTCAGAAGGCAGGTGCGCCCTGGCGCCGGCGCTCGTCCTCCTCGTCCGTGCCCCGCTCGGGACGGGACAGGTCGATGCCGAGGGACTCGGTCGTGCGGAAGGCGTCCTCGTCGAGCTCGCGGATCTGGACCTCCTCGCCCGCGGCGTTGATCACGCGGACGTTCAGGCACAGCGCCTGCATCTCCTTGATGAGCACCTTGAACGACTCGGGGATGCCGGGCTCGGGGATGTTCTCGCCCTTGACGATCGCCTCGTAGACCTTCACGCGTCCGAGCACGTCGTCGGACTTGATGGTCAGGATCTCCTGCAGCGCGTAGGCGGAGCCGTAGGCCTCGAGCGCCCACACCTCCATCTCGCCGAAGCGCTGGCCACCGAACTGCGCCTTCCCGCCCAGCGGCTGCTGCGTGATCATCGAGTACGGGCCCGTCGACCGCGCGTGGATCTTGTCGTCGACGAGGTGCGACAGCTTCAGGATGTAGACGTAGCCGACGGTGACGGGGCGGTCGTACGGCTCGCCGGTACGCCCGTCGTACAGCGTCGCCTTCCCGTCCGTGCCGATGAGGCGCTCGCCGTGCGCGCCGTCGGCGTGCATCGTGCGGAACAGCTCCTCGATCGTGCCGTGGGGGCCGGCCTGGTCGCGCTCGTCCCAGTGCGCGCCGTCGAACACCGGGCTCGACACCCAGACCGCGGGCTCCGTCACCGGGCTCGTCGTCTTGTGGCCGTTCGGCGCGGTCGGCGTACCCTCCCAGCCGTGCCGCGCCGCGTACCCGAGGTGCGCCTCGAGCACCTGGCCGACGTTCATGCGGCTCGGGACGCCGAGCGGGTTCAGCACGATGTCGACGGGCGTGCCGTCCGCGAGGTGGGGCATGTCCTCCACCGGGAGGATCTTCGAGATGACGCCCTTGTTGCCGTGGCGCCCCGCGAGCTTGTCGCCCTCGCTGATCTTGCGCTTCTGCGCGACGTAGACGCGCACGAGCTGGTTCACACCGGGCGGCAGCTCGTCGCCGTCCTCACGCGAGAACACGCGGACGTCGATCACCTTGCCGGTCTCGCCGTGCGGGACCTTCAGCGACGTGTCGCGCACCTCACGCGCCTTCTCGCCGAAGATCGCGCGCAGCAGTCGCTCCTCGGGCGTGAGCTCGGTCTCGCCCTTGGGCGTGACCTTGCCGACGAGGACGTCGCCGGCGCCGACCTCCGCACCGATGCGGATGATGCCGCGCTCGTCGAGGTCCTTGAGAATGTCCTCGGAGAGGTTCGGGATGTCCCGGGTGATCTCCTCGGCGCCGAGCTTCGTGTCGCGGGCGTCGATCTCGTGCTCCTCGATGTGGATCGACGTGAGGACGTCGTCCTTCACGAGGCGCTCGGAGATGACGATCGCGTCCTCGTAGTTGTGGCCCTTCCACGGCATGAACGCGACGAGCAGGTTCTTGCCGAGCGCGAGCTCGCCCTGGTGGGTCGACGGGCCGTCGGCGAGGACGTCGCCCTTCTTGACGGTCTCGCCCTCGTCGACGAGCGGCTTCTGGTTGATGCACGTGCCCTGGTTCGAGCGGCGGAACTTCGCGAGCCGGTACGTCTTCTTCCCGGCCTTCTTGTAGTCGACGACGATGACGTCGCCCGAGACGTCGGTGACCGTCCCGTCGTCCTCCGCGACGACGAGGTCGCCGGCGTCGCGCGCGGCGCGACCCTCGACGCCGGTACCGATGTAGGGCGCGGTCGCGCGGAGGAGCGGCACGGCCTGGCGCTGCATGTTGGCGCCCATCAGCGCGCGGTTCGCGTCGTCGTGCTCCAGGAACGGGATGAGCGCCGTCGCGACCGAGACGATCTGCTTCGGCGAGACGTCCATGTAGTCGACCTCGTCCGGCGGCACGTACGCGAGCTCGCCGCGACGGGCCCGGACCAGCACGCGCTCGTCGAGGAAGCGACCGTTCTCGTCGATGCGCGCGTTCGCCTGCGCGATGACGTGACGGTCCTCGTCGTCGGCCGCGAGGTACTCGATCTGATCGGTCGCCACGCCGTCCACGACCTTCCGGTAGGGCGTCTCGATGAAGCCGAACCGGTTGATGCGTGCGTACGTCGACAGGTAGCCGATCAGGCCGATGTTCGGGCCTTCCGGGGTCTCGATCGGGCACATCCGGCCGTAGTGGCTGGGGTGGACGTCGCGCACCTCGAACCCGGCCCGCTCACGGCTGAGACCACCCGGCCCGAGCGCGGAGAGACGACGCTTGTGCGTCAACCCCGCCAGCGGGTTCGTCTGGTCCATGAACTGGCTCAGCTGGCTCGAGCCGAAGAACTCCTTGATCGCCGCGACGACAGGGCGGATGTTGATCAGCGTCTGGGGCGTGATCGCCTCGACGTCCTGGGTCGTCATGCGCTCTCGCACGACGCGCTCCATGCGCGACAGGCCCACGCGCACCTGGTTCTGGATGAGCTCGCCGACCGACCGCACGCGCCGGTTGCCGAAGTGGTCGATGTCGTCCGGGTAGTAGTCGATCTCGTTCGCGTGCAGCTTCACGAGGTACGAGACCGTCGCGAGGATGTCCGCGCGCGACAGCGTGTAGTCGACCGGACCGGCCTCCGGGTCCGCGTTCGGAACGGTCAGGTCGTAGCGCGACAGCGGCAGCTTGTCGTACTCGTCGCGCAGCTTCTTCGACACCTTGTGCCGCCCGACCTTCGCCATGTCGTAGCGCTTCGGGTTGAAGAAGAGGCTCTCGAGCAGGTTGCGCGCGGTGTCGGGCGTGGGCGGCTCGCCGGGACGGAGCTTGCGGTAGATGTCGATGAACGCGGCGTCCGCGTTCTCGGTGTGGTCCTTCTCGAGCGTGTTGCGCATCGACGGGTACGGCTCGCCGTTGTCGTCGAGGATGAGCGACAGCAGCTCCTCCTCGGTCTCACCGAAGCCGAGCGCCTTGAGCAGCACCGTGACGGGCTGCTTCCGCTTGCGGTCGATGCGGACGTAGACGGTGTCCTTCTTGTCGACTTCGAACTCGAGCCACGCGCCGCGGCCCGGGATGATCTTGGCGTTGACGACGTCCTTCTCGGGCGCGGTCTTGTCGGGCGCGAGGTCGAAGTAGACGCCGGGCGAGCGCACGAGCTGCGACACGACGATGCGCTCGGTGCCGTTGATGATGAACGTGCCGCGGTTCGTCATCATGGGGAAGTCACCCATGAAGACGGTCTGCTCCTTGATCTCGCCGGTCTGCGAGTTCATGAAGCGCGCGGTCACGAAGAGCGGGCGCGCGAACGTCATGTCACGCTCGCGGCACTCGTCCTCGGAGTGCTTGGGCGGGTCGAAGACGTGGTCGGCGAGCTCGAGCTTGAGCGTCCCCGTGAAGTCCTCGATGGGCGAGATGTCGCGCAGCACCTCTGCGACGCCCTCGTTGAGGAACCACTCGAACGACTCGCGCTGCACGGCGATGAGGTCGGGCAGCGAGAGGACCTCGCGGAGCTTGCCGAACGAGAACCGTTCCCGGGACGCGAGACGAGCCAAGGTCACTCCTCGGAGAGTCGGGCACTGGACCGAATGGGACCGCGCGTACGAGCCCGGCTACGCGTCTCGACGGAACGGAGGCGCGCGCGGGCGGAGGTGAGGGAACTCAGCTGGAGCACGAGCGGGCAGACACGGCTCTGGGGATACTAGCCCGCGCAGAGCCAGACTGCCAAGCACGACCAGCGAGACCGCCACAGGGCGCTCCCGTTCGGCTCCTGGAAAGCACCCACCGGGCGCCCGGAGACCCGCGGAGGATACGACGGGACCCCCCAGGGGTCAAGGTATGTCTTGACCGGCCTGAAGATGCGGCACCGACTCCCGGATTCCGGGACCCGGTGCCGCATCTCGCCTACTTGAGCTCGACGGTGGCGCCGGCACCCTCGAGCTGGGCCTTCGCCTTGTCGGCGTCCTCCTTGGACACCTTCTCCAGCACCGGCTTCGGCGCGCCGTCGACGAGGTCCTTGGCCTCCTTGAGCCCGAGGCTGGTGAGCGCCCGGACCTCCTTGATGACCTGGATCTTCTTGTCGCCCGCGGCCGCGAGGACGACGTCGAACTCGTCCTTCTCCTCGGCCGCCGCGGCACCGTCGCCGCCTCCGCCGCCGGCTGCGGGCGCCGCCGCGACCGCGACCGGCGCGGCCGCCGTCACGCCGAACTCCTCCTCGAACGCCTTGAGGAAGTCGTTGAGCTCGAGCACGGACATGCTCTTGAAGACGTCGAGGAGCTCAGCGGTGCTCATCTGCGCCATGCGGGTCACTCTCCTTCGCTGTCGGCGGCCGCCTCGGCCGCCGCGGGACTCGAATCGGATGCGGCATCGTCGGCGGGCGGCGCGGCGTCGTCCGGCACCGCCTCGGCGGGCGGCGCGGCTTCGCCGGCTGCGACGCGCTGGTCGATCAGCGCCTTCACGCCGTAGGCGAGGTTGCGGGGCAGCGCCTGGAACAGTCCTGCCGCCTTCGTGAGCGGTGCCTGGAACGCGCCGGCGAGACGAGCGAGCAGCACGTCACGCGGCTCGATGTCCGCGAGCGCCTCGATGTCCGCCGCCGACATGACCCGCTCACCGAGCAGGCCGCCCTTCACGACGAGCGCGGGCGTCGCGCGGCCGAAGTCACGCAGAGCCTTCGCCGCGCCGACCGCGTCACCGCGCACGAACGCGATCGCGACCGGCCCCTCGAGCAACGCGGTGAGGTCGGTGAGCCCCGCTTCCTCCGCCGCACGCCGTGCGAGCGTGTTCTTGAACACCTTGTACTCGGTCGCCACCGGCCGCAGGGCGGCACGCAGCGTCGCGAGCTCCTTCACGGTCAACC